>Ga0302251_1000165_pt1 | contig 76113 bp, 60 predicted proteins | sample AAG_RA_Gln_MG_FD_193534 | JGI IMG/M metagenome (GOLD analysis project Ga0302251, IMG submission 193534) | Enriched activated sludge microbial communities from anaerobic digester in WTTP, New Holstein, Wisconsin, United States - AAG_RA_Gln | ecosystem: Engineered > Bioreactor > Anaerobic >... | reverse complement strand
AGAGGATGGCGTAGGCAAAGAACCACTCGTCGAACGGCAGTCCCTCGACGTCCGCGGTGATGACCAGGGTCTGGGTGCCACCGGGGCCGATGGTGAACTCGTTCGGGGTGACCGTCACGCTGAACCCGGCGTTGGGATCGTCCACCGCCTGCCAGGTGCTGGTCACGGCCAGGGCGCTGGTCACGGTGCGGGTAAAGGTGCACGTGCCAAAGCACTGCTCGTTGTACATGCTGGCCAGGTTCAGGGTCTTGGGGTCGCCGCCCATGCTGGGGTTGGCGTTGGAATAGCTCGGCTCGGCCTCGTGGAGGACCAGGCCGGCCAGGGCCGCGCGGGTCAGTTCATCCCGCCCGGCGCCCTTGGCAAAGGGCGTGGACGTGTCCCCGCTCTCCTCGTTGGTGAGGTCGGTCACCGCGGTCGTCATCAGGGCCGACTTGATCTCGGCGGGGCTCCATTCCGGGTGGGCCGCCATGAGCAGGGCGCCGGCGCCGGCGTTGTGCGGGCTGGCCATCGACGTGCCGCCCATGAGCTCAAAGCCGACGTCGCTGCGGGAAGCGGCCAGGATGTCCACTCCGGGAGCGGCCATGTCGGGCTTGAGCACCTCCAAGGTCGTGTTCGGGCCGCGCGAGCTGAAGGAGGCCACGATGTCGGCGGCCGTGGGTTCGAAGTATACGTCGGTCCCGGCGATGGTCCCGGTAAAGACGGTGCCGCCGCCGGACAGCCAGGCCTTGAGCACGTCGCCGTCGGCCGAGTTCAGATGTACGGCCGGCAGGTAGTGCGTATCGGCCACGACGTTCTGCGAGGGATCTGTGTTAACCAGCACCATGCCGCCGGCGCCGCCGGCGAGCACGTTAGCGCCCTTGTCGACGCGGGCGTTGATCCCGCGGTCGCAGACCACGATCTCGCCGTCAAAGGTGCCTGCCGAGAAGGGGTTCAGGCACAGGGCATCGCCATAGTCGCCGGCATAGACGATCGCGGCCGGCCCGTAGCCGATGGTCATGGCCCGGCCCACCATGTCCGCGGGGGGCGTGGTGTCGCCGGCCATATCGACCAGGCTGTTGGCAAAGACGCGGTCGTGGGTCGTGGCCGCGGTCGTGGCCATCCATGGACCGCGGTGCGCCACCGTCCCGTCGCCCGGGCCGTTGTTGCCGGCGGACGCCGAGACATAGACACCGGCCTCCGTGGCGGCCAGAAAGGCCAGCTCGGTAGAGTCGTAGTACGGGTTGTTGCCGCCCGAGATCGAATAGTTGATGACGTCGACGCCGTCGGCGACCGCCTGGTCGACCGCGGCCGTGGTGGCGCTGCCGCCGCAGCCGGCCGGCACGCAGGCGTCATACATGACGAGGTTGGCATGCGGCGCGACGCCCGAGATGGTGGCCGTGTAGACGTAGCCGGTGGGCGAGCCAATCGCCGCCGTGACCACATTGCCCCCGGCGGTGCTGGAGGTGTGGCTGCCGTGCCCGTTCGAGTCCTCGGGGCAGTTCGGGTCGGTCGGGTCGTCGCCGTTCATGCACCAGGCGCCGATCAGCTTGTCGTTGCAGAAGGCGGTGTCGGTCACACAGATGCCGACGTACATCCCCGCGCCCCAGGGGTTCTCGTGGTCGTAGCCGTCGCTGCCGACGTCGGCGAAAGAGGGGCCGGCGTGGTTGATGCCGGTGTCGATGACGCCGATGATGATGCCCTCGCCCCGGGTGCCGACGCCGTCAGGAGTGGCGGTGCCGTCCCAGATGCTGGGGGCGCCGATAAAGGCCGGCCCGCGGTCGGTGAGGGGCTGCTCGATCGTCTCCTGCTGCACCATGCGGACGCCGGGCAGCCGGGTGACGACCTTGGCCTCGAGGGCGGTCAGCTCTACGGCCATGCCGTTAAAGGCGTACCGGTACTGGTAGAGCGTCTCTACCGGCCGGCCGAGAACCTGCGCCATCGTCTGGATGAACAGGGCTTGCTGACTCTGCAGATAGCCCAGGTAGGCCGCGCTGGCCGGGCTTGAGCTATCCAGTTTGCGCTCTCCCCGAGCTGCGGGGTTCGTCGCTTCCAGCCCGGCGATCCCGCCGCGGTAGCTGGCGAGCGGCGCATCCTGCAGCTGGATGATATAGACTGCGGAAGTCGTCGGACTGACGGCGACGGGCCGTGCAGCTTGGGCGAGGAGCGGTGAAAAGTTGATCGAGAGGACAACGAGCAGCACCAGAAATCGGATCCAGGGAGACTTCATCATTTTCCTCCAGGCGAATGTGGGTAGGTTGCACAGCTATTCACGCGAGGCTTGCAACTGCTACTTCGCAGAGGGCACCTCCTTTCTATCGAGCCCAGGCAGCTTCCTGGCGCGCCGCCGCGAAACCTGGCTGCACCGGGTGGGGTTTCGCGCCGTACGGCACTCGCGGGGGAGGATGGGTGGGTTTGAGTGACGCAACGAACATTGTACCCCGGGTTGGAGGTTTCGTCAAGGCGCGAGGGGTTGCCGGGAACTGCCGCTATCCACTCACACCGCCGACGCCGGCAGGGTGAAGTAGAATGTACACCCCGGGCCGGCATCGCACGCCACGCCCACTTCCCCGCCCAACCGCTGCACGATTCGACGCGCGATGGGCAGCCCCAGACCGTGCCCCTCGGCGCGCACCTGATGGAGACGCTCAAAGGGCGTGAACACGCGCACCTGCTCATCAGCCGAGAGTCCCGGACCATTGTCGCGCACCCAGAAACAGATCGTCGGCGAGCCGGGCTGCGCCGTATAGCCCAACTCCACCCGCGGCGGCCGGCCGCCATACTTGAGCGCGTTGTTCACATAGTTCACCCACACCTCTTCGATCCACGGCCCATGGCCCAGTGCCACCGGCCAGTCGGCGGGCAGCACAATCTCGCCCCCCAGTTCCTCGATCATGTACAGCAAACGCTCTTTCGCTCCCGCGACGATGCTCGCCATGTCCAGGGAGTAGATCTCGATCTCTTCCTGGCGCGTGCTGGCCAAGAGCAGCAGCTCGTCGACGATAGCGCACGACTTGCGCGCGTACTCGGCCAACGTGCGCAGCGATTTCTCCTGTATCCCGTCCGGTATGTCCGTATGGCCCTGCATCAGCATCTCGGCATAGCCGAGTATGACGCTGGTGGGGCTCTTGAGGTCGTGGGCCACGGTGTGAGCAAAGGCGTCCAGTTCGGCGTTCCGCGCTTCCAGGTCGGCCGTGCGCTCGGCAACGCGCATCTCCAATTCGTCGTGGACCCGGGCAATCGAGGACATCATCTCGTTAAAAGCCGCCGCCAGCTGCCCGGTCTCATCGCGGCCCGTGACAGCAACGGAGTGGTTCAGGTCGCCCGTCCTGAGGATAGTCTCGGCACTCTGTTGCAGCCTGGTGATCGGCCACACAATCAGGTAGCGCACGCCGATGACCGTCAGCGCGCTGAATAGCAACAGCGCCAGGGTCAGCATCAGCAGTACGCTGCGTGTGTACTGGCTCACCTGGTCATCGATCGCCCGGACGGGCATGGTAGCCACGATCTTCCAGCCCAGCGCCGGCGAGGTATAGTAGAAGGCATAGTAGCGCTCGCCCCCTTGCTCAAAGGCGGTATAGCCCTCGCTGTTGTCCATGACCGTCTGGAAATGGCCCAGCCCCGCCTCTTGGTACGACCGGAGGCGCAGGCCCTGATCATCACCCGTGGGGCTGGCATGGTGGTCCGTACTCGTCAAGATAGTGCCCTGGTCAGGACCAGTCAGGACGATGCCCTGGTCGTCCAGGAGAACGATGGTACTGCCCTGGCCGACGCTGACCCTGGACACATAGTCGGTCAGGTTGCGCAGCGTGATGTCGATGCCCACCACGCCGAAGACGTGCCCGGCCTCGTCCACCAGCGCCTTGACCATGCCGATGTTGATGTCGGAGGTCGTCACGGAGGGATAGGGCGTGGTCCGCATCACCCGGTCCGGATTGGCAACCGCCAGCTCGTACCAGGGGCGCTGCCGGGGGTCGTACTGCGTGGGGCGCGCTCGGTTGTGGGAGCGCACAAAGCTGCCGTTTTCCCGCCCCATATAGACCGAATTGGCATAGGGGTGATTGGCCCGATAGGAGCTGAACAGATCGATGATGGCCTGCTCGCTCTCGCCGATGTGGTATGCAAAGGTGGCCTCGTCGGCGTTGAGAAAGTTGGTGAACGCGCCATCGTCACGCGTCCGGACCGCCTCGTTATTCGCCAGATCCAGCACGTCGTATTCCACGTTCCTGAGAAAGCTGGCGAGGGCAAACTCCACCTGGTAGAGCTGCGAGACAAAGTTGGCCGAGATGGATTGGAATTTGTCCCGGCGCACGGCGAGGCCGGTATAGTAGCGCGCCCCGGCCAATAAGAGGGCCCCTGCTATGGCATAGGTTATCAGAAGCTTGGCATTCAGTTTCATCGCCCTTTCTCCCTGTCTCGCGAGTCCTATTCCACAATCTGAGGCAAAGCCCTATACCTCATCCAGTGGCCAGATGGGGCCATGGGCCGGATAGACCTGAGTCGCCCCTTTTTCTTTTAGGAAGCGCCAGCTCGCCAGCGCCACGGGGTTGTCAAAGGCATATGCCGGCCGCGGGAGATCGCCCGTGAACACCTGCCCGCCGTCGAGCAGGAGCGAAACGCTGTCTTCCGAGTGGCCGGGTGTGTGGAGGATCTCGCCGGCGATGCCGATCCGGGCCAGGAGTGGCCGGCTCTCTACGCAAGGGATGACCACGTTGCCGTGCGGGGTGATCTCCACGTAGTGATCGGCTGGTTTCATCCAGGTCGTCATGGCTGGGATGGCCGCAACCTGGACATCCAGCACGAGGAGGAGAACGCCCTCCCGTTTGAGCTCCTCGGCCAGGCCGGCATGGTCCATGTGGTAGTGGGTGGCAAGCGCGTAGCAGATCTCGCGCCGGGGAATGCCCATACGCTCCAGGTTGGCCTTCATTGTCCCCATGGTCCCCGGCCAACCGATATCGACGAGCACACGGGATGTGCCCGCGCTGACCACCCAGTAGTTGGTGGAGCGGTAGCCGACATTCACGATGGTGGGGGCCGCGGGCAGATTCATAGATTTCCTCTTGTGGGGCGGGAGGCAAGCGCTTGCCAAGGTGCGCACGCGGGACAACGCTTTCCCTCCTGAGAATAGATCAAGAGAACCAGAAGCCTACTCCTCGATTGAACTTGCTGGCATACTCTCTGGCGATCCGGGGGACTTGGGCCACCAGCATGTCCTGGGCACGGGGGTTCGCCACCCAGAAAGAGAACGTGCCGACCATGGCCCCGACAAAGAAACCCTCGATCAGCTGCCGATGTCCATCTGGCAGAGCCCGCAAGCTTTGATAGCCTTCCAGGAAAGCCCGGTGCCGGCCCTCTCGCATATCGGAGAGGCAGATCCCCAGGTCGAACATGAAATCTCCAAACGCACAGAAAGAAAAGTCGATGAGCCGGATGTGGCCCTCGTGGTAGAGCATATTGCCCTTGTGGGCATCGGCATGCATGATCCCATAGGTCTGCCGATTCTCGTCCAACGAGCGCAGCATCTCGATCAATAACGCGATGGAACGCTCGAACTCGGAGTAATCTGCCGGGCTGATCCGTCCATCTTGCAGCGCCGGCTGAACCCCCCGCAATACCCCCTCAAAGTAGGCAATGTCCCGTCTTGGGCGCTTGAAACCTGCGGGAATCTCCCATTGGCTCGCATGCCTGTGCAGCGTAGCCAGGATTTCCCCGATTTGACGGGCCGTCTCTTCCGATTCCAGGTCGCGATGGTACGGCCGCCCCTCCACCCAGTGCAGGAGGGTGCAGTTGACAGGCGCGGCCGCATCCGCCACCGGGACTGAAGTGACCAGTACCCCCGCCCGGTTTCTGACCGGCTTCTGCAAGACCAGATCGGTATCCCGACTCAAGGCCTCCAGCCACAACAGCTCCGAGTTTACCACTGTGGGATCAGCCCCGTGGGCGCCCATCGCACCGGTGACCGGAACGTGGATGCGCAGGAGGTATGCACCCAAGCCCGGGCTTTCTACCCGAAAGGTCACGTTATCGCTGTGTCGGATAAAGGTCAGGGAGTAGCCCTTGATATCATATTCGGCCACCGCCTGTCTGGCAACATCGATGTAAGGGAGCTGCTCTCTCTCCGCCATCAAAGCCCCTTTGTCCCTGGCCAGCTCGATTTCAGTACTCCACGACCTTGGGCAAATCCTTGGCCTGCGTGACCCAATACCTTGTTTCAACCAGGGTGGGATGCCTTCCCTGTATCTGCCTTTGCTCGTTCAACTCCACGAGTCTTTCCCGCAGTTCCGCGGGGTCGCACCCGGCAACCTTTTCCACCGTGTCCACTCCCGCCTCGTACAGCAGCCGCACCCGCACCCCCTTGATATCCACGATCCGCGTCAGGTCGGCCAGGTGTACCAACTCCAAGACCTCAGCCAGAGGCACCCCACTCCCTCTCGACAGCTCCTTGCGCTCCTCCCTGGTTCGCCCAGCTTCCAACATGCCCTCCACATCGACGATGCCTATCGCAGACAGCTTCTCGACGTGTTCAGCAGCAACCCCCTGGATGTCCTGCAGCCGGAGCGAGCTCCGCGTCCCTCTCTTCCTGGCGATTTCTTGCTGGCGCATGCCGGTGGCCAGCCTGCGCATCGGTTCATTGGACGTGTATTCATAGTACCGATGGACGGCCCACAGGTACGAGTTGACTGACTTGTGCTGCTTCTTCTTCCACGAAACAAAGGCTTCCAGGTCCTCAGGTTGGGCCTCGTCGAGAGACTGACCGGCTCGGTGTTCGTCCAGGTATGCTTCAAATTCGCCAGCGAATCGGACACACTGCTCTATGGTTCCCGCTGACCGCCCTTGTCTCTTCAGAAAGGCGCGAAACTGGTCGGCATTCATTGACTTCTCTACTTCCTATCATCACGGCAACCCATCCTGCGATCAAACCATCAACCCCCGCAGCGTTGCCAGGTTCATCCGATCCTCTTCCATCTCGGGCCCCTTGTGGGTTTCGAGCACCATGGGGTGATCACGGAAGCGAGGGTCGTTCAGGAGCGAGCGGAATGCCGCCAGCCCCAGTTCACCCTGGCCGATGTGGGCGTGACGGTCCACGCGGCTGCCCAATCCCTTGAGGGCGTCGTTGAGGTGAAAGGCCTTGAGGCGCTCCAGACCGACCGTCTCGTCAAAATGGCGCATCGTCGCGGCATAGGTCTCGGGCGTACGCAGGTCGTAGCCGGCCGCAAAGGCGTGACAGGTGTCGAAGCAAACACCCAGCCGACCGGGACAGCGGGCGTGGGCGATGATCCAGGCCAGGTGCTCGAAGCGGTAGCAGAGGTAGCCCCCCTGGCCGGCCGTCGTCTCGAGGAGGATCGTGACGCGGGCCTCCGGCGTGCGCGCGCAGACCAGGTCGAGCGCCTCGACGATCCGCCGCAGGCCGGCCTCCTCCCCGGAGCCCTTGTGGGCGCCCGCATGGGTCACCAGGTAGGGGATCCCCAGCACGTCCGCGCGCTCGATCTCGACCTGAAAGGCATCCACGGACTGGACCCAGAGAGCCTCCTCCGGCGAGGCCAGGTTGATCAGGTAGGCGTCATGGGCGATGACCGGGCCAATGCCCGTCTCCTCTTGTGCTTTTAAAAAGGCGGCGGCCTCCGCCGGCGCGATCGCCTTCGCCGCCCAGCGGTTGGGTTGCTTCGTAAAGACCTGGATCGCCTCGCAGCCAACCTGCCGGCCCCGGTAAAAGGCCTGGTCGTAGCTGCCGGCAATGGACATGTGGGCACCGAGTTTGGGCATGCCAACCTCCTAGAGTCCTGAAACCTCCCCCTCCAGCGGGCTGTCCACCTGGAAGGCAAAGGAGAGGGGCCGCTCCTCGCCGGCCGCCAGCGAAACCTCCCAGCGCAGCTCGCCCATCTCGCCCGGCTCCACCGGCGGCTCGCTGCGCAGGAGCTTGACCTTGACGCTCTCGTGCTTGCTGACCGGGATCTGATCGAGCACCGTCAGCGGAACACGCTCGGCGCGGTAGCTGTGCACGACGATGCGGTAGGCGGCCTGCATGCGCCGCACCTGGCCGATCAGCCCGCCCTTTTCCACCGTCCGGTCGGTCAGCTCGCGCTCCACCTTGATCTGCTCGTCTACCCCCAGGTAGATCTCGAAATCGGCCTGCGGCGGCGTCTCGGGAATGGCCGTCGTCCCCATAAAGGTGTCGCCGTAAAAGAGGCTGCCCTTGCCGGGGAGGAGGATGGCCGGCGAGGTGTTCTGCACCTTGGCGCGGCGGTAGACGTGGGCCTCGACCTTGGGCGCGGTGATCCAGTCCAGCGGCGCGGGGAGAACCTGGCTGCCCAGGAATATCTTGTGCGGCGAGCCGTCGGCCGGGATGGACGGGGACCCCGGCGCGACAAAGACGACCGCCGGCCCCTCGGTCCGCGCCTCGGCCACGGCCGTCACCGCCGCCACCGGCGGAGGCGGCGCCTCGGGCACCATCCGATCCTCCTCCTCGTCGAGCATCGGCGCGGGCTCGGCGGCGGCCGTGAAGCCGGCCGGCGCTGCCGCCGCCCGCATCTTGGCCATCGGGGGCCGGGGCCGATAGATGTCGACGTACCACGGCGCAAGCTCCGGCAGGCGGGCAGCCAGCGCCGGCCGCGCCGTCGACACTGACAGCTCCACACCGACCCAATCCTCCCCCGTCTGCTGCTTGATCTCGGCTAGCTGGCCCAAATTCACTTGCGGCCCACCCTCGGCGTGCTCGTCCAGCCGGATATCGTAGAGCGGGGTCCACGTGGCCCCCTTACAGACGTAGGTGAGTTCCAGCTCCAGGTCGCCGGCCTGCTCCACCTCCACCGGGACGCGCACGGCGAAGCGGTCGGGCGAGCGGGGCTGCGCGCGATCCGCGCGCTCGCGGCGCCGACGCTCCAGCTCCCGCGCCAGCTCGCGCCGCTCCACCTCCAGCCCGCGGGCCTCCTCGCGGGCCTCTGCCTCGGCCTTGTGCGTAAAGTGCAGCAGGCCCTCCACCGCCGTCACGTCGGCCGTGCCGCGGGAAACGCCCCACGGCATACGCTCGGCCGCGGCGGTGCCCAGGCCGGCCAACACATCCAGCCGGTGGTTGAGCGCCTCGACCTGGAGCGCCAGGGCGCGGTCCCGATCCTCCAGCTTTTCGATCTCGCGGTCCAGCTTGAGCAGCGCCTCTTCAGGCGGCTGCGCATAATGCGCCCGGGCCACCTCTACCCCCAGCAGGCGCACACGCGCCGTGCCGCGGCCGGCCACGCGCACCGTCTCCGGCTGCAAGGAGAGGGGGATGTCGGAAAGGAGGATCTCGCCGGGGCCGGCCGGCAGTTCCACGCGCCCCCGGCGCACAACCTGGGCCTGGCCGGGGTACACGCAGACCTTGACGACGGTGCTGGCACATTCAACCATCTTGCCCTCCTTGCGCTATGGGAACGCCGGGATCTGAACGCCGATGAACACGGATGGAGTACCGGGATAGTCCCGCACCTATTCTATCACAAGAGCAGGGCCGCTTCAACCCCCGCGCATGACCAGCGGCAAATAGATCTGGTACCGCCCACCGACCACGATCCGGCCCTGGGCCATGGATCGTCCTGCCCCACGGCAGTTGGCCGCCGTCAGGGTCACGGTATAAGCACCGGGCAGGGCATAGGTGTGGGTGACCGCCGCGCCCACGACCGACGGGGAGCCGTCGCCCAGGCTCCAGGTATAGGTAATGGGCGGGGAGCCGGCCGCGGCGCCGGTAAGGGTAACAACCGCCCCGGCCCAGGGCGCCGGCGGCGTCCAGGACAGCGCCGCCTCGGCCACCGGGAGACACCCGGCCAGGAACGAGGCCGCGGCCGCCGCGCTGTCCCCCCCGTGTCCCAGCACGGCCGCGTTGCTCACAACCGTGCCCGGGACCACCGTCGTGGTCAACCGCCCCACCACCGTCGCCGTCCCCACCGCGCCGGCCTCTAGGTCCACGGCCCAGGTAATTACTCCCCCAGCGGCCACCCCCGGCGGGGTGGCGGTCATGTACGCCACCGCGGCCGGCCAGGTGTCGCTCAGGACCGCGCCGGCAGCCGGGCCGCAGCCCCGGTTGGCGTAACCCAGGGTATAGGTCACCAGCTCCCCGGGCAGCACCGCCGTCGGGATCACCGTCTTGGTCAGGACCAGGTCCACCGGGCGATAGCTCAAGGCGGCGCTGGACGACAGCGCCGGTCCGGGCCACAGCAGGTAGGCCGTGTTCGTCACCGCGCTGCCCACGGTCCCCCTGAGCGGCAGGAGCAGGCCGGCCACGACCGTCACGGCCTCCGCCGCGTTGACGGGAATGTCCACCGTCCAGGTGACCTGGCTGCCCCGGACCACACCCGGCGGGGTGGCGGTGATGTACACCAGCTCGGCCGGCAGCACGTCGGAGATAACTGCGCGGACCGGAGCGTCCCCACGGTTGGCATAGGCCAGGGTGTAGGTGACCGGCCCGCATGGGGCCAGCTGCACTGTCTTGGTCAGAGCCGGCGCGCCCGCCAGCGGCACCACGGCCAGGTCGCGCTCGACCACGGCGCCGGGCCAGCGCAGTCGGGCCTCCACCGCCGGTCCCTTCTCATACCCGGGCGCCGCCGCCTCCAGCCGGTAGAGGTCGGCGCAGACATCGGCCAGGAGGTAGCGCCCATCGCTGCCGGCGGTCTCCGTCAGGACGGCGAGGGGCGAGGTGGCCGTGACCAGCGCCCCCGGCACAGGGGTGGCGGTTCCACTGACATGCACGGTGCCGGAGAGGGTGCCCACCACCCCCGGCACCCCCTGGTCGGCCGGCAGGCCGCCGTAGACCGGGTAAAAGCCCACCGCCAGGCCATCGGTGATCGCCGCCGAGTTGGCGTATGAGTAGAGGATGCCGTCCGAGCCGTCCGCGTTCTCTACCCCCACCGAGGCCAGGTCCGGCCAGCTCACCACCAGGTACTGGAAGACGACCGCCCCGGTGACCCGGTCGAGGATAACCTCCCACGTCTCGGGGTTGCCGCTGGGGTCATGCTGCACCTGGTAGAACTCGACCACCAGGTAGCGGCCCTCCACCAGGGCATCGTAGACAATCCCCTGGGCGCCGTTGGCCGGGTTGAGGTTGGTGTAAAACCCATACAGGGCATAGTTCGGCGGGCCCTCAAAGGGAAAGACCATCTGCTGGAGGCTCGTGCTCTCCATGAGGGAGACGAAACCGTTGGCGCTGACGGAGAAGTAGGTGTGATCGGCCCCGTAGAAGGGAAAATGATAGTCGGGCAGCCAGATGGCATAGGTGCCGCTGTTGCCCAGGTAGTGCGGCTCGCCGTAGGTCACGTCGATCCAGTCAAAGGCCGGGCCGCAGGGGCTGCGGCTGTCGCGCACATAGTAGCTCCAGCGCGGGGCCAGGGTGACGTCTTCCTGGGGGCTGCCGGTGACAGTGATGGCCCGCTCGGCCGGCTGGTAGCCGCGGGCGACGACCCGCATGGTGTAGCCGCCGTCGGCCACAGACGCGCTGTAGGCCCCGGTCGCCGGGTCGGTGCTGAGGTCGACGCCTGTGCCGTAGAGCCCAACCTGGGCCGCGACCGGCTCGCCAGTGCCCTGCTCCTGGACGGCGCCGGACAGGGTAGACACGGCCCGCGGCGGCAGCTCCGGCGCCCACGTCGTCGTCACATCCTGGGTCACGGTGATGGCGGCGGCGAGCGCGTCGTGGCCATAAGCCCGGACCGTCACCGTGTAGGCTCCCTGGCCCAGCAGGAGGCTGAAATCGCCGGCCGGGCCGGTCGTCGCCGTCAGGGTGTAGCCGGCGCGCTGGGCCAGGAGCTGGGCCCCGGCCAGCGGGACACCGCTGCCGGCAGCGCGGACCTGTCCGGCCAGCGTGCCCGCCTGCCAGACCATGTCCACGGCCGCCTTGACGTCGAGCCGGCCCCAGCCGCTGGTGTTGTTCGGGACCTCGGTCCCGAGAACCCCGCCGCACTGCTGCGTCGAGGTCAAGGGGACCGCCGTGTGGCGCAGGAGATTGGCCGTCTCGTCCACGCGGCCGAGCAGGTCCGGCTCGGCCGACCAGAGCAGGGCCACCGCACCGGCAACGTGAGGGCTGGCCATGGAGGTGCCGTCCCCGTCCTCGTAGCCGCCGCCGGGGATGGCCGAGCGCACACCGACTCCGGGTGCGGAGAGATCGGGGCCGGTCGGGAAGCGCCCGTACCAGGCGCCAAATGGGTTGGGGCCGCGGGAGGAAAAGAAGACAATGCTCTCGTCGACCATACTGGCCCCGACGTTGACCACGGCGGGGTTGTCGCCGGGGGACAGCAGCGTGCCGCAGATGCCCCCGCTATTGCCGGCGGCAAACACGACCATGATGCCGGCGGCACGCTGGACCTCCAGCAGCGAGTTGAGGTACAGGCTGCCGGCGGCAATCCCCCAGGAGTTGTTGACCACGTGCGGCCGCCTGGCGGGGTCGGGATTGTTGCCGGCCCGGTCGGTGGGAGCGATCGTCCACTGGGTGGCGGAAAAGATGTGCTCCAGGGTATAGTCCCCACTGTAGACGGCTACCCAGCGCGCCCCGGGAGCCACACCGATCTGGTTGGTGCGGCTGATGTCCGCTCCCACCGAGATGCCCATCACGTGGGTACCGTGGCCGTCGTCGTCGGCAGGGTAGTCGTACAAGTGGGTGGGATCCCACCAATTGTAATCATGCTCAAAGACGCCCCCGCCCAGGTTGCCGCGGTACTGGTGCACCAGGGCGGTGTGAGTATACTCCACCCCGCTGTCGATGTTGGCCACCACGACGCCGGTCCCGGTGACGCCGTACGCGGCCCAGACTTCGTCGGCGCGGATCCGTTCAATGTTCCACTCCACCGCCTGCGGGCCGGCCGGGGCAGCCGCCATCTGCACGGGGGTCACCGGCTCCACGCGCAGGTTCGGGTAAAGGGCCTCCACCTCGGCCTGCCGGGCCAGTGCCCGGGCTGCGGCCAGGTCGCCCTCGACCACGATCAGGTTGCGCACGTAAAAGGGCTGAAAGCGGGAGACGTGCCCGCCCGCCTGCAACGTGCCCAAGGCGCGCAGCACCGCCGGCTGGGTGCGCGCGGCGGTCTCGCGCAGGGTGTTGTAGACGAGCCAGCCGCGGGCATCCCAGTCGCGCACCGCGTAGGCCGGGGCCAGGTCGGCCTGCTCGGCCAGGACGACCAGGAAGGTACCGCGGCCGTCGCGGTGGAGTTGAGCGACCAGGGCGGGGTCCAGCCTGGCCTCGCCGGCCGCCGGGCGGGGGCCGGCCGGCCCGGCCAAGCCGGACAGAAGGGCCAGGAGGACGGCCAGAACACAGGGAACCTTGAGCCGGAACTGCATCGACGACCTCCTCAACAATGGACTCATGGGAGCATGCTCCGGGGTATTATACCATACGTCAGGAGGATACCCAGCGGATACCAGCTTTCCAGCCTGCTTTCGGCCCGGACCGCGAGCGCCATGGGGACGCCACACCGGGCGCGGCATGGGGATGGCGGCGGCGCAAGGGAGGCCCAGGAGCGGGTGCTCCTGGGCCTGTGCCGGGGTGAAGCGGTTTGCGGGCGATTGTCCCATGAACTGAAGCGCTCCCGGCAGGGGCAAGTGGACGGTTGCGGCCGGATACGGTATAATGAGCAAGCAGAAGAGTTGAGCACCCAGTAGTGTAGTCTTCTCTGCTCGAGCGCTGAAACGAGAGGAGGACCCCTATGGAACTGCGCGTGGTCAGGATCGAAAAGCCGGAAGAGATCAACTTTGTCCTGGGACAAAGCCACTTTATCAAGACCGTCGAGGACATCCACGAGGCGCTGGTCACGGCCGTGCCGGGCATTCGTTTCGGCCTGGCCTTTTGCGAATCGTCAGGCAAGGCGCTGGTGCGCTGGAGCGGCAACGACGAGGCGCTGATCGATCTGGCGCAGAAGAATGCCCTCGCCCTCTCGGCCGGGCACTCCTTTATCCTCTTTCTCGGCGCCGGCTTTTACCCCATCAACGTCCTCAACGCGATCAAGAATGTCCCCGAGGTCTGTGGCATCTATTGCGCCACCGCCAACCCCGTCGAGGTCATCCTGGCGGAGACCACCCAGGGACGCGGCATCCTCGGCGTCGTGGACGGCGTCAGAACCGCCGGCGTGGAGGGCACGGAGGATATCCGCTGGCGCAAGGAGTTTTTGCGCCAGATTGGGTACAAGGCCTGAGTTCGGAGGCAGGGTATAGGCATGAATACAAGGTCCGAGACCATGCGATTGTGGGGCCGACTGGTGGGCGTCGAGCCGCCCGAACACCCTGACGCGCGGCTGGGACGGGTGTTCAACGTCCTGATGGTCATCAGCCTGGGGATCGTGATCCTGATGTCGGCCATCTTTCTGCTCGGCAGGCCGTTGGGGGTGCTCGATCCGCTCACCTCGTGGGTCAGCGCGGCTTTTCCCCTGCTCTTTGTTCCGCTCTCCATCGTCTGTCTGGCCCAGGCGCGGCGGGGGCGGGTGCGGCCCATGGTCCGGCTCTACGTCTGGTGCAACTACTGCGGCATCCTGGCCGCCGCCGTGCTCTTTGACGGCTGGCGCTCACCGGCCTGGGTGCTGCTGATCTGGCCGGTAACAATCGCCGGGATCCTGCTGGCCCCGCGTTATGCCCTCTACGCCGCCGGCGGCGTGCTCGGCACCGTTGGGCTCGTCCTCGTGCTCCACCTGGGCGGCATCTATACCCCGCCGTTTACCTTTGGCGACGTAGGCCGGACCTATATCGTTGTCAGCCTCTCGCTCCTGATGCTCGCGGCGACATGCTTGCAGACCGTCCTGAATATGCGCAGCCTGCAGCGGGCCCAGGAGCAGCAGGAAGAGACCGCGCGGGACCTGGCCCTGCGGATCACCGCCGAGCAGGAGGCGGCCCACCGCACCGAGGCCAGTGTCCAACGGTACCTGGACGCCATCAGCGCTGTCGGTCGGGGCAACCTGGCCGTCCGTGTGCCGGTGGACGAGGAGCGTGCCGCGAACGACCCTCTCGTCGTCCTCGGGCACCGGCTCAACGATATGGTGCGGGGGCTGCGAACGATGGTCGACCAACTCCGCGCCGCGGCCGCGCAGGTGGAGGTGGCTGCCGCCAACATCCTGGCGGCGACGGCCCAGCAGGCCGGCGGCGCCGGCGAGCAGGCGGCGGCCATCACCGAGACGTCGACGACTATCGACGAGGTGCGGGCCATCGCCGAACAGACGGCCCAACGTGCCCAGGGCGTAGCCGACATGGCCCAGCACACGGCCGAGATCTCGCAGGCCGGCCGGCAGTCGGTGGCCGACACCGTCGCCGGGGTCGGCCAGGTCAAGACCAAGGTCGAGACAATCGCCGCCGGCATCCTGGCCCTCTCCGAACAGGCCCAGGCGATCGGGCAGATCATCACCGCCGTCACGGACATTGCCGAGCAGTCCAACATGCTGGCGCTGAACGCGGCCGTGGAAGCGGCGCGCGCGGGCGAGGCCGGCCGGGGCTTTGCCGTGGTGGCCAGCGAGGTACGCGCCCTGGCCGAACAGAGCCGGGCTGCCACAACGCAGGTCAAGGAAATTCTCACCGAGATCCAGCGCGGCGTCAACACCGCCGTGATGCTGACCGAAGAGGGCATGAAGGGGGCCGATGCCGGCGTCCGTTTGGCCCAGGGCTCGGGCGAGGCGCTGCAGCGGTTGACGGAGAGCGTGGCCGAGTCGGCGCAGGCCGCCCTGCAGATTGCGACGGCGGCCGGCCAGCAGGTCACGGGGATGGAGCAGATTGCCCGGGCCATCGACAGTATCCAGGACGTGACGGTGCAGAGCGAGGCCGGCAGCCGGCAGACTGAACGGGCCGCCGTGGAACTGAACGACCTGGCGCGCGTGCTGCGGGAAGCGGTGGGCAAGATGACAGGCTGACGGGAGGACAGGCGGGCAGAGGGGCGTGACAGAGGCGAGCATGAAGCTGCCGGCAGGCAAGTGCAGAATGCTTGTAGGAAGTAGCGGTGGCGGCGATGAAGCGTTGGCGCGTGCACCTGGCGGTCCTGGGGGGATACATCCTGTTGAGCCTCCTGAGTACCTGGCCGTTGGCGCTGCATTTCACCACCGCGCTGCCCGGCGAGGGCACCGACTCGTGGCAGTATCTCTGGAACTTTTGGTGGTTCGACCAGGCACTCTTCCACGGTGAGCCGCTCTACTTTACCCATGCCCAGTACTATCCGCTGGGCACCTCGCTTCTCTTTCACACCCTCAGCCCACTCAACAGCCTCCTCGGCCTGCCGTTCCGGCTGCTGGGCGGCTACCTGGCGGCCTATAACTGGGTTGTCCTCCTCTCCACGGCGCTCTCCGGGTATGGCACCTTTCTGCTCGCCCTGGAGGTTCTGCGGCCCAGACCACCCGAGCCGGCGTCTGGGCCGCCGGTAGATCATTCCCGCAGCACGTTTCACGCGTCAGGCGATCGCGACGATTTCCCCGCGGCCTCGCAGTACCTCGCGTCCTTTATTGCCGGCGCCGTCTTTGCGCTGTCCCCTTACCGCAGCGCCCACCTCCTGGGCCACCTCAGCCTGGTTTCGACCGAGACGCTGCCGTTCTTTGCCCTCTTCGCCTGGCGGACGGTGCGCCGGCCGGGCTGGCGGCCGGCCCTCGGCGTCGCCCTCACCTGGCTGGCGGCAGTGCTCATCGATTGGTACTATCCGCTGTACATGGCGCTGCTGGCCGGCTTCCTGCTGCTGTGGGCACTCGGGGAAACGCTGCTCCGGCGGCGGACGTGGCCGGAACTCGTGCGGGCCGGCCTGGCTATGGCCGCTGCCTTTCTCGCCGCCGGCATCGCCCTCGCCCCCCTCCTCGGGCCCATGCTGCAGCAGTCCCGGCAGGCCGGCTACCTCGAAGAGCCCCTCTCATTCAGCACGACGATGGGCGCCGACCTGGCGGCCTTTTTCCTCCCCGGACCGCAGCACCCCCTCTGGGGAAGCTTCTTTCACCGCTGGACCGACCCCTTTGCTGACGGCAACACGGCCGAAGGGATCGTCTACCTCGGCGTGGTGGTGCTCATCGTGGCAGCGGCGGGGCTGTGGCGGAACCGGCGGGCGGGCCAGATGTGGGCGGCGATGGCCGGCCTCTTTGGCGTGCTCGCCCTGGGGCCCTACCTCAAGATACTGAGCCGGAACACCGGCATCCCCCTGCCCTACCAGATCCTCACCGTCCTCCCGATCGTCAACTTTACGCGGGTGCCCTCACGCTACGTGGTCTGGGTGCAGCTCGCGCTGGCGGTGCTGGTGGCGTTGGGGGCCGCGGCGTACCTGCGGCCACGCCGCGCCGCTTCGGCCGGGGACCCCAACAGCCGCAGGAAGAGAGCGTCGGCGGCCCGGCCGTACATCGCCGCGGCGGCAGTGCTGGCACTGATCCTGGTGGACTATGCCGTAACGCCGTTTCCCGTAACCACGGCCGCGATCCCGGCATTCTACCAGAAACTGGCGCAGGACGAGCGCGACTATGCGCTCCTGGAGCTTCCGCTCCAACGGCCGGCCAGCCCGTGGTACTATACCGAGTGGATGCTGCACCAGACGGTGCATGGCAAAAGCTCGTTCCGGGGGTATATCTCGCGCGGCGATCCCCTCTTCAACTGGAGCGGCGTGCCCTTCCTGCGGCAGCTGGCCGGCCTGGGGGAGCGCGACATCACCTACGACGACTGGCGGCCGCTAGCCGCCAGCGTCCTCACCCACTACCGCGTCGGGTACGTCGTCCTGGAGCGCGGCCGGCTAGAGGAACAGGGCGACTGGGAGGAAAACCGCCAGCTCGTCCAGGAGGTGCTGTCCGCGCCGGAGCCGGCATACGTCGACGGTGCACTGGAGTCCTACCCGGTGGCCTGGGGGCCGGCCGAACCCTTTATCGCCCTGGGGAGCGGCTGGCACGAGGTGGAAGAGCAGCCATGGGGACCGTTCCGCTGGATGAAAGCGGACCGGGCGGACCTTTATGTCATTAGCACGGAGGCGCGTACGGCAACCCTGTCTTTCCAGGCCGTCAGCTTTCTGCGGCCGCGGCGGCTGGATATCGTCCTGGACGGGCAGACGGTCGGCACGCTCGAGATTGCCACGGCCCTGCAGCCGTACACCGTCACGCTGGCGCTGCCGGCCGGCGCGGCGCGGTTGGAGCTGCGCGCCGACGGGTACGACGTCCCGCGCGATGTCGGCGCCGGGGACGACACGCGGCCGGTGAGCGTGGGGTGCAGCGCGATGAGGGTGCGATAGGGGCGAAATTGGAATCTTTGGAAAGAGGCGTGGCGGTGCGACAGATCGAAATTCTGGCGATTGGCAACGAGATCCTCATTGGCGACGTGCAGGACACCAACAGCAACTACCTGTGCCGGCTGCTGACGGGGCGCGGGGCGCGGGTACGGCGGGTGGTGCAGCTGCGGGACGAGGAGGAGGCCATCGCCGCGGAGTTGCGGGCCGCCCTGGGGCGGGAAGCGGACCTGGTGATCATCACAGGCGGGCTGGGGCCGACCGACGATGACCTGACGCTGCGGGCCGTGGCGCAAGGGTTGGGCCGGCCGCTCGAGGAGAATGCCCCCGCGATGGCCATGCTCGAGGAGCGCTACCGCCGGCTGGCGGAACAGGGCTGGCACGGCGAGACGCGGATCACGCCGCCGCGGCGCAAGATGGCCCAGTTTCCGGCCGGCGGAGAAGCCGTCGCCAACCCGGTCGGCACGGCCCCGGGCGTCGTGCTACGCGCGGGCGGGAGCGTGATCGTGTGCCTGCCCGGCGTGCCCGACGAGATGCGCGGGATCGTGGCGGGGGCGCTGGCCCCCGTTTTGGACCAAGTGCTGGGGGAAGGCACCTACGCCGAATGGGCGATCATCGCCCTAGCTGGCGAGGCGACGCTGGCCTCGTGCCTGCGAAAGGTCGTCGCCGCCCACCCCCACGTCTATGTCAAGTCACACGCACAGCGGCTGTCCCGGCAGCCCCGCGGCCCGTTGCGCGTGCGGATCACACTGTCACTGGCCGGCCGCACGACGGCAGAGGTCCAGGCCGGCCTGGAAGCAGCGCTGCGCGATCTGCTGGCCGCGCTGGAGGAGGCGGGCATCGGAGTGGACGAGGTGGAGCAAGGGGGAACAGGATGACCAGGCCGGAGAACACCGGCAACGATAGGGAGCCCCGACGAGTGGAACCTGCACGGGCAGCACCTGACCGAGGCGCGGGAAGTACCACCACCGCAGGCGTCACTCCAACACGAACCACACGTGACAGGAGCGGTTAAAGTTGCCGCGCTGAAAGCCCAACAGCAGTGTCTGCTCCACGCGAAAGCCGCAGGCGGCAAAGCCGGCCCACCAGTCCGGCACCGTACGGAACCCAAAGGGCATGTCCATCTGTCCCAGCCCCTGGGCGATAACGTTGGCGAAATAGTCTACAAACATCAGGAAGCGCAGCTGGTCCTCGGGCGCGAGGGCAACGAACTCGCGCAGGAAGGCATCCTGCTCCAGCACGTCGGCCAGACCCGGCAGGTCCGCCGGCACTCCGTAGCAGTCCTCCTCGACCACCACCCGCCGGCAGACCCGCCGCAGCTCACCCAGGAGCGTCATCAGCTGCTCGGGCTCGACATGGTGCAGCACGGCCATCACGATGGCCGAGTCGGCGCTCTGGTCGGGATAGGGGATCGCCGCCGGATCGGCCATAGGGGCAAAGGGCAGCGCCCGCGCCGTTTCGTCGCGATAGTCCAGGACGTCGGTCAGGAGAACCTGGTAGCCGTGCCGCGACAGCGCCAGCGAGGTCAGTCCATCGCCGCAGCCCAGGTCGAGCACCCGCTCGCCGCACAGCAGGCCGCGCAGGATGGCGAAGCGGCGCTCGGGCTTGATCGCACGCTTATAGTGCCTATAGACCCGGTTGAACCAAAAGTCAGGGTCCGATTTGTGGAACAGGTCACCGACGACAGTCGCCGCGGCGGTTCGAAACTGCCGGTCGTCCCCGCGCGCGGCGGTCAACAGGTCGAAAGACCGCGCCATGATCTCGCGCATCGCTTCCTCGTGTCCCGGGACACACTCCACGTAGCTCGTAGTGAGCATGCGCTCGGCAAAGGGACGCACACGGGGGTTGCCCAACAGCTCCGAGAACTGCTCGGCACGGATCGAGCCATGGCTGATTGGGAATTCCATCGTACCTCGAGCACGCTGAATACGCTACCGGGGGCTCGTTCCGCTGGCGGCTGGCTCATCGCAACCTGCCGCGGCCAGCATAAGCGCCAGGTGTTTTCCGGGCAAGAAGAGGCGACCCTAGGGCGAGTCGAACGCCCGACCTCAGCGTCCGCAGCGCTGCGCTCTATCCACTGAGCTATAGGGTCGCGTGCTCGTATTATAGCACGATTTGCCCAATTGGGCAAATCGCGGATAAAGGTGAACAAGTGTTTGACAAGACGGGGCGTTTATGGTATACTGTAGATGCGAACGCAAGTTCCAGTGCTTCCTGCCATTCACAGGCCGGGCGCCAGATGCCCCGGCAAAAGGACGGTGAAACGATGCGCAAGATGAGCGAACGACAGCGACGGATCCTGGCCTACCTGGAAGAGTTCATCGATCGGCAGGGCTACCCCCCGTCGATCCGCCAGATTCAGGCTGCCCTGAGCCTCTCCTCGACCTCGGTCGTGGACTATAACCTCACCCTGCTGGAAAAGCGCAACCTGATCCGCCGCGAGCCGCACTCCTCGCGCTCCATCACCCTGGTGGGGCGCACGATGGCCAAGGCCGGCCCGCGCACCGTGCCCCTCCTGGGGACAATCGCCGCCGGTGGGCCGATCCCCGTGCTCGAGGAAACGTCGGCCCGCGCCGCCGATCGGCTCGAGCTCCCGCCCAGCATGTGGCCCGAGGCCAGTGACGACCTGTATGCCCTCCGCGTCCGCGGCGACTCGATGATCGACGCCTTTATCGCCGACGGCGATGTCGTCATCCTCCGCCGGCGCGAGACGGCCCGCAACGGCGACATGGTCGCCGTCTGGCTGCGCGACCGGCAGGAGGTCACCCTCAAGCGCTTTTTCCAGGAAGGCCGCAAGGTCCGCCTGCAGCCCGAGAACCCGACGATGTCGCCCATCTATGCCGAATCCCGCGACGTCGAGATTCAAGGGCAGGTCGTCGGGGTCATCCGCCGCTACTCCTGACCAGGTGCTACAGCTAGAGGAAGAGCATCGGCGGCATGTTGACGCGTACAGCCCGCCGCGGGAGCGAGGCACCTCGCTCCCGCGGCGGGCTTGTCTATATACGTCGACCGCGGCCACGCGCGCGGCGCCCGGTGGGCAACCGCACTACGCGGCCTTGTCCGGAGTCCCCCCCTCCGCCTGCTCCCGTATTCCGCCCAGCTTGCGCGGGGCCGGCCCGGTGTAGGACTGGAAGAGGGCCAGCAGATAGATCACGTCGGTCATCGGATCGGAGAAGAGGGCCATCAGGTTGGTGAGGAACGGCCGGGGCGTTACCACGATCGGGTGCGCGAGCGGCACGCCGGCCGCCGCCAGCGGCAGGCCGGCCACGTGGAACCCCACGTGCCGCAGGAAGCTCGCCGGGGTCGTCGCGGCCAGCGCCACGTTGACACCCACAATCACGCCCAGTGTCAGCCCCACGGCAATATACTGCAGCGTCCGGCCGCGCTTCCGCCCCGCGCCGAAGCGGAGCACTTCGGGCAGGATCCACCCGGCGCCAAAGCCGATGATCGACACCAGCGACGATCGCGTATAGATCCCCAGCAGGTACCAGCCCACGGCGATCACCAGAGCCGCCGCCACTCCGTAGGCCACGGCCGGCCCGATCTTGACGTCCTCCGTCTCGGCCCTGAAGCGCGTCTCGAGTTCCGTCACGCAGTTGGGACAGACCAGCAGCGTGCCGCGCCGCATGCCACCGGCCACGAGCAGCGCCTCTCCCGGCGCGATGTACGCCTGGCAGCGGACACACTTGCGGGCGGGATCCTCTTTCGAGGCCCGCTCCGCCGCCGCACCCTCAGCCCCCTCGACCTCCGCGACCCCTTCCTCGCCGGCCGTCTCGCTCTCGGCCGGCTCCTCAGGCTGCTTGGGCGGCTTGGGGCGCGGACGTGGTGTCGAGTAGGCCGTCCACAACCCCACCGCCACAAACATCATGCTCCAGACGTCAGCCTGGAGCCACGTCCAGAACGTCGTGAAAAAGGACGCGGGATCCTCCAGACCATCACGCAGAAAGCGGACCACCAGCACCGTCAGCAAGGTGATGCCCAGGGCCATCCACTGCAGCTTCGGACCGCGCTTCCGCCCCGCGCCAAACATCGCCGCCATCGCCGTGCCCCAACCGATGGCAAAGACCAGGACGGTCGCGTAGGGAAAGGCGTCGTCTAGAAAATACCAGATGGTTCCCAGGATCGCCGCCGCGGCCAACCCGAAGAGCGCTGCCCGTCCCAACTGCACGTTTTGCGTCTCCTCGTCCGGCTCCGGGGCCGGGCCCGCGGCATCCTCGCCCTCGCCGGGCACCACCTCCACGCCGCCTGTTCCAACTACCGAGACAGGCTGCTCGGCCTCTGCCGCGACGATATCGGCAGCGGGAGCGCCGGAAGCAGGTTCCAACCCCAAAACCGCGCCACACGAGCGACAGGTCGTATTCTCCTGCGGATTGCGGGCCCCACAACTGGGACAACGTGGCATCGTTTTCCTCCTCAACTATCCACTGCGACGCGCCATGGCGTCCCAGTAGGCAAAGAGCGCCGGCACGCCGCCGGTGTGCAAAAAGACAACCGCCTGGCCGGGCTTCCAACGGTGCTGATGGACCAAGTCCAGCAGGCCGGCCATCGCCTTGCCGGTATAGACGGGATCGAGCACCACCCCATCCAGCCGGGCCACCATGCGGATAGCCTCGGCCGTGCGCAGGTCCAGCTTGCCGTACCCGCTGCCGACGTACTCGTCGAGCACGGTGACGGCCGCGACCGGGACGGGGGGCACGTCGATAAGCGCCGCAGCCGCCGCGGCGTACCGCGCCACCGTCGCCGCCATCTTGTCCACCGGCTCGCTCACGCTGATCCCCACGATCTCGAACGGCAAGTCGTAGAGCTGCTTGCCCAGAGCCAGGCCGGCCTGTGTGCCGCCAGAGCTGGTCGCGCAGATCACTGCCGCGGGCGGCGCCCCTGTAACCTGCTGCGCCAACTCCCGCGCCGCCAGGACGTACCCCAGGACCCCCAGGGCGTTGGTGCCACCCATCGGGACCACGTACGGCCGATGGCCGGCCTCGCGCACCTCGGCGGCCACTTCCTCGAGGAGCACATTTGCCTCGTCCCAATCCTGCCAGGAGCGAATGCGCACCTCGGCCCCCACCAGGTCATCCAGCAGGAGGTTGCCCTGCCCCTGCCCCACCACCGGTGCGCGCAGGACCAGGACCGAGCGCAATCCCAAGGACGAGGCTGCAGCCGCCGTCAGGCGCGCGTGGTTGGACTGGGCGGCCCCAGTGGTGATCACTGTGTCGGCGCCCTGATCCACGGCCTCACGCAGCAGAAACTCGAGCTTGCGCAGCTTGTTTCCACCCAACGCCAGGCGGGTCATGTCGTCGCGCTTGCACCAGACCTGGACACCGCCGAGCGCTGCGCTCAGCCGTGGAAGGAGATGGAGCGGAGTCGGCTCGTTCACCAGCGAGACACGCGGGATTTCATCCAAACGCATCGCCTACCTCCGGGGCCGCCGGCCTCAACGTTTTCTGAACGGCCATTGTACTACACAGCAAGCCAATGCGCAAATGGGGAACGGCCCCTCGGTTTGACAGTACCCCCGAAAAGGGATAGAATTGTCGTGCGTCAGAAGCATCCCCAACGTCGGGGATCGTATGCCCAAGGAGGCCCAGTTGATCCGCCCACCGATTGAACCGTTTCGCATCAAAGTCGTCGAACCCGTCCGCATGACCACGGAAGAAGAACGGCGTGGCATCATTGCCCAGGCCGGCTACAACCTCTTTCGGGTCCGCGCCGAGGATATCTACATCGACCTGCTCACCGATAGCGGCACGTCGGCCATGAGCGACAGGCAGTGGTCCGGCATCATGATCGGCGACGAATCGTACGCCGGCTGCCGCAATTTCTACAGCCTGGAGGATTCGATCCGCCAGATCTTTGGTTTCCCCTACTTTGTGCCCACCCACCAGGGCCGCGCTGCCGAGCACATCCTCTTTGCCACCCTGCTGAAACCCGGCGACTATGTGCCCAGCAACATGCACTTTGACACGACGCGGGCCAACATCGAGGCGCTCGGCGCGCACGCCGTGGACCTGGTCATTGCCGCCGGGGAGGATCCCCAGGCCATCCTGCCGTTCAAGGGGAACGTGGACGTCCCGCGACTGGAAGCCTTTATTCGCGAGGTGGGCAAGGACCGCATCCCCCTGGGCATGATTACCATCACCAACAACAATGGTGGGGGACAGCCGGTTTCGCTGGAGAACATCCGCCAGGTCAGCGAGGTGCTGCGGCGCAACGGCATCCCGCTCTTTCTCGACGCCTGCCGGCACGCTGAGAACGCCTACTTTATCCAGCAGCGCGAGACAACGCAGGCCGGCCGCACCACCCTGGAGATCGCCCGCGAGACCTTTTCCTACGCCGATGGGTGCACGATGAGCGCCAAGAAGGACGCGCTGGTCAATATGGGTGGGTTCCTGGCCGTGCGCGACCCTGCCCTCTACGAGCGCATCTGCCAGCGGCTGATCCTGTGGGAAGGGTTCACCACCTACGGCGGGCTGTCCGGCCGCGACCTGGAGGCCATCGCCCGCGGCCTGTGGGAGGCGCTGGACGAGAACTACCTGGCCTACCGCGTCGGCCAGGTCCGCTACCTGGGCGAACGGCTGGTGGAGATGGGCGTACCGATCCTCGAGCCGGTGGGCGGCCACGCGGTCTACCTGGACGCCAAGCGCTTTCTCCCGGATCTTCCCCAGGAGCACCTCCCGGCCCAGGCCCTCACCGTCGAGCTCTATACGGCCGGCAGCATCCGCAGCGTCGAGATCGGCACGGTCATGAACGCCCACAAAGACCCGCAGACGGGAGCCACCGTCTATCCCGCGATGGAGCTCGTGCGCCTGGCAATCCCCCGGCGCGTCTATACGAACACGCACATGGACTATATCGCCGAGACCACGGCCCGCGTCTTTGAGCGGCGCAGCCAGATCGGTGGGTACAAGATCATCTACGAGCCGCCGTTTCTGCGGCACTTTACGGCCCGCTTCGCGCCGCTCGGCTAGCGCGGGCCGGCGTCGGGGCATACAGCCCTACACCCCGACTTGCGACGATGACGAGGTCTACCGAACTATGAAATACGACGTCATCATCATCGGTGCGGGGCCGGCCGGCATCTTTGCCGCGTTGGAGCTGGCCCGCAAGAGCCAACTCAGCGTGCTCCTCCTGGAAAAGGGGCATACCCTCGAGCGGCGCCTCTGCCCCATGCGGGAGGTGGGCGGGCCCTGCCGGCACTGCCGGCCCTGCGCGCAATTGTGTGGCTGGGGCGGCGCCGGCGCCTTTTCCGACGGCAAGCTAACCCTGTCCCCCGAGATCGGCGGCTGGTTGGGCGACTACCTGTCGCGCGAGGAGCTTGAGCGCGCTATCGCCTACGCCGACCAGATCTATTGCGAGTTCGGCGCCGCGGACTATATCTACGGCCTGGGCGATGAGGTCGAAGACATGCAGCGCAAGGCAGCCATCGCCGACCTCCGCATGACCCAGGTGCCGATCCGCCACCTGGGCACGGAGCACTGCACCGAGATCGTCCAGGCCATGCGCGAAGCGCTGGACCCGCGGGTCGAGGTCCGCCCCAATACGCCGGTCGCTCACATCGAGGTGCGCGACGGGCATGCCGCGGGGGTCACCACCGACAAGGGGGAGACGATCGCGGCACGCTTTGTAATCGCCGCGCCGGGGCGGGAAGGCGCCTCGTGGCTGCGAGCAGAGGCCGAGCGGCTCGGGATCGCCCTGAGCAACAACCCCGTCGACGTGGGCGTGCGCGTAGAGGTACCGGCCCCTGTCCTGGACCCCTTGACCGAGGTGCTCTACGAGGCCAAGTTGGAGTATACCACACGGGCCTTTGACGACCGGGTGCGTACCTTTTGCGTCTGCCCCCATGGGGAGGTGACACCCGAGTTCGCCGAGGGCGACCCGCCGGTGGTGCTCGTCAACGGGCACTCGTACGCGGAACGCCGCACCGAGTATACCAACTTTGCCCTGCTCGTCTCGACCTCCTTCACCCACCCGTTCCGCCAACCGATCGCTTACGCGCGCTACCTGGCCTACCTGGCGAATATGCTCAGCGGCAGCGTGATGGTGCAGCGCCTGGGTGACCTGCGGGCCGGCCGGCGCACCACCGTTTCCCGCCTGGCCCGCAGCATCATCGAGCCGACGCTCAAGAGCGCGGTCCCGGGGGACTTGAGCTTTGTCCTCCCCTACCGCTATCTGGCCGACCTGATGGAGATGTTGGAGGCACTGGACAAGCTGGCGCCAGGGGTCAACTCGCGCCACACGCTGCTCTACGGGGTAGAGGCCAAGTTCTACTCATCGCGGCTGGACCTGACACCTTCGCTGGAGGTCGTCCAGGTGGCGGACCTCTTTGCCGCTGGCGACGGGGCCGGTGTGACGCGCGGCCTGATCCAGGCCTCCGCCTCCGGCGTGATCGCCGCACGCGAGATCATGGCCCGGACCGCGGGCGGAGAGGGCTAGAAGCGATGCCGCGCTACGAGCGAATCCTGCCGCTGATCGGACTGGTGCTCATGGGCCTGGGCCTCGTCCTCATGGTCGAGAACATTAACAGCTTTCTCTTCACGATTCACCTCTCCGCCGAGTCCGACCTCTATATCTCGATGGCCTGGCTGATCATGCTGCTGCTGCTCGCCGTTATGGCGATTGGGACAGAGAGTGTGCAGCCGGTGGAAGAGGAGTCCCCGCGTGCGCGGCGGCTGCACCCGGAATCGTGGATCGTGCCCGTCCTCCTGGTGCTGGCCGCGTTCCTCTTCCTGGGCGGGCCGGTCTTTGACCTGACGGTGCGGGCAATCGGGTTGGCGCTGTTGGGCGGGCTGCTGCTTGCCGCGCTCGTAGCCCAGCACTACCGTGAGGATAAGCGGCCGGCCGTGCGCAACGCCAGCAACCTGGCGCTGGATCTGCTCGTCTACGTCACCGCCTTTTTCCTCTACAGCGCGATCTATGGCCAACGGGTGCGCAGCCTCTTCTCGGCCACCTCCATCGTCGTCTTTTCTTTCCTCCTGGCGCTGGCGCTGCTCTACCGGCACGGCGGCAAGGGCCAGACTCGCCTCTACGCCGCGGTCATCGGGCTCTGCGTCGGCGAGGTCACGTGGCCGCTGAACTATTGGGTGATTAGCGGCATGTTCGGAGGTGCCTTTCTGCTCTTTGTCTTTTACGCCACGGCCAACCCGGCACGCCTGCAGCTGCAAGGGAAGCTGACGTGGCGGGCGGCGCTGGAGTATGTCGTCGTCGGGCTGGTGGGAATCGCGGGGATCGGCATCTATGCCTTTCTCTGGCCACGCTAAGCCCGCTACGCCCCGCGCGGCACGGAGAAGATCCCTTGGCCACCGCTGTCGTTCCTCCCGGATCCTTCGCCACCCAGGTCCTCTCCGCCGGCATTCCCGAAAGCATCACGGAAGCGCTGGACTGGCTGCGGCGGAGCGAGGTCGTAGCGCTGCCCACCGACACGGTCTATGGTCTGGTTGTACCAATGGACGACGACGCCGCGGTAGAGCGGCTATACAAGGCCAAGGGCCGGCCGCGCGAGATGGCCCTACCCCTCCTGCTGGGCACACTGGACGACGTGGAAGCGGTATGCCGAGATGTTCCGGCGGCAGCTTGGCGCCTGGCCGAGCGCTTCTGGCCCGGCGGACTGACGCTCGTCCTCCTGAAGCAGCCGGCGGTGCCGGACCGGGTGACAGGCGGCCGGCCGAGCGTGGCGGTGCGCCTGCCCAACCACCCGGTGCCGCGGGAAGTGGCGAGTCGGCTGGGCCGGCCACTGGCATCCAGCAGCGCCAATCGTTCTGGAAGCGCGGCGCCGGTCACCGCCGCACAGGTCCGCGCGCAGCTCGACGGGCGCATCCCCGTGATCTTGGACGGCGGGCCGTGCGCACAGGCCCACGCCTCCACCATCGTGGACCTGACGGCCGCGGAACCGATTCTCCTGCGGGCCGGGCCGATCCCGCCGGAAGAGATCGCTGCCGTGTTGCATCAGAAGCTGTAGCCTGGCGCAAGGGAGCGGCGTAGAGACCGCCACCCGCGCCCGATACCTTGAAATGGAGGTCCAATGTTCTGGGAAACGCTGCTCTGGGCTGTCGCGATCTTTGGCTCCCGCGTCGTCGACGTGGGACTGGGGACCATTCGGGTCCAGCTGATCGTCCGCCACCGCAAGCTGCTGGCCACGGCGATCGGCTTTGTGGAGATCCTCATCTATATTCTCATCGTCAGCCAGGTCATCAACGGGATGAGCGACCTGACCGACCCCGTCAGCTGGGTCAAGGTCCTGGCCTATGCCTGCGGCTTTGCCGTGGGCACGCTGGTCGGCATCATCCTGACCGAGCGGATGAGCCGCGGCGTCATCGAGGTGACGATTATCACCCATGAGCCGGTCGTCCAGGTAGAGGCGGCGGTGCGTGAGGCCGGCTATGCCCTCACGCGCTACGAGGGCCGGGGCCGCGAAGGCCAGGTCGGGGTGCTCTCGATCGTCTGCAACGCCCGCGAGCTACAGCGCCTCATCGAGGTCGTCACCGCGGCCGATGCCCGAGCCTTTATCTACACCCAGGAGCTCGCGGGCCTGCGCGGCGGGTACGTCTACGGGGTCAAGAGCAAGTTGTAGCGCAACTAGCGCACACAGGTGCTTGCGCATCGGCAGAACCGTGCTATAATTGCTTCAATACTGCGCCTGTAGCTCAATGGATAGAGCCTCGGTCTTCGGAATCGATGGTTGGGGGTTCGAATCCCTCCGGGCGCATCTCGATTTCTGATCGGCGATCTTTGGCTGACAAAAGTCGCCAGGGGGCTACGATGACAGAGAACACTGCGCCAGAAACACAGCTCAACCGGGAGGCGCTCGAGGAGAAACTGCACGCGCTGCAGCATGAGGAGCGCAAGATCAAGGAGCAGATCGCCAGTCTCCAGGCAGAGATGTCCCGCACCCAAGGGCAGGGCCGCCGGCGGGCCGAAATCAGCCGCAGCTCGGCCCTTCCCGCCTTGCAGATGCAGCAGCGCCGCCTCCGGGCCGAGATCTTTGGCCTGGAACAGAGCCTCCGGACCACGCGGGAGCAGGACCAGTGACCCCTGTATGGCTAGAGCAACGGCGTCACGCGTGAGTGTTTTGATGGCGCTGTCACTCTGGAAATACGACCGGCAATAGGTCCCGGGAGGCCCTTTGCTCATGGCGCACCGTGTACTAGACCACGTCAACGAACCAGCCGACCTCAAAAGGCTCTCGGCCCACGAGCTGCACCAGTTGGCCGCCGAGCTGCGGGAGGAGTTGCTCCAGGTAGTTCCCCAAACCGGAGGCCACCTGGCGTCGAACCTGGGCGTCGTCGAGCTCACCGTCGCGCTGCACACCGTGTTCGACAGCCCCCGCGACAAGATCATCTGGGACGTGGGCCACCAGGCCTACGTCCACAAGCTCCTCACCGGCCGCAAGGAGCGCTTTCGTACCATCCGCCAGGCCCAGGGGCTGAGCGGATTCACGAAACGCGAAGAGAGCCCGCACGACCCCTTTGGCGCGGGACATGCCGGCACGTCGGTCTCGGCCGCCCTGGGCATCGCCCGCGCCCGCGACCTGCAGGCCGAAGACTATGACGTCGTCGCCGTTATCGGGGATGGCGCGATGACGTGCGGCATCCCGTTCGAGGCGATGAACGATGCCGGCCACTCCTATACCCGGATGATCCTGATCTTGAACGACAACGGGATGTCCATTGCCCCCAATGTCGGCGGGCTGTCACGCTACCTGACCCGCCTGCGCGTGGATCCGCGCTACCAGGAGGTCAAGGGCAAAGCCTGGCGCGTCCTGAACCGCAATCCCATGGGCCAGTGGCTGCTCGCACTGCTGCAGCGCATCAAAAAGTCGTTCCGCGAGCTGGTCATCCCCACCAAGATCTGGGATGAAATGGGCTTTGTCTACATCGGGCCGGTCGACGGGCACAACCTGACCGACCTTGTCCAGACGCTGCGCGCCGCCCGGCACGTGCCCGGACCAGTCCTCGTCCATGTCTATAGCTCCAAAGGCAAGGGCTACGCCCCCGCCGAATGTGACCCGATTGGCTTCCACGGCATCGCTCCCAACGGCGAATGCAAAGGCACGGCCCCTTCGTACAGCCGCGTCTTTGGCCAGACACTCGTGCAGATGGCCGAGGCCGACCCGCGGATCGTGGCCATCACCGCCGCGATGTGCGACGGCACCGGCCTGGTCGAGTTTTCCAGGCGCTTCCCCGAGCGTTTCTTCGATGTCGGCATCGCCGAGGAACACGCCGCCATCTTTGCGGCCGGCCTGGCCACTCAGGGGCTCCGGCCCGTGGTGGCGATCTATTCCACCTTTCTCCAGCGGGCGTACGACCCCCTCGTCCACGATATCGCCCTGCAGAACCTGCCCGTCATCCTGGCCCTCGACCGGGCCGGCATCGTCGGCGACGACGGCGCCACCCACAATGGGGCTTTCGACCTTACCTACCTGCGGCCCATCCCCAACCTGACGGTCATGGCCCCCAAGGACGAGCCGGAGCTCCAGCGGATGCTCTGGACCGCGCTCGAGATCGACGGCCCGGTGGCCATCCGCTATCCGCGCGGGGCCGGCGTCGGCGCTGCGCTGGACGAGCAGCGGGTGACGATCCCCGTGGGCACGGCCGAGGTGCTCCGCAAGGCCACGGGCGGCACCCTGACGCTGCTCGCGGTCGGCGCGATGGTCCATCCGGCGCTGCAGGCTGCCGAGCTGCTGGCCGCGGAGGGAATCGAGGCCGCCGTCGTCAACGCCCGTTTCGTCAAACCGCTGGACAAGTCCGTCCTCTACGGCCTGGCCCGCAACTTTCGGCGGATCGTCACCGTGGAGGAGAATGTCCTGGCCGGCGGCTTTGGCAGTGCCGTGCTCGAGTTCTACGAACGCAAGGTGCTGACGGCGGAGCACGAGTTCCTGCGCATCGGCATTCCCGACACCTTTGTCCATCATGGCCCACAGCAAGAGGTCCGGGCCAAGCTGGGGCTCGATGCCGCCGGCATCGTCCAGGCGATCCGGCGGCGCTTTCCCGAGCTGTGGCTCGTCAGCCAGGAGGCGGCCCCGCTGGAAGGCGAATGGCCGGCCACGGTCGTGCTGACGGGGACGTCCGAAAAGGCCTGAGCGGCCCTACCCAAGACAGGAGATCGTATGCTGGAACATCTGCATGATCTGCGCGGCCAGGCCCTGCGGGACCTGGAACAGGTCGCGACCGTCGAGCAGCTGACGGAATGGCAGCGGGCCTTTCTGGGCAAGAAAGGCGCCGTCAGCGAGTTGCTGCGCGAATTGGGCACCATGCCCGCCGAAGAGCGGCCACTGGCCGGCCGCGCGGCGAACGAGCTGCGGGCCGAGCTCGAGGCTGCTGCCGCGAGCCGCGGCGAGGCGCTCAGCGCGGAGGCGCTGCAGCGCGCGATCCAGGCCGAGCGCGTGGACGTGACGCTGCCCGGCCGGCCGGCCGCCGTCGGCCACTATCACATCAGCACTCGCGTCCTCGGCCAGATCTATGCCATCTTTGCCGATATGGGCTTCCAGGTGCTCTATAGCCCCGAGGTCGAGACGGACGATACCAACTTTCAGCAGCTGAACATCCCGCCGCACCACCCGGCGCGCGACATGTGGAGCACCTTTTACACCACCCGCCCCGGCGTGCTGCTGCGGACCCACACCTCTCCCGGCCAGATCTGGGCGATGCGTTCCCTCTGCCCCGCGCCGATCCGCGTCATCCTGCCCGGCAAGACGTATCGCTACGAGCAGGTCACAGCCCGCGCCGAATCGATGTTTCACCAGGTGGAGGGGCTGGCGGTGGGCGAGCACATCACAATGGCCGACCTCAAAGGGGTCATCGTCGAGTTCGCCAACCGCATGTACGGAGCCGGGCGGCAGGTACGCTTCCGTTGCTCCTACTTTCCCTTTACCGAGCCGAGCGTGGAAGTGGACATGGACTGCATCCTCTGCCACGGCCAGGGCTGCCGTATCTGCAAGCACACCGGCTGGCTCGAGATCATGGGCGCCGGCATGGTCAATCCCGTCGTCCTGCGCAACGGCGGCTACGACCCGACCCGGGTCAGCGGCTTTGCCTTTGGGATGGGGCCGGAGCGGATCGCGATGCTCAAATACGGCATCGACGACATCCGCTGGTTCTTCTCGGGCGACATGCGGTTCCTGAGGCAATTCGGGTAAGATGACACAACCCACACTCGCCGTTTCCGAGACCCAAGCCTGGACGATCGCCCTGGCCCGCGAAGCCGGGGCGCTCCTGCGCGAGCGCTACGCCGACCTCCACCAGGAGGCGCGCAAAGGGGCCGTGGAGCTCGTCACCGAGGCGGACCTGGCATCGGAAAAGCTCCTCGTCACGGCGCTGCGCGAGCGTTTCCCCGACCACGCGATCGAGGCCGAGGAGGGCTCCGGCCGCGGGGGGAACTCGCCCCACCGCTGGTTCGTGGATCCGCTCGACGGCACGCACAACTATGCCCACAGCTATCCCCACTTTTGCGTCTCGCTGGCGCTCCTTGAGGCCGGGCAGCCGCTCCTGGGCGTGGTCTACGATCCCCTGCGGGACGAGTGTTTCTCCGCCGCGCGCGGCGCGGGGGCCCAGCTGAACGGCCGGCCGCTCCACGTCTCCGCCCGCCAGCCGCTCCTCAACAGCCTCGTCAGCACCGGCTTTCCTTATGACAAGGCCACCCGCCCCGACAACAACCTGGTCGAGTTTGCGCGTATCGTCCCCCGCGTCTCCGGCGTCCGACGCAGCGGGTCGGCGGCGCTCGACCTCTGCTACGTCGCGGCCGGCCGGCAGGAAGCCCACTGGGAGCTGGGGCTCAAGCCCTGGGACATCGCCGCCGGCGGCCTGATCGTGCTGGAGGCCGGAGGACAGGTCACCGGGCCGGGCGGACAGCCCTGGGACGTGCGCGGCCCCCGCTTGATCGCCTCCAATGGGCTCATCCATGCCGAGCTGCTGCAGGTACTTGCCTGGCTCTAACGCGACTCTTATGCCCGGGCGGTAACATCCGGCCCCCAACAACGTAAAGGATAGGTGGACGCCTAACACGCAAGGCGTGAGGCTGAAACGGTATGCTGTGGAGGTAGTACGATGATATTCGACCTGAACTATATCCTGTATCTCTTGCCCGCCCTGATCCTGGGGCTGATCGCCCAAACCATGGTGAGCAGCGCCTACAAACGCTATTCGCAGGTGCGCAATGCGCGCGGCGTCACCGGCGCCGAGGCGGCCCAGCACCTGCTGCTGTACAACGACCTGGGCGACGTCCAGATCGAGGGCACGCCCGGCGAACTCACCGACCACTACGACCCGCGCAGCGACACCCTGCGGCTGTCGGCCGGCGTGGCCCGCACCCCCTCGGTCGCCGCGCTGGGTATCGTCGCGCACGAGGTGGGGCACGTCCACCAGGAGCACAGCAACTGGGGGCCTATGCGCCTGCGGGCCGGCCTGGTGCCGGTGGCCAACATCGGCTCTCGCGCGGGACCCTGGCTCGTGCTGGCCGGTGTCCTGCTCCGCTTCACCCCCCTGGCCTGGGTGGGGATCGCCCTCTTTGCCGTGGCGACAGTCTTTTTCCTGATCACGCTGCCGATCGAGCTGAACGCCAGCCGGCGCGGGCTCGAGATGCTCCAGAACAGCAACCTGGTGGTGCCCGAAGAAGTGGACGGCGCGCGCAAGGTACTCCGGGCAGCGGCCTGGACTTATGTCGCCGCCCTGCTGACGTCGGTTATGCAGCTGTTCTACTACGTATCGCTCGTCGGGGGGGGAGGAAGACGGCGTAACTAGATGTCGGCCCGCTGCTCGACGCCCTGGACCACGCTGAACCGCCGGCCGGCCAGCACCGGCAGCTCGCGCCGCACCTGCCAGACCTCCTCCAGGTCCACATCGGCCAGGAGGAGGTCTGGCGTTTCGCCCCCCTCGACCAGAACCTGGCCGCGCGGGCCGATCACGGCCGAGTGCCCGCCAAAGACGGTCCCATCGCCGTCGCGACCGGCTCGATTGCACGCCGCGACCACGCACTGGTTCTCGATGGCGCGGGCCTGCAGGAGGACGCGCCAGTGCTCCACGCGCGGCAGGGGCCACTGGGCAGGGAGCAGGGTCAGGACGACTTCCGCGGCGGCGTAGTGCCGAAAGAGCTCCGGGAAGCGCAGGTCGTAGCAGATGGCCAGGGCCGTGGGGCCCCAGGGGAGGGCAAAGGACGGCGCCGCGGCGCCGGGCGCGAGGAAACGGGGCTCCCCCATGGGGGGAAAGAGATGGACCTTGGCGTAGGAAGCGGCGAGCTCGCCCTGGGGCGAGAAGAGGACGGCGACGTTGGCCGGCCGGCCGTGGCTGTCTTCCGCGACCACCGAGCCGCACAGGTACAGTCCGGCGGCTCGTGCCAGATCCGCGCAGCGCGCACGGTCACCTTCCTCCCAGCAGCGCGCATGGTCGGCCGCATGTTCGAGGTCGAACCCGCTCAACCAAAGCTCGGGAAGAAGGAGGACCTGGGCGCCCGCGGCTGCTGCCGCACGGGCCAAGCGCTCGGCCTGGAGCCAGTTCTGCTGCGGCTCCCCGGCGCGGACATCCATCTGGCCCAAGGCAATTCTCATGGTCCGGCCGTCCACACCTGTTCGAGCACCTGGCCGGACCTTCCCTGCACGCCGAGATCGCGCCCATTGAGCGTTACACGCACCCCGCCCGCGTTGCCCATGCGGACACGCAGCTCCTGGCGGGCCGTAAAGGTGCGCGCCGTACCGGCCAGCAGGATCCCCTCGTAGACCCGCACACCGTCGGCCTGCACCAGCACCCAGCAGTTGGCGCTGACCTGCAGGACCGCCTCGACCCCTTCGTATACTGCTGCGGTCGGCGTGAGCCCGGCCGCCGGCGTCACCGTCGGCGGCCCCGGAAGCAACCGCACGGTGGGCGTCGCGGTGGGCAGGAGGTTGGTCGGCGTGGGCGGGGGGAGCGTCGGCGTCGGCGGGGTCGCCAACGGGTGCAGCAGGCCAAAGACGATCCAGTAGGCGCAGGCAGCTACCGCGATAGTCGCCGCGGCCGCAAAGCCCAGGCCGGGCAGGGTGAAGGAGCGAGACTTGGGCGGCGAGACGAGTGGCGCGATCGAGACCAGTTCGGCCTCGCCTCGTTCCTGCCGATAGAGGCTGAGACAATCCTGGGGAGAGAGCCCCAACACTTGGGCATAGTTGCGCACGAACCCGTTCGTGTGCACGTCGGAAGGGAGGGCCACATAGTTGCCCTCCTCCAACGCCACCAGATAGTCGCGCCGGATGCGCGTGCGCTGCGCCACGTCTTCCAACGACCAGCGGTGTTCCTCACGACGTTCGCGCAGCAAATCGCCCAACGAGGACATGGGATCTCCTCGATCTAGGAGCTAGAAACCGACAAGTGACGGCCCCACAACGGCATTCGCGCGTGACGCCGTTACCAAATTGCCCTCATTCGCCCCGAGCGCGAAAGCCCCCGGCTTGAGCCGTAGGGAGCCGTCACTGCAAGCCCAAAATGCCACTAGGGCTGCGCCGCGGGCGACGGTGTCGTGGGGACAACCGTCGGCACGGCTTCTTCCGCCGGGGGCGGCAGGACACCCCGGTATAGGCTGGCCCCGGCCACCAGGTACACGACGCCCTGGCGTTCGCGTACCGCGACCGCCTGGAGCTCCTGTAGTGCGCTGTCATCCGGGCCGCGCAGGTCCCGCACAAAGGCGGCCTGGCCCTCCTTGCGGATCTGGATCACGCGGCCGACGTAGCGATCGGTCAGATACAGATACGGGCTTTCCTGGTCGGTGAACACGGCGCCGGCAATGACCGTCGGGGGATAGATGCGAGCCTTGTAGTCCTGGTAGGAGAGGGTGCGGGCCAGGGCGCCCTTGAGGAGCACCTGCACCGTGCCGTCCTTGAGCACCAGGTAGATCGAGCCGTCGATCGCCATATCCATCGTGTCGGCTATCCGCACCTGGCGGGGGTCCTTGATCCAGGCCTCGGGACGAAGCTCGTAGGCGTTGCAGTAGTACTTTTGCACCTGGTCCGTCTCGCCCTTGAGGACATAGACGTTGCCCTGGTAGCCGGCAACGCTGATCGCCTTGTCGGCCCACGACGACTCGCTGGACAGGACATACGCCTCCCATTGCCCCTGGTAGTACAGATACAGCCAGCGATCGGTATCCACCACCGCCAGCCACGCTTCGACAGCCTCGCCGGGGATACACTCCGCGGGGCGCTCCAGGGCGGTGATCGCCTTGATGGAGCCGACCGTGCGCCCCTCCACCTGCATCCCCGGCCAGATGACGGGACTGACCTCGCTGGTCAGCGGCGAGTAGAGGTAGACAGCGCCGCGCTCCCCTTCCAGTAAATAGATGCTCTCGCCGAGCATGGCGAGGTCGCTAAAGTAGCAGTTCGTACAGGCCCCGCCAAAGCCCTGGGTGCTCATCGTCTCGGAAAAGATGCGCGGATCCACCAGCAGGTCCAGCTGCTGGAAGCGCACGACGTGGTTGATGCGGTCGCGCTCAGCGCGCAGGTCGCGCAGGGCTAGCTCGATACGCGGCTGCGGGCGGTTGGGGTCGAGCGCCAGGACCAGGTCGTTCTCCGCCTCGTCGAGGATGCGGTTCGCTTCGACAATGTCCAGGGCTCCGCCGGCGCTGGTGACCTTGGCAGTCGTCGCGGCGAGCAGCTGCGTCAGGAGCGCCTCCTGGCGCTGCTGCGTCCCGCGGATGACCAGGTAGGTCAGCACGCCCAGGACGAGGAGCGCCACAAAGCCCAACAGGTACGGGGCGACCTTGCGCCGCTCCTTGGGGGCACGGATGCGCATCCGCGGCCGCTCCAGCGCGGGATAGACCGTCTTGGGCTGAAAGAGCTTGCGCACGGCGGAAACGACCGACTTGGGGAACGGCTCCGGCGGTTTGGGGCGCGCCAGGGGTGGGGTCTCGGGCGGCGGCGCCGGCCGGGGGCGCGGCTTGGCCGGTTTGCGGGTATGCGTGCCGGCCTGCTTGGGCCGCTGCACGAGACGGCGGACCTCGCCTCCCAGAAAGGCCCCCATGGCCCCCAGCGTCTCGCCGGCCATCTTGGCGCGTTCGCGCAGTCCGGCCGCGGTAAAGATGGAGCCCGCCTGCCGGCTGATGGCTGGCTGCAGCTCGATGACGAGAGCCTGGGCCTCGGCAAAGCCCAATTGGTGCACCCGGCGGTACAGCTGTTCGACCGTGTCGGCCGGTTTCTGATAGAGCAAGACCTGGCCGGCCTCTTCCTTGCCCAGGGCGCGGCCGATGTTGCTGGTGCACAGGCAAAAGGTGTCCCCCGACTGCATGGGGCTGTGGAAGAACTCGATGGCCACGTCCTCGGCCCAGCCGACGGCAAAGAGGCGGGAGCCCGTCGGCAGGGTGGTCGCCTCGGGGTCCCACGAAGGGCTCGTCGGGAAGGGCTGCAGGCGCCCCTGGTGCACGATATAGGCCTGGCCGGGCAGGACCTGCGCGATAAAGAGCTCTTCGCCCCGCACCACGGCGCAGGTGATCCCGACCGTGATCTTCTCATGGCCCGAGACCTGCATATTGTGCTGGAAGAGGAGCTGGTTGGCTTGGCGGATCGCCCGCGCCAGACACGTGGTGATGCTCGGCGAGGCGCAGGAATAGTACGACTGCGAGATCTCGGCACTGAGCTGGCGCGCGGCCTGGTATCCCCGTCCGCCTTCGACGGTGGGCTCCGCCACGATGTACAGGTTGCCCTTCCAGCGCGCAGCAGGGGCGACCGGCGAGGGCTCCTGAATCCAGATACTGTCGCTGGTGGCCCGACAGATCCCTCCGATGAGCCCAAACTGGCCGAGCGACGTCTTCAGCCGGGTCATCGCGCCTCCTTGTCATTGCTGCCAAGATCAAACGTGCTCGTATTATAGCAGATTTTCTGTGGAGAAGCAAAGCCGTCGGGCCAGAGGCGCTAGACCTCCTCCAGCCGCAGCGACAGCACGCGCGAGGAGCCGTCCTCAGCCATCGAGACCCCGTAGAGGGTATTGGCCGCCCGCACAGTGCCGCGATTGTGGGTGATGACGATGAACTGGGTCTGCGCCGCCAGTTCGTCCAGGCACTCCCGGAAGCGGTCCACATTGGCCTCATCGAGCATTGCATCCACCTCGTCGAGCAGGCAAAAGGGCCGCGGGTTGATCTTGAGGATGGCAAAGAGCAGCGCCGCCGAGGTGAGCGCCCGCTCTCCTCCCGAGAGCAGGGCCAGGTTGTGCGCCCGTTTGCCCGGCGGCCGGGCCACGATCTCGACCCCCAGGCCCGCCAACCCCTCTTCTTCCTCCACCTGCACCAGGCGCATAGCGGCCGCGCCGCCGCCAAAGAGCCGCGCAAAGTAGCCCTGAAACTCGCGATTGATCGCCTCAAAGGTCTCCTGGAAACGCTCCTCCATCGCCTGGTCGAGCTCGGCAATAACCTGTTCCAGCGAACGGGAAGCATCGGTCAGGTCCTGAAGCTGCTGCTGCAAAAAATCGTGCCGCTCCCGCGCCTCGCGGTACTCTTCCTCCGCCAAGGGGTTGACCGGGCCAATGCGGCGGATCTCTTCGTGCAGGTGCGCGATGCGACGTTCCAGCTCCTCGGCCGGCAGCGCCACGTCGAGGGGTGCACAGGCCCACTCCGGCGGCTCCACCAGCATAGCCTCCACAAAGGCCTCGCTGGCCTGGCCATAGGCATCCGCCTGCGGCCCCAGGTCCGCCAACCCACGCCGCAGCACCTCGCGCAGCCGGTCTTCCTGCCGCTGCGCGTCGACCGCGGCGCGCGCGGCCGTGCCCTCCGCCTCCACCACCCCCTGGCGGCGCTGCGCCGCCACCCGCTCCCAGCGGTCCAGGTCGTCGAGCGGCAGCGCCGCCGGCGCGACCGCCGCGACCACCGCGGCCAGCTGCGCCGCGACCTGGGCGATATCGGGCTGCAGCGCGGCCGCGCGCGCCTCCCAGGAGGCCACCTGCTCCAGCGCCGCCTGCAGCCGCTGCTCGCCCTCGCCGACCTGTTCCCGCAGCCGTTCGGCGTTGCGCTGCGCCATCGCGTCGAGGGCGTGCTGGTTCTCCTGCTCCTTCTGCAGCACCGCCCAAACGGTACGGGCCTCCTGCCAGAGGTCCCGCGCCTGGTTGTAGGTCACCTGGGCCGCCTGCTCTTCCTGCCCCAGGCTGCCCAACCGCTCCTGCAGGGGGTGCAGCTCCTGCTGCAGCGCCAGGTGCCGCTCCTGCTGGGCGAGCCGTTCCCGCTCCAGCCGGTCCTGCTCCTCCCGCAGCGCCTCCAGGCGCTGCCGCTGGCGGCCGGCCTCGCCCTCGATCCGGGCCAGCTCCCGCCCCAACTCCTCGCCGCGGCGGGCCAGCCCTTCCCGCTGCAGGCGCAGTTCCTCGCGCTGGCGATGCAGGCCGGCCAGCGACTGTTCCAGCGAAGCCCGCTGGCGCTGGGCCTCTGTCTGCGCCGACTCGGCTTCCTGGCAGGTGCGCTCCGCGGCGGCGATGGCCCGCACCAGCGACTGCCGCTCGCGCTCCATCGCCAGGGCACCCCGGCCGGCCGGCCCACCGCCGCCGCGCAAGAGCCCTTCGGCCGTGAACAGCTCGCCCTGCCGGGTCACGACCATCCAGCCCGGCGCCAGCCGCGCCGCCACGCGGCGCGCCGCCTCCCGGCCGCCGCTCAGCAGGACGCGCCCCAACAGACACCACAGCGCCGGCTGCACCGCCTCTGGACAGGCCAGGTGCTCGAGCAGCAGCCCCTCGCTGTCGGGGTCGAGGACCGCAGGGCGCTGCGGGGGCCGCAGCGCATCCTGCGGCAAGAGAGTCACCCGGCCGGCGCCCTCCCCCGCGAGCGCGTCGAGCGCCCAGGCCGCCTCCTCCCACCGCGGGGCCAGCAGGGCCGCCGCGTGCGTCCCCAGGGCCGCTTCCACGGCTGCCTCCAGGCCCGGGGGAATGACCAGGTCGCTCAACGCGGCGGCAAGGGCCGGCCGGCCCTCGCCACGCGACCATTCCTGCAAAAAGGTGGCCCCGTCGCTAAAGGCCCCGCTCCGCGAGAGGGCCTCCAGCCGCGCCCGGTTCTCGGCCAGGCGCAAGCGCGCCTGTTCCAACGCGGCGATCGTCCGGCGGTGCGCTTCCTGCGCCTGGGCCACCTCGCCCCGCACGCGCTCCACGCGGGCCAGCAGCTCGCCCCAGGCCTGCTCCTGCACGGACAACTGCCCAGCCACCGCCTGTCGTTCCTCGCGGACCTGCTCGTGCTGCGGCACGATCTCGCCTGCCAGCGCCTGGCGTTCGGCCTCTTCGCGCGCCAACGTCTCACGGCGCGCGGCGGCGGCCTCCTGCTGCCGCTCTGCCTCCTGAAGCCGGGCCGTGCCGTCCCGCAGGCGCTGCTGCACATCCTGCCGGCGCTGCTGGATCTCTCGCAGGGCAGCCTCGGCGGCGTGCAGCGCCGCTTCGCAGCCCTGCATCTCCTGGCCGGCCTGCGCAACCCGTGCCGCCAACGACAGATGCGACTCTTCCGTCAGGAGCTTGCGCTCCTCATGGTGCGCCAGCTCCTGACGCCAACGGTTCAGCTCGACCTCGAGCTCCTGGTGGTAGCGCTGCAGCGCCCGCCGCTCCCCTTCCGCCTGGGCCAACTCCTGGCGCAGCACCGTCTCGCGCTGGCGGAGGGCGCCCTCGTCGCGGCGGCGCTCCTCCTGCCGGCGTTGGGCCTCCTGCAGCGCCTCTCGCAGCACGGCCACCTCGCGGTTGGCCTCATCCAGCGCGGCGCGCACCCCGACCAGCCGCTCCTGGGCCGCCGCCTCCTCCTGCCGGGACCGCTCTAGCGCGCCGGCGGCCTCCTCCCACTGGAGGCGGTACCAGGCGCGCAGCGCCTGGTGTAACTCCGCGTGGAGGCCGGCGCGCTGCCGCGCCTGCGTCGACTGGCGCTCCAGGACGCGCAGGCGCGGGACCAACTCGCTGCGCAGGTCCGCGACCCGGGTCATGTTGGCGGCCGTCTGCTTCAGCCGGTCCTGCGCCTTTTGGCGGCGTTCGTGATACCGCCGCACTTCGGCGGCTTCCTCCAGCATAACCCGCCGCTCACGGGGGCGCAGCGACAGGGCCTCGTCCACCATGCCCTGGTGGATCACGACGTACGAAGAGGTCACTCCGCCCAGCACCTGTTCCACGTCCTGCAGGCGGACCCGGCGGCGGTTGATCAGATACTCGTTCGCCCCCGAGCGGTAGGCCCGACGGGTGATCTCGAGCTCGGGAAAATCCACCTCAAAGTAGTGGTCCTCGTTGTCCAGGAGGAGGGAGACCTCGGCCATGCCGAGGGGGGCGCGGGCAGAGCTGCCGCTGAAAATGACATCCTCGGTCCGCCGGCCGCGCAGGGTCGAATAGCTCTGCTCCCCTAGCACCCAGCGCAGCGCGTCGGCCAGGTTGCTCTTGCCCGACCCGTTCGGCCCCACGACCGCCGTGATCCCCTTTTTGAAATCAAAGGTGGTCTTGGAGGCAAAGGTTTTGAATCCCTGAATCTGCAGGCGGCGGACATGCATGATGGTTATCGGGTATCAGTGATCGGGTATCGGGTATCGGTGATCGATGATCGGTGATCGATGGCTGGAGAACGGGCATGGCTTTTCCGATAACCGCTCAGCGATTACCGGCTACGGCGCTTCGATCTTGTAGCCTACCCCGCGGACGGTGCGCAGGTACTCGGGCTTGGAGGGTTCGCTCTCGATCTTTTCCCGCAGCCGGCGCATGCAGACGTCGATCAGGTTCGTCTCGCGCCCATACTCGTACTCGCGCCCCCAGACCTGGCGGAACAGGGTGGCCCGGTCGAACACCTCACTGGGGTGGGTCGTCAGAAAGTAGAGCAGCTCGAACTCCATCGGCGTCAACTGGACCTCCTGCCCCCGGACCCGGACCTCGTGACGGCGCGGGTCGATCTCGAGCTCGCCAATCCGGGCGTTCTGGGTGTGCCGGAACTGCCCCTTGCCGGACCGGCGCAGGATCGCCTCCACTCGTGCCCGCAGCTCGCTGACGCGAAAGGGCTTGGTCAGGTAGTCGTCGGCCCCCAGCTTGAACCCTTGGAGGACATCGTCGGGGCCATCCCGACAGGTCAGGATCACGATGGGGACATCCGAGTCTTTACGGATCGCCCGGCAGGCAGAGAAGCCATCGATATAGGGCATCATTACGTCGAGGATCACCAGGTCGAAGACATCCTGGCGAAAGCGGTTGACCGCCTCCAGGCCGTCGCGAACCGCGACGACCTGGAAGGGGATGCCTTCGATCTCTTCCAGGCTGGCCTCCAGAAGCCGGCCCACGTTGGGGTCATCGTCGGCGATGAGGATCTTTCTCGGGTCCATCGCATTCTCCTCGGCGCTTCAGCCTGTCTGCTCCAACTCGTCCGGCTCCGCTTGCTTCTCCCCCGCAGCCTGCAGGATAGGCTTGCCCTGGCCCCGAATGGCCTCGGCGTTGACAATGCAGCGGCGGACATGGGGCAGGGAAGGGATCTCGTACATCACATCCAGGAGGACACTCTCCAGCGCGGTGCGCAGGCCGCGCGCGCCGGTCTTTTGGGCCAGCGCGATGTCGGCCGCGGCCTCCAGGGCGTCGGGTGTAAAGACGAGGTCCACGTGATCCAGGGAGAGCATCTTCTGATACTGCTTGACCAGCGCGTTTTTGGGCTCGACCAGGATGCGCAGGAGCATGTCCCGGTCCATCGGTTCGAGCGCCGCGACGACCGGCAGCCGGCCGATGAACTCGGGGATCAGCCCGTAAAAGAGCAGGTCGTCCGGGATGACGTGATGGAGGAGTTGGCGGGAGACGGCCTCCCGCTCCTCCCGGGTGACGGCCCGCTGAAAGCCCATTGCGTGCTTGCCGCCCATCCGGTTGGCCACGATCTCATCCAGCCCGACAAAGGCACCGCCACAGATAAAGAGGATATGGCTCGTGTCGAGCTGGATGAACTCTTGCTGCGGGTGCTTGCGGCCGGCCGCCGGGGGCACATTGATGATGCCGCCCTCGATGATCTTTAGCAGCCCCTGCTGGACCCCTTCGCCGGAGACGTCGCGGGTGATCGACGGGTTATCGCCCGATTTGCGGGCGATCTTGTCGATCTCGTCGATATAGACGATGCCGTGCTGGGCCCGCTCGACGTCAAAGTCGGCTGCCTGGAGCAGGTGCAGGAGGATCATTTCCACATCTTCGCCGACGTACCCGGCCTCGGTGAGCGCCGTGGCGTCGGAGATGGAAAAGGGCACGTCGAGGATGCGGGCCAGCGTCTGGGCCAGCAGCGTCTTGCCGCTGCCGGTCGGGCCGATGAGCAGGATATTGCTCTTTTGCAGCTCGACCTCGTCCACCCGAGCGCCGACAGAGACCCGCCGGTAGTGGTTATAGACCGCCACCGCGAGGACCTTTTTGGCCTGGTCCTGTCCCACCACGTACTCGTCCAGCAGCTCGCGGATGCGCTTGGGCACGGGGATCTTGAGCTTAAAGGCCGGCTTGGCCTTTTTCTGGGCCCGCTCTTCGACAATGATCTCGCCGCAGAGTCCCACGCACTCGTCGCAGATAAAGACGCCGTTGGGGCCCGCGATCAAGCGGTCCACTTCGTCCTGGCTCTTGCCGCAGAAGGAACAGCGGTAGTGCCCAGCGGGGGGAGCAGAAACTGGCATCGGCGATGCTCCGTCTATTGATCCTTGCTGGCCCTGGCGTGCGCGCAGCTACTTGTCGTGCGGCGTCAGAACCTCGTCGATAATGCCGTACTCGACCGCCTGCTGCGCCGTCATATAATAGTTGCGGTCGGTATCCTGGGCGATGCGCTCCGAGGCCTGCCCGGTATGCTTGACCAGGATGCCGTTGATAACGTTGCGCAGGCGCATGATCTCGCGGGCCTGGATCTCCATGTCGATGGCCTGGCCCGAGACCCCGCCCATCGGCTGGTGAATGTGGATCGTCGAGTTGGGCAGGGCGTAACGCTTGCCGGAGGCGCCGCCGGCGAGCAAGATCGTCGCCATGCTGGCCGCCATACCCAGGCAGATGGTCGAGACGGCCGGGCGGATGAACTGCATCGTATCATAGATCGCCAGGCCGGCCGTGATGACGCCGCCGGGGCTGTTCAGATAGAGGTAGATATCGCGCTCGGGGTCCTCGTGTTCCAAGAAGAGGAGCTGGGCCACGACCAGGTTGCCCACCTGGTCGTCGATCGGCATCCCCAGAAAGATGATGCGTTCCTTGAGCAGCCGCGAATAGATATCAAAGGCGCGCTCGCCGCGGCTGGTGCTTTCGATAACCATCGGAATGAGGTCGAACATGGTTCCTCCATACCTCGGCACGACATTGGGGCGGCCTGCTGCGAATGGTCCCGCTCATTGCGGGGAGCAACCACCGCCATGGCACCAGGAGCCGCCCGGCTGCTACGAATAGCGCCACCAGCATACCCCGGTCCCGGGCCCCGCGCAGTGAGCTACAGCACACCGGCGCGGTGGGCCGCTATCCCTCCGCCGACGCTGCTGGCGTGGCGGCGGCAGGCGCATCTTCCACTCCGGACAGGGCAGCGTCCGTGGGAGGCTCTGGCAGGTCGGCCTCGACCGGGCCGGCGCCCTCGCCAACCGCGGCGGCCGCCACGGGCTCCAGCTCACCGCGGGCGATCGCCAGCAGCCGGTCCTCGAGCTGCTTCTGCATCTCGGAGCCTTCCTGGAGACCCTCGGCGCGGAGAAACTCGCGCAGCACCAGGTAGCGGCGCAGGCGGCCCGGCGCCTGGAGGGCAAAGAGCTTGCGGTACTCTTCCTCGGTCTGGCCGGCATAGCGCAGGTACTGGTCCAGCGAGATGCCGTACGTCTTGAACTGGGCGGCCTGCTCTTCAAAGAGAGACTGGGCCTCGTCGTCGACCATCGCCTGGGGCAGCTCGAGGGTCGCACCCTCGACGACGCCATTGAGCATCTGCTCCAGGACCTTGTCGCGGGCCTGCGCGCGGGCTCGCTCCTCCAGCGTGTCCCGCAGCCGGGCGCGCAGCGCCGCCAGCGTCTCCTCGCCCTCGCCCAGGTTGCGGGCAAACTCGTCGTCCAACGGCGGCACCTCAGGCTCCTTGAGCCCGTGGACGGTGACGGTAAAGCTGGCCGGCCGGCCAGCCAGATCCTTATCCTCCAGCTCCGCCGGCAGCGTCGCCGCGATCTCCACAACCTGGCCGGCTTCCGCCCCCACCAGCGCCTCGAATCCGGGCAAGAGCTCCTCGTTGCCGACGACGATCTCGACGCCCTTGCGGTCTTCGATCGTCTTCTCCTCAACCCGGCCCAGCAGGTCGGCCGTCAGCCGGTCGCCGACCTGGGCCGGCCGGAGCGGATCCGGCTCCTTCCACACCGTCTGCTCGTCCTGCAGGTGCTTCAGGGCGTGCTCCACATCCTCGTCGGTGACCTGGTAGACTTCCTCGGGGAAGCGCAGGGCGCGATAGTCGCCCAGGGTAACGGTCGGCCGCACAGGGATGACCAGGCGAAAGGCAAAGGGCTCCAGCTCGAGCTTTTCCACCTCAGCCTGGCCCACCGGCTCGATCTCGCCCTTGTCCACGATCTCCCGGAGTGTCTCTTTGACGAGCTCTTCACTGGCTTCTTCATAGAGGGTGCTGCGGCCAAAGTGCATCTCCACGATATAGCGCGGGGCTTTCCCCGGCCGGAAACCGGGGATCCGGGCCCGCTGCGCCAACCGCCGCGCGATGCGGTTGACGGCCGCTTCCACCGCCTCTTGCTCGATCTCGACATCGATGGCCACACGGCTCTCGGGCAGCCGTTCGATTGTGTACTTCATACGTCGCTCGCTCCTATGGTTGATGGCAGCAAAACAAGGCGGGACTATTTCAGCGCCCGCCGGCGCTGCGATACTGCGCATTGTACTACAATCTGTCCCAGCACGCAACCCAGTGTCGTGGGCCCAGACTGTCAGGTAGCTGGCCTTCCCTTTACGGCCAGGGGAATGGGTGAACCAGCATGGGCCGGCCGGCCAGACGAATGGCCTCCACCATCCGAATCGGGCGGTGGAGGCCATTCGCGCCAACGGGCAGGCGGCAGATAATCCGGCGGCCGCTTGCTGTTTGCTGCTACTTGCGCTCGATCGAGGAACCGCCGGACGTGTTCACCGTGCCCAGCGTCGGGCTGCCCAGGTAGTAGAGGTGCGAAGCGCCGCTGGCCTCTACATCGATCCGGCCGCTGGGCGCCACGGTGGCCGAGCTGGCGCCGCTCACCTCGACCGAGGCATCCTGCACGGGAAAGTCTTCCAGGTCGATGTGGCTGGCGCCGGAGGCCTCCGCCGTCAGGTCGCCGCCGGAGCCGGCCAGATCCACGCTGCTGGCGCCCGAGACGTTCAGCGATACGTTTCCGGACTCGAGATCGCCCGTCAGCGAACTGGCCCCCGAGACGTCGGCGCTGAAATCCTTTGTCGACTTGAACCCGGTGATGGTCCCGCGGCTCGCGCCGCTCAGATCGACTCCGGTCAGCTCCGGCATCGTGATCTCGGCCTCCATCCGGGTGGCGTTGGTCACCCAGAACCCGCTCCGGAAGCCGATGTGAAGCGTGCCCCCGCTGACGTACACGTCGAGTCCCTCGACCAGGTTGTCGTCGACGCGGATGACGACGTTGTACGATTCGGACTGGCGGATCTCGATCTGGAAGGCGCCGCCGGCCTCGACCTTGGTAAAGCCGGTGGCCTCGACCTCGTGGTCCACCACTTTGCCCGATCCAAAGTGCGCCCCCGCGCTGCCGTCGCAGGCTGCCAGGGAGGCCACGATCAGGATGAGGGCGATAACGAACAGGCTGTTCTTGCGCATGAAAATCCTCCTTGTTTTTGTTCTGCACTGGACCTATTATACCGCATCCGCGGCGTTTTTCCTAACGGGATGCTAACGGTGAGCTATCGGGATACAGCCGTAGGGGTGGGGGCGGCCGCAGAGGTGACAAGGGCGTGCGGCTGTGGTAGAATAAGGGCAGGAGGAACCGGTGACAGAGCGTACGACGAGCGTATCCATCCGCAGCACCGAGCTACTGGCGCGCGAGGCTGGCCGGCTGGGCCTGGAACTGAACGCGGCCCAGCTGACGCTCTTGGACAGCTACTATGAGGAGCTTGTCGCCTGGAACGCCCGGGTCAACCTGACAGGCATCGTCGAGTGGGAGGCCGTCCAGATCCAGCATCTGCTCGACTCGCTGACCTGCCTGCTCGTTCTCCCGCCGGCGGCCCGCTCTGCCCCCTACGCCGTCGTGGATATCGGGGCCGGCGCGGGCTTTCCCGGGGTACCGCTCAAGATCGCCCTGCCGCACATCCGGCTGACGCTGGTCGAATCGGTGGGCAAGAAGACGGCCTTTCTGCAGCACCTCGTCCAGGCCCTGCGCCTCGTCGACGTGGAGGTGCTGACCATGCGCGCGGAAGAGGCCGGCCGACAGCCTCCCCACCGCGCGGGGTACGACCTGGCGGTAGCCCGGGCCGTCGCGGCCCTCCCGGTGTTGGTCGAGTACATGCTACCCCTCGTACAGGTCGGCGGGCTGGCCGTGGCGATGAAAGGACGGGACGTGCAGGAGGAGGTGGCCTCCGCGCAGAGGGCACTCAACGCGCTCGGCGGCCGGCTCGCCGCGGTCCACCCGGTAACCCTCCCCGGGCTGGACGCCCCGCGCCACCTGGTGGTCGTGGAGAAGGTGCGCCGCACCCCTCCACAGTTCCCCCGCCAGACGGGAGTGCCCCAGAAGCACCCGCTCTAGGGCTCCGCGGCAGCCTCTGCCCCGCCGGCGACAATCTGCCCATCCAGAATATCGACCACCCGCCCGGCATAGCCCGCTGCCTGGGGGTCGTGCGTGACCATGACCACCGTCTGCCCGGCCTGGTTCAGCTCCTTGAGCAGCTCCAAGACCCGCACGCCCGTCGCCCGATCCAGGTTGCCCGTGGGCTCGTCGGCCAGCAAGAGCGGTGGTTGGTTGACGATAGCCCGGGCGACCGCGACCCGGCCCTGCTCGCCTCCCGACAACTGATAGGGCAGGCGATCTTCCTTGCCCTGCAAACCGACCCGCGCCAGCGCTTCCCGCGCCCGGACCATCTTCTCGGCTCGGGGCAGGCGGTCCATGGCCAGCGCCAGGAGCACGTTTTCCAGCGCCGTCAGGTAGGGCAACAATTGCAGCTGCTGAAAGACAAAGCCGATATACTCGTGGCGAAAGTCGGCCTGGCGCTCCGGATCCAAGCCGTAGACGTCGACGCCGTCCACCGCTACCTGCCCCCGCGTCGGCGGGTTCATCGCCCCCAGGATGGTCAGCAGCGTGCTCTTGCCCGATCCCGACGGCCCCATGACGGCCACAAACTCGCCCTCCGCTACCTGCAAGTCCGTCTCGTGCAGCGCGTGGACCGGGACACCGCCCGTGTCGTAGCTTTTCTCTACACCGCGTAATTCAATCACCTTGTCCTCCTCTACAGCGACCGCAGCGCGATCGTCGGATCCAACCGCGCGGCGTGCGCCGCCGGGTACAGGCCGGCCGCCAGGCCCACGATAACGGCACACGCGATAGCGACCGCGGCCAGCAGTGGATCCCACGGCACCGCAGTGTTCACCTGGGCTACCCGCGGCGCCAGAAATACCGCCGCGCCCATCCCCGTGAGCCACCCGAGGATGCCGCCGACGACGCTGACGATCGCCACCTCGCCCAGGATCACCTGCATGACGTGCCGCTGGCGAAAGCCCAGCGCCCGAAAGAGGCCGATTTCCTGCCGGCGCTCGGCCACCGCCCCCAGCATAGTCATGAGGACGACCAGCCCGCCGATGAGTACGACCACAACCGACAGCGCCACCGTGAACCGGCTCAACTGACCCACCGTATTCATACGCAGCATAACCGCCTGACGCATAGCCGTCACCTGGGCCTGGGGCAGGACCGCGGCGATCTGCGCAACCATGTCTTCCACCGGGCACTCGGAACACAGCGCCGACACCTCCACCAGGCTGACGGCATCCGGTTTTGCCATGGCCGACTGGGCCGCGGCCAGGTCCACGAACAGGATATCATCATCCTGGGAACCGTTCTCCGCCAGGACGCCGGCCACACGAAAGGCATGGCCGTTCACGTCGACCACCATACCGGGAGCCAGGGCCAGGGTCTGGGCCAGCCGCCGGCCGGCCAGCGCCTCGTCCGGAGCGCCCGGTGCCATCCCCTGCTCCACGTGCCACCACTGCTTGAGTCGCAGCTCTTCGCTGAAGCGGACCCCGGCGACGAGCACCGGTCTCCCCCCCAACGACACCGCCCCAAGGAGCTTGGGCGCCACCACACTGACGTTGCGCGCATTCTCGATCGTGCGGATGGACTCCAGGTCGGCCAGGCGCAAGTCGCCCACATCATAGGTCGCCGCCGCCACCGTCACGCCGCCGTATGAAAGCGAGAGCGCGCTGGAACGCGGCACAATCAGGATGTTGGCCCCGTACTCGTCCATCTTGTTGGCAATATCCAACTGCATCGCGTTCGTGATCGCCATCAGCGCGACGACCGTCGCCACCCCGAGCACCAGGCCCAGTACGAGCAGGGCCATGCGGCCCCTGCGCCGTCGTAGGTTATTCAGTGTTACGTCAAGTAGACGCATCTCGGCCCCCTGTTTGTTGGGTTTAGAAGGAGAAGAATCCGCCGCCGGCCGCCAGGTCCTGGACACGGAGGATCAGCGTGTCGCCCTCGACCTGGAACGGGAGCGGCGAGGGGTTGCAGCCGCCCGCCACCAGACCCACCTGGTCGGTGGGGAAGCGTCGACCGCAGTTGTTGCAGACCATCACGTCCCCTTCCTGGCGGTAGCCCTTGCGCGCCCCGAAACAGACGTCGCAGGCGTTGAAGGCGACGCGTATCTCGCCGCCGCTGTCCTGGACGACAAAGAACTCGATCGGCCGGCCGTTGTCCATGTACGTATAGTAGCGTGCCTTGCCATCGGCGAAGTCGGCCACGGGCAGCCGGATGGCTCCATTCTCGGCCTTGGCTTCAGGGTAGGGCGCATGCCCCGAGGTCGCAGCAAGGATGGCTCCGCCCACGGCATTTCCCGCGCCGTCCGCAGCCCCTCCAGGAGTAGCCGCGGTAGCCGTGGCCGGGCCCCCGCGCGTTAGGGCAATCAGCAGTCCCCCAAAGACCCCCAGGAGCACCAGGGCCCCGACGATCCACAGGGCCGGCGCCACCTGGCGCCCATTCTTGCCGGACGAAGCCGCAAAGCGGGCCCGTTTGTCCTTCCGAGTGGAACCATTGTTGCGGAATGTGCTCATTGCAGTGATCTCCTTTTCAGCCTCAGCTTCGCCGACCCCCAGGTCGGCGGCCAGCACAATACAGTCACCACGATAGCACAGCAGGATTGCCGCCGGCAGCGCCAGGTGGCGAAGAAGAGCATAGGCCATACGGCCCACTCCTTTCCCGCCGCTTGGACCTCAACAGAGGGAACAATCCATGCTATGCTTGCACCTGTGTGGTCACTCGGCTGCCACATTCTGCGGGCGTTCCGGCGCCAAGGAGATGAAAACATGTCAAGTAACTCCAAGTGGTTCATTGTCGCGTTCGTCGTGGTACTGGTACTGGGGCTGACAATAGGAGCGTTTCTTGTCGGCTGGTTCGTCGTCCGGCCGGCCGTCGCCGGCTCCCCGATGACCTGGTCAGGCCCGGGGATGATGGGCCGCTCCTGGGGACCGCTAGAGCAAGTAGACTGGAACTCTCAGGGCACCCCCACAGGCGGCTGTGGGTACGTTGGAGGAGCGGATTGGTCCTGCGGTGGAACTGGCGGGTACGGGACGGGCCTGGACAATGCCTGTCCCTATGGAGGGACAAGCGGCTGCGGTGAGAGCTTTCCCGGCACGGGGACAACTCTGACGCTGGACGAGGCTCGGGCAGCCGTGGAGCGCTACGCGGCGACCTATGGAAACGGCAATCTGGCGGTGCACGAGATCATGGAGTTTGAGTTGAACTTTTACGCCATCGTCGAGGAAAAGAGTACTGGCATCGGCGCCTTTGAGGTGTTGGTGGACAAGTGGAGCGGCGCCGTTCGGCCGGAGCCGGGGCCGAACATGATGTGGAACTCGCGTTATGGGATGATGGGCGGGCGCGGGATGATGGGCCGCGGCTACACCGGAGGGACAGGGTCAATGCTGCTTTCCCCCACCGACGCACACGCCGTCGCCCAGTCCTGGCTCGACCAGAACCTGCCCGGGGTTGGAGCCCGGCCCGACGACGTCGATCCTTTCTACGGCTACTACACGCTGCATGTGTGGAAGGACGGCCAGCTCTATGGGATGCTCAGCGTACACGGCGAGAGCGGCCAGGTCTGGTACCATTCCTGGCACGGTAGCTTTGTCACCATGCTGGAGGAAAAGGAGGATTAAGCCATGATGCTCCTGGGCATGGGGTTGTTGGCACTCGCATTCCTGGCCCTGGCGCTTGTACCAATGGCCTTTGCCCTCTTCGTGCTGTGGCAGGGGGATAGGGCCAGGAGAAGGTAATCGCTTACTGGTTATCGGTGACGGGGCATGCGCTCGTCACCGATAGCCAGTAACCGATTACCGATTACCAATCACCTACTCGGGAATTCGTACCGTGATAGCCGTCCCCTGCTCCGGAGAGGAGCTGATGCTCATCTCGCCGCCGGCCAGCAGGGCGCGCTCGCGCATCCCCACCAACCCAAAGTGGCCCGCCTGCGTCAGGGTATCCGGGCGCTCTGGGAGATCAAAGCCCTGGCCGTCGTCGGCCACGCTCAGGGTCGTGCCCCCGGCAGCAAACCGCAAAGTCAGCCATACGTGGTGCGCCTGGGCGTGCCGGATGGCGTTGTTCAGCGCCTCCTGCGCGATGCGGTAGAGGGCCAGTTCGCGCGACTGCGGCAGACGGCGGGGCGTCCCCTCGACCTGCACCTCAACCGCGGCGCTGCTGCGCCGGCCGGTCTCCCGGGCCAACATCTCCAGGGCCGGCACAAAGCCCAGGTCCTCCAGGTAGAGGGGGCGCAAGTCGCGGCTGAAGCGGCGCACCCCCTCCATCGTCGTGGTCCCCAACTCCCGGACCTCTTCCAACACGGCGCGGGCGCGCTCCGTGTCCCCGCGCCCCAGGGCCCGCTGCGCTATCTCCACCCGCTGCCCCAGGGCGACAAGGGCCTGGACCGTCTCGTCGTGCAGGTCTCGTGCCAGGCGCGTACGCTCGCCCTCCTGCGCCTCGGTCACCGCTGCCAGGTAGTCGCGCATGCCCTCCTGGTAGCCCTGGATACGGCCGGCCATCTCCTGCAACGCGCCTTGCAGCTCCCCGATTTCCTCCACCCCGGCCACCGGCTCGGCAATGGCCGACAGGTCACCCCAAGAAACGCGGCCGGCCGCCCGGGCCAGCCGCTGGAGCGGTACGACGATCGTCCGCGCACCAAAGGTCAATGCCAGCAGCGCGACGACGGCCGCCACCGCGGTGACGATTGGAATCAGCCCGGGCAGGCGCAGCAGGGGGGAGACCAGGTCGTCGTACGGCTCCTCCACCACGACCCGCCAGCCGGTATCCGCGACAGCGGCGTACGAAAGATACATCTGCGTCCCATCGGGCGCGTGGCAGGGGGTCGAGCCCTCACGGCTCGCGAGCGCTTCGGGGATGCCGCTGTGCGCGCTATAGTCCGCCCCGCACAGCGCCGCAGTGGGGTGGTACACGACCTGCCCGGTGTCGTCGATCAAATAGATCGCCCCGCGCTGCCCAACCTGGACGCCGGCAAAGAGCGCCGGCCAGACCTCGAACGGCGGATCCGGCGTCTGCGCCAGGATCTCGGCCACCTGGCGCGCATAGGCCTGTGCCAGGAGTTGGTCGCGCTCTTCGACCATGTTGCGCATATCACGCTCGTGGCCATAGACGCCGGTAAAGGCCACACCGACAAGCGCCAGAGAAAGGGGCAGGATCGCCCAGAGGAGCAATTGGACTCGCAGGCTGCGGAGCACCTGCCACACGGAGCGTTTTTTCATTCCACCACAATCCAACCGCGCCGCAGGGCCGCGGTCACCGCCTCGGTGCGGCTATAGACGCCCAGCTTACCATAGATGTTGGCCAGGTGTCCCTGGACGGTGCGCGCGCTGATGCCGAGCGCGCGGCCGATCTCTTTGTTCGTGCCGCCGCGCGCCGTCAGGCGCAGGACCTCGATCTCGCGATCGGTCAGCGGCTCGGGCTGGTCCGCGCGGCCGGCTGGTGCCGCCACCTGCTGCACGACCTTGCGCGCGACCTCGGGGCTGAGCGCCGTCTGGCCGGCGGCGACAGCGCGCACGGCGCGCACCAGCTCCTCGGCCGGGGCGGATTTCAGAATGTAGCCATGCGCACCGGCGCGCAGCAGGGCAAAGATGTAGGGGTCGTCGTCATAGGCGGTGAGAATCAGGATGCGCACGCCGGGGAAGCGCTCGCGGATCTGCCGCGCGGCCTCTACCCCCGTCGTCCCGGGCATCTGCACATCCAGGACGGCCACGTCGGGCTGGTGTTGGGCAACCAACCGCAAGGCCTCCTGCCCATCCGCCGCCTCAGCGACGACGGTGATGTCTCCTTCCTCTTCCAGAAACTGCCGGATGCCCTGCCGGACCATCACATGGTCATCGGCCAGAACGACGTGCAGCGATTTGTCCATCCGCGATAGCCTCCACGCTATCTGCTCTGGAGCTATTGTACTACCAGATGGGACAGAATTCAAGGAATGCCATCACCACTCCAGACTGCGGCCTGGCCAGGAGCTCGTACCCCGCTGCCTTCCAGGCATTGAAGCCTCCGCACCCCATCACTTTTCCTTTAGCTCGCGCACGACGCCGGGCCGGTCACCCGCTGCGGCCTCTGGCTCCGACGACGCCCGACGGCCCACTCGACAACAGCGAGCACAACCACATAGATCCCATAACCTCCTGCGGACCGCCATGCAAGGGCCGGCCCAACGACCAACATGCCATCATAACGGCCGGGAGCTCGGCACGCAAGGGTCAATTGGCGGGCTCGGTACCCCGCCAATTGGCGCATGACAGGTCCGCCAGGAGCTTGAGGTACCAGGGATGTGGGGTTACGGCAGTCACCCGGGCGAGTGCAGTGCGGAAAGGTACGGGGCAACCTGCAGATTCGCGATTCGCGGCTCGGCCCTCCTCAGTTGGGCTTCCGGATGTCATCCGCCATCTTGCGCAGCCTCGCCGGCACGCCATAGACCACGGCGCCCGGTGGGACATCCTTCGTCACCACCGACCCCGCGCCCGTCACCGCGCCATCGCCCAGCTCCACCGGGGCGACCAGCATGGTATCACTCCCGATATAGGCGCCCTTGCCGACGACGGTGCGGTTCTTGCGCCCGTGGACATCGAAATTGCAGGTAATCGTCCCGGCGCCGATGTTGGTCCCCTCGCCGATCTCGGCGTCGCCGACGTAGGAGAAATGGCCCATCTTGACGCCGGGGCCCAGGCGCGAGTTTTTGACCTCCCCAAAGTTGCCCATGTGAACGTGCGCGCAGAGATAGGCGCCCTTGCGCAGGTGGCCAAAGGGGCCGATGTCCACATCGTCCTCCAGCACGGCGCTCTCCAGGACCGCGGCCAGGACACGGCAGCGGTCGCCCAGGACGGTGTCCACCACGATGGCGTTGGGCCCGATGTCACAGTCGGCACCGATGCGCGTCTGTCCCCGCAGGTGCGTGTTGGGACGGATGGTAGTGTCTGGGCCAATCGCGACGGTGTCGTCGACATAGGTCGAGGTCGGGTCGACGATGGTCACGCCGGCCCGCATGTGCTGCTCGACGATACGCCGCCGCAGAATGCCGGCTGCCTCGGCCAGCTGCACCCGGTCGTTGATCCCCAGGATCTCGGCCGGATCGGGGGCGGGGTAAGCGATGACGGGCTGACCCGCGCCCACCGCCTGGGAAATCAGGTCGGGGAGATAGTACTCGCCCTTGGGGCTTCGCGGGATCCGCGCCAGATGCTCCCAAAGCCAGGCGGCCTGAAAGAGCAGGATGCCGCTGTTGATCTCGGCGATCGCCCGCTGGTCGGCCGTGCAATCGGCGTGCTCGACGACGGCCAGGAGGCGGCCGGCCGCGTCGCGCACGACACGGCCGTAGCCGCTGGGGTCAGCCAGGACGCCGCTGAGCAGCGTGACGACCGCCCCGGCCGCCCGGTGTTGCCGGACCAGCTCCACGAGCGTCTCGCGCCGCAGGAGGGGCGTATCGCCGTAGAGGACAAGGACCTCGTCGCAGCGTCCTTCCAGGAGCTGCTGGGCCTGTTGGACGGCGTGGGCCGTGCCCAACTGCGGTTCCTGGAGCGCATAGGTATAACCAGGCCCGAGGGACTCGCGGACCTGGTCGGCCAGGTGGCCCAAGACAAGGACAAGGTGCGCCGGAGCGAGCGCTTCGGCCAGGCGGAGGGGATAGGCCACGAGCGGCCGGCCGGCGAGTTCGAGCAGCAGCTTGCTGCGACGGGACCTGACGCGCGTGCCCTGGCCGGCGGCGAGAACGACGATCGCGAGGTTCGGCATGTCTATCCTCCTACGGAGAGCATCGTTGGGTGCGGCACCCATTATAGCACGAGTCATGAATGCGTCAAAGGCCTCCTTGACAGATTCGCGAAAGTATGTTATGAATCTCCTAGCACCTCTTTTGCGCAGCGTGGCATCACCGGGGGCCAGCGGGCCCCCATCGGAGCAGGCGATGAAAACCGCCCCGTTCGGCCTGGTTCTGCCAAGGGACCCCATCCACGGCCGTTCTGCCGGCCCCTTCCGGGGGACCGGCCTGGCGCGCATCCGCGGCCGGGCAGCATCGCCGTCCCCGTACGACCAGACGCTGCGGAATCCCCCATACCCCCACGGGGAGGCAATCGACCATGTCCTTGTCCACGGAAACTTGAGGGCCCCAGAAACACACCACCCAGGAGCTGCGCCGGGACCCACCCTCCGGCATCGCTATAGACATAGGCCGTAGCCGCTATCGCCCCCGGAACCGGGCGCCGGCGAGCGCTCGGCCACGACGAGCCGGCCACGGCCAGCCGTTTCCGGGGCACCATAGCTCTTCCCCGTAGTCATCCAATCGACCCAACCATCCAGGGGACCCGGGCGCACCGGCGCTGCAGGGAACGCCGTCGTTCCCCTGCCGCCAGAACTGGCGCAGCGGCCAGCCGTCCCATTGTGCTCTTGAGCCGCGCGGGCCGCACCGTGTCCGATCCATGTACCCTTACGTTCCAAGGAGGTGGCACCATGGCAGCAAATCCGATGCTCTATTTCAAGATCAGCGGCACACACCGCGAGGTTGGCCTGCAGATTGGCGAATACTTACAGCCCCAACTGCACCGGGCTATGGCCTGGGTCCGCTCGAGCCTGCCCCCCGGAGTCACCTGGGGCGATATGCTGCTCAAGGGTCGGCTCTGCCTGGCCCATAGTCGCAGCGTCTACCCGCAATACGTCGAGGAGCTAGAAGGGGTCGCCGAGGGAGCTAACGTGCCCTTCGAAGAGCTCTTTCTGTCGATGTGCGAGGAACTGTGGGAGCCGGCGGCATGGTTGGGGATATCGCCCCTGTTGTCCGGACAGGTCGTCCAGGATACCGCCTCGCCGCTCCTGCGGGGCTGTACCGACCTGGCCGCGCGTGGGGAGGCGACGGTGCAGGGGGCAACGCTGATCGCGCACAATAACGACACCGCCCCAGAGGCCGAAGACTACCTGGCCACGCTGCAGATCCAGGCCGGGGAGGAACCCGAGTTCATCGGCGTGACCATCGGCGGGCTGGGCTTTAGCGCCGGGTTCAACGCGGCCGGCATCAGCATGACGGGCAACGCCGTCTCCTGCCAGGACATCCGTCCGGGCGTGCCGCGCATGCTGCTGGCGCGCGCAATCCTGGGCTCCCGGCGGCTGGGCGAGGCGATCGACGCCTGCCTGTTGCCGCTGCGCGCCTCGAACTATAACAATGTCATTGCGGACGCCAACGGCGAGATCTATAGCATGGAGGGCTCGGCGACCGACTGCGAGCCGATCTATATTGAGAACAACATCCTGGCCCATGCCAACCACTACCTCAGCTGGCCGATGCGCCGATTCGAAGCGACGCCGCACCACATTGGCAACTCGATCTTTCGCTACTATCGCACGCGGCGGCTGCTGCAAGACAACTACGGCCGACTGTCGCCGCTGCTCATGCAGCAGCTCCTGGCCGACCATGCCAACTACCCCGCCTCGGTCTGCAAACACGACACCGCGACCACGACGACCTTTAGCATCATCATCAACCTGGACGAGCGGCGCGCCTGGATCGGGAGCGGCCGGCCCTGCCAGACAACCTATTACGAGCACGCGCTGGAACCGTGGACGCCGCCCCGCGGCTGGCCCCGGTAGGCGACCGCGGCCCAAGGAGGTGCCCGTATGGAAACAGACCGGGACGAACGCGGCAGGAGCAACCGGATCGCCGGGTCGTTCCTGCCCCGTGCTGGGCTGGAACTCGCTCGGACAGCCTGCTCGCCAGAAGGCGCTCTTTGTGGTACAATACCGGGGACCGAGCGGGTCAAGTTCGAGTTTCGATCGTAGGAGGCCCCATGCTAAGCCGTGCCCAATCCCTCTTCGACCAATTGGTTGCCTGGCGGCGTGACCTGCACATGCACCCGGAGCTGGGGTTCCAGGAGACCCGCACCGCGGCCCGCGTTGCCGAGGCGCTCACCGCCCTGGGTTACCGCGTGCGCATGGGCGTCGCCCGGACGGGCGTCGTGGCCGAGCGCGGCGCCGGCCGGCCCATCGTGGCCGTCCGCGCCGACATGGACGCGCTCCCCATCCAGGAGGCCAACGACCTGCCCTACGCCTCCCAGGTACCGGGCGTGATGCACGCCTGCGGCCACGATGCGCACACGGCCATCGGGCTGGGGGTGGCGGCGCTGCTGGCCCCGGAGTCGTTCCCCGGGACGGTGCGTCTCCTCTTTCAGCCCTCGGAGGAGGCGGCGGACGAAGCAGGGCGCAGCGGCGCGCCGCGCATGGTGGAAGAGGGAGCGATGGAGGGCGTGGAGCGCGTGCTGGCGCTGCACGTCGACACCCTCTTCAAGGTGGGCGAAATTGGGGTAGAGGCCGGCACGGTCTCGGCCGGCGTGGATAGTTTCTATGCGACCGTCATGGGCAAGGGCGGCCATGGATCGGCCCCGCAAGACGTCGTCGACCCCATCTACATCGCGGCGCACGTCGTCCTGGCGCTGCACGGGATCGTCTCGCGGCGGCTGCACCCGTGGGATCCGGCAGTGATCAGCGTGGGCGCAATTCACGCCGGTCAGGCGGACAATGTCATCCCCGAGCGCGTCGAGATGTGCGGCACGATCCGCTTCATGGCATCCGAGGTTCAGCAGCAGATCCACGCCGAGATCGAGCGCGCGCTGAGTGTAGCGCGCGCGCTCGGGGGGGACTATGCGCTCCGGTTTGTGGTGGGCGACCCGCCGATCGTGAACGACGCCGAGGTAACCGAGGTACTGCGCCAAGTCGGCGAGGACCTCTTGGGGCCCGGAAGCACCAACTCGTCCCGGCACGAGATGGGGGCGGAGGACTTTTCCTCTTTCACGGCGCTGGCGCCCGGGGCAATGTTCCGGCTGGGCTGCCGCGGGGAAGGAGATCCACGTCTGGCGCACAGCCCCACCTTTGACGTCGACGAGCGATGCCTGCCCATCGGGGCGGCGGTGCTGGCCGAGGCGGCGCTGCGCCTGCTGCGGCGGTAAGCCAACCACACTTCGAAAGGCCCGCTTTCTCGGCCGGCGGCAAACCGTGGCCTCCATGGCCTCTCATCCCACGAATGGCCAAATTATTGGTGGCATGCCACCATGTGGCCCCCGCCTGCGTTGCGCCATGGCGGGGCCGCAGTGCGGCACTCGGCCTTGGCCTCGGCGCAGCGGGGCGAAAAGTAGCAGCCGGCCGGCGGGTGCGCGGGGTTGGGCACGTCGCCCTGCAGCACGACGCGCTGCCTCTGGCGTTCGACCAGCGGGTCGGGGACAGGCACAGCAGAAAGAAGCGCCCGGGTGTAGGGGTGCAGGGGGTTGTCGTACAGCTCGTCCTTCTCGGCCATCTCCACCAGCCGCCCCAGATACATCACCGCGACCCGGCTGCAAATATGCCGGACCATGCTCAGGTCGTGGGCGATAAAGAGATAAGTGAGGTTGAAGCGGGCCTGCAGGTCCTCCAGCAGGTTCACGACCTGGGCCTGGATCGAGACGTCGAGCGCCGAGATAGGCTCGTCGCAGACAATGAACTCGGGGTTGGAGGCCAGGGCGCGGGCAATACCGATGCGCTGGCGCTGGCCGCCCGAGAACTCGTGCGGGAACCGGTTCACCAGCCGCGCGCTCAAGCCCACCAGGCCGAGCAGTTCCTTGACCCGCCCGACGCGCTCCTGTTCCGTCTGGCAGAGGTGGTGTACCCGCAGCGGCTCGCCGACGATCGAGCTGATCGTCCAGCGGGGGTTGAGCGAACCGAAGGGATCCTGAAAGATCATCTGCGCCTTGCGGCGCATGGCCAGCAGTTCGGCCCCGTGGGCCTCGTGCACGGCGACGCCCGCGATCCGGACGGTTCCGGCCGTCGCCGGGTACAGGCCCAGGAGGGTCCGGCCGGCCGTGGTCTTGCCGCAGCCGCTTTCGCCCACCAACCCCAGCGTCTCGCCCCGCGCGATGGTGAAAGAGATGCCGTCCACGGCGCGTACTGCCCCTACGACATGCCGGAACACGATCCCCTGGGTAATGGGAAAGTGCTTCACCAGGCCCTGCACCTCGACGATCGGTGAGGAGTCGTTCATCGCGGCACCCCCGTGATGACGTCGATCCAGCAGGCAGCACGATGGTTCGGGCCCACCGCCGTCAGCACCGGGTTCTCCGCCCAGCAGCGCTCGACGACCAGCTCACACCGCCGTGCAAAGGGGCATCCCTGGGGCTCGACCAGCAGGTTCGGCGGCGCCCCCGGGATCGACTTGAGGCGCTCCCGACGGGTCCGGTCCACGCGCGGCAGAGCCGCCAGCAGCGCCCGGGTATAGGGATGGCGCGGATCGGCATACAGGTCCTCCACCGGGGCCTCCTCCACGATGAAGCCGGCATACATCACGATCACTCGCTGGGCCAGGCCGGCCACGACACCCAGATCGTGGGTGATCCAGATGATCGCCATGCCTGTCCTCTCGCGCAGAGCTGCCATGAGCTCGATAATCTGGGCCTGGATCGTCACGTCCAGGGCCGTCGTCGGCTCGTCGGCAATCAGCACCTTGGGGTCGCACGCCAGGGCCATGGCGATCATCACCCGCTGGCGCTGGCCGCCGGAGAACTCGTGGGGATAGCAGCGCAATCGCCGCACGGCATCGGGGATGCCCACGCCCTCCAACAGGGCGGCGGCCCGGTCTCGCGCTTCGCGGCGCGACATCGCGGTGTGGGTGAGCAGCGATTCGGTAATCTGCCGCCCCACCGTCAGCACCGGGTTCAACGCCGTCATCGGCTCCTGAAAGATCATGCTGATCTCGGCGCCGCGGATCTGCTCCAGGTCGCTTTCGGGCAAGCCCAGCAGCTCGAGCCCCGCATAGGTCGCCGTTCCGCCATAGATGTCGCCGGGGGGCTGGGGGATCAACTGCAGTATCGACAGCATGCTGACCGATTTGCCGCAGCCGCTCTCACCGACCAGGGCCAGCGTCTCGCACTCCTGCAAGTCGAACGAGATCCCGTTCACCGCATGGACGGTGCCCTCGGGAATGTGGAAGCGGGTCCGCAAATCCTGTACCCGAAGCAGGGGCATCGCACTCACCTCAAGCGGCCCGGCTGCGCGGATCCAGCGCGTCGCGCAGCCCATCGCCGACAAAGTTGATGCTGAGCACCGTCAGCACGATCAGCATGCCCGGAAAGAACCACAACCACGGAGCTTCCTCGATATAGTTGTTGGCTCTTTCCAGAATATTGCCCCAGGTGGCCGTCGGCGCCTGCACGCCCAACCCCAGGAAGCTGATATAGGCCTCGGAGGTGATGGCGTTGGCCACCCCCAAGGTGGCCGAGACGACGATCGGAGCAACGGTGTTGGGTAGAACGTGCTGAAAGATGATCTGCCAGCGCGGCGTGCCAATCGCCCGGGCTGCCAGGACAAACTCGTGCTCCTTGAGCGAGAGAAACTGGGCCCGGACGATACGGGCCAGGTACATCCAACTCGTCAGGCCGATGATCAGGACGATCACCACCACGCTGCCGCTAAAGGTCCGCCCGAGCAGCGTCAGGTTGGGAATCTTGCCGGCAAAGAACTTGGCCATCACCAGGAGCCACAGGAGCTGCGGCACGTTGAACATCGCTTCGGTGAAACGCATCAGGACGCTGTCGACAATGCCGCCAAAGTAGCCGGCGATGGCGCCGATCAGGACCCCCACGATTGTCTCGACGACCATGGCCGTCAGGCCGATCAGCAGCGAGATCTGCCCGCCATAGATGGTGCGGGCCAGGACGTCGCGCCCCGTATTGTCGGTCCCAAAAGGATGCTCGATCGACGGCGCGTTGCGAATGTGCGGCGTGTCAGTACGATTGGCATACTCCTCGCTGACAAAGAGCGCGCCGCCAAAGGAGTAGAGGATCAGCAGGATGAGCATCGCTACACCAAAGAGCGCCATCTTGTGCCGGCGGAAACGGCGCCAGGTGAGCTGGCGCAGCGTCAGGGGAGGGGATTCCAGTTCGTCCACGGTATCAGCAGGAGGGGGAAGAATGGTTTCCGCCATCGATCTTCTCCTAGGCGTAGCGGATGCGCGGATCGAGCCAGGCATAGACGACATCGGTGATGATCTGAAAGACGATGACGGCGACCGAGATCATCATGAGCATGCCCATCACGACCGTGGTGTCGGAAAGCTCCAGGCTGTCCAGGAACAGCCGGCCCATCCCGGGCCAGGCAAAGATACGCTCCGTGACCACTGCACCCGCCAGCAGGCTGGGGATATCAAGCCCGACGATGGTAACCAACGTCAGGGAGGCGTTTTTGAGGGCGTGGACAAAGATGACGACGCGCCGGGGAAGCCCTTTGGAGCGAGCCGTCCGGACATAGTCCTGGCTGAGCACCTCCAGCATCGTGCTGCGGATGTAGCGGCTGTAGCCCGACAGGCTGATCACAGCCAGGCTGGTCACCGGCAGCACCATGTGCCAGGCCACCTGGGCCACCGTCCTTCCGGCCGCGGGCTCGAACATGCCCACGGTAGGCAGATAGGGGAGCCCCCAGAGCTTGAAATTGACGGCAAAGAGGTACATGGTCAGGAGGGCGACCAAAAAGATGGGCATCGAATAGCCGACGAAGGATAGGGTCGTGATGATATGGTCCATCACCGAGTACTGCCGCAGCGCGGAGTAGACGCCGATTGCCAGCGCGCCGGCGATCACCACGACCTCGTAGGCGCCCATCAGGATCAGCGTGTTGGGCAGGCGGTCGGCGATGACCTCGGTCACCGGCCGCTTTTCAATCAGCGAGTTGCCAAAATCGCCGCGCAACACCCCGTGGCGCTTGCCGGCCGTCTCCGGCACCCCATCCAAGTCGAGGTCGAAGGTGGTCCAGTCGTTTCCGACGAGCCAGTAGAGGTACTGCATGGCAAGCGGCTGATCCAGCCCCAGCTGGCGGGCCAGCCGCTGCCGGTCGGCCGGCCGGGTCACCCGGCGCCCCCCCAGGGTGGCCAGGGGGTCGCCGGCGTTCATCATCAGCACAAAGACCAATATGCTGATGATCAAGAGCAGCGGGATCGCCTGCAAGAGGCGGCGGACGACGTAGCGCACCATGGCTTCTCTCCTGTGGAGCTGAGCGGAGACCGGGCAGGCGCCCCTGCGCTGTAGGACCGTGTCGGAATACTATGCCGCCTGCCGTTTCCAAGGGAACGACAGATTGGCTCGGGAAACGAACTGCACCGCAGAGGACACCGCGAGCGTGGGGATACCTGGCATTCTTTCGCCACCCAGCTGCATCTGGTGTACCTTCTCTCCGCGCCCGCGGCGTTCTCTGCGGTGCTAAGCTGCTCCTGGCCGCAAGGGGCCAGACCTGCTCAAGTGGTACAGGTTACCGCTTGATATCCCACTCGGCGATGTTGAAGAAGGGGGTCGCGCCCGAGATCTTGACGTTCAGCAGGCGCGGGCCGATGGCGAAGCTGTCCGGGTCGAGCCAAACTCCCAGCCAATATACGTTGTCAAAGATGTACCGCGTAATCTGGAACATTGTGGCCTGGCGCGTGGCGAAGTCGACCTGCGTCGTCTCCAACTTAAAGAGCTCTTCGAGGGTCGGATCGCAGATCGCGGACCAGTTGATGCCGTCCGGGTACTCGTCGCTGGGGATCTCGCCGCAGTACCACTCGGAGGTGTCCGGGTCGGGGAAGTTGACCACCGTCGAGTACTGGAACATGTCCAGCTCCCCGGTGGCGCAGGGACCGCCCTCCGCGTAACTGCCGAAAAAGATGGTGGAGTCAAAGTTGAGCAGGTTGACCTTGATGCCGATATCGGCCAGCTGCTGCTGGAAAATGGCTTGGGTGTCCACGCGCACCTCGCGGGTGGTCGACCCATAGTCGAGGATCAGCTCCACGCCGTCCTTGTCGCGCACGCCGTCACCGTTCGAGTCCACCCAGCCGGCCGCATCCAGGAGGGCCTTGGCCTGGTCGGGGTTGTAGGGGTAGGGTTCGATCGTGGGATCGACCCACGGCGTGCCGTCCCAGTAGGTCGCGGCCGGCGCGCTGCGGCCGAGCAAGAGGTCCCGGCAGAGGGCGGCGCGATCGGTGCCGTAGGCAATGGCTTTGCGCACATTGAGGTCCTTGATCGCGGGGTGCGCGTTTTCGCCCAGGTTAAAGTAAAATCCCTCATTGTACCCGGAGAAAGACCAGACGATGTTCACCCCGGCCTCTTCCAGCGGCGGCATGTCCGGGTAGGCGATAAAGGTGCCCAGGTCGCCGTCGCCGGCCTTGAGCGCGGCCACCTGCGAGGCGTCGTCCGGGACAAATCGGACAAAGATCTCGTCGATCTTGGGCCGGCCCAGCCAGTACTTGTCGTTGGCCACGAAGCGGGCGTAGCTGCCCGACTCCCACTTGTCCAGGACATAGGGGCCACAGCCGACGGTCGGGGCGCGGTTCCAGTCGACCGTGTCCAGGGTGCCGGCATCCTCATACATCGGCTGCACGATGTGGGCCGGCAGCAAGCCCTGCCAAAAGGTCCCCATCCACGGCGCAAAAGGATCGGCAAACTTCATGATCACCGTGTGTGCGTCGGGCGTCTCCAGCGACTCGAGCTGATCGTTGGGATAGGTCGAGGCGACGGCGTTGTTGGGGTCGATCGCCATCTGGTGGGTAAAGGCAAAGTCGGCCGAGGTGATCGGCGTGCCGTCGGACCAGACGATGTCGTCACGCAACTTGAGGGTGATGACCTTGCCGTCGGCCGAGATGCCGCCATTTTCCACGCTGGGCATCTCCTTGACCAGCACAGGGTGGGCGGCATTCTGATCATCAAAGTCCCAGGCCCAGCAGTTCCAGATCTGGTGGGTGATGCGGGAGAACCACATGTTGGTGTAGAGCGGGTTGAGGGTATCGAATTCTTGTGTAAAGATGAACGTCGCCACCTTGGGCTCGGCGGGGACGGCCGTGTCCTGCGCCTGGGGCGCCGGGGTAGGTGTCGCGCCACAGGCACCTACAAGGGCGAGGAGAGCCAACACAATCAAGAGCGGAGCGAAACGCGCGCGTCTCATGGCATCTTTCTCCTTGTCGGATTCTTGTCACCCACTCACATTCTCAAAAGAGCGCTCACCGGAGCACAACTGTCGCCTGGATCACCTCCTTCAGGCACCTCTGCCTTTCGGATGCCACGCCGTGGGACCCCAGTCCCGCGGTGCCACTCCTTGAAGAGGCCAAGGTTCCCAAGCCGCGGGGACGCAGAAACGTCCGAGGCCCGAGGCCAAGAACGGCTTCGTCCTCAGCCAGCTCTGCGCTCCCGGCATGCACCGCGCTTTGTGGTTCAATCTTTTCTGCTCCTCTGTGGCTATCTCTATTATAGCAGGAAGAAGACGCATGTCAATACGTGCAAAGAAGGAGGGGGCGCGCCACTTTTGTCGGTTCTGCGGAGAAGGAATTGACTTCTCCCCTGTAAGACTGTATAATTCGTGCAGACGAAAACTGCGAGGAAAGCAATGATCTCATACTGTGCAGAGTGCGACCAGGAGTATCCGCCAGAGACCGTGGAATGCCCGGTCTGCGGGCGTCCGCTCGAGCAGATCGAGGCCCCGCACTGGCAGCCCTATGATCCCCAGAAGCCACTGGTCGAGGTGGCCACAGCCCAGGGCGAGCTGCCGGCCATCCTGATCAAGGGGCGGCTGGAAGACCAGGGCATCCCGGCCGTCATCCAGCACGAGTCGGTCGGCGCCGTCTATGGGCTAATCGTCGACGGGCTGGGGAAACAGCGCATTTTTGTCCCAGAAGAGCTGTCCGAGACAGCGCGGGCGATCCTGGCGGCGCCGCCAAACCCGCGGCCAGAAGACGCCCTTGTAGACCCCGCGGACCAGGACCCCAGTTGACCCATGGCACTGCTACTTTGGCCCTACGAAGGCCACTAGTTTCCAGACAGGAGGTGTGCAGGAGCATTTACCCCAGCGCCGAGCGACAGAGGAACCGTTGATCAGACACCCCGCGAGGAGGATATTGATGAGCAAGAAGGCATCTTTTCTTTTAGGAATACTCGTGATCTTGAGCACCTTGGTCGCCGCCTGCGGCCCGGCACCCGCACCTACCGCCGTGCCTACCGCGGGCACGGCCCCCTTCAAGGCCTGCTTCGTCTACGTCGGCCCGATCGGCGACGCCGGGTGGACGTGGGCCCACGACCAGGGCCGCAAGTACCTGGTAGATACCCTCGGCATCGAGACCGCCTACATCGAGTCCGTCCCCGAAGGCGCCGACTCGGAACGGGTGATCGAAGACTATGCCAAGCAGGGCTGCAACGTCATCTTTACCACTTCGTTCGGCTATATGGATCCGACCATCACCGTCGCCGCCAAGTACCCTGACGTCTTCTTCGAGCACTGCTCGGGGTACAAGACCGCCCCCAACGCCGCCACCTACTTTGGCCGGATGGAGCAGCCGCGCTACCTGTCGGGCATCGTCGCCGGCGCCATGACCAAGTCGAACAAGCTCGGGTATGTCGCCGCCTTCCCCATCCCCGAAGTGGTCCGCGGCATCAACGCCTTTACCCTGGGCGTGCGCTCCGTCAATCCCGACGCCGAAGTGGTCGTCGTCTGGACCAACACCTGGTATGACCCGGTCAAGGAACGCCAGGCGGCCGAGGGGCTCCTCGACCAGGGCTGCGACGTGATCGCCCAGCACCAGGACACCACCGAACCGCAGAGCGCGGCCGCCGAACGCGGCTCCTACGGCATCGGCTACGATGCCGATATGGGCGCCATCGTCGGCGAACAGGTCCTCACCAGCCCCGTCTGGAACTGGGGCCCGTACTATGTGGAGACCGTCCAGGCCATCCAGAACGGGACATGGAAGACGCACGAGTTCTACGGCGGCTTCAAGGACGGGGTCGTGGACCTGGCCCCGTTCAGCCCGCTCGTGCCCGACGACGTCAAGGCCCAGGTCGAGGCCGTGAAGCAACAGATGATCGCCGGCACCTTTGATCCCTTCCAGGGACCCATCTATGACCAGTCCGGGGTGATCAAGGTCCCCGCGGGCACCATCATGACCGACGCCGAGATCCTTGCCTTTGACTGGTTCGTCCAGGGAGTCAAGGGCGAGATCCCGAAGTAGGACCGGAGACCAGGTTGGCAGGTTGCGGGTTACAGGTTAAAGGCCGAAGGTCACAGGTTGCAGGTTCTTGGGCAACCCAGCTCCAGCCGCGGCCGAGCCTTGTCCTCCGTCCAACCTGCCAACCTGGAACCTGCTAACCTGCGGAACACGGAACCATGCCATCCCTTGCGCCCTGTCAAGAAGAGGCCGCCGTCCGCATGACCGGCATCGTCAAGCGCTTTCCCGGCGTCCTGGCCAACGACCAGGTCGACCTGGAGGTGCGCCGTGGCGAGGTGCACGCGCTGCTGGGGGAGAACGGCGCCGGCAAATCAACCCTGATGAGTATCCTCAGCGGGCTCTACTTCCCCGACGCCGGTCAGATCGCCATCCACGGCCGGCCGGCCACCATCCGCTCCCCCCGCGACGCCATCCAGCTCGGCATCGGTATGGTCCATCAGCACTTTATGCTCGTTCCCGTGATGACGGTCACCGAGAACATTGTCCTCGGCCTGGACCGGCCGCGCTTCTACCTCGACCTGGGCAAGACCGAACGCGAACTGCTCGAGCTGGCCAACCACTATGGCCTGCGCGTCGACCCGCGGGCCTATATCTGGCAGCTCTCCATCGGCGAGCAGCAGCGCGTCGAGATATTAAAGATGCTCTACCGTAAAGCCGAGATCCTGATCCTGGACGAACCCACCGCCGTCCTCACACCACAGGAGGTGACCGACCTCTTTTCCACACTGCGGCGCATGGCCCGCGAGGGCCACACCATCCTCATCATCTCGCACAAGCTGGAGGAGGTTGAGGCCATCGCCGACCGTGTCACCGTGCTGCGCAAAGGGCGCAAGGTGGCGACCGTGGAGCGCGCCCAGGCAACCAAGGCGGACCTGGCTCGGATGATGGTCGGGCGAGAAGTGCTCTTCGATTTGCACAAGGAAGCTCTCCCGGCCGGTGAGGCCGCCCTGCAAGCCGAGGACCTGCACGTCGTGGGCGACAAGGGGCTGCTCGCGCTGCGCGGCGTCTCGCTCACCGTGCGGAGCGGCGAGATCCTCGGCATCGCCGGGGTGGCCGGCAACGGGCAGCGTGAACTGGCGGAGGCGGTCGCCGGCCTGCGGCCATGCAAGCGCGGCCAGGTCCGCGTCGCCGGGCAGAATGCGACCAACTGCACGCCGCGCCAGGCCATCGAGTACGGCGTGGGCCACGTGCCCGAGGACCGCCTGGGCACAGGGCTGGTACCCAACCTCAGCATTGCCGACAACCTGATCCTGAAAGCCTACCGCACCGCAGAGTTGGCCCGTGGGCCGTTCCTGAACCCCCAGGCGGTGCGCGCCCTGGCGCGCGACCTGGTGGCGCGCTTCGAGGTCAGCACACCCAGCCTGGAGACGCCGGTCAAGGCGCTTTCGGGGGGCAACCTGCAGCGCGTGCTGCTGGCGCGCGAGATCTCGTGCCGGCCGGCGGTGATGGTGGCTGTCCACCCCACGCGCGGGCTCGACATCGGCGCAACGGAAGCCGTCCACCGCCTCCTCCTTGAACTGCGCCGGGAAGGCACCGGCATCCTCCTCATCTCGGAAGACCTGGACGAACTGCTCGCCCTGAGCGACCGGCTCCTCGTGCTGTACGAAGGACAGGTGATGGGTGAGGTGCAGCCGGCACAGGCCAGCATAGAAGAGATCGGGCTGATGATGGCCGGAGCAGGCCACCACAACGGGGCGGAACGCGCACCTGAAGCGAGGGCATTGTGACAACAAGGGCAACTCTCTGGCAGGCGACACGCCGGATTCTCTCTCTGCCCCTCGACATGATCCGCGGGCGGGCGCGCCTGCGCATCGAGAAGCGGCTGATCACACCGCGCTGGATGACCTACGCCGTGCCTGTCGCTTCGATCGTCGTCGCCTTGCTGCTGGGCGCGATCCTCTTCGCCGTGGGCGGCGTCAATCCACTGCAGGCCTACGGAACAATCCTCAAGGGCGCCTTCGCCTCAACCGACGGGCTGGCCGGCACGGCAGTCAAGGCGATCCCGCTCATCCTGTGCGGGCTGGGCGTGGGCATCGCCTTTCGCACGCTGCTCTGGAACATTGGCGCCGAGGGACAGCTCTTTATGGGCGCCTTCGCCGCGGCCGGCGTGGCGCTCTACCTGCTCCCGGACGCGCCGCCGCTCGTGCTGATCCCGGCGATGCTGCTGGTCGGCGCCCTGGCCGGCGGGCTGTGGGGCCTGATCCCGGGCGCGCTCAAGGGGCTCTTGGGCGTCAACGAGATCATCACCTCGCTAATGCTGAACTATGTCGCCATCCTGTGGACGGATTACCTCATCTATGGTCCATGGCGCGACCCCCAGGGATATGGCTTCCCGGGAAGCGCGCCCTTCGAGGCGGCCCGCTTTCCACGCCTGTTGGACACACGGGTGCACCTGGGCCTGGTTATCGGTCTGGCGGCGGCGGCCGTCATCGCCTTTGCGCTCCAGCGGACCCGCTGGGGCTATGAGACGCGCGTGATTGGCGAGAACCAGCGGGCGGCGCGCTACGCGGGGATGAACCTGGTCAAGAACATCCTCCTGGTCATGTTCCTGAGCGGCGGGCTGGCCGGCCTGGCCGGCGCCAGCGAGCTCTGTGGGCTGGCGACGCCGCGCTTGCAGATGGGCCTGTCGCCGGGCTACGGGTACACGGCCATCATCGTCGCCTGGCTGGCCCGGCTCAACCCCTGGGCCATTGTACTGGTCGCCTTCCTCTTTGCCGGCCTGCTCGTCGGCGGGGACAGCCTCCAGATGGCAATGAACCTGCCGCGGGCCACGGCCTATATCCTGCAAGGCATCGTCCTCTTTGCCGTGCTGGGCGGCGAGCTCTTTGCACGGTATCGCGTGCGGGTCGTACGGAAAGAGTGAGACCATGACGATTCCCGACCTGATCGTCTCGATCCTGGCCGCAGCCATCGCGGCCGGCACCCCGATCCTCTTCGCCACCCTGGGCGAGATTCTGGCCGAACGGGCCGGCATCCTCAACCTGGGTGTGGAGGGGATGATGCTGATGGGCGCCTGGGCCGGGTTTGCGGCCACCTACTACACCGGCAGCGTCTGGGTAGGGCTGCTGGCGGCCGTGGCGACCGCCGGGCTCCTCAGCCTGGTGCACGCCTTTCTCTCGGTCACCCTGCAGGCCAATCAGGTGGTCAGCGGCCTCGCCCTGACCATCTTTGGCACCGGCCTCAGCAGCCTGCTCGGACGAGACCTGGTGGGAAAAAAGGGGCCGTTCTTTGAGCGGATCGCGATCCCCTTGCTGAGCGATATCCCGATCGTGGGACCGATCCTCTTCCGCCACAACCTGCTCGTCTACCTCTCGTTTCTGCTGATCCCCCTGATCGCCTTCTACCTCTTCAAGACGCGGCCCGGCCTGCACATGCGCGCGGTGGGAGAGAAACCGGCTACGGCCGACGCGATGGGCGTCAATGTCTCCGGCTTGCGCTACCTCTACACCCTGTGCGGCGGACTCCTGGCCGGCCTGGCCGGCGCGGCGCTCTCGCTCGGCTACACCCCCGGCTGGGCCGACGAGATGACCAAGGGGCTGGGGTGGATCGCCGTCGGGCTCGTCATCTTTGCCACGTGGAATCCCTGGCGGGCGGCGGTGGGCGCCTATCTCTTTGGGGCGATGGCCGCGCTGCCCTCGCGCCTGACGAGCGTGGCGCAGGTCTCGTACTTTACCACCGTCGTGCTCAACATGCTCCCCTACCTCTTGACCATCCTCGTGCTGGTGGCCGCCACGCAGGAGACAATGCGCCGGCGCATCGGCGCGCCGGCTGCATTGGGGCTACCCTTTGCCCGGGAAGAGAAGGGATAACGGAGCGGGGGGCACCACCGGCTCGGCCGCTCACCGCCAGCTCGTGAGCTCCAGCTCGACGGCGCTCCCTGCCGCACCGCCAACCACCCGCTGCCCGAGTCCCAACAGCCGTCCGTTCCGACCATCGTAGGTCAGCACCACTTCGTACGCCGTGTTCGAAGCCGTCAGCACGATGCGCCCACCCGCGCCAGCCGTGAGGCTCAACGTCTCCCCCGTGATGGGGTCGCGGTCCAGTGTCCCCTGCCGGCCCCGGAGCGCCGCAACCGCCTCCGGGGAAAGCCAGATGGCGTCCAGAAGCTCCGCCCCGCCTGAGACGCGCCACGAGATCGAGTTGGTGCGGCCGGCCAATACCTCGGTCACCAGGTAGGCGCTCCAGTGCGGAGAGGCCCCCTTGACGTCAGCCCGCAGGGCATAGTCGAAAGAGCCGGATGGCTCGCCCATCACCAGCACGGTGTACGCTCCCTCATACTCCAGGGAACCGCCCTCCTGCACCCAGTCCGGGGCCGTGCCGCCCGCCCAGGGGAGGTCCAGTTCGCGCACGCCGGCCAGGGTGACGTCCGTCAGCTGCCGCTCGTCGTCGTCTTCCTCGCCAATAGCGTGGCGGTAAAAGAGCAGCCGCCCCGAACCCTGGTCGTACATCCACACGTACTCGGCGCCCTCGGGCCGGTACTCGAAACGCACCGCCTGGTAGGTCCGACCCCCAATTGTAGTCGGCATCCGGGCGACGAGCAGCTCGTCGTTCGCCACACGCTCGGCGTCCGCGAGCACGTCGGGGTGCAGCCAGTAGTCGCCGACACCGGCCAGTCCCAGGGAGGGCAGGACGAGAACCGGGATCACGATGCCGTTTCCCAGGTCCAGGTACAGCTTCATCGAGACCACGGCAGTCCCCCCGTCCAACGCGACCAGGTCGCACTGCAAGTAGCCCGCGCCACCCGATCCATCCTCGCCAGCCACGTTGCTGATCGTCGCGCTCTGGCCGTAGTAGGTCACGCGCACCCCTTCGCGCAGCCAGTCAGGGGCAGGGAGCGTGCGCAGCTCGGGAAAGAGGTAGGCAAAGGGATTGAGGTCGGCCGGGAGCGCATTGCCGCGCGCGGCCGGCGGCGCGAACGGCTGCTGCCCGGCCAGGGCGCGGGAGAAATCGTCCATCGCAGCAGTTGTGTCCACCGTCGGGGATACAGCCGGCCGGCGCGTCAGCTGGGCACCGGGCAACAGACCGGCCGTTGCCCGGGAGGTCACCCGCGCCGTGGGCGCCGCGCTTCCGCGCTCGCCCGCCAACGCAGCGGTCTCCACCGGGCCCGGCACACCCACGGTCGGCGCGCGCGCAGCGCCGCACGACGTGAGCACCGCGAGCAGTAGCGAAAACGACAGAGCGATCAGGGTCCTGCGCCCCATGGCCGTCCTCCTGTTGTCCCCGCCATTATATGCCGGCGGCTTGATTTCCGCAAGCACGCCCCACGGACGTCGGTCCCAGGCGGCCCCAATGCCGGTGCCGTCCTCATTGCAACTCAGTCGGAGGACTGGGACATCGGCGTGGATAGGACTTTTTTTCTGCTGGGCGAAAACGGGGCGCCGGGAGCGGCTGCATCCAGTCAGCAATCACCGCTCCCCGATCACTCCACTTTTCCCTCGGGCGTAAAGACCATCATCCGCACGTATGGCCGGACCTGCTGGGCAACCTCGTCCTTCATCAGGTTGCCGGAGACGTGCATCAGCGTGTCGCGGAAAAATGGGTCTTTGACCATGCTCGCCTGACAGGGGTAGTGGTGGTGGAGGAGCCCGGCCTTTTCCACGGCATCGTCCGCCGAGACGCCCACCAGCCGCTCGGCCGCGTAGCGGGCGCAGCCACAGGAGGCGTCGCGGAGAACCTCGACCGCGGCGATGGTGCGCGTCTCGGGATCGACGGTGAGGCGAAAGGCCGGCCGGCCAAAGAGGCGGGCAAACTCGGCAATGTACGGGTGCTCCACCGGCTCCTGCTCCGTGCGCAGGCCGCTGGCCGTCTCGGTCAGGGCGCAAAAGGGGCGCGGCGTGACGACCTGGACACCGATGTTGTTCAGCCACCGGTGCAGCTGATTGGCCAACCCGCGCGGCAGCCAGGCGTCGTTGTCGGCCGGGGCGATAACGGCCTGGGCCCCGGTGCGCCGGGCGATCTCGGGGAGCAGCTCGGCCACGCCGGGGTTCTCGCCGAGCGAGAGGATGAGGTCGGCCGGCGGCAGCGTTGCCGGAAGGAACTCTTCGGGATAGTCGATCACCGGGGGCAGGATCGCCGGCGCTTTCCAGTCCAACACGGTCCAATCGCCCGGCGCCCAGCGGCGGATGTTCTCCAGGTGCCGCCGCCCGTATTCGGCTTGATAGACGACCAGGAGACGCATACTGCACCCCCGAAGAGACCGGGTGCGGCGTTCGCGCCCGCACCGGGCTCTGCTATACGACCAACAGGGCCATGTCCTGTCCGAACAGGGCCACCCGATCGCCGGAACAAAGGACCGTTTCCCAGGGAGTGGCGCCGGCCGGCACGCGGGCGCCGGCGTCAGGATAGTTCAGCCAGAGGTTCATCGTCGCGCACGTCAGGAGGAGACGGTTGTTCAAAAAGATATGGCCTACCTCACCCGCGTCGATCCCCAGCCGCTCCAGCAGGCCGTGAACGGTCAGGCCTGCCTCCGGCTCGACCTGCCGGCGGGAGATGGCCGTGGGGCTGGCGTCTTCGGCGAAACGGCGGAGCTTGCCGTAGAAACGGATGTCGAGCATGGCAGTACCCAGTTCCTAGTTCTCAGTTTCCAGTTCCCAGTTCTCAGTCTGCAGTCGCTCTTACTGGCCCCGGTGACGGCTGAAGCCGGAACGATAAACCTGCGAATCAGGCTTGCCGGATTGCTAGCCATGGATGAGCGCGGGCAGGCAACGGGTGCAGACCCACAACGAGCGGCCCGCCGTGCGGCAGGGCAGCAGCACCGCGGTGGTCTCGCTCGTCCCGCAGCGAAAACACTGCTGGGCGAGGTAGGTAGGGCCGCGCTCGGCCATCCGGCTCTCGGCCGCGTGTTCGTCAAAGGGCACCGCATCGCGCTCCTCGATCGTCAGCGCTCCGGTCGGGCAGACGCCCAGGCAGAAACCTGCCCCATCACACAGCTCATCCCGCACGACGCGGGCCTTGCCGTCTACCAGCTCGATGGCGCCTTCGGCGCACGGCGTTACACAGAGGCCGCAGCCGTTGCACAGCGCTTCGTCAATCCGCACGATTTGTCGCCGCATCCGATTCCTCCTCAAAGACAATGGCAAAGGGCAAAGCGATAGCCCCCTGCGGGCACAGGGTTTCGCAGTCACCACAGTAGATACAGTCGGCCGGCCGGACCAGGGCCGCTTTTCCGGCCTGCAGTTCTAGCGCCCCGGTCGGGCAGGACTCGACGCAGTCGCCACAGCCGGTGCAGAGGTCGTCGATGATGGTGGGCAGAAGCGCTTCGGTCGTTCGCATAGGTCCTCCTGTACCGTAACGGGCGTCACAGGGCCCATTATACTCGAGGGAGCCAGGCCTGTCTGTGACTAAAGTCCCCATGGGCATTTGACAATGAACTGCATCCCGTGATATGATGCTCCCGGCTTCTCCCGGCACAGATCAGACCGCAGCATTGCTTTGTGACAGTTTCACCTTCGCCGGATAGCCCCGCGGCCGGATTGGCACCCCCGGACGCCTCGCCGGGCGGCATTGTCGTGCGGTCCTGCCCTTTGCCCGCCCGCGGCGCGTACCGCCAGTCAGCAAAGGAGGACTATGGTAGCTCTTCGCCCCTCACCGGACCAGGCATCGGCGGCCGGAACCTCGCGCCGCCACACTCAGGAGGATTCCTTTCCATGAACTGGCGCAGAACTGTTTCCATCGTCGGAATGCTGATCCTGCTGCTCACCACGCTGCCCATCGCGGCGGCGCAGCCGGCGGCCGACAAGATCGAGGACCGGCTGCGAGACCGATTCGCCACCGAGGGCACCGCCGACTTTATCGTCCGCATGGGCGAACAGGCCGACCTGACCCCGGCCGCAGGCATGAACTGGGAAGACCGCGGCGAATACGTCTACAACACCTTGCGCGAGGTCGCCGGACGGACCCAGGTTCGAGCCCAGACGCTGCTCGACCGGCAGGGCGTGGAACACCACACCTTTATCGCCGGCAACGAGATCTATGTCTGGTCCGGCACCCTGGCGACGGCCGAAGCCCTGGCCGCGCTGCCCGAGGTCGCTTTCATCCGGGCCACGCGCACCTACTACTACGACCCCGCCCTCGCGCCGGCCGAGCCCGTCCCGGTCGGTCCCGAGGCCCTGGCCTGGGGGATCGACTATACCGACGCCGACCTCTTCTGGACCGCCTTTGGGGTCCAGGGCGACGGCATCGTCGTCGCCAGCATCGACAGCGGCGTGCAGTACAATCACCCGGCCCTCGACCAGGCCTACAAGTGCCCGGGCGACCCCGGCAACGACGCCTGCTGGGAAGACCCCGACGATACCTGCTCCACCGACATCCCGTGCGACCCGCTCGGCCACGGCACCCACACGATGGGTACGATGATCGGCGACGACGACCCGAGCTTGACGTGGCAGGCCGGCATGGCGCCTAGCTCCAAGTGGATCTCGTGCAACGCCGGCTCGCCCTCCGACTTTGCCCTCAACGCCTGCGGCGACTGGATCCTCGCGCCGGCCGGCAATTCGGCCAACCGGCCGCACGTCGTGAACAACTCTTGGGGTGGGGGTGGGGGCGACCCGTGGTATCTGGCCAAGGTGCAGGCCTGGGTCGCGGCCGGCATCTTTCCGGCCTTTTCCGCCGGCAACTCGGGTTCCTCGTGCAGCACCATCGGCAGCCCGGGCGACTATCAAGAGTCCTTTGCCTCCGCGGCCCACAATTCCAGCGGCACCATTGCCTCCTTCTCCAGCCGCGGTCCTTCCACCTACGGCCACGACCCCTACACCAAGCCCAACATCGCTTCGCCCGGCGTCAACGTCTGCTCCTCTGTGCCCACAAACGGCTGGGACTGCACCTATAGCGGCACCTCGATGGCCAGCCCGCACACCAACGGCGCCGTCGCGCTGCTGTGGTCGTGCAATCCTTCCCTGATCGGCCAGGTCGACCAGACCTTCCAGATCTTGCAGGATACGGCGCGCGTGGCCCCGGCCGGCAACTGCGGCGCGCCGCCGGACGGCGAGGGCAACTATACCTATGGGTACGGCTACCTCAACATCTATGACGCCGGCCTGCTGTGGTGCGGCGAGACCGGCCAGCTGGACGGACACGTCTATGATGCCGATACCAGCAACCCGATCGCTGGGGCTGCCGTCCAGGCGGGCATGGCCGGCACGACCACCGATGCCGGGGGGTACTATACGATGTCGCTCTCCGTGGGTACCTACACCGTCACGGCCAGCGCCTTTGGGTACGTGCCCGACTCCGTCGGCGGCGTGGCGATCACCACCGGCACCCTCACCACACAGGACCTCTACCTGACGCCGGCAGCGGAGTATGTCGTCTCGGGCACGGTGACCGAGGCCGGCTCGGGCATCCCGCTCTTTGCCCAGGTCGAGGCGCTGGACACTCCCCTCGCCCCGGTGTGGACCAACCCCGGCACCGGCTTTTACG
>Ga0302251_1000164_pt1 | contig 76151 bp, 81 predicted proteins | sample AAG_RA_Gln_MG_FD_193534 | JGI IMG/M metagenome (GOLD analysis project Ga0302251, IMG submission 193534) | Enriched activated sludge microbial communities from anaerobic digester in WTTP, New Holstein, Wisconsin, United States - AAG_RA_Gln | ecosystem: Engineered > Bioreactor > Anaerobic >... | reverse complement strand
CCTTGTTTTTATCCATCATCTATTACTCCGGATTTGATTTTAATATTTCATTCCTCTTTTGATTTGCCCGCGCAGTTGCCCGCATCAAATCCGGATATCGCGATTAAACCAGATAAAACTCGCTTTTCGACGAAGGACAAGCTATAGTGCTATAATAGTAGCATAACTGGAATTTTATGATAATACTGGGCATAGAAACAACTTGTGATGAAACTGCCGCTTCCATAATCAAAGCGGAAAAGGGCAAAATTGATATTTTATCCAGTATCGTTTCCTCCCAAATCAAATTACACGCCAAATGGGGAGGCGTAGTTCCAAATCTTGCAGCCAGAGAACATCTGAAAAATATCATCCCTGTCCTTAAAGAAGCGCTGAAAAAGTCGAAGAAAACGCCCGGGCAAATCGATCTGATTTCCGTCGCCAATGGACCGGGGCTTATTCCCGCTCTTCTTATCGGAGTAAATGCCGCCAAAACATTAAGTTATATTTGGAAAAAACCTCTTATCGGAGTACATCACATTGAAGGGCACGTATACGCCAATTTCATAAATGAAATTCGTTCAATTCCCAATCCGCAATTACCAGTTTCCAAGAAATTATTGATTAAATTTCCAGTGTTGTGTCTGGTGGTTTCAGGGGGACATACTCAATTAGTCCTTATAAAAAAACATTTGGATTATCAAATCATCGGAGAAACTTTAGATGATGCGGCAGGAGAAGCTTTTGATAAAGTCGCCAGAATTTTGGGTCTAAGTTATCCTGGAGGACCAGCCGTAGCTGCTTATGCCAGTGCTTGGACATCGGATGTCCGAAAAGGACATGTGATGTCCATCGACCTGCCAAGGCCGATGATCAATTCTAAAGATTTTAATTTCTCTTTCTCCGGATTAAAAACTGCCGTGCTTTATGAAACTAAAAAACACCCTGAATTTCTTAAAAACAAAAATTACATATCAGGGATATGCCATGAATTCCAGCAATCGGTCTGCGATGTCCTTATTTCAAAAACCATAAAAGCGGCAGCAGAATACAGGCCAAAAACCATAATGCTGGCTGGCGGAGTAAGCGCTAATCGGGAGCTGAGGAATCAACTCGGCACAACAATTGAAAAAAAACTGGGGAAAACTCTTTATAGGATTCCGGAAATAAAATATTGCGCTGACAATGCCGCCATGATTGCCGCCGCCGGATTCTACCGCTGGAAAAAAATAGGAAATAGAAAAAAGCTTCATGATAATTGGAAGACTTTGTCTGCTGATGCTAATTTAAAATTATGAAAATAATAAATTGTTTTTTTTGGGGAGCAGTGGCTGCATCTTTTGCTCTGGTTATAGAGATTGCCATTTCAGCGATAGTTCCTGAAAAATATGATGTTCAAACAGTTATTTTTTCAATCAGTTTTTTTTCTGTCATCTTGATATTGGTTGAGGAAATAACTAAATTCGCGGTTATGTTCAAACTCATCCTGAAAAAAGATCCTAAGACGTCAATTTTTTTGAAATCTTTTTTCTTCGGGCTGGGGTTCTCTTTTTTCGAAATTTTTCTTAATTTGTCAAAATTCGGCTTTAGCTCCATAGGATACTCCCTTCTCTCGTTTCTTTCCGGAATTTTTCTTTTTCATATGCTAACTTCCTGCTACATTGGATATTTTATCGCCATTTCCAGAAATTTTAGAAAGGTTATCTTCGCGCCAATCGTCGCCTTTATGGCTTTTCTGCACCTGGCATACAATCTTGCAATTATCCATAATATTCCCTTTTTTATCATATATTCCTTGCTATTTATATTGATAGTTATGCTTTTTGTGCGATATATAGCACTTGATCTTGCTAAATATGAGAATTGAATTATAATAGAATTATGATAAGTTGTTAAATTTTTTAAATACCATGACCAAAGTAAAAAGATCTTTTTTTGAAAAAATTACCGGTGCTAAGAGAGTAGACGACAATATCTATGAAAGAGAAGGCGCTATTAATCCCCCCTCCCGCTTCTATGAAGAAGAAAGGAGAGAGGCCTTTATTTCCCCGGAAGTTCCGCCTGCTGCTCCAATGCCGCCAAGGAATGAAAGCTTTCCGGTCCAAGATGAAAATGAAGGACAGCTGACAATCGATGTTTATCAAACTGAAAATGACATTGTCATCAAATCCACTATCGCCGGAGTAAAACCGGAAGATTTAGATGTAAGCATAAACAACGATATGATCACTATCCGCGGCGAAAGAAGACAGGATGAGCAAATCAGTTCCGAAAATTATTATTATCAAGAATGTTATTGGGGAGGATTTTCAAGATCCGTTATCTTGCCAGTTGATGTTCTTCCTGAAAAAATAGAGGCTTCTATGAAAAACGGCATTCTCACAGTCCGACTCCCGAAAGCTGACACAACAAGGACTAAAAAAATCCAGGTGCGCGGCTTTTGACAATTCTTCCAGATAATGAAAAAAACGAAAAAGCACGGAATGATTTCTGTGCTTTATTTTCCAATTGTTGATTTCAACTGCATTATATTATATCCTAAGCTTATGGCACTAAGATCGACAAAATATTTGATAATATCTGCTTTTTGCTTTTTTTTGGCAAACAGCGCCTGGGGCCAAACCGCGGATTTTTCCGAAAAAATAATTTCCCAGGAAAGCGCATCTCAAAAAACATCGGCTGATTTAAGATTGAAAGCGGGAGATTACGAATATAAGCTGACCGGTTCTGAAATATCCGCATGGATTCGGGAAAAAACTGATTTGCTTTTTGCGCCGGATTACCTTTCTGAAATAGAAAATAGCAATTTCTGCGCTTATAAAAAAGAACTTTCCTGCAAAATGACTTTTAGCGAAAAAAAACAAAACCATATAAAAAAATCTTCGTTGTTTATTCTTGACACAGCTTCAGTTGAAAAATTTGTAGAAAATTTGTCGCAAAAAATCGACAAAGATCCAGAAGACGCAAAGTTCAAAATAGAAAACGGGAAAGTTTCAGCTTTTTCGCTTAATCAAAAAGGAATAGCTCTTAATAAGGAAAAAAGTCTTGAAATTCTAATTGATTATCTCGAAAGCAGAGACAAAAAAACCGAAATTGCCCTTCCATATGATTTAATCGACCCGGAAGTATCCATTGATTCTATAGACAGCATGGGAATTGCCAGTCTTATTGGCGAAGGGCGTTCCAATTTCAAGGGATCGCCTAAAAACAGAGTTTTTAATATTAAAGTTGCTTCCAATCGTTTCGATGGAATTCTGATAAAGCCCAAGGAAGAATTTTCTTTCGTAAAAACCCTGGGAGAAGTCGATGGGGAGCACGGCTATCTTCCAGAACTTGTAATAAAAAAGGATAAGACTGAGCCGGAATTCGGAGGCGGGATCTGCCAGGTTTCCACTACCGCTTTCCGCGCTGCCATAAATTCGGGACTTGAAATAACTGCCCGAAGAAATCATGCTTATCCGGTTTCCTACTATAATCCACAGGGCATGGATGCCACAGTTTATGTCCCCAAGCCCGACTTGAGATTTATAAACAATACTCCGGGGTATATTCTGATCCAAGTGAAAATCGAGGGAACAGAGCTGGTTTTTTATTTCTACGGCGCTGATGACGGAAGAAAAGTGAATATAATCGGTCCAAAAATTACCGAACGAAATTCCGACGGTTCCATGAAAACAACATTCACCCAGCAAGTTTATAGCAAAGACGGAGATATTGTGAGAGAAGACGTTTTTAAATCCAGCTATGATTCACCGTCTAAATATCCCCATCCAGGATCATCCAATGATATTCTGACTGTAAAGCCCAATGGATGGTCAGATCGAGAATGGAAAGAATATAAAAACAAGCACGGGCTCTAAAAAACGGGTTGTGCAGTTTTTTAGCGTCCCGCATCAGCTTGTTATTGACCGCAAATTTAATATTTGGTAAGATTTAATTTGTTATTTTTGCGCCGTTAGCTCAGTCGGTAGAGCAGTTGGCTCTTAACCAAACGGTCGGGGGTTCGAATCCCTCACGGCGCACAAATTAATTCTCCCTGTAGTTCAACGGATAGAACACCAGCCTTCTAAGCTGGATATGGAGGTTCGATTCCTCCCGGGGAGACAAAATGATAGAAATAGGATCTCAATATGGCGATCATCGTCCAACGGTTAGGACACTAGTTTGTGGCACTAGGAATCTGGGTTCAATTCCCAGTGATCGCCCTGTCAACAAAAAAATGCGCCCTTAGCTCAATGGATAGAGCGTCTGGCTTCGGACCAGAAGGTTGGGGGTTCGAGTCCCTCAGGGCGCACAATCAATTCTTTTGCTAAATCTAATTTACTCCGACTTTTTTTCTCCAAGCCTAAAAATATCTTCTTCCTTTTCACTTTCTTTTTCAAATTCGGATTTTCTTTTTTCTTGCTGTAAAACGACGTCATTAAATCTTTCTTTGTCAAAAAGAACGCCTCTTTCCTGAGAATTCAAATATTCCTTTTTCGCTTCCTCGCTCCACTCTGAATGATATATATATTTATACCACAAATTTATGCAAAAAAGCGTCATGCAGATAAGAGAAACAAAAATAATCCAGCGGTTTCCTTCATTCAGCATCCCAAAAAACAGCTCCCTATAATTAACAGAGCGTATTTTTTTAACAATATCTTTTAAATTAATTTTCATTTTTTCTTATAAACAATAATTCCAATTTTGCTGGATAAAAAATTTTTTTCTATCTTTTCTTCAACAGACTTTTCATTTGGACGAGGCTGCAAAACGGAAAACATGGAAGGGTTTTGGGAAACTGATGGTTTGGGGTTATTTTTAACTTCCGTTTCTTTTTTCAATTCAATAGAAATTATATTTACATAGCTATTGAAGTTTTCCAGCTTGCGTACAAAATCAAGCATTTCCTGATAATTCCCCTCCAAACTTATTTCCATAGAAATGTAGGAGTCGTAAGATAAATTTTCCCTTATTGTCTTTTTCTCGTTCTTTTTTTCGCTCGAACTTTTTTTAGTTTTAACATCGGAGGCCTTTTCCAAATCGTTAATTTTAATAGCCATTTTATTGCCTGTCGCTTCCGCTATGCCTTCCAGGTCTTCTATAAATTCAACCTCGTCTTCGCTGTCCAGCATTACATCTAATTCATCGCTCTTTGATTGAATTAGCTTGTCAATTTCCTCCATCTGGGGAATTTTTTCTATTCTTTCTTTGCTAATCTCATTATCAATTTTTTTTCTTTGTATGTTGTCCGCTTTCTCCCTGATCCTTCCAATAAATGGGCTGACCAGGAAAAACAATGCCAAGAAAACCGCCAGACAATAGCCCGCTGCTATAATAGCTAGTTTGTGATTTTTCCAAATTTCTTTCATTTTTTGGTTTTTTATCGCTGTTTCAAATGTAAAGACTTTCTATTTTCTGTTTTTTATCTGAACGCATTCTTCCCTTATTTCCAGATCTATTTGGAAATCAACGCTTCCCTTGGAAACTAAATTCGAAAGAGGAAGGTTGACGCCGGAAAAACATTCATCTCTTTCTAATTTTTCCTTAAACGCGATGAGGCTTTCACGGCTGTCCGCTTTACCAATTAAAAATACCGCGTAATCTTTAGTGGCTAAATTTTGAATTGAAACTCCCGGAAGAATCGACTGGCTGAAATGAAAAAACATGTTCGACCAATAGAGTTGGTCTCCTTTTATTTTGGCAATATCCACAATTTGAGAATTAATTTCTTTGAACCGTTCGTCATAATGCCTGATCTTTTCATATTGTCCTTTTTCTCTGGAAGCTTCAGCGCCTTGTTCGACAATCTCCATATTTAGATCCAAAATATGACCCAAACCAAGAAGAAAAACAAAAAAAACTATGACAAAAACGGACAAAATCGCCTCCATCTTAATAATCAATTTCAAGTATTGGGCTTTTTTTATTTCTTCTTTTTTATATGGCGGAATCAGATTAAGTTTTATTTCCATAAGTATTCCCTGCTGACGCCAGCCCGATAGCTGTCGCGTAGCAAACGGATTCTTCTTTGTTTATTATCGGCAAATTGTTTCCTAAATTTAAATTGATCCACGGATCTCCAACAGCCACTTCTTTGCAAAGCCGGGTAGTAAGATACGGAATGAGTCCAAGAAGATTGGCTCCTCCCCCGCACATTACAATCCTTTTTATGGAAGCATTTTTTTGCGGCATGCTCTGATAAAAATCAATTGTTTTTTCTATTTCCACAGAAAGATTTTCCAACAGCGGTTTTATAGAATTAAAAATCGAGCTGCTCTCAAAAGAATGTTCTATCCCCTGCGTTTTTTTTATCTTTTCCGCTTCATTCCTGGTTATATTAAAAGATTTGGAAATAGCATCAGTTATCATTTCGGAAGAAAAAAGCACGCTAGAGGTAAAATAAGGAATACTGCCTTCGGCTACTATAAAACTGGTTTTAGCGGCTCCGAAATCAACCAAAAGGGAAATATCATCCCTGCCGATGCTTTTTGGGACTAAGCTTCTCAGTGTAGCGACAGACTCGATTTCCAATCCATAAACATCCAGTCCAGCCATCGTTAAAACATCCATTGTCTCGTCCACCACCTCCTTAGAAACGGCCGCCGTGAGAACATTCTGCTTTCCATCGCAAACATCCAGAAATTGCCAGTCAAAATAAACCTGATCGCAAGAAAGCGGAATACTGGCTTCAATTTCCCATCGAACTGCTTCCTGAGCTTCTTCGTTGCTCATCTGGGGAATATTCACAATTCTCAAAAAGGCTTTCGATTCAGGAAGAGAACAAATTACCTTTTTGGTGTTGATTTTTTTCGGACCGGCCTTTTTTACCGCCTCCATTATCACCCCAGCGACTTTTTCTTTTTCAATTATCCTTCCATCATCAATATAACCTCTTGGCAATTCCAAATTGGAATAGCCCCTTATGCTGTCATGTCCGGCCGATTTCTCAATTTGAAAAGTCTTCACCGAAAGATCGCTTAGATCCAAAGCGAATGTCCGATCTCCCAATCCTATTATTTTTTTATCCAAAAAACCCACAATGTATGGAACGCGGAATATATAATATGTGACAGAATCAATAAACTATTTTCATGTTACTTTTTTATTCTTATTTTTATATGTCCCGCATTTTATGTTACATAGTTATTATAGCTCTTCCCACGAATCCATGGAATATCCCACTCCGGTCGGGAAAAAGGGAGGAGGATTATAGAGAAGATTATTGTCAAAATTCAAATAGGAGTGCTGATAGCCGACATCTATTGTCGGAATTATGCCTTTGCCCACATTAAATTTGCCATTGGTCATAATCGACCCGTAAAAAGTAACTGAATTCCGTGAATCTAAATAATACAAATCTCTTCCCACTCGGCCATATCTGGCCATAAGCGCTCCATCGATCCTCAAGTTGTCCTGGCTGGCTTTTATAATTTCCACATTATTCTGTCCCAAAAGACCCAGCATATCGCTCCCATCATAGCTGGAATAGGTAAGATTATTCTCTCCCAAAAACATGCTTGGTCCCGGGTTTGATGACATGTCTGCCGCCAATATGCTGACTCTTTTGTGGTTTGAAGACGCTCCTAGAGTTCCTCCAAGCCAAATATTATCTTCAACATAAATCACTCCATTATTAGGAATAGCGTAAGGCCCTCTGGCAGCGCATTGTCCGGAACAAGACGAACAAGTTCCGGAAGTTCCATCAGTTCGCTTATAATTAATTATGGAATATTTGTTGCAATAATTAGTGCAAATAACACCCAAAATCCATGTCCCTTGGCAACATCCCAGATTAAAAGGAAAAGTATAGCCGCCCAAATCAACATTTATCGTTTTGCAATTTCCGCAATAAGAATTGACATCGCAGGCGCTGAAAGTTCCCCCATTCAAAGTTATTTTTCTGCCTTCTCCGGTATTGTTAAAATAGCATCCATTTGAATCGCAAGGAGTACTGGGAGGAGAAACTCCTTCCAAAGATTTAGTTCTGGCAAAATTGATATATGGATCTACCGAAGGAAAATCCCAATGCGTTGCTCCTTGGCTTGTCCCTATTTGTTTTCCCACTTGAAAAACATCTTCGTTCAGGGTGTTGTTATATTCTCCGGACCAATAGGTCCACACTCCGTTTTTCCATCCCCATTGTCCCCAAGGTATGAGAGCGTCAGAATAATAATAAGTATCCGCCTCGCTGGAAACAGTGTTGTAAGCCACGCCGTTGAAATGAATTCCTTCATTGGAATGAAGCCTGCCATGAACCTCTGCCTGGTCATTTAAAGTAAACTGTTTATCCCCCACAATCATAAACTCGCTAAAAGACGGCCTTCGAAACCTGGCCTGGATAGTTCTTTTCAAGTTGGAATTTCCTTCAGTCCAGCCAACCGACCGCACGGTGAAAACAGTCGACCATTCATCTGGAGGATCAACTTCAATGCAATATTGCCCCTTAACATTTCCGGATTCGTAATCGGAAATATAGGCGCCAGTTTCGTCACAGTCATAATCAATTCCAATCGGATCGCCATTCCAATAATCCAAAACTTCCTGGGGGGTAGTCAATGTATTCATCTCCTTGGCCAGATACCATTTATAGAAATTCATTCCCGATTCAGCTATCTGAAGGGATTCTTCTCTGTCGTAGCTATGAAATCCATATCTCATCTGTGAAGAAATATATTGCAGAATAGAAACCAGGATAATGGTAATAGCCGTCATAATAACCAGCATAAAAGCCAGTACCGATCCTTTTCTATTTTTGATATTAATTCTAATTGCCATTTTTTTGTTTTATAATCCTATATTTCTAAGCTGAGCGAAAGATTCTACAGTAATATGATCCGGGGATTGATAAGGCCTTATGTCAACCCAAAGGCTGGTTTTGATAATCCTTATGTTTACTATTTCCCCGGAACTGACCGGAGTGCCAAACGGAGTATTGTCAGAAAAATAATTATTTCCAAAATAGCTGAAGACAGGATGTTCAGAATCATTGACAACGTGCGCGGCTAAAGTAGAAACTGCATCATCTCCGGAAGGATAAGTTATCGAGGATCCGCTTCCGGACGGATTAGAAATTCCCACATTCAATTCATCCTCGCTCTCATCCAAATAATAATGCACTTTTTCAGTTACATTATCATTGTCAATGTCAATATAGATAACTAAATCCATATCCGAAGCTGAACTTATAAGATAGTCTCCGTTATCCGCCTGCCTCGCTCTTCTCAAATCATCAACCAATATTCTCACCGCTCGGGAAGCTATGAAAGAATCCTGTCCGGTTTCAAAAATATAAGAATTCATCTGCCAGCTTTTTACAAATAAAACCGAAAAACCGGCCATAGCTATTGACATAATTCCGATAGCTACCATCATTTCCATAAGGCTCATGCCTTTTATTTTTTTATATTTTTTTTCCATTTTATTGGGGATCCAAACTGATATCACTTTTAGTAAGCTTATCTACAATTACTGTATCATTTTTTGTTTGATATCCGCTTGCCTGGATTTCCAAATCGTAAGTGCCTGCAGCCAGTTCGGGCAGAGACTCTGGAAAATAAACCAGTCCAAAATCATCCGAATTCAAGGTCGCGTCATAAGGAGTAGGAAGGGATAAATTATACAATTTTATTGAAGCATTTTTTATCGGAAGAGAATTGCTGCTGTCTGTTATAGTCGCAAGAAAAGAATTTGTATTTTTATTCGCGAAAAGGGCTTTCTCTTCAATATCCGCCCCCGGATCAACGCTGAATTTTGTCTTATCATTGAGAGCCGCATCATATGGATGCATTTTGACAAATTCGTAATCGGTTCCGGGATCAGAAACGGTAATCGTATAGGCTCCATAGCCTATATCGTTAATTTCATTTTTCCCCTCTGATCCGGAATCTAAATCTTCATCAAAATAAAAAATGGCAACGGGCGGATCATCAAGAGTATCTCCTTTTTTAATCCCCCCCTCCAAATTATATTCGACACCCGAAACAGCTTCTCCCAGGAGAGTTTCGGTTATAAGATCGATATCTGAAGTTAGATCAGTCGTAATTGAATATATGTTCCTTTCTCCTTCAGTCACTGAAGCATTCACATAGGCTGGATGAAATGAAGTTGTTGGATATGGAGGAAGAGTGTCTATCCCGAAATAATTGGATTTTGAAACTGAAATTTCATAATCATTTCCGTCAGCCGGAATTCCAGGCAAAGATATTCCTCCGTTGGAATCTGTGGTATAATTTTCGCTTATTCCCAATCCGCTGTTTGCCAGATGAACATTGAAACCGGAAATTCCATTTGAATCCTTGTCAAAAACTTTGATTACTAAAGTTCCTCCTCCGGCACTCGACTCGACCCCCGGAGGAGCAAAATCGGAAGCAAGAGAAACTGCTCTATCTGAATTTGCGTCATTTTCCCAAGCTACTTTAACCGTTGCTCTTTTATAGTCAGTCGGCACAGTGTCATCAACAGTTCCGCCTTCGGTTCCATCATGAGAATCATCAATATAAGCAACGCTGTTAAAAACATAAAAAGTTCTGCCTGCTACTGTAATTTGCTCGGAATCAGGAATATCTCCGCCTATATATCCGCTTCCGGATATTCCTATTTGGCTATAGTCCAGACTTCTTATTATCTCCATTCTTTCGTTGGCCACGGAAATTGCACCCAAGCGATATTTGGATTCAAGTATATATCTCGCTCCTAACGAAAAAGCTTGATAAAAAGCCACAGTTATAAGGGAAAAAATAAAAAGAACGATGAGGGCTTCGATAATCGTAAAACCGGCTTTTTTACATTTATCAGCTGCCGCGAAGCGGCATAAAAATTTTGACTTTTTCATTTTTAATTTTGGCTTTTATTTTACATTCTCCATTATGCTGTACATCGGCTGCATCATAGAAACAGCGAAAAAACCAACAGCTGAGCCAATAAAAAGCATCAGAACTGGTTCAATTATAGAAGATAAATTTTTGCTGATTTGCAAAACTTCACTTTCATAAAATTCGGCTAGCTTCATGAGGATTTCTTCAGTTTTTCCGGTTTCTTCCCCCACCTCTATCATTTGGGAAACCAAAATTGGAAAAGCCTGGGTGTTCTGGGCTATAACTCGGCTCAAATTGACTCCCTTTTGCACCTGTTCTATTCCTTCTTCAATTGTCTTTCTATAATAATAGTTGGTTATGGTTCTGGAAACTATCCTCAATGATTCGATTACCGGCACTCCGCTTTTAAGCAGCGAGCTGTAAATTCTTGAGAAGCGAGCGCAATTTATTTTGACTATTATGTTGCTGATCAGGGGGATATTTATCGACAAGTAGCTGATTATTTTCTTCCCTGTTTCGGTTCCAATAAATATTTTTCCCGCTACTAAAACAAATACCAGAATAAAAACCGCTAAAATGCTCCTTTCTCTTAAAAAATCGCTCAAGGCAATTACAAATTGGGTTGATTTGGGAAGTTCTACATTCATATCCTTAAAAATTCCAGTGAGCTTCGGAAGAACATACGTAAGCATGACGAAGCCGATTCCGATCATTGCTACCAAAATCACCGCTGGATAAGTAAACGCTCCTTTCACTTTGCTCATAAGCTCATGCTCTTTTTCCAGCTGGTCTGCCAAAATTATTAAAACTTCCTCCAGGTTTCCGCTAGTTTCTCCCACCCGTATCATATTGACGAAAAGTTCATTGAAATATCCGGGATATTTTGAAAGGCTATCGGCGAAAGTCATGCCTGACTGAATATCATCGAAAATATTGCCCAATATCTGGGCAAATCTCTTGTTTTTGGTTTGCACAGCAAGATTTTTCACGGCTCTTGAGAGGGAAAGTCCTGAAGCAATCATCACGCTTAGGTTTCGCGTGAACATTAGCTTGTCTTTTATGCTTAAACCGAAAACGCGATTCAAAAAATTTATTTCTGTTTTCTTTTTTTCCTCGCTCTCTATTTCTTTGCTAGAGGTTAAAACATAACCTTCTTGGCGGAGCTGCTGTGAAAGTTCTGCCTCGTTTTTGACATCTACTTCTCCGCTTTTTGTTTCTCCTGAATAGCTTTTGGCAGTATAAAATAATTTCATCCCGATTTTAAATTTAGCCTTTAAAATTACTCTTTGGTTACCCTTAAAATTTCTTCAAATGACGTTATTCCCTGAACCGCTTTTATGAATCCGTCTTCCACCATAGTGTTCATGCCTTTCTCCCTTGCTTTTTTTTCTAACTCATCAGAAGTTGCTTTTTGGGATATCATTTTCTTGATATCTTCGTCAATTTCAAGAACTTCAAAAATACCCAGCCTTCCCCGATAGCCTCCGTGGCATTGATCGCACCCTTGGGGCTTGAATAATTTAATATCTTCCCATTTGCTTTTAGATTTAAGGCTTTTTTCTAAATCCTTGTTTTTCAATACAATTTTAAGAATTGCATCCATGTCATAATTTTCATAAAAATTCTTCAGCTCTTTTTCGCCCACCTTATATTCTTTTTTGCAATCCGGGCACAGTTTTCTAACTAACCTCTGGGCAATAATTACATTGGCTGTTGAAGCCACTAAAAAGGGTTCGGCTCCCATATCCAAAAGCCTGGGCAAAGTTCCAGCCGCGCTGTTGGTATGCAAAGTGGAAAGCACCAGATGTCCGGTCATAGCCGCATTAATCGCCATTCCCATAGTTTCATTGTCTCTAATTTCTCCAACCATTATGATATCCGGATCCTGGCGGAGAAGCGCCCGAAGCCCATTTGCAAAAGTCAAGCCGACTTTCGGATATATCTGAGTTTGGTTTATTCTCGGCATCCTGTATTCAACCGGATCTTCCACGGTGCTTATGTTAACCCCTGGAATATTCAGGATATCCATGATTGTATAGAGAGTCGTAGTCTTTCCGCTGCCGGTCGGACCAGTAACCAGGATCATTCCGTTGGGCCTTTTTATTTCACGATGGATTATTTCCAAATCCCTGCCGACAAGCCCCATCGCTTCTAATGTCATTCCTTTCGAAGATTCATCCAAAAGACGCATGACTATTTTTTCTCCGTCAAAAATAGGAAGAATACTGACGCGAAAAGACATTTTTTTTCCTTCTTTTTCAATTTTAAACCGGCCGTCTTGCGGAACTCGGTGCTCGTCCAATTTCAAATTTGAAAGCACTTTTATGCGGGCGATTATTCCATCTGCTACCTGCCTAGGAAGCACCATAGCCTCATGGAGAATTCCATCTATCCTATATCTGACTCTCAACTCCTTTTCATCCGGTTCTATGTGGATATCGCTGGCACTTTGCAAAATAGCGTGTTTTATCAAAGTATCGACTATCCTTATTATCGGCAATCCTTGAGCTATTTTTTCCAAATCCTCCTTTGAATCGTTGCCGGAAATTTCTTCGGAATTTTTGCTTATGATATCGCCGAATTCCGCTTTCAAGCTTTTGCTATATTGCCGCAGAACCGACTCAATACTCTCCTCGGTGGTCAGGCAAGTAATGATTTTAAGTCCTGTTTTCTTTCTTATAAAATCAATGGTCTGGATGTCCTCCGGATTGAGCATGGCCACTTTCAGGGTATTCCCGTCCTTTCCGAATGCCACGACTTTATATTTCTTGGCAATCGGCTCCGGAACTATCTGGAGAATATCATGTGAAACAATTTCTTTTTTAAGATCAAAAAAGGGGATGCCCAGGATATAGGCATAGAGTTTTCTAAGCTGCTCATCATTAATAAGCTTTTTCTCCAAAAGAAGCTCTCCCAGCTTGATTTTTTTGGCCTGTGCCTCAAAAAAAGCTTCTTCCAGCTGACTCTGATCTATCACCCCCGCGTCCTGGATAAAACTTTTTAGTTGATCATTTTCTATCCGCATACTTGTTAGATATGAAGCGTTTCTTTTATCTTTTTAACAACATCTTCCAACCGATAGTTGGACTTCACGAGATAAGTGGTTGCCCCGGCATTGAAAGCCTTTTCTATATCTTCGGCACTTTCTAAATTGGTCAGCAAAATAACCGGGATTTTTTTGGTTTTCTCATCATTTTTTATCTCTTCTAAGACCTGATAGCCGTCTTTTTTAGGAAGAACTATATCCAGAAGAATCAGATCGGGTTTTTTAGTTTTGGCAAAAGAAATTCCTTCTTCCCCGTCCAAGGCACTCACGACTTCAAAATTTTCATCTATCAAAAATTCGCTCAACGCCCGTTGAAGCATTGCTTCATCTTCAATGATTAGAATTTTTTTCTTATCCATAGGATTTCTCTGCGAATTACGAATTTAGTACAAACGCCGGCAGTGGGCAGGCAATTTATAGAGAAAGCGCAGTTCGCGATAATTAAATTAATTTCAATTTTTAATTGGCAACGAAAAACTAAAAATACTGCCCAGGCCTTCCACCGACTGGAACCAAATCTCCCCTCCCAGCTGCCCAATGATATTTTTCGATATATAAAGGCCCAGCCCCGTTCCTTCTGTCTGGTATTTTACAATATTGTCGCTTCGAAAAAATTTGTCGAAAACCCTGCCTTGCTGCTCTTCAGGTATGCCCACTCCGTTATCTTTTATGCTGAAAACCAGAGAATTATTTTTTTTAATCAGCTTTATTTCTATTTTTCCCCTGTTAGTCGTATATTTAATAGCGTTATTAAATAAATTATCCACTACCATCTTCAACCGTCCGGCATCACTTGTAATTTTGGGGATATTTTTAGAACAATTGAGAAGAACTTCGACATTTCTTGCATTAGCCAAGGGAAGGATGTCTTCTTTTGCCTCGTACACTATTTTGTATAAATCTACCGGACTTTTCTTAAAAATCAGCCTTCCTTGCTCTATTCTGGCCACGTCCAGAAGATCGTTCACTAGTTTTATCATCCGGGTAGTAAGAGAATCGATATTTTCAATATTGCTAAGCTGCTTTTTATTAAGGCCTTTCTTGAATTTGGAAAGCATCAGTTCTGTTTCCCACTTGATGGCAGAAAGCGGAGTGCGCAGCTGATGGGAAGCTACGGAAACAAATTCGCTTTTCATTTTGTTAAGCCTTATAATTTGATCAATGAGCCTAATTACTGAATTTCCAATAATTAGTATGATAACTACCACCGATGACTCGGAAATTATAATGAACTCGGGACTGTCATAATTTTTGGATATGAAATAGGTAACTGTCATCACAAAAATAGTTATGACTCCGAGGATAATAAAAAGAAACCCCGGTGTCTGCCAAATTTTAACACCCAATTCTTCGGCTTGTTTTTTCAAATCCAAATCATTAACAAATTGCATTTTGCTTTTATTTTATTTGTGTTTGTTCTACAGCTAAATTATACCACAAAAAAAACAAAATGAAACAGAGGCAAGCCATGCCTACCTCTCGATAAAATGCAATTTACCCCGCACCCAGAATACTCCGAGCGCAAACTCGGAGATGAATGGTTCCAAGCGCGAAGCGAATTGCTCCAATGCCCGTGGCGGTCGCCCGTGGGTACGGGGTTTCCGGCATCTTTTTCCGTTTAGCCGGAATGCTTTAATTTTTCAAGATATTTTTCTTCTATTTCCAATCCTTGCGGTTTTGGAAAAAAAATTAATTCTTTATCATTAGCGGTTACGAAGCTTCCTGATTGATGAGTGCGCGAATCGCTCATTATCCTGGCCATTTGCCATTTTTTCAATTTTTTCTCAACAAAGCCGAACCCCAGAATAAACTCTCCCATTTTTCTTATGATTGCTGAAACATTCGAATCCTTAATTGTTTTTAGCCCGAAAACTTCATCTTGCCGATAATTTATTTTGTAACTTTTTACCCATTCATTGGCTTTCTGAAACTTTTGGAACAAATCCCGCCCAAAAACAGGGTAAATAAAAGAATATTCCGAAGAAGCAAAAAGGTGCAGCGCCTGTGAATTGTCTGAAGAGAAAAAAAGCTCATCGAGGCCCGATTTCAAATTTTCATCTGCCATAAAATAGTTCAGGCATATTCTGTTTTTAATTTTATTTTCATATCTTCTGATCCCAAGCACGTGCACCAAAAGAGTGACCAGGACTCTTCCGGTAAAAATTCTTCCGTTTTCCAGCACAATCAGCAAATCCAAATCGCTTTTTTTATCGGCGTTTTTCATTGCCATTCTGCCAGTTATCGCAATCATTTTGACATAAGGAACGAAGCGAAGCCACCAAACAGCCCGTTTTATTGTCTTAAATTTTTTCTCGCTGATTTTATTTTTCTCTATCCTCTGCCTTACAAGATTTTTTCTGCCTTTTAAAAAATAAAAGCCTCGAAATTCATCAAGCTTTTCCCTAAGTTCCGCGCTTTCCAACTCTTTTATTATATCGCCTAAAGCAGTTTCATCCCCGCTTCCAAATGCCCCGCGCTTTATGTCATGCGGCGTTAGGTATTTCCAGATTTCAAAAGAAGTCATGGGATAATCCAGGATGTCATAATAAGTTACCGTAGCTAATATATTTTTTAACAGTTTATTTTGCATAAAAAGACCAGGCCATTCAATCCCCAATTACTAATTTTTTGAATATTTGGATTTTGACATTTTTAATTTTTATTAGGAATTAGAAAATAAATATTAGAAATTTCTTTAAATCCTAAGGTTTTAAAGGTAGCGCCCTGTCCAGCTTCTTTTGCACTTTTTGAGCCCCGAAGGATTTCCTTCATAAACTATCTCTCCGCCCCTGTTTCCGCCTTCCGGCCCAAGATCAATCACCCAATCAGAATTTTTAATCACATCTGGATTATGTTCGACAACCAAAACCGTATTGCCTTTTTCGCAAAGCGCATTGAGAACTCCCAGGAGTTTTTTAACATCCTCAAAGTGAAGCCCGATAGTCGGCTCATCTAAAATATACAAGGTTTTTCCGGCAGAACGCCGCGAAAGCTCCGTCGCCAATTTTATCCTCTGTGCCTCTCCTCCGGATAAATTCGTTGCGCTCTGCCCCAGCTTGAGATAGCCCAGGCCTACCTCTTCCAAAGTCTTGAGTTTTTCAAAAATCAACGGGGATTTCTTGAAAAAATGGAGCGCGTAAGAAATGCTCATATCGAGAACTTGAGCGATGTTCACTCCTTGATATTCAATATCAAGCGTTTTCTGATTATATCTGGTTCCGCCGCAAGTCTCACAGCGCACATACATGTCAGGAAGCATGTGCATTTCTATTTTTTTGGTCCCGTCCCCCTGGCAATCCTCGCAACGTCCGCCGCGGATATTGAAACTGAAACGGCTTGAGTCATATCCGCTATTTTTTGATTCGGGAGTTTGAGAAAACAGCTCCCGAATATGGGAAAATACTCCGGTATACGTCGCTGCGTTGGATCTGGGAGTTCTTCCGATCGGAGACTGGTTGATGCTGATTACTTTGCCTATGTTTTCAATGCCCCTTATTTCCTTATGTTCTCCCGGAATATCTTTTGATTTATAAAAATATCTGGAAAGCGCTTTGGACAAAATGTCAGCCACTAAGGTCGATTTTCCTGATCCGGAAAGTCCGGTAATAGCCACAAAATTTCCCAGCGGTATTTTCACATTGATATTTTTGAGATTATGCTCCGTTGCTCCCCTTATTTCCAAAAACTTCCCGCTTCCTTTGCTCGGTTTCTTTTTTTTGTTATTTTTTTCCTTCTCAGTCAGGAATTTTGCCGTAAGCGTTCTGGATTTAAGAAGTTTTTTTATGTTTCCCGAAAAAATAATTTCTCCTCCAGATGTTCCCGCTCCCGGTCCCATATCAATAATCCAATCTGCCTGGCGGATTATATCTTCGTCATGTTCAACAACAATCAGAGAATTGCCGGTGTTTTTCAATTTAATCAAAGTATTTATCAGTTTCTTGGTGTCGCGGCTATGCAAGCCGATCGAAGGCTCATCGAGAACATAGATAATTCCGGAAAGTTCCGAATCCAGCTGGGTTGCCAGGCGGATTCTCTGCGCCTCTCCTCCTGAAATCGAATCTGCTCCCCGGGACAGCGATAAATAATCAAGGCCGACATTTTTGAGAGATTGCGCCCTCAAAATCATTTCTTTTATAAGCGGCGCGACTATTTCTTTTTTGGACTGGCTCAGCTTATTTTTTTCAACTTCTTTGAGAAATGCGATAAAATTATCCGCATCCATATTAGAAACATCATCAATTGATTTTTCTGAAACTAAAATAGATAAATAATCCTTTTTCAGCCTTTTCCCGAGGCATTCCGGACAAATCTTTCTTATCATATATCTTTCCAGGTCACTTCGAACTCCAAGCGTCATGGATTCATCATATTTCTTCTTAAGCGCTGGTATTACCCCCGAAAACTTTCCGGCCGGCAAGGCAGGATCGTCGCATCCGTAAAAAATCATGTCTAAGTGCTTTCGACTCATTTTTTTGACTGGCACATTTACTGAAAATCCGTGCCTTTCGCCCAAAGTTTTCAAAATTCCTCCGCTGCCATTTAATCCGCTTTTTCCATTCGATTTTCCCCAGGCTAAAATTGCTCCTTCCGCTATCGTCAGTTTTTTATTGGGAACCAGAAGATCTTCATCTATCTCTCTTATCATCCCTAACCCAGAACATTTTATACAAGCCCCTTCCGGATTGTTAAAAGAAAAATTTTTCGGCGTTACATCGGAAATTTTAAAATAGCATTGGTTGCAGCAAAAATCCCGATTATATAACTTTTCCGTATCATTATCAATTATTACCGACATAAAGCCTTTTCCCAAACGAAAAGCTGTTTCCACGGAATCTAAAATTCTTTCTTTATCAGGATTATTTCTTTTGAAAGTCAGCCGGTCGATTACAATTTCAATCGCATTTTCTCCGATATCTTTGGCTAGATTTAGAGCTTCCTGGACAGTTATTATTTTTCCGGAAAATCGCACTCTGGCATATCCCAGATGATTGACATTGCGAAGAATTTCAGCAGTATTCTTTTCTTTCTCTAAAATTCTTGAGAGGATCACTAGCTGCGTATTATCCGGCATTTTTAAAATCTCTTCCAGTATTTCCCGGTTGCTGACTCTTTTGAGAACATTTCCGCAATTTGGGCAATAGGGCGTTCCGACCTTGGAAAATAAAACGCGGAGATAGTCATATATCTCCGTCAGTGTTCCTACGGTAGAACGAGGGCTTTTTGTCACACTTTTTTGGTCTATGGAAATAGTCGGGCTTAAATTTTCAATTTTGTCCACATCCGGCTTGGCCGAAACGTCCATAAATTGGAGTGCATAGCTCGACATGCCTTCAAGATAGCGGCGGTTGCCTTCCGCATAAATCACGTCGAAGGCCAGCGAAGATTTCCCTGATCCGGAAAGTCCGGTGATGACTACTAATTTATTCTTAGGGATAGAAACGTTGATGTTTTTAAGATTGTTCGTACGAGCTCCGTAAACGTTAATGCTTTCCTTGGATTTTAAAATATTTTTAGGCATATGCGTAAAGAAGCAGCTTTTTAACAAAATGCGCTACTAAAGAAGCATTTTACATTAGTTTTAGAGATTTGTAAAGAAGGCTGTCAGCTTAAATTCTGAGCTAGTCCAGCATGCTTTTTTTTCTTAATTTTTTATGATAAGTTATTGCAAATCGATGCGCCTCATCACGCATTTGTTCAATTATAGTTTTTGGAATTTCCGGAACGGTTCCAAAAGAATAAATGTCTAATTTTTTTCGAGACGGTCCTTTGGCCACGGCTACAAGCGGAATTTCCAGATGAAAATTGCGAAGAATTTTTCTGGCCATGTTTAAATGCCCTCTGCCTCCATCAAGAATGATTAGATTGGGTTTTAGCCAGTTATTTTTAAATCTTCGAGCCAATATTTCTTCCATCGCGCCCACATCGTTTGCACCTTCAATTGTTTTTATTTTAAATTTCCGGTATTGGGATTTATTCGGTTTTATTCTGCCCTCTGAATTATCAAAAACGACCATCGATCCAACAGAATATTTCCCAGAGATATTGGATATATCATAACCCTCTACTCGGAATTTTTCTTTTTTGTTATATGTTTCATGTTCTATGTTATATGACATGAGCGCTATGTCTTGTATGTGCTGCAGCGCAAAAATTTTATTCCTCACCTCTCCTGCTTTTTCAAATTCATGCTTCCGGCTATATTCTTCCATCTCTTTTTTCATTCTGCTAATCAAACTTTTTTTCTTTCCTTCCAAAATCATCTGGATTCCCCGAATATTTTTCTGATAATCTTCTCTTGTAATTGCCCCATCATACGGCCCGGGGCACAATCCTATTTGATAATCCAAGCAGCCCTTTTCCGTTTTTTGCGGCCTGGCGTGATATGGAAAAATTTTCCTTAATATTTTTAGAGCTGTTTCAATTTGGTGTTTTGACGTGTACGGACCGTAGATTTTTTTATATTGTATTTTTTGTAGGGACAGACCTTGTGTCTGTCCTTTCCGGGCGGATGCAAGATCCGCCCCTACGTTTTTATCTAAATCCGTCTTCCTCATCACCACAAATCTTGGCCATTCTTCTTTTGTAACAGCCACGTAACAAAATGACTTATCATCTTTCCCGTCTACATTGCATTTCGGCTGGAATTTCTTGATCAGTTCCTGCTCCAAAATATAGGCTTCGAGAACCGTGTCGGTTTTTCTGATTTCCAAGTCTTTCACTTCAGAAATGAACATTTCAATGGGCCGATTTCCATATCCCATTGATCGTAGGGACAGACCTTGTGTCTGTCCTTTCCGGGCGGATACAAGATCCACCCCTACAAAATACGACCCGACCCGATCTTTCAAGCTCCCCGCCTTCCCCACATACAAAATCTTCCCGAATATATCCTTAAAAATATACACGCCAGGCGAAAATGGAAGATATTTGAGTTTTTTATTCAGATTTAACATTATTTTTTATTTTCAAAAATTTCCTCAAATACTTCCCCGTCCAGCTTTCTTTGTGATATTTGACTACTTCTTCCGGCGTGCCGGTTACCACAATTTTTCCGCCGTTTTCTCCGCCTTCCGGTCCAAGGTCGATTATCCAATCGGCAGTTTTTATCACATCCATATTATGCTCGATTACCACTACGCTATTTCCTGAATCAACCAGCCTATTTAGCACATTTAATAATTTTTTTATATCGTCGAAATGAAGTCCGGTGGTCGGCTCGTCAAGAATATACAGTGTATCGCCGGTAGCACGTCTCGCTAGTTCTGTCGCCAGTTTTATTCTCTGCGCTTCTCCGCCAGAAAGAGTTGTGGCCGATTGGCCGAGTTTGATATATCCCAGCCCAACTTCATCCAAGATTTTAAGCTTAGCATAGATTTCCGGATAATTTTCAAAAAATATTTTTCCTTCTGCCACTGTCATTTCAAGAACTTCAGCAATATTTTTGCCCTTATATTTCACTTGGAGCGTTTCGCTATTATATCTCTTTCCGTGGCAGACATCGCACGGCAGATAAACATCCGGCATAAATTGCATTTCGATCTTGAGATATCCATCGCCCTTGCAATTATCGCACCGGCCTCCATTCACGTTGAACGAAAATCTTCCCGGCCCATACCCTTTTCCTTTGGCATCACGCGTAGCAGAAAACAATTCTCTTATCGGCGTAAATAATCCTGTATAAGTAGCTGGATTGGAGCGTGGAGTGCGTCCGATCGGCGACTGGTCGATCATTATGACTTTATTAATATGATGCATTCCGATAATCTCACTGTGGCTCCCCGGCCTGTCCAAAGAACGCATGATTTTGGAAGCCAAGGATTTATAAAGAACATCTTCAACCAAAGTGGATTTCCCGGAGCCGGAAACTCCAGTAACACAAGTAAAAACTTTCAGGGGAAATTCAGCCGTAATATTTTTCAAATTATTTTCGCGCGCTCCGCGAACAGTTATCCATTTTTTGTTCTTGATTGGACGCCGGAAAGCCGGAATTTCTATTTTCAAATCACCCCGAAGATAGGCTGCTGTCAAAGATTTTTTGTTTTTTATAACTTCTTTTGGAGAACCTTCGACAATAATTTTTCCGCCTAAATTTCCAGCGCCGAGTCCAATATCAACAATGTGATCAGCGGCGCGAATTGTCTCTTCATCATGTTCGACAACAATCACGCTATTGCCAACATTTTTAAGTCTCAAAAGGGTTTCCAATAATTTAGAATTATCCCTAGCATGAAGCCCAACCGATGGTTCATCTAAAATATATAATACTCCGACTAGTTGCGATCCGATCTGCGAAGCCAAGCGGATTCTTTGCGTTTCTCCTCCGGCCAAAGTGTTGGCCGCGCGTCCTAAAGTTAGATATCCTAATCCGACATTTTCCAAAAAACCCAGCCGATTTTGAATTTCCTTCAAAATTCTTCCAGCAATTATTTCTTCACGCTTGTTTATTTTAAGTTCTTTAAAAAATTTTAAAGTTAGATCAACGCTGTCTCTTGACAGCTCATATATATTTTTATTCCCAACTGTAACTAATAGCGCTTCTTTTTTATATCTCGACCCATGGCAAACCGAACAGGGGTTTTGCGACATATATTTTTCAATATCTTGCCGCACTGCTTCTGAATCCGTTTTTTTATAACGATCTTCAAGATAGCCGATAACACCTCTCCATTCCATATTATATTTCCAAACTGAACCGCTTTTTGACCGCAAAGAAACAGCGACATCCTCATAATCATATTCGTAGGTCAATTCACCTTTATTTTTATTATTATCATCGGTTTCCGGCCTGCCATGCATCAATAAATTAAAATCATCGCTCGATAAATCGCGAAGGCGTATATTTTCAGAAATATGAAAATGATTGGCTACGGATCGCAAAATTGTTCCCTGCCAATTATTCTTTTTATAGCTCCACGGCATTAGTCCCCCTTGAGATATGGTTTTATTTATGTCCGGAGCCACCAGATCCGGATCAATTTCCCGCTTTGTGCCCAAGCCCTCGCAAGCCGGGCAAGCGCCATAGGGACTATTAAAGGAGAAGAGTCTCGATTCGAGCGCTGGAAAAGTTATTTCGTGGATCGGACAGGATAGGTTTTGATTGAAAATTAGATCTTCTTTTTTTTGATTTTTTGCCCTACTCAGTAAATTTTGCTCTGCAAAATTATTTTTCTTACTAGAAAAATACTCAACAGGATGAATTTTCACTAAGCCTTGCGAAAGTTTCAACGCCTTTTCCACATCCTCAAAAATTCTGGAAATATTCCGATCACTGATTTCCACTTCATCAACAACTATATCTATGTCGTGCTTTTTATACCGTTCTAACTTTATTTTCTCGCTGATTTTAGAATCCAGTTCGATTTTTTTTCCATTCACATAGGCTCCGGAAAATCCGCGCCGGAACATTTCACTCATCATCGTGGAATATTCACCTTTCCGACTGCGAACAACCGGAGACAAAATTTCTATCTTACAATTATTTTGTAGGGACAGGCCTTGTGCCTGTCCTTTTTGGGCGGATACAAGATCCGCCCCTACATTTTTCCCCGTACATAAATCTAAAATCCTATCCACAATTTCATCCACTGACAATTTTTTTATTTCCTGATTGCATATGGGACAGTGCGGAATTCCGATTTTAGAATAAAGAAGCCGGAGATAATCATGGATTTCTGTCACTGTTCCCACAGTCGATCTGGGATTATGTGAAGCTGATTTTTGATCAATGGAAATGGCCGGACTCAAACCCTGAATCAGATCCACATCCGGTTTGTCCATCTGGCCCAAAAATTGGCGAGCATAAGATGACAAACTTTCTAAATATCTTCTCTGCCCTTCAGCAAAAATGGTATCGAAAGCCAGCGTGCTCTTTCCCGAACCGCTTATGCCTGTAAAAACAATAAACTTGTTACGAGGTAAGTTTAAATTTATATTTTTTAGGTTGTGCTCCCTGGCACCTCGTATAATAATTTCTTCTTCCATATTTTTTAAGTTGCCTGCCCCGTGGTCGCCGTTGAGGCGACTTTACGGGGTGTTCTCTCGCACCTCGTATAATTATTTCATCTTCCATGTCTTATTTCCTCCCCTCCCTGGACAGGGAGGGGAATTAAAGGGGAGGGTCGAAAATCATGAAAACCAAAAACATTCCCCAAATTGGGTACTCTAGTATTCAACTTTTTCTAATACACATTAGTACAACAGAATATTTTAATCAAGTTCTATAAGCTAACATATTTCACCGGTAAAACCTTCTTATACACTCCAGCAACAAGAATAGAGTCTGACTCGTGGATAAAAATCGGCTGATGGAAAGTGTTGGTCGAGTGCGGGAAAAGACCGATGATATCATCACTGACTTTTTTATATTTTTTAATCGTTGCCATGCCATTTATCACCGCCACCACGATTTTTCCCTCCAGCTCGTCTTTTCCTTCATATTTTTCAAAAATCACGTAGTCACCGTCATTGATGCTTGATTTGTCCATAGAATCCCCAAGCGCTTTTACGGCAAAGAGATCAGCCGGTTTGGCATTTCGAAAAAGCGCCTTTGAAATTTGAAGAAATCCATCCACATTGTCTTCCGCATAAGCCAGCGCGTCTCCGCAGGAAGCCAGGCCATAAACCGGAATAGAAAAAATATTTTTGAAATTGGAAAAGCTTTGATTTTTAATCAGATAAATTTTTTTGTCATCATCGCGCTTGATTAAGTCTTTTCTTTCTAGAGCTTCTATTACTTGCATAATTGATTTCAGACAATCTTTCGATCCTCGTTCAGACAAAAATTTATGCAGTCCATAGCTGGTCGGATTTTCTCTTTTTTGATCAATGTACTCCTTGATGATTTCAAGGATGCCGTTTTGTTTCGATGTTAATTTTTGCATAATTTTATCAAGCACGAATAACCAAATCCGAAATTCGAAACAAATTATAATTTTCAAAATTATAAATTCAAAACTATTTCGCCTGCCTGCCGGCAAGAATTTTATGTCATTTGAATTTTGATATTGTTTCGAATTTCGCGCTTCGGATTTCGAATTTAAAAGTTTACAGTGGTATTCTATCACTTATATACTACCACTGTCAACCGCCTGCTGTGGATAACTCTAAAACAAAATCCCGTCTTGCGGGATTTTGGCTTTATTCTTTATTCTTAATTCTTGCTTCTTTTCTAGTTTCCACAACTAGCATCTGAATTAGAACCAGCTACAGTCCCTTCTCCGAATCCCGGAGAAGGAGAGGCGCTCGACAGCTCTTTTCCGCACTCGACCGGAGGATTATTGAACGCTCCACAAATAGTTTTCAAGATTGAAGCTGAATCGCGTCCAGCTGAAGCCGCCTGGCCGTTGACCACTAGGGTTGGAGAACCCTGCACTCCATATTTTTGAACATCTGTTTTATCCACATCAAAAGGAGGATAAGTTCCGTTGCTCCACTTGCTTTTATCGTTATAGCTTTCAGTAATTTTAAGCTGGGTGTCTGTCGCAGAAATACAACTTACAACCTGCGCGGCATTGACTCCCGCTGAAGTCATACAATCATTTTCTGTTCCTTGTCCTTTTTTGAGAAAACAAGTGAGATAGCTTGCCAATTTTGCCGGTTGATTTTTCTGGATGCAGTACTGGCGCAAATTTTCATCAAGCTCTTTCTTGTCATGCATCGCATAATCGACAAATTTCAAAGTAAACTTAATTTTGTTTCCAAGAGTTTCCAAAACCGGCAAAATTCCTTTTTCTGCCTGCGTTCCATAAGGGCAATAACTCATTACAAACAAATTGACTTCCGGAACATCAGTTTTAGGAACAGCAGCATTCTTCGCCTCCTCTTTCTTGCCGCTTTCAGCTGCTTGTTTTTCTACTTCAGACATATCCATCGCCTGCGGAAAAAACTTGCTTCCGTCTTTAGTTATATAAGTATCCACGCTCTGTCCGCCAACTTTGAAAGAAACTTTATAAAGTCCGTTCTCAAGTGATGTGTCAGTCACGTCAACTTTTGTTCCCGGTTGAACCAAATTTTTTTCCACAAATTCCGTTACTTTGGTTTTGGCTCCTTCAAGACCAATGTCAGTTTGCCTTTTTGGTCCGAATTTTACATACCAGATTCCAGCCGCCAAAACACCGACTACCAATATTAAAGCGGCAATATTGTTTTTATTCATCTTTTGCTTGAGCGCATTCGAGTCATTCGAGTGTCCATTCGAATCATTCGAGTCGCGTTAAAGAAAGTTACTTGCTTATTTTAGCTTAATAAAAAAATTAAGGCAAGAAAAAAGGGAGCTTGCCGCTATATAAGCCGGCAGCTCCCCAAAGTTGGCGCAGACCAAGCGCATTCTGGTCTCCTTTAGAAAATTTAGGAAAAATCGATTGAGATTTGACCCTGGCCATAATCAACGTATTTCTCCTGCCTAGCATATCCAGCAGGAAGTTGATTGAGTTCCGGACCCAGTTCCATAGGAGGTTCGGGTTTCAGGCAAATTTCTCTATATCTGCAATTTGTCTGGTCGCAAAAGCCAGACGCTTTTGCAAAACAATCGAAATTGCCTTCGGCCAGTTGCTGTTTTCTGTATGTTCTTGCCAGAGCCTCTTTTGTGCATCGCACGCAGAGACCATGAGAATATCCCTCTACTTCAGGGTTACCCTCTCCCCATACTCTCCTGCAATTGAAGCACTGATATTTCATCCCATCCTCCCTCTGGCTTAGCCAGAATTAAGGTTTAAACCAAACCAACAAGCCTAATTTGATTATTTTTATAATCCTCTTAAGCCTGTTGGTTTGGCTTATTTGTGCGCCAAGCTATGAAAGAACTATTAAACTATTGAAACTTCTGATTATACACCAAAACCGTCAAAAAGTCAATCGTTAATTATCTACAATTCGCCTGCCTGCCGGTAGGTAGGTATATTCGTAAAGATTCGTAATTCGTAGAGAACAACAAAAAAACACGCCTAAAGCGTGCTCAACCTGCGATCCTAAAAACAATATGTAACTTGTAATAATTAGAATACAGCATATTATTGGGTCTATTGGGTTTTATATTTATTTTTGAACCCATTGCTGATTTCAAGATATTTTCAAGATTTTAAGGAATAGCTGACGTGCCTTTATTATATACTTGGCTTATTTAAACGCAAGCCGAGTTATGCACACCCCGCCATTTCCCCTTCTCCCTCCGGGAGAAGGTGGTCCGCCTAGGCGGACCGGATGAGGGAAAAATTTATTTTATTTGCAACTTCCTCAGCTCCCCTATTTCATCCCGAATTATCGCCGCTTTTTCAAATTCCAGATTTCTGACTGCGTCTTTCATTTCTTTTTCCTTCTGTTTCACATATCCCGCAATATCTTCCAATGATTCCAGCTCCGAAAAATCCCGGATCACCTGCGGATTGATTTCATGATCTACAATAGACTGGATTTTCTTTTTGATGGTCTTGGGAGTAATATGATTCTTTCTATTATATTCCATCTGCAGCTTTCTTCTTCTTTCAGTTTCCGCAATCGCCCGCTTCATAGAACCGGTAATTTCATCGGCGTATAAAATTACTTTCCCGCTGACATTTCGAGCTGCCCGCCCGATGGTTTGAATAAGTGATGTTTCGCTTCGTAAAAATCCTTCCTTATCAGCATCAAGTATGGCAACTAGCGACACTTCCGGAAGATCCAGTCCTTCGCGAAGCAGATTCACTCCGACCAAAACATCAAACTCTCCTCGCCGCAATTTTTCTAATATTCTAATCCGATCTAGCGTGTCCACCCCGCTGTGCAGATATTCCGCCTTGATTTTCGACTCTTTTAAGAAATCAGAAAGGTCTTCAGCCATTTTTTTAGTGAGCGTGGTTATCAGCACTCTTTCTTTCTTTTTCATTACTTCCTTAATTTCTTCCGTCACGTCCTTTACTTGTCCACGAGTCGGCTTGATTTCCAGTTCCGGATCAATGAGTCCTGTAGGACGAATAATCTGTTCGACTACATTATTCCCCTTCTCCCTCCGGGAGAAGGTGGCCCGCTTAGCGAGACGGATGAGGGAGGAGTTCTGTGTTTTATCCCTCTCCTTCCCTTCGGGCATCCTCTCCCTAAGGGAGAGGAGGATTTTTTTAGATTTTTCCAATTCATACTTCCCGGGAGTCGCCGATGTAAAAACTACTTGATTTATCTTCTGCTCAAATTCACTAAATTTGAGGGGACGATTGTCATAAGCTGAAGGAAGCCTAAAGCCATTGTCTATAAGGGCTGTTTTCCGAGCATGATCTCCATTATACATTCCATTTAACTGCGGAATAGTTACATGCGACTCATCTATTACTATTAGAAAGTCCTCCGAAAAATAGTCGATAAGAGCATACGGCGGTTCGCCTTTTTTTCTGTCAGTTAAATATAAAGAGTAATTTTCAATTCCATTACAATATCCGATTTCGCGCATCATCTCCAGATCTTGCCTGGTTCTTCTAGAAAGTCTCTCGGCTTCCAAAATTTTATTGTTATCCTGCAAATATTTGAGCTGTTCTTCCAATTCATTCTCTATTTTCTTAAGCGCTTCTTCCATCACCGGTTCCGGCACCACGAAATGCTTGGCCGGATAAATCAAAGTTTTTTCCAGCTTTCCCAGCTCTTCGCCTGTCAGAAAATCATACTCTTGGATTTTAATAATCCTATCTCCTTCAATATTTATTCTAGTCACCACTTCTCTGCCTGGAGTCATAATTTCTAAAGTGTTTCCAGTGAAACGGAATTTTCCGCGGCTTAATAAATCGCTCCGGTTGTATTGCATGTCAATCAATCTTTTTATCGTCTTTTCACGATCAAATCCTAAGGCGAGGCCTTTGGATTCCAAAGGCCTCGCCTTAGGATTGACTTTTAATTCCAGCGCGATATCCCGATAATATTCCGGCGATCCCAAGCCATAGATGCAAGAAACTGAAGCGCAGATGATTACATCCCGGCGCGAAAGTAATGCCGCCGTGGAAGCATGGCGCAACCGGTCAATTTCTTCATTAATCTGGGCTTCTTTTTCAATGTAAGTATCAGTTGAAGCAATGTAGGCTTCCGGCTGATAATAGTCATAATAAGAAACAAAATACTCCACGGCGTTTTTTGGGAAAAAAGTGCGAAACTCCTGAGCCAGCTGCGCCGCGAGAGTCTTGTTGGGTGCGATTACCAAAGTCGGTTTTTGCACCTTTTCAATCACATTGGCAATGGTAAAAGTCTTTCCTGACCCTGTCACGCCCAAAAGCGTCTGAAATTTCTGTCCGGACCGAAGACCTTCCGCCAGTTTTAAAATAGCCTGCGGTTGGTCGCCTTCAGGCTTAAATTTTGAATTTATTTTAAATTTATTAACATTCATAACACGGATTTTTATAAATACTTGTCTAGCTTTTTAATCTTCATCTCCTTCACAAGCTCTGAAATCCGCACCACATTGTCTTTATGCACCACTACAATCGCATCTTCGGTGTTGACTACCACCATGCCCTTAAGATCAACAGTGGCCACCACTTTTTTATTTTCCAGATTATAAATCAAACTATCTGTTGTTCCTAGATTATATACATTTCCTTTGGTCACATTTCCTTCGCTGGATTCTTCAAGGGCTTCCTTGAGCGCATAAAGCGTTCCCGGATCGCTCCAGCCCATATTGGTTTTAAGAATAACCGCGTTTTTGAGATCTACTTTTTCAATAATCGCATTGTCAAAAGAAAGTTTGGGGCACTTATCATATCTTCCGGCCGTTACACAGTTCCAAATTTCCGGTGCCAGTTTTTTGTAACAACTTGTAATAAATTCCAAAGAAGTAATAAAATAACCGGGATTCCAGAAATAGTCACCTGATTTGAACATTTTGTCACAAAGCGCTTTTTTTGGCTTATATTTCCAGCCTTTGAATTTGAAATATTCCTGTTTATTTATTTCCCCGGCTTTTTCCCCGACATGAATCCAGCCCAGGTTGTTATTGGCAAACCGGGGACGTTCGGCCATGAAAATAAACAGACGAGAATCTTTTTCAATCAGTTTTTTTCCCATTTTAAGTCCATCTCGAAATTCACTAACACGATCCATTAAATGGTCCGCCCAGACAATCGCCACTGGGCCAGAGTATTTCATTTTGTTCAACTTATTCACTGCAAAACAGACTGCCGGGCCAACATCCCGCCGGGCCGGTTCTATAAAAATATTTTTTGGGAGAAGTTTCGGCAACTGCTTCTGGATAATTTTCTGATATAATTTCGTAGTCTGGATGTATATATTTTCAGATCCGAAGGCTGGTGCCACCCGGTCCCAAGCCAACTGGATTGTAGATTTTCCGTTAAATATCTGGTCAAATTGCTTGGGCGAATTTTCCCTTGATAATGGCCACATCCTGGTTCCGATTCCGCCTGCAAATATAACTACTTTCATAAATTTGAATTAATTATTATTTTCCCATATAATTTAACCATATGGGAATAAAAAAGACAAAAGCCGAAATAAGAGAAACGAAAAAGAAAATTAAAATGAAAGTTTCCGGCAAAAGCGTTTTAAAAATAAAAAATATCATTGATAGCAAAAGCAGCAAAAAATAACCTATTTGAGAGCATGCAATTGACTTTTTATCTTTTTTTTGCTATCATGCCTTGAGTTGGAAAAATCTTTTATTTATGCTAAAAATAATAACTATTGCTGAAATAATAACGGCAATCCTGCTAACCGCTTCCATTCTGCTTCAAAACCGCGGTGCCGGACTTTCTGGGGCTTTTGGAGGAAATTTTGGCGGATACTATACCAAGAGAGGGATGGAAAAATTCCTGTTTTTTCTTTCAACCTTCCTCTCTTCTCTTTTCATAATTCTAGCCATAGCCAGTGTCGCTGTTTCTTAGATAAAATCTTAATAATCAGTAGCGAAAATTTATTAGCGATCAAGATTCTAAAAAGTGGCCGAGGCTAAGCCAATGGCCAAAAATAAACAGGATATTGTCTATAAAGGAAAAGTTTGTTTTTTATTTCCTGGTTTTTATTTTTGTTTCTTCTGCCATAGCCTGGGCTTCTATTTTTTATTTTTCAAAAACCCAGGTTATTCCGAAATATGGAGGCGAATATATCGAAGGAATTGTGGGTCAGCCGACTTACATAAACCCGCTTCTTTCCCAATCTAATGATGTTGACGGAGATATTTCTCAAATCATCTATAATGGGATTATGAAATATGACGGCCAAGGAGAGGTAATTTCAGATTTAGCTGAAAGCTATGAAATTTCTGAAGATAAAACCCGCTATACTTTTCACCTGAAACAAAATGTCCTGTGGCACGACGGAGTTCCTTTCAGCGGCCAGGATGTTATCTTCACCATAAACACTCTGTCTGATCCCTCGTTTAAAAGCCCCTTGAGATCCAACTGGCAGGGAATCCAAACGACTCTTGTCGACGATTACACGCTAGAGTTCAAAATTGAATCCCCTTACGCCGGATTCCTTAATAATCTGACTTTCGGAATATTGCCCAAGCATATTTGGGAATCGGTCCAACCGGAGAATTTCCATTTGGCTAAAATGAATTTAGAGCCTATCGGAACAGGGCCATATAAATTTCTTGCGCCTGTCCAAAAAGATTCTAAGGGAAACGTTTTGTCATACAAGTTGATTGCCAATCCTAATTATTTCGAAGGAAAGCCGTACATTTCAAAAATTACTTTCAATTTTTATTCCGATGAAGATTCAGTTCTCCAAGCCTATAACCGCAAGGAGGTAATGGGGATATCCAATCTTTCTTCGCAAAAAATTTCGGAAATAAAAAATACCCAGAGCACAGATGTCCGCAAATTCAACATCCCTAGATATTTTTCCGTTTTTTTCAATCAAACTAAAAGCGTTCCTCTGGCCAATGATGAAGTGCGTGAAGCTTTGTCCTATGCGACAAACCGGGATGAAATAATCGAAAAAGTCCTTTTCGGAAATGGCAGTCCGGCTTATTCCCCTTTTCTTCCTGGAATGCTCGGCTATTTGGAAAACTCCGATAAAAAAGAATTCAACCTGGATAAAGCCAATGAGATTTTAGAAAAAAAAGATTGGAAAAGGGGCGATGACGGGATACGAACAAAAAATAACATCCCGCTAAAAGTAAGCCTGGTCACTACCGATTGGGACGAGCTTAACAAAACGGCTCAAATTCTGAAAGCGCAGTGGGAAAAAGCGGGAGCGCAAATTGATATCAATACCTATTCGATATCAGACATCCAGCAAAATTATATCCGCCCGCGGGAATATGAGGCTCTTCTTTTCGGACAAGTTTCCGGAGGCGATCCTGATCCATATTCTTTCTGGCACTCAACTCAGAAAAAAGATCCCGGGCTCAATCTTTCCCTTTTCGGAACCAGCGACACCGACAAACTCATCGAGAATGGCAGGGTTGAATTTGAAAAAAATAAAAGAGCTTCGCTTTATGAAGAATTTCAGAAAAAGCTCAATGAGGAAGTCCCGGCTGTTTTTCTTTATACGCCAAGCTACATCTATCCGCTTAACAAAAGTTTGAAAGGCATTAATATCGAAACCCTAATTGCTCCCTCGGAACGATTTTTTGACATTAGCCGCTGGTATATCAAAACTAAAAGGATTTGGAAATAATAACTTTAATAAAAAAATGAACAACCAACAAAACATTGACAAGGAAAATCTGCGTCAAGTCATTATTGATTCCCCGCTTCAATTTAAAAAAGGATTAGAAATTGCAAAAAACATAAAAGCCGATGGGAATTTTAGATTTTTAGAAATTTCCGGCATGGGAGGCTCGTCCTTGCCAGCCAATATCTTGAGGATATATATCAGTTCCATAACTAAAAATATTCCTAAAGACCAAAAAAAAATAAGTATCTTTCAAAATAGATTTTATTCTCTGCCGCATGAGGCTTATCAGAATTGCCTTAATTTTTTTGCATCATATTCAGGAAATACCGAAGAAACCATCGAGTCGCTTATGACAGCCGTGGAACACAAGCTGCCCAGCATAGGCTTTGCCACCGGAGGAAAACTTCTTTCTATCTGCAGAGAAAACAACATTCCCTGCGTTCTTCTGCCTTCAGGAATTCAACCGCGATTCGCTACCGGATATTTTTTCGCTTCTATGTATCAGGTATTGGTAAATTCGGGGCTTTTGGAGGACCATGCACACCAGATATTGAAGCTAGCCGACAAGCTGAAAGATAACGCGCTCCATCTTGAAGAAAAAGGGAAAATGCTAGCCAAAAAATTAGTAGGCAAAACTCCAATCATATATTCATCAACAAATTTCAAATCACTGGCTATGATTTGGAAAATAAAAATAAACGAGAATGCCAAAACTCCCGCTTTTTGGAATTTTTTCCCAGAACTAAACCATAATGAAATGGTCGGATATACTCTTCCTCAAGAAAAATTTCATATTCTAACCCTCTTGGATAAGAATGATCATCCTCAAAATATCAAAAGAATGAGAGTAACCGCCAAGCTTCTCGAAGAAAAAGGGATTAAAACAGACATAATCGAAATGGCCGATGATGATGTTTTTAACACAATTTTTGATACTCTGCTTTTGGGAGACTGGGTCGCTTACTATCTGGCGCTGGAATATGGCCAGGATCCAACGCCGGTAGATATGGTAGAGGACCTAAAAAAATTACTGGTGTAATCTTTCAAACTTCAAAAATAAAAATGACAGTGTAAAATTTAAAAAGAATTGAGACATTTTTCATTTTGATTTGTCATTTTTCATTTTCCTGCCTACCGGTAGGCATGGGATATTTATATTTTAATATAATATTATTTTTAATTAACTTTTTTAATTTTTAACCAACCTGCTTATAATCAATAAGCATCTTGCTTGATAAATTTATGTTTAGAAAAACTTCAGCGGTTTCCGGACTGGCACAGACCTTTCCGGGCGTAGCCGTAACACCGAAAACCGCCGAAAAAAAGGCGCCTTCTTTCCGTCCGGCCGGAAAAAGCAACCTTAAAATTATCCCTCTCGGAGGATTAGAAGAAGTCGGACGCAATATGACCATATTTGAATACGGCCATGATATTATTATTGTCGATATGGGCCTCCAATTCCCTGACGAAGACATGCCGGGAATTGACTACATCATTCCCGATGTGTCCTATCTCAAAGGAAAAGAAAAAAATATTTTGGGAGTCATCATTACTCATGGACATTACGACCACATCGGAGCTATTCCGCACATTATGGAAAAAATCGGCAACCCGCCGATTTATATGACGGAACTTACCCGCGGGATTGTAATGAAAAGGCAAGAAGAATTCAAAGATAAATCCCCGCTCAACATCCATACTGTAAAAAAAATAGACCGCATGCGATTGGGATCTTTTAATATTGAATTTTTTCATGTCAATCATACTATTCCTGACGCGGTTGGATTGTCGATATCAACCCCGGTTGGAACCATAATTCATACCGGTGATTTTAAATTCGATCATTCTCCGATATCCGACGCTCCAGCCGATATTGCCAAAATTGCGCGGCTGGGAAGCGAAAATATTCTGGCTCTCATGAGCGATTCGACTGACTCGCGCACTCCCGGATATTCCCTCTCCGAATCGAGAATTTCCAAAACTTTGGAAGAAATATTCGAACACACCGAAGGACGGCTGATTATCGCCACTTTTTCCGCCCTTATTTCCCGTATCCAGTCAGTAGTAAATGCCGCGGAAAAATATGGAAGAAAACTGGCAGTCGACGGATATTCCATGAAAACCAACGTTGAAATCGCGAGAACCTTGGGATATATCCAGGCCAGAAAAGGAACTTTCATCCCTATTGGAAAAGTCAATGAATATCAGGACAACAAGGTGGCAATAATCTGCACCGGAGCGCAAGGAGAATCCAACGCTGTTCTTATGCGGATCGTAAACGGAGAACACCGATTCGTGAAAGTCCATAAAGACGACACCTTTGTGCTTTCCTCTTCGGTCATTCCGGGAAATGAACGAACTGTCCAGGCCATTATGGACACGATTTATAGAAAGGACGCTAAAGTGATAAATTACAAAATGATGGATGTCCATGCCGGAGGGCACGCCCGACAGGAAGATCTCAAAATGATGATCAATCTCGTCCGTCCAAAATACCTGATCCCCATTCACGGAAACTATTTTATGCTAAAGCTCCATGGTGAACTGGGTACATCAGTGGGCATGGATCCGAAAAATATCTTGATTGGAGAAAATGGAAAAGTGATTGAATTCGATTATCGCGGAAACGGAAAGGTGACAAACGAAAAAGTCCCAACCAATCATGTCATGGTGGACGGATTGGGCGTTGGCGACATCGGGCAAGTTGTTCTTCGCGACCGCCAGGTTCTGGCCAAAGACGGCATGTTTGTAATCACAACTATTGTTGACGGGAAAACAAACAAAATCATCGGAAAGCCGCAAGTAACCTCGAGAGGTTTCATATTCGTCAAGGAAAATTTCGACCTGGTTAATGCCACGAAAAAGAAAGTGGAAGAAGTCATTACCCAGAAAACCACGCCTAACGAACCGGCCAATTGGGATTATGTAAAAAACAACATTAGGGAAGTCGTCGGACAATTCCTCTATGCCAAAACCCAACGAAGACCGATGGTGCTGCCTGTTATCATAGAAGTTTAAAATCTGATTGTATTGTAGAGACGCCCCAATGGGGCGTCTTTTTTGTTCTATGTTTTATGTTATTCTCCGAAAAGTTATCTTATAAACCGGCTCGTAGGAATTGTCATATTGGTCTTTGACGGCCACCGTTTTTCCGTCCATAAGCGTGCTCATGGCGACATCCGTTATCATCTCGTTCAGTTCCTTGGCTCTGGCCTTCAGTTTTTCAAATTCATCCCATCTTCCGCCCATTCTTGACTGGGTTATGCTTTCGATTTGCTTCTTTTTTTCTTTTAACTCTTTAAGTTTTTCTTCAGTTTCTGGAAACTCGTTGGCATTGCCCAGCGCGTCTTTATATTCCTTTCTTATTTCCTTTTGCTGCTTTTTATTTTCTTCGAGTTCGCTATAAATCTCCTGGATGTCTCGCATACCCGGTAGTAGAATTTTGACTTTTGAATATAAAAATCAAAATCCCATGTTATTATTTAATTAATTATTTTTAACCACGTTTAACCTCAAAACACTGACTCCCGGATCAGTCAAAATTCTACTACCGGGCATAATCTAAATTTTAAAAAATTAAAATATAGCCGGATCGGCTACAGAAATATTTTAGCATGAATTTAAAATGTAGGGAACGCATATATGCGTTCCCTGATACTTGATACTTGATACTTTATGCCCATTACTTTATACTAAAACCATGACCCGGTAGTGAAATTTTGACTGGCTTTTCTACAGAAAAGCCAACAACCGGGCTAATGTTTTTTTGCAAAAAATAATTATTTTGTGCATAAATAAAAATTTTGGCTTTTATAAGCAATAGATGTCAAAATTCTACTACCGGGATGAGCAAACAGCGCATCTTTTCCGGCGTTGCGCCGTCCGGAAACATACATATAGGCAACTATCTTGGAGCCATTAAAAACTGGGTTAAGCTTCAAGACGAATGCGACTCTATTTTTTGCGTGGTTGATATGCATGCTATTACCCTGCCAAGAGATCCGGAGGAGCTTAGAAAAAAAACTATCGAAGTAGCTAAAATTTATCTGGCTAGCGGAATCGACTTAGAAAAATCGACTTTATTTATACAATCTCATATACCCGAACACGCGGAATTATCCTGGATATTAAACACAATCGCCCGAACCGGCGAAATGTCCCGCATGACCCAATTCAAGGATAAAGCTGAACTTCACAGTGGAAATAGCAGCACCATGGAAAGTGTGCCGCTTGGAATATTTAATTATCCGGTATTAATGGCCGCTGATATTTTACTCTACGACACGCAAGTGGTTCCTGTCGGAAAAGACCAGCTGCAGCATATTGAAATTACCAGAACCCTGGCTAATAGATTTAACAAAAGATTCGGCAATACCTTTATTGTTCCTGAACCTTATATCACAAAAGAAGGAGCTAATATCATGGGCCTCGACGATCCAACTAAGAAAATGTCAAAATCCGCTAAATCTGACTACAATTACATTGCTCTTAATGACTCCGAAGAAGATGTCCGGAGAAAAATCAAAAAAGCTGTCACTGACAGCGGATCGGAAATAGTTTATAGAGATGATAAACCGGCGCTGATGAATCTGATTAATATTTATTCCCTACTCTCAGATAAACCCGCCAAAGAGATTGAAAAACAATATAAAGGTAAAGGCTACGCTGAATTCAAAACAGATTTAGCTGAAGTTATTATAAAATTTATGAATCCTTTTCAGGAAAAAATGAATGATCTTTCGGATGAAAAAGTTCTTGAAATCCTTCGCGAAGGCGCCGAAAAAGTCCGCCCGATCGCCAAAAATAAGCTTGATGAAGTCAAAAAAAAAATCGGCTTTGTATTGTAAAAAATACGTGTTAAAATATAACCAACTGAACTCATATCCAATTTCTTTTTTTGTCATTCCCGCGAAAGCGGGAATCCAGTGGATAAGCTGTAAAATTTAAGGCTAGATTCCCGCTTTCGCGGGAATGACCCGGTCAATAGTTTTGTCTTAGTATGAGCTTATTTAAAATAAAAATTAGGATTAATTAAGTATCAGCTAACTAAAATAAAATCTATGCAAATAAGAGAAATAATGACACGTGATGTCATTTATGCATCACCTGACACAAACATTTCTGACGTGGCTGACATTATTTTTCGCAATAAGTTTCATGCCATACCTATCGTGGAAAATAATAAGGCAGTCGGGATAATTACCGAAGATGATTTTTTCTTGAAAGGGCACAATGACATGTATTTGCCTTCCTTCATCCGGTCTATCCAGCAAAATAAAGTTGCCGAAAGAATCCCCCGGGATATAAAAGACAATATAAAAAAGCTCCTGGATGCCAAAGCCAGTGATCTTATGACAAAAGATCCGGTTTGCGTTCCCGAAGATCTTCCTGTTTCGGAGCTTATGGAACTTATCCGAAAGACAAAATTCACTACCTTTCCAGTAGCCGATCGAGACAACAATATTTTGGGAATTGTCACTTTAGTTGATGTTATCGGAACCGTAAGCGACGGATCAAAGGAAATACGAAAAATAATTTCCCAAAATGGCGAAATAAGAGAAATCGACAAACTGGTCCAGGCAGTCCATCCCTACTGGCGCGATACCTTTGTTCTTATGAACAAAAAGAAGGTACAGAGCTGGAAAGGCATGGCTTATATAGGCATTGTAACTGCAGCAGTTGCAATTATGGCTTCCGTGTTTATATTGAAAAACAAAAGCGCTTGCGAGCTGGATAATCAAAAAGATGCGCCGATAAGTTGTCTGCGGTTCACTTACACGGATTGGAGTCCATGCAATGACTTAGGGACGCAAACCAGAGAAGTCGTTGAAAAATTGCCCCAGGGATGCACTGGAGGATATCCGGAAATTTCTAGAAAATGCCAATAACCGGCAAATATATCTTAAAAATACCAAAAAACTCCCATATGGGGAGTTTTATTTTTTCTCGCTAAACAAAATAATTTGCTAAAAACCTTCTTTCTTGCATCCGGTGTTAGTGCACCAGATGTGTTTTGTATCTTTTATAAGACCGTAGCAGAACTGTCCGGTTTCGGAACTTCCTCCGCAAGAACCATTATTATATGCCCCGCAAGGAGCTGGAAAGGAATTGTTATTGTAGCTTGGATTACACCAAATAAAATCAGGATTATTATAGCTCCATCCATCTCTTGATATATCAGGCCAATCAGAATATGCCCCGACGGAACACATACTGGTTGAAGCACCAGCAGGACTCGTCAGCTGGGGAGTCCCTCCATCCGTGAGACACATGTAAGCCGCTGAAGCCGTGCTTTTTAAGGAAGTAAGGGCTGCATTGTTGGCTGCTTTTTCCCGAGAAGAGCCGATGCTAACCAAAATAACTGAAGCCAAAATCCCAATAATACATATTACTACCAATATTTCTATCACTGTAAAACCCCTCTTCTCAAAAAAAACATTTTTTTTGTTTTTTCCCATAAATAATCTTTTAACTTATTCTGACTTCATTTTATCTTACTTTATAAAAAAAGCCAAACTGTCTAACTTCTGATTATTTTCAAAACCTCATCTCTTTTTTCTTCCATAAGCTCTTTTGTCTTTGCTTCAAGATTCATTCGCAGTTTTGGTTCAGTATTGCTTGGCCGGACATTGAACCACCAGTCCGGAAAGTCAATTCGAATTCCATCCAGCTCGTCTAGTTTTCCGTCGCTGTATTTTTCCTTGAGCTTATTCATAACCGCTGTCTTGTCAGCAACATCGGAATTAATTTCCCCGCTATGAAAATATCTTTTAAGTTCCCCAGCTAGTTCCGACATTTTTTTTCCAGTTTCGCCCATAAGATTGAGAACGGTAAGCACTGCAAGTGTTGTCATTTCTGTTTTTTTGTTTTCTTCGAAAAAATAATGTCCGGAAAGCTCTCCGGCAAAAATAGCCCCCTCATCGCGCATTTGCTTCTTTATAAGCGAATGTCCCACCCGGCAGTTATGCACTTTTCCACCCGCTTCCAGGATAACTTCTCTAACAGCATTGGAAGAACGAAGATCCATCAGAACTAGTCCGCCTGGATTTTCTGCAAGAATCTCCTTGGCCAAAATAGCAATCAAATAATCCATCGGCACTATCTCCCCTTTTTCATCAACAAAACCGACTCTGTCCGCATCGCCGTCATAAGCCACTCCCAGATCGGCTTTTTCCGAAATTACTTTTTCCTGCAATTTTTTCAAAGTTTCCAGCTTTATCGGATTGGCCTCATGATTCGGAAAAGATCCGTCCAGCGTATCATACATATAGACAGCTTCTATAAATTCTGGAAATTTTTCATAAATTTTCTTATCCAAAATGCCTGCAGCATTAGCAAAGTCGATAACAATTCTCTTTTTTCCTTTTTTTTCAAAAAAACCGGAAACATATTCAACATATTCATCCCGAAGCTTTTCATTTTCTGAAACACTGCCTTTTTTTTCAACGCTTGGAAAACTGCCTTCAACCGCTAAATCCCTAATTTCTTCCATCCCATCTCCTTCTCCGATCGGAATGGCGTTTTTCCTGCAAAGTTTGAAGCCATTATACTGAGCCGGGTTGTGCGAGGCTGTAATCATAACTGCTGCATCCACATCCATTTTCCAGGAAGCGAAATAGAGCATAGGAGTTGTGGAAAGGCCTATTTTTACCACATCAGCTCCCTGACCAGCCAATCCTCTTGTTAAACTTTTTTCCAGCTCCAATGAAGAACCTCGCATATCAAATCCAACGGCTACTTTTTTGGCTCCTGTATAAGCAATAAGCGCTCGTCCGATATTATAGGCGGCGTTTTTATTTATTTCTTCCGGATAAATTCCTCGAATATCATAAGCCTTAAAAACGACTGGATTTATTGTTTTTTCCATAAAATAAGTTAATGATTATTGCCTTTATAATAACAAATAAACCGCTATTTTTCCACTTTTTTACAAAAATCTTATTTATACACTATATATAGTATGAAAATAAGAAATTCAATTGTTTGCTGTTAGATCTGCGGACTATTGCTTTAGCTTTGATAATATTATATGTTAGTAACACTGGAATAAAAAAAATAATCGTATGAAGATAGGAATTGTCGGCCTTCCTAACGTCGGAAAGTCTACCCTTTTCAAGGCTCTTACCAAAAATCCGGTGGATATTCAAAATTATCCTTTTTGCACCATAGAACCGAATGTCGGAATTGTTAAGGTACCTGACGAAAGACTCCAGAAACTGGCTGAGATGTCGAAATCTAAAAAAATTATTCCGACCGTCATCGAATTTGTCGACATCGCCGGACTTGTTAAAGGCGCTTCGACCGGAGAGGGCTTGGGCAACAAATTTCTGGCCAATATCCGCGAAGTGGATGCCATTGCGCAAGTGGTCAGGGCCTTTGACAATGATAAAATCATCCATGTTCACAACAAAATAGATCCCGCGTCTGATATTGAGATTATTAACACTGAACTGATTCTGGCTGATCTTGAAACCGTAAGGAAAGTTAGAACGAGATTAGAAAAAGATGTGCGTGGGATGAAAAAAGATGCCAAGAAACAATTATCAATTTTAGAAAAAATTCAAAAAACACTCGAGGAAGGAAAATTGGCCGTAGAGACGCAATTTATTGCGTCTTCCGATGAAATTACACGGCAAATCGTCCGCGAATTATCTCTTTTGACTGCAAAACCATTTTTATATGTATATAACGTCAGTGATATTGATAATAAGCTGACTGATGCGCTTGAAGATAGAAGCCATGTCAAGCTCGATATTAAAATCGAAGAAGAACTGATTGAAATGTCGAAAAAAGAAGCCCAGGAGCTGGGAATTAGATCAAATTTAGATGAGTTGGTTTTGAAAGCTTATGAAATCCTTGGCTTAATCACCTTTCTAACCACCGGTGAAGACGAAAGCCGCGCCTGGACGATTAAAAAAGATTCTACCGCTCCCCAGGCTGGAGCTGCTATTCATACCGACTTTCAAGAAAAATTCATCCGGGCGGAAGTGATAAATTGGGAAGAATTATTAAATTGCGGCTCCTGGAGCAAAGCCCGAGAAATGGGAAAATTAAGATTGGAAGGAAAGGAATATGTTGTTCAAGACGGCGATGTAGTAGAATTTAAAATCTAAACTTGACTAATTCAGAATTAGCTAATATACTACCCTTAATTCAGAAAGTCCCACGATTTCTCGCTTTGATATAATATCGAAGATAAGAAATCAGCATCCGCTAGAAGGGCTTTCTTTGGCGGATTTTAATTATCCTAAAACATGGAATATGGAACATGGAACAAATTTTGAGTAAGCTATAAGCTTTTAACTGAATTGTTTTATGTTTTATGTTATGTGTTATATAAATTATGAAATACGAGCTATTCTATCTGATCGGCGGCACGCGGGAAGCTGACGCGGAAAAAATAAGGAAAGAAGTTTCTGAAATAATCGCCGGAGCAGGAGGAGTTTTTGAAGAAAAGGAAACTTTAGAAAAAAGAAAGCTTTCCTACAAGATCAAGCACGAGACTCACGGCATCTATATCGCCCAAAGGTTTGAGCTGGAAGATAATCAAAAGATTGGCGACATAGTGGGAAAGATGAATCTTAATCATGAAGTTTTACGATTCATCTTAAGCCGGGCTTCGGAACTTCCGCCCCTCAAGTCGAAAGAAGAAAGGATAGCCGATCAGGAAAAAAGATCAGCTCCGGCTGAAAGAAAAAAGGAAGAAAAAAAACCGATTGTCCCTGAGGTGAAAAAACCGATAGAGCAAAAATCTGCAGATGTAAATAAGGAAGACATTGACAAAAAATTGGAAGAAATACTTAACATATAACATATAACATGCAACATAAGCAGAAATATTTTGCTCTATGTTCCATGTTTCATGTTTCATGAATTTATGAATGTCAACAAAGTCCTCCTGGTGGGCCGCCTCACTCGGGATCCCGAAATAAGAAACACAGCCACCGGACAAACAGTTGCCTCGATTTCTCTGGCTACCGGATATACCTGGAAAGACAAAAATGGCCAGAAACAGGAAAAGACAGAATTCCACAATATCGTCCTCTGGGGACGCTTAGCTGAAATAGCGGGACAATACCTCATTAAAGGCCAAGAGGCTTATTTTGAAGGCAGGCTTCAGACCCGAAAATATACTGACAAAAGCGGCGCAGATCGATATCGAACAGAAATAATCGCTGAAAATATGCAGCTTGGTTCCAAACCAAGAAGTGCTTACGAATCGGGGGCGTCATCCGGGTATAGCCAGTCCGCTCCACAATCCCGCCCTGCCGCTCCAAAAACAGAAATGCCGGCTGAAGAAATACCTACCATAAATTTAGACGAGGAAGAAGAAGTAAAAATTGAAGACGTGCCGTTTTAACCATATAACACATAACATAGAACATATAACAAAAGCTTTGAAAAAAATTGTTCCATGTTTCATGTTTCATGACAATGAATGAAATTCAACAAGAAAAAAAAGAGTGCTATTTCTGCCAGAACAAAATCAGCAAGATTGATTTTAAGGACGCTTATCTTTTGCGGCGCTTTATGAATTCCCAGGGGAAGATTTATCCTCCAAAGCGCCATGGCACCTGCGCTAAACATCAGCGAATTTTGGCCAATGCAATCAAAAAAGCTCGCGTTATGGCCCTTGTGCCTTTCGTAGCCAGATAAGATCATACAACACATAACATAAAACATATAACAAATATGTTTTTGTTATTATTAAATTGTTATATATTCCATGTTTTATGAATTTAAACGAAATTAAAGCCGGAAAAAACATAATTCTTGATAGCCTGCCTTTTACTGTTTTATACCATGAACATTCAAAAACTGGCCGAGCTGGATCGGTTTTGAGGACGCGCCTCAAAAACCTTGTGACTGGCGCTATCCTGGAAAAAACTTTTCAGGGATCAGACCAAGTCGCAGAAGCCGATATCCAAAAATCTAAAGCGCAATATATATACAAAGAAGAAAAAAATTATTATTTCATGGACACTGGGAGCTACGAACAGTTTTCTCTTTCTGAAGAAGCATTGGGAAATGCCGTAAAATATATAAAAGAAGAAATAGAGGTTACCCTTCTTAATTTCAACGGCGAACCGATTAATATCGAGCTCCCAATCAAAATAAAACTGAAAGTAACCCAGTCGCCTCCCGGAATAAAAGGCAATACTGTCTCAACTGGAGGAAAGGTGGTAACACTCGAAACCGGACTTCAAGTATCCACCCCTCTTTTTATCAAAGTCGGAGATGAAATCATAATAAACACCGAAAAAGGAGAATACGTTTCAAGAGCTTAGCCGGACAGTGCAAAAAAACAAAAACCTTTTTCTCCAAAAGGTTTTTTTAATTCAAATTTGTGTTTAGATAAAAATAAATGCTAAACTTAAGCTATGACAGCCCTAACCATCAACAAACGAGCCCATTTTGACTATGAGATCAAAGAGACTTTTGAAGCCGGTTTGGCGCTCAAGGGCTACGAGGTAAAATCTATAAAAACCGGGCATATCAGCCTCAAGGAAAGCTTTGTCACCATTAAGGGGAACGAATTGTATCTGACTAATGCCCATATTCCGCTTTATAAGCAAGCTGGGATAGTGTCCAATTATGATCCAGCCGCGCCAAGAAAACTGCTTGTTAAAAAATCAGAGATAAGGCAGCTTATCGGGAAAGTAAGAATCCAAGGCTTGACATTAGTGCCGATTAAATTGTATACTAAAAGACGCTTTATAAAGCTCAGTTTCGGCCTCGGAAAGGGAAAAAAAGAATATGACAAGCGGGAGAATATCCGGAAAAAAGACGCCAGAAGGAAAATAGATAGGGCACTGAAAAATTTCTAATTAATGGCCAATGTAAAAATGACCACCTGAAATATTCTATGATTATTTGGTCATTAAAAAATTGGAAATTGTTTAGAAATTAGAAATTAAAAATTAGAAATTCTCGCCGAAGGCGAGTTTGGGGATGTTTTGGTTTCGACAGGTTGTACATTTAAAATAGGCAAGCCGAGCTCGATAGCGCCTCGTTAAACCGCTGTCAAAATTACAAGTGCAAACTTCGTAACAAAAGCAAAGAATGCGATTGCGCAAGCTTTCAGCACCAACTTTGCCTACGCTTTAGCCTAATTTTTTAGGCTTTAGCCATCGAACCGCTGATTTCTAATAAGCGAACTTCGGTGCCAACTATTAGAATAGCGCGTATTGCATTTCCTTGGCAATATGCGTAAAATTTACCCCCCACCACTTATTGCTAATTATAAAATAGGAATCTATAATAATAACAAAATAACGGCGGGTTATAAGTGGTGGGGGGTGAACATAGGAATAAATCAAAGTAATTTTTCTTATTTCTATCTTTGATCGAAAACAATAAATAAGATAAGCTTGTAGATTGTTTTGAATGAATAATTTTGGACGCGAGTTCGATTCTCGCCATCTCCACCGCGTAAAATGAAATTTTTTTGAAAAAAATTTCATCACGCGGTAGGCACGTGGTGAAAAAAATTTAAAGATTTTTTTCACTTTACGTGCCACCGTACAAATAAATATTAAGTTAAAAACTATCAGACGAGCATTTTTTAAAAAACCTTTTATTAGAAAAGGTCCAAAAACAAGGATAAACGAACAGATTTGGGCGCGCGAAATAAGAGTCATCGATGAAGACGGGTCGCAGCTGGGAATTATGCCTCCTTTCAAAGCGCTTGAGATAGCCAGAGGAAAAATGCTGGATCTTGTTGAAATAGCTCCTAAAGCTGTTCCGCCTGTTTGCAGGATAATGGATCATGGCAAATATCAATATCAAAAATCGCGAGAAGAAAGGCAAAATAAAGCTAAACAAAAAAAAGTTGATATAAAAGGGATTAGGATCGGAGTCAGAACGGACGAGCATGATTTAGATTTCAAAAAAAATCAGGCCGATAAATTTCTTAAAAAGGGCCACAAAGTAAAGCTTGAAATAGTTATGCGCGGACGCGAAAAGGCCCACCAGGATCTGGCAAGAAAAAATTTGATTGATTTTATTAAAACGATCTCTGTTCCTTATAAATTGGAGCAGGAGATAAAGAGATATCCGGGAGGTTTTAATGTAATTATTGCACCTAACTAGTAAATATTTACGAATTTAGAAAGAATAGGCAATTATAAATATTCAAAACTTTATCCGTTCTTATTCGTAATAATTTGCAAATTCCTATGCCGAAACTTAAAACTAAAAAAGCGCTGGTAAAAAAAATAAAGATTACCAGGAAAAAAAAGGTAATCAGAAGATTCACCAACCAAAACCATTACAATTCCAAAGAGACTGGGAAAACTGGACGCAACAAAAAAAGAGACAGGCGGCTTTTTAGGACTGACGAAAAGAACGTTTTGAAAGCCCTGCCATACTTATAAATAGTTAAAAATTCAAAATTAAAAGTTAAAAGTTTAGGTGTCGCTTCGCGACAGATTATATACAAAAAATAATCACGAGTCCCGCTAAGCGGGACAAGTACTAAAATTTTGCACTTTGCACTTTTAACTTTTAACTTGAGCGAAGCGAATATGACTAGAGTAAAACGCGGAGTTTCTGCATCAAAAAGAAGAAAAAATTTATTAAAAGACGCCAAAGGATACCGCTGGAAAAGGAAATCCCACTATCGCGCCGCCAAACAAGCCGTGATAAAAGCCGGAAGTTATGCGCTTCGCGACAGGCGCGCTAAAAAAAGAACCTTTCGGGCGCTTTGGATAACCAGACTCAATATCGCATGTCGAGAGATGGGACTCAAATATAGCCAGTTGATAAAAATTCTTTCTGACAAAAAAATTGTCCTTGATCGAAAGATACTTTCTCAAATGGCTTTGGAAAATCCGACTATTTTCAAAAAATTCATTGAAAGCGTAAAATAGCCGCTTGCAGGAGCCAGCCCACGTAAAAAAACTGCCAAAAAGGCAGTTTTTTTTGGATCACTTGTTTGAAATATCTTATTTTTTATCGAAAAACATCTCCCTTACCAGCCGCCGCAAAGCATAAAATGGCAGCCAAAGCCAAAGCGTTTTCTTGACCCACTTGTCGAGAAAAGCGTTGAGATTGGAACTCGCCAAATCATAAACCAAGTAAAGTATGAAAAAAAATAAAAATATTGACACTCCCAAAATAATATAACCAGCCATAGTTTTATTATCAAGCGATTAATTCAGCTATCTTTAACAATTTATTTCATAAATAACATCTTTTTTTTCCACGACAATCTTCCATCCTCTCTCTTCGGCAATCTTTTTGAGATTAAGATTGGGATTGAATGCGATTGGATTTTCAACTATTTCTAAAAATTTAGCATCTGATTCCGTATCCCCGACTCCGTATGATTCCGAAAGCGTCAGGTTATTTTCCACTACATACTGTTTGACAACATGGCCCTTGTGAAGCGTCGGCTCAAAAACCGCTTTTCCAGTATAAATTCCATGATCGTCAATTTCATAAACCGAACCAAAAGCAGCATTAAACCCGAGGTATTTGTTATACTCTTGAACAATTTCCGAAGGTGAGCCAGAAACGGCGACTATATGATATCCTTCTTTTTTAAGCTTACTTACAAGTTCGCTGGTGAAAATATAGGATCTGTTTTTATAAAACGGAACTACTTCTTTGCTAGCTTCTAAAATTTGCTCTTTTTTGCATCCTTTTATATTTTCCGCATAAAGCGCCACCAAAGCTTTTCTGTATTCTTCGTAAGTCCCCTCATGATTAAGCCACTTAGTATAAAGCGAAACTAAGGTATTTCTTACTTCTTTTTTAAATATTCTCATCCACGCCAACTCGTCAATCAGCTCAAAAGCCAAATTTTTACGAAATATCGTTCCGTCTATGTCAAAGACGGCAATTTTTTGTTGCTGCATATATCGATTGCGCAAATTAACCAACCTTTTCTTCTCTCATCTTGAGATACATTGCATACATTCCCAGCACTATTCCAATGAGTATCAATTGGGTTCCGGCTAGTCCGAAGAGGCCGTTTTTTACATCCATAACATTAACATATCCCGCAGCTAAAACTGTAACGACCGACAACCCCGCCAAAATATCAGGTATTTTTTTCATATCCATAATATCACCTTCTTTCTAGTTTCTATTTTTTATTTCGATATTTCTATTATATCATATTATTCCAGAACTATCATAGCTTTTCTGCCTTTTTCAATATTTTCCGGTTTTCCCGGAAAATCATGAATAGCGCCATATAGAATATTCATATCGTATTTATATCCTTCGCCTTTTCGCGTTCCAGGATCATTGGCGATTATAATATTGCCGTCATATCCGACCAAAACCAGGTTATGATAAAGGGGCCCGGGCGGAGTAAAATTGGGATTGCCCAATTTTCTTCCAGCCGCTGGAACAACAATCGGTTTTCCCTTGGCCAGATATTTTTTAATGTCATCCGGTTTGAAATCATAAACTACTTTGAGATTTTTTATCCCGTAATAATCTTCGGCCAGCCGGGCAGTTTCTTCGGCGTCAGTATCTTTGTAATCCCCGTATTTTTTTATTTCAAATTTTATCATATCCTGAATTTCTTTTTCTGCAATATCTTTGTTTAATATTTTTTTGTCTAAATAATATTTAACCATAATAAGCGACGCCTCTTCGCAGGCTTCCTCGTGATATTCGTCCCATTTAGAAAAAGGGGCTTGCGAGGTAAAGGGAACTTTAATGAATATTTTATCCGGAGTTTTTTCTTTTTTCGGTTCTTTTATTTTTTCTTCATTGCTGGCTTGAGAAATATTAATTTCTTCTTTTGGAGTCGCGCTATTTTGGTTATCAGCAATTTCTTGATTTTTTACTTCTATTTTTATCGGAGTCGTTTTGTTTTTATAGCAGGCAAAGCAAAAAACAAGACCTGCTAAGGTCGCAATTATGATATAAATTAATTTTCTGCTATTTAAAAATTTAATCATTAAAAATTGGAAATTTAAAAATTTAAAATTTGAGCAGTTAATGGTTGTTACATAAATTCACCAAAGAATCGAGGCTCGCATTTATAAAATTATACTTTAATAAATGACAACAGGCGTTCCGATTTCCGCCCATTCATAAGTAATTTTAGCCGAACCTACCCCCAGCCGCACGCATCCGTGAGACACAGGTGTTCCCAAATGAGCAGCACCTTCTTTGTAGCCTCCCGGCCATTCCGGAAGCTCATGAATTCCATGCCCCTGTCCGGTAAAAAGCATAAACCAAGGCATATAAAGAGCGTATTTTTTTGACCAGGGACGGGTTCTTTTTTCTAAAATCTTAAATGTTCCCTTGGGAGTATCCATCCCTCTCTTGCCAGTGGAAATTAGATAGGAATCCAGGATCTTTCCATCTTGAAAAGTTGAAAGGATCTGCTGGGATAAATTAATATCGATATATTTTCCGCTGGCAATCTGCGCCGGCGTGAATTTTCTGGCTTGTTCAATCCGAGCGGTGAAATCTCTTTCCCAAGTTTTTGGTGGAGGCGCTTTTGTCCTGAAGCTGCTGGAGATAATTTCTTTTTTATTTTTTGCACTGTCGTTTTTATATCTGATGTAAACTTTGAGGCTATAAGCAGTGCCTTCCTCGAGTTTTTCCCCTGGAAGCAGCTTGAACTCAGTCTTTTTATCGTTGCTTTGGTAAGTCAGATCAGTTTTGGGTTCCAGTGAAAAATCAACTAAGAAATCCTGGGTTGATTTATCAAAAATGATGACTATCGGATCTTCAATCTCCACCATTACGTCTTTTGCTCCGTCAGCAGGCAATACGCTTTTAACTTTTGGAAATTTGGCTGTAGCAAATTCAAGTTTTTCAGAATTTACCGCAGCAAACATCTTATTTTTCCCTTCTGGAAGATATATTTCATATCGGCTTTCTGCTTTCCAGAAATTTTCCGGATAAATTAACAATCTGCGGTTCGAATTTTCCCACTTTAATATCGTTTTTTCCTCTTCGCCAAGATCTTTATTGACCACCCTTATTTTTGAATATCCGCCTTCAAAAACAGGATTGGAAAAAGTAATAACCAAGGGTTCTTCGGGATTTATTTCTGCGGTTTTTTCGATAAAAATTCCCGTTTTAAAAACTTCCGGATAAGCCTGGATGCTGTAGGCCATGCCAAAAACCCCGCCAATGATTATAGCTAAAGTAAAAAATAAATGCTTGGGATGGTTTATATAATGGAGCCCGATATGACGCCTCATAAATTTAAAAATTAGAAAATAAATTATCTCATTTTTTGCCGACTATCAAATAAATCTCTGGCCGTGTTCCATAGTTCCGGATATCCTTGATTGATTCTCAGCCAATACCACCATTCCGCTCCCCAAAGATAAATTTCAGGAAAACCTGCCTTTCTGGCAAATGAAACGTTGTTCCTAAGCTTCTCGGCATCCATGGATTTGAATTGTTCATCCAGCGGTTGCTCTGTGGTATACCCGGAAATCCACGGTTCTCCCTGAAGCTCGATAACTATGTTATTTTCCTGATGAGCCAGAATTTTATTGAAATATGCTTTGAACTGAAAAAAACGTGGCCCAATCGGGTAATCAAAATATCCCAGTCCTTTTTTGTATATTGTCCGATACATTGTCGTTCCAAATACATCTGCTCGCGATGCGGCGCGCACCCAAAGACTGAGCTCCCCGCTGTCAGTTACCATCACTGGTTTTCCGGTATTTTTGGATTTTACCAATGCCAGTTCGCTATCAAGCAAATTGACATCAAAATCCGGACATATTCCAAACGGCAAAAAGGGTTCGTTTTCAATCTGCCAATATTTTATCTCGGAATTATCTTTGTATCTTTCGACTGTAGTATCGATAAATTTCAAAAGCGCCGTTTTTCTTTTTTGATCGCTTGTGCCGGCCCAACCCGGGATGGCGCATTCCGGCCAGCGCGGAACTTTCTGCCCAACAACCAAAATTATTTCCGCGTTTCTTTTTCCGGCTTCTTCAAGCTGCCAGTCAATATCATCATAATTATACCGCCCTTCTTCCGGTTCGGTAAGATCCCAATAAACGGGAATTCTGATTTTTTTCACTTTCAAATCATCCAATATTGCGATATAAGCTTCTTTCCAATTAAGTCCGATGTCTTCGGCATATCTTTTGGAAAAAGTGACTCCTAGCTTCGCGTCTTTATTCTCGCTTGAAACTGGAATATTGAAATAAATAAGCAATGCGACAATAACAGCTAAAACAGCCAGAATCAGTTTTACTGTTATTTTAAATATTTTTTTAAACAAAACCATTTTTTTGTATTATTTCCATGAAAGCGCGAATCCGGCCTTTTTAGCTTGAGAGTCTGATTCCCAATTAGGCCAGGAATGGAAAACGCTATTTGTAAAAATTTTATTCATGCCTGAATATCAATGCAATTCCAACAGTTATAATCAATATGGAGAATATCTTCTGTGCTACTGTTTTCCAGTCTTTTTTTTCTTCGAAAAATTCCGGCATCCAGAGAGAAAATCCGATTCCTAAAATAAAAACAAACACATATTCAATGGAAACCAAAGCGTTTACGAGCGTAACACTGGCCGTAGCAAGAGAAGTCGCTTTTTCTTTAAGAATTGAGCCTGATCCGCCCAAAATCCTTGAGATGATGTACAGTGCCCCAGATTTTTGATTTTCTTTTTTTGGTTTTTTAAATTTCAAAAGGGAGCTGACAATAATCTTTCTCCAGCTGGGAATCAGAAAAAAAACAAGCGCTCCGCAAAAAGCTCCCATTCTTGTCCAGATATAAACATTTATGAAGTTGTCATGTTTGTAGAATTCCTTAAATATCGTCGCAGCTATTGCCAGTAAAATCCCGGCTGCAATCGACTTTTTAAATCCGGGGAAAAAAATAAATCCTTGTTCAAAATCAAGGGAAATAAGCAACCCGCCGAAAATAAGCGCTATAAGTCCTAAAATTTCTTTTTGAGCAAAATTTTCGCCCAAAAAAATAAGCGACAAAAAGAAAGTAGTAATTGGAACAGTCGCTCCGACTACCGGTGTTACCCGGCTGGCTTCACTTTCGGCTATAGCTGAAAATAAGGCTAGCATTCCGCAAATAAAAATTATTCCCCCGATAAGGCGGTAAATAATTTCGATATATCCTATGGCATGAAAACCAAAAGGAATGAAAACCAAAGCAAACAACCCGGCGGCCGCGGAATAAAAAGTATACAGCGCCGGGTGAGAAACGCGGCGGGAAGAAAGCAAAAATTTATCAAGAATAATTTCAAGACTAAGAAAAAAATATGCAAAAAAAGTAATAGCCAGCCAATTCATAAGATTTTGTTTATATGTTCATCCGCTGTATTTATTTTACAATAAATAAGCAATATAAAAAAGGAGCCAAAAAAAATCCCGGCTAAGCGAGATTTTTTATTCCACTTGAAATGCAGCTATTTTTTTTAATCTATGACACTAATTTTTTCATGTATAGTTCTACCGTTCCAATCCAGCTTTTTACTCCTCCCAGATCATGCCCCGCGCAAGAAGAACCGCATTTCCAAACTACCATTCTAGAAGGAGTGTCTATTTTCTTCGCAATCAGCTGATCGATTTTATTTCCTACCACTTCCACCGCCTGCTCCGGAGAATCAAAGCAAGAATAGCCTAAAACCAGCTTATAATTCCCTTTATACCCCCAGTAATTAAAACAGTCGCGTCCGTTTTTTGAAGGAGCATGTTTCCCCCAATTGCTTTCCTTTTTGGCAATCGCCACTAGAAAAGCTGCTGTTTTTTCATCCCGTCCGGCAATAAACGGCGCCATTTTTTCTATCGGATATCCATTTATCATTTCTTTAAGCCTATTTTCTCTCTTTTTCTGATCTTCTTCTTTTTTGTTCAAATATATATCATTAAAATTGCTATCGCAGATTTGGGTTCCTGCCACATCATTTTTTTCCGGATTAATAACTCCCTTCCCGATTTTATTCATCGGATCAATAACTTCAGAATCTATGCCTTCATTTAAATCTATAGTTTCGGCATGCACTTTATCGCCAAAGTTAACATAAAAAAACAGCCTCATACACAGTACGAGAATGATAATAGCTAGTATTATATAATTTTTCTTAATCCTTGATAATCCCCTTAACCTGAATCTCAACGATTTCAGATCCCAAAAACGGAAAAACCGTTTTTTTATCTCCAGGAAATAATCATTCATTAGGTTATGTTCTTTGTCCTTTTGATCTCCTTGGAATCCCAATCCTAGCTCTTGATAGCCTAGAAACGCCAAAAGGGCTTAAACTGCCCCTTATTTTAGATTTTTCCCTGCTCCGCTGGTCGGCCAGATATGGCCTAAACAAGCCTCTACAGGTAATCTTTATTCTCTTTTAAAAATTCGTCACCTGTAGATTCTAGCAAAAAGCCAATTTTTTGTCAATTGAAGAACTACCCCCGATCATCTTCCTTTTCATTGAGCTTGCCGAAATATTTGTCCACATCGCTTATCCATTTTTGAACATTTTTCTTGTCATCCCAGGAACAGTCATAGCCACATTTCCAAACCGTTACCATTTTTTCCGGCGTAGTCATTTTTTCGCTTTTAACCAGAAATTCTAACCTTTTGGAAACAGTATCAACCGCATCTTTGGGACTATTGAAGCAAGTATGCCCTCCGGTTCCCATTCGTTCCCGTTTCCCGCGATAGCCCCAATAATTGTAACAGTCCTTTCCATCCAAAACCGGAACATGCTTTCCCCAGGTACTTTCTTTCATGGCAATTCCAACCAAAAAAGCGGCGACGATTTTGTCTTTTTGAGCAATATCATCCGCCATCTTTTCGATCGGATATCCCTTGGTCATTTCGCGAATTTTCTCTGCAATTTCCTCTTTTTCTTTTCCTTTTTTCAAAAGTTCCTGGTATTCAGCTAAAAGTTCCTGGGTAATTCTTTCCTCTTCCTTTTTTTCTTTGCTGTCCTCATCTCCCAGAACTTCGGAAGCAGCTGGCTTGATAGAAGCTGCCAGCTCTTTTTCCCTAGCTAGAGCATTCTGCCCTAAATAACGATAAAGCATAGTCATAAAAAACATTCCCAGAACCACTGAAAAAACAATGGAAACACTCCAAGCTTTTGAAAGCCCAAGTCCGCGGATTCCTTCACTCCACAATCGAGACCAATACTCTTCCATTATCTCCTGCCTCTTTCTTATTTCCTCAATTATGCCCAGATTTTTTTCTGGGAGCCTTGAAAGGCTACTTTGAAGATCTTTCGGCAAGATGCAATCGAGCTTTTTTGAAAAATGGAATATTTTTTCGCCCCTTCTCAATTTTTCCAGATCTTTTTGAACAAAATACAAACCAGATTGGCTGGTATAAAAATTTTCTGTCCGTCCATGTTTGGAAAAAAGCAAAGATTTTCCTTTATGTTTTTTTATAAACTCCGCCAGCTGAAAATCGAGCGCAAAACCAGGCACGATTGCCTCTTTGCGTAAAAATACGCTGTCTATAAAAAAGGTTTTTTTTGCTTTTGGATTTTCTTGCATCGATTATTATTATACCTCTTTTTTGCTTTTTTTGAAAATAATTATATCAATTGCTAAAAATATCATTATCAAGCTGAATATTTGTCCTAAGGTAAAAAGACCCGAAAAATAGAGCTTGCCTTCGGGTTCTCTGAAAAACTCGCAAAAAAACCGAAAAATTGCATATCCAACCAAATAGACAGGAAAAAGGCATCCTTGAAACATTTTTTTGTTCCTCACGCTCCAAAGAATGACAAATAAGACTACTCCCTCTAAACAAGCCTCATAGAGCTGGGAAGGATGGCGAAGATTCAAAAAATCATCCCTAAAATACATTCCCCATGATTTTTCCGTGACGCGGCCGTAAAGCTCATTATTTATAAAATTTCCAATCCGGCCGAAGAAATATCCGGCTGGAATGGCAGGAATGACAAAATCAGAAAAATCCCAGAAATCTATGCCGTACTTTTTTGTAAAAACAAAGGCCGCAATTAAAATTCCAATGAGGCCTCCGTGATAACTCATACCATATATTCCGATAAACTCATGCGTAACCGGATCGAAAGGAGAAATGACTGCCAAGGGATTATTCCAATAGTGGGAAAAATTATAAAACAAAACTTCGCCCACCCTTGCGCCAATCAGCAAGCCGATAAAAGCATAAATTAAAAAATCTGTCAGATATTCAATATTTATTGTCTTGGGCCTCGTATTTCCTCCAATTTTTAACTTTAAACTTTCGTTTTGCGTTTTGCGTTTTTGGCCTTGTGCCTTGATATCGCATTCGCCAGCTTTAATCCTATGTTTTAACAAAAGATAAACCATTCCAAACGCAATCAAATACATAATCGAATACCATGAAATTGAAAAAAATCCGACTTCAAAAGCCGGTTTGAGGTATAAGGGAAAGTGTTGATAAGAATATAAAAAGTTGGTCATGCACGCCAATTATACCATTAGTCTGATAACTAAAACAGTCCCGACACTACGCCGAGACTGTTTTTTAATGTGAAAAAGATACATTTTAATTAAGAACAAATATATTTCCGGATATCTGGCCCAAGACGTTATTTGCCACTTGATTGGGAAGCCCGTTATATGTCAGGTTTTTATTCCAATAATCCATTGTAACGGAAGTATTTCTGGAAACTCTGGCTATTCCATACCGGCTATTTTGCCAGATTTTTGATTTTTGGATATTGATTTTTCCCGGATTGCCATAGGATGATATTTCAAGACCTTCTCGATCACTGTCTCTGAACTGGTTGTCTTTGATCCAAATATCAGAAAAGTCAATCGTAGCCACCAATCCGCTTCCCTTATTATCTCTTACCATATTGTTGTTTATCCAGGCGCTTGTCCCGGAAGCCAAACGGATTCCGTCGCTCTTGTTTTCATATATCTGATTTTTCGCTATATCAACTCGTCTTTTTTTAGAGTTTATTCCCGCTCTTCCGTTTTCCTTAATTATTGACTCGTAAACCAGGACTCTCCTGGTCTCCAGAGTGCTCCCCTTCTCAATCTCGATTCCATCCCGGTCATTTCTTTTTATAAGGCAATCTTCAATAGTCGCCTTTCCGTCACTTTCCACTTTTATTCCGCTCTCCCCGTTTTTGACAGTAACCTCGGAAATTTTCGATCCATGTTTCATGGTAACTGCCGGTTTGTCATGATGCTTGGCTTTAATAATCGTTTCATACTTTCCGCTGCCTTTCAGCTTCACTCCGGATTTGATTTTCACATTTTCATGATATTCCCCGTCTCTTACGCGAATTTCATCTCCGCTATCAGCTTCATCCATAGCGTCTGATATTTTTTCGTAGGGATGTTTGGAAGATCCGTCTTCCTTTCCATTGGCATCGCAGTCCACCCATATCGTGTCTTTATGACTGGAAAAGGCCACTATAGGTAAAATAAAAACAGCGCATGCAATGGTAAAAATGGCTTTTTTTCGGCTTATTTTCATAAAAATATAGCTAATATTTAACTTTGGATACTATCACAGCGCGCAGATGTTGTCAATACCGGAAAACAAAAAAATCCCGAAGGATTTTTTTTAAACTCTAAAAAACAACAATTTTTTTAATTATTTTTCTTTTTTTTGCTTTCTCTTTTGGCAATCCTGACCAGATACAAGCTAAACAGCGCAACAAACACAGTCAAAACAGCGGCATAGATTATCTTCGCCCACACCCCCTGTCCGCTAAGAGGAAAATAAAAGTCAATCATGGATCTAATCGCATCATTCCAAGCCAGTCCAGCTACGAGTCCAAGGGCAGTGACAATATAGCCAATTGTCTTGTCTTTAACTTCTTTTCTGACGCTTTTTATTTCCTCTTTTACTTTTTCTTTCACTTTTTTTATTTTATCCATTACTATGGCTATTTTACACGATTCCCAAACTTTCATCAATGCCAAATTTAAGCGTATTTAAATATAAATTACTTATTTCCTTTTTATCGCTTCGCCGATCAACTTGTTTAAAAATTCCGAAAATTCCATTCCTGCCGATGCGGCAGCTTGAGGAGCCAAACTGGTTGCTGTCATGCCGGGAATGGTGTTTATTTCCAGAAAATACAGCTTACCATTTTCTTCAGATAAAATAAAGTCTGCGCGGGCCAGATCGCGACAACCCAAAGCCTTGAAAACTTTTACCGCATATTTCTGCACTTTTTTCCGGATCTCATCCGGAATGTTCGCCGGACAAACTTCTTCTGATCCTCCAGTTTCGTATTTGGCTTTGTAATCAAAAAATGTCGAGATTTTGGGAATAATTTCAATCACTGGAAGAGCTTTCGGAGATTTATTCCCCATCACTGCCACCGTCAATTCCCGGCCTTTAATAAATTGTTCAAGCAAAACTTCACTTCCCAGTTCTAATGCTTTATCAACAGAATTTTTCAGTTCTTCCTCGTTTTTTGCAATATTTATCCCAACAGAAGAACCAAGCTCAATCGGCTTTACCACTACCGGAAGATTTAATTTTTTCACAATTTTTTCCGTTCTATATTTCTTCCCAACAACCATATCTTTAGCGATAACCAAGCCCGCTTTTTTAGCAATCAATTTGGTTTTATATTTATTCATAGCAAGGGCGCTCGCCAAAGTTCCCGAAAAAACATAAGGGAGATTGAGCATTTCCAGCATCCCTTGCAATTTTCCGTCTTCGACAAATGGACCATGGACGATCGGTAAAACCAAATCAATTTTATTGCCATCTGTACTTCCTTCAGAAAATTGCTCTAGTTTTCCTCCTTTATGATCTATAGTCACCAAGCTTTGCGATTGTTCCACGCTTATTCCTCTTTCTTCAGAAGCTTTAGGCAAATTAAGCTTCATATACTCTTTTCCTTTATTCCCGATAAGCCATTGGCCTTTTTTAGTAATCGCAATGGGAATAATATTATATTTTTCTGGATTCAGCGCGTTCATAACCTGATTGGCTGATTTAAGAGACACTTCATGTTCTCCGGATTGTCCGCCGAAAATAACGGCAAGGTTTAACTTGGCCATATTTTTTTATTATTCATTAATATCCCTATTTTACTATTAAAATAAAACAAAATCCAGTCTATGACTGGATTTTGTCTGTATCTCTTGCTTCTTAACTATTCGGTTGGGAAAGCTTCTTTCAATGCAATCCGTGCTTTTTCCATAGTGGTCTTGAAATCAGAAACAGCTTTGTCAATCGCCGTGCGCTTGGCGGTGATGAGAGTATCCATAGAAGCGCCGACTTTTTCCACAGCCTGCTTTTCGGCATTGAATTTATCCCTGGCTGATTTCAGGCTCGTATGCAGCGCGATTCGCACTGTTTTAGGATCAGTTCCTGAAGCACAATCAGACTTGGCTTTTTCAAATGCCGCTTTTTCGGCTGTTTGATAGTTTTCTACTGCTTTAGCCAGGCCATTTTTTCGTGTTTCGATTAGATTTTTGACACCGCTTCGAAATGTTGTCATCGCCGAATCAATAGCGGCGCGCCTGGTTTCAATAGCATTTTTCACTGCCTCCTCAAAATCGGCAACTGCTTTTTTCTGGGCATCAGTTTCCGCTTTTTCTTTGAGTTTGGCAAAATGATCTTCCCATGCAGTGTCTCTCTTGTTTCTAAAGTCTGTCAGCTGGTTGTCAATCTCCACCAATTTTTCCTGCCACTTATTCTCTCTTTCCTGCTTTTTAGTTCTTATCTTTTCTCCCCTATCATTAATCCTTTCATTAAATTTGGAAGACAGGGCGGAAATATTTTCACAAACTCGCGCCTGAATTTCCGCTCTTTTTTCCTCCCTGTTCGCCTCGATCTCATTCTTTCTTTCCTCTTTCCTGGCTTGCATCTCCGCCTGTTTATTCGCATTCATCACTGCCATCGCATAATTTCCGCCAATAAAAGCCGCTCCCGCTACGATCAAAATAGAAAGTATGGTTTTTTTAGAATTCATTTTCATCATAGGCTTTGACAAAATCATCTGTCTCCTGGGAATCGTTTATTGCATCTTTTGCCACGCTGTCCGCCCCAGAAACCATATTTTTTTCTGAATTAGATTCTTCCAAAATCGCATTAACTGTGTCGTCCACTTTGCCGGTAGGTACCGGAATTTTTTCTTCCTGAACAACATTTTTTTGCGAAGTTTCGCTATCTCTGGATGATTTATCAGATTTATTTCCGCAACCAGAAAATATCAAGGCAAAGGCAAAAACAAGAGAAAAGACGGATATTTTTTTAGACATTTTAATTTTGTTTTTTTGATTAATTAAAAATAGAGGCTCGACCAGTTCCTCTATTCAATACAGCAATCGATGGCTTTTTTAACTAAAAGCCTCATTTTTCCCATAAATCCCGTTTTATTTTTATCTTCCTTTTTGCTTTCTTCTTCTTTCTTTTCCGTAATTTTTGCAATTATATTTTCCTTATCGTGCTTATCAAGCGCTCCTTCATTAATTTTTTTGATATCATCGGTTTTTATGATTTTCATATTAATCGCCCAAAAAAGAGAGTAGAGATCATAAGCTTTTTGAAAAAGTTCCTGTGCTTCTTTTTTTCTTCCTATCCCTTGTTGTTTGGTCCCGACTTCCATAAGTCGCATAGAAGCTGCCAAAAGATGCTTGGATATGCACCAGACCTCTCCTTCATATTCTTTGATGATTTTCCGCAGCAAATCTCCGCGCATTTTCCGCACTTCCTGCAAAAGATCAAAATACTCCGGCTTTCCAGTCTTGGCTCCGGTAAAAAAGAAATGTTCTTCAATGCTTACCAGGTTCATAATGGCAATGGAAAGATCCTGATCAGATGAGAGATCCATTTTGTCCTGCTTTTTCATATGATCCACTTTCTCAATAAGCTCATTGACGTTTTTGATGATATTTTCGTTTGTTTCCATAAAATTATCTGGTTATGAAATAAAAAATAATACTTGCTAAAACAAGCGGAGCGACCGGCATAACCACCTTTTGAAAGGGAAAATAGGCCCGTCCGTCGTTTTTCTTCTTGAGATATTCGTAAAGCTTCGCCCCGCCGATAAACAGAAGACTTCCCAAAAATATTCCCAGGAGCATCTTATCAACGCCCCATAATTTATTAAGTTCTTTGCCGATTATGGGATAGCCGCCGGTTTTTATGAAAAACAGAGGCAAGACAACGACTAGAAAATAAAAAAATGCGGTCAGGGGTTCCAGCCAGGAAAATTTTATATTTTTTCTCTTGAGCCAATCCAAGGTCCAAAATATCAAAGAAACGGTGAGGCCGCCGATCCAAAGCCCGATAATCACATCGTCCACCCCGAATTCTTCGGCTAGCCCGACTCCGGCTCCGACGGCAATAGTGCAAACCGGACAAACAGCATGAGCCGGGACAGTAAAAGAAATAATTACTGTTGAAAATATTAAAAATATTATTTTTTTCACAATTTCCAGAATTACTAATTATTTTGCCTTGCTTTGAAAATATTCAATGGCCTTGTCCTGGCCGATGAAGCATTTTCCTTCAGCCCAAAGCATTGGGACACCCATTTCCTTTTCATCGGCTAGTCCGCAAGCCTTGTACTTTTCTATGAATAATTTCCGGTTGTTTTTGTTATAAAAAACCTCCGCTCGGGTAAAATTGACTTTCTCGGCAATTTTATTTTTTTCAATGTATTCTTCAACTATCTGGCAGTGCGGACATTCCTTGCTATAAAACAATACGACGTTTTCGTTTCCAGCTATATCGGCAGTTTTTGAATTTCTGCTATATATAGCCGCAAACAGAATAAGAATAATTACAGCTGCCAGGGCGTAATATTTTTTCATAAAAAAATTATCTGTTAGCTGATAATAAATAAATTCTATATCATAAATCAGGTTTAATCAACTTCGATTAAATAAACAAAAAAACAGCCCCGGCATGATACCGGAGCTGTTTTAAATAAAATCTATCTAAAAAAGATTAGAATCGATCTCGTCTTCCAAATCCGCCTCTGTCTCCGCCTCTTGGTCCGCCGAATCCGCCAGTTCTCTTGGGGCGGTCTTCCATCGGACGAGCTTCGTTGACAGTCAGATTTCTTCCTTCAAAATCTTTGCCGTTGAACATTTCGATAGCCTTTTGAGCTTCGTCCTCAGATCCCATTTCGACAAATCCAAAACCTTTTGATCGGCCGGACATTTTGTCTGTGATAATGGTAGCTGACTGAACTGCTCCTGCTTGAGAAAAATATTCTCGCAAAGAATCTTCAGAAGTTGAGTAGGAAAGTCCTCCTACATATAACTTTTGTGCCATTTTGCTTGTACCTTATACTAATTACCATTGCAAGGTGACCTTCTCATTTTGTTCCTATCTTCTGAAGGCTTGCTTCAGACTACCCTTACACTTTTGATATAAGGCCAAACGCACGAGAAAACTTACAATATACCCATTATACACTCATCTTGAAAAAAGTCAATGGTGTTGACATCTGGCTACCAGTATGATATATTTTTTGTATCATGAAAAACTCAGCAAAAAAGATATACAACAAGTTTATTTTGTCTTTTATCGCCATTGGACGATAGCTTTTTTGCTGGGATAAGATTACGAAAAATAAGAAAGAATTATCCCGGCGCAAAGCGGGGTTTTTTGTTGGAAACAGTTCTTTTATAAAATTAAAAGTGCATCGCCGAAGCAAGTTAAAAAAATTATCTTTCTTCAGCGGTGCATTGTCCTAATCAAAGGAGATCTTCATGACAGTGACATCTGCCCTGATAGCGGATTATCATCCATACTATCCGGCAGATGTTAAAAAAACTGTCCATGGAGACCAACAGATGCACCCGCATTCTTTCCAAAAAGGGGTGGGAGGCAATTTGATATAAACCTACATCAAGTTGCACAAGGAGGCGCAATGTCTCAAGCAGAAGTAATTCTTTTGGAAGTATCGGAATCTTCAATGTTGTACGGCAATTTATTGGCCGATCTCAGACAGGATAAAATAACCCCCGAAGAGATCGACCGGGAGATCGCCGCAAATCCCAGTCTACATCAGTTTTGCTGGGAATCACCAGCACCGTAGAAACTTTTTAAGAGGGATCTGGCAATCATGCTGGCTCCCTCTCCCATTTAAAACATTTCATTTTTATATATCCACTCAAATAATACCGTGAATCAAAAATCATTTCAAAAACAAAATATATTTATCATTAGAATTATTATGATCCGACGAGCGTCGAGTTGATTTTAGTTTAAAAATCAGAAAATAAAATCAACTCGGCAAAAGCCGGGTTTTTTGTTTCTTTGACATCAATAATACATAAGGAGGAAAGTTATGGCAGTTTTCCCGTCAGCGAAAGAACTGGATGAAAGAGCGCTAAAAAGCTGGCTAAAAACCTCGGGATTGGAGTTGTACACAGATTGCTGTGAACACGGCCCCAGTTTTGCTTCTAGAGCCAGAGACCAGAAACAATTTCCTTTCGATCTTTGCCAAAATAATGGCAGCTGTCTCCATCAAAGATCCTGTCGTAATATCCGGGATCAAGCTACTTTGAAGGCAAAATTGTTTTTTCGTGTAAACGGCAATGGCAATGGAGCATGAAATGGTAAAAATATTATTTAGAACAATTGAAGAAGTTGCAAAAATATTGCCGTCAGGGTTTGACGTTGTCATTATCAAAAAGCCTAATGGTTTTGAATTATATGACAATCCAAGAAACCCCCGCCTTCCTTTCGATTTAAATTACCTGCTATGCAACCTGGAGGGTGCCAGGGTTCGCTATGGAAATCAAGCCTTTCTTTTCTCTTCAGTGTGCTAATTATCTTCCTGGCAGACGAAGCCTCGCTTCGCCTGCCTTTTTTTTACCCCGTGGAATACCGCAAAGCGGTAGCGGCTTCGCCGCTATTCCACGGGGTAAACCCTGTTGACAAAAAAATTCAATCTGCTAAATTAATTATATGAAGATTTTTCAAAACAATTTGCTGTTGTTGCTTATTGCCCAGCACCCGGTGGTTGTTTTGAAGATTTCATAAAATAGTCAAAAAATAGTTCTTTAGGAAACAACCACACAGGGTGGCTGTTTTTGTTTTCAACGCAAAACAAAAGGAGGAATGTTATGTTTTTTCCGGAAGACGCGCCCATAATCAGCAAGCTTCATAAAGATGCCAGAGAAATTCTTCGCAAACGCCAAGAATTCAATCAGAGAGAACACTGTCCTCGTTGCGGCAGCAGCCGGGACAAAATAGACAGAGGAATTTGCAAGGGAACCTATATCTCTCTCGATGGAAAACGCAGCCTTTGCTGTCTTAGCTGGTAAATTCTTCCCTGCTCGCCTGGCGGCCAGATTATTGGCCGCCTTTTTTTGTTCAAATTTTACCCTTGATTTATCTGAAATAATTGATATAATAACTTTGTTTTTGTATAATAGCCTTACTGGGGCTGTTTTAAAATCAAATATTATTCCGCGGTAGCTCAATGGTAGAGCAGTTGACTGTTAATCAATTGGTTGCAGGTTCGAGTCCTGCCCGCGGAGCAGTACGGGATTACTGGAGTAAGCAAGCTCCAGTTTTTCTTTTTTTAAGCCACAATCCAGAGGTTCGAACCTCTCGGAAATCGTTTTTACCTCGGACGAGACTTCTTTTAATCCTAATAGCTTATTTTCGGCTTTAACAAGCAACTTTTTGTCCATAAGGCAGAGGTTCGAACCTAGGCTGTGGAATATCTCTTTTTTCTTCTCAAAACCGCCTCTCTTGAATTTGTCAGAAGCATCTTTAGCGAAGTTTAGTGTTTCTTTTATTTCTTCCAATTTTTCCAGCCAGTTGCTTGATTTACCCTCACATTTGTCCAAAATTGCCTTGAGGCGCGTTTTTTCGGTCATCAGTGCATCTTTCTTCTTGATAAACTCTTCTTCGCTTAATTTTTTATCCAGTGTCATATCCAGCAGATGATCAATTTTTGCCTCAAAAGCCTCGTATTCTTTTTTCTGTTTTTTTATAGTGCTTTCTTTTTCTTCCAACTCTTTTCCGTGTTTGCTATGTAATTTCCTAATCGCCCAATCAATGAAGGAGGAAGGAATTTTGATTTCTTCCAAAATTTGTTCGGTTTGTTCTTCGACTTGTTTTTCTTCCAAGCCCTTTCGATCACAGTCAGGATTATTCTTTCTTATCGTACAGTGATAATAGATGTAGCGATGGACATTGCCATTCTTGCATTTCTTCGTTTTATGCTCGGCAGTTACAGATGCTCCGCAGATACCGCATCTAACTGATCCCGTATATTTGAAAGCATACTTTTGCGGACGAGTCGTGCCTTTCCTCCCCAGAATCAAGCCGATTTTTTCATATTCAGCCTGATTGATCATCGGCTCGTGTTTTCCCTCAATCCAAATTCCGCTTCCTCTGGGATATTCATACCAGCCATAATAGAAGGGGTTGTGAAGTATGGCATACCAAGTGCTTATCCCGATTTTATTTCCTTCTCTATTTCTCAAGCCCCATTCATCGATTGCTATATCAAAAGCTTCTTTTGGACTATATTTTTCGGAAGCAACCATTTTTAGCATTTTTCTGACCATATCGAATCTTTCAGGATCTTTTATTATTTCTTTTTCACCTTTCTTACGCAGAGGATTATCGGCATATCCTAAGGGAGCGTGGCAAGGATACCAGCCCCGCTCGGCCTTATTTTTCAATCCTCTTTTTGTGTCAGTGCTTAAATCTCGAATAAACTGATTGGCCATTCCTTGTTCAACAGCCATTACAAGAACATTGTCTTCGGGATAGTAGTTTCTCTCGCTCGTCTGAATATGACATAATTTTCCCGACTGAAGCATCCAGCTTATCGTGCCGCTATCTACAGGGTTTCGACTCAACCTGTTTATTTTCCAGCAGATTATTCCTCCAGCCTCGCCTTTTTTTATTCTTGCCATCATTTCATTAAAGATTGGCCGACCAGGGGCTTTGGCAGACATAGATTCAGCAAATGTTTCGACTATTTCTAAATTACGGGTTTTCGCAATTTTTGTAAGTTCTTTAATCTGAGATTCGATAGAGGCCATCTGCCGATCCTCGCTTTCAGAGGATTTCCGCGCGTAAAGAAAGTATTTAATTGTTTTTTGTGCCTGTCTCATTGTTTTATTTTGGTTTTAGGTGTTTATTGGTTTTTCAACAAACATAATACCCTAAAAGCCAAAGAAAGCTAGTAAATTAACCTCAAAAACGTTCAGTAAACTCAGGGAACTACCCCAAAACGGCTAAAACGGTCAGAAAAGTCAGAAAACTATGCAACTTTTTCGTCATCATCATAATCTTCGACATACATATCCTGAATTAGACTTGGTTTTTGCTCTATAATCCTTCTCTTTCCAAATCTTTCAGGCTCTCTCCTTTCCAACCACCAAGCAGCGGCACGCCAATCGTGGTACATACCTCTGGTTATGCTACTTAAAGCTTGTTTCATTGGTTCAAACTCAGCACGTTGTTTCTGGTCAGAAAATTCAGGAAACTTTTTTATCCACTGGCTATAAGTCTCAACAGAAATTCCTGCCGCAAAACAAGCTTCTTTTATCGTCGAGCCTCTTCTTATTACCTCCAGAAAAGCCTCCACCCTTTCTTTAGTTCTTTTTGTTGGTCGACCTGTTCTCTTCCTTTTGTTCTTCATAAATCAAACAGGCAATTTGGCATATATTATATATATTGACCTTTTTGCCATTTTGCTTAAATTAGCTTGTCCTCATTATCTACCAGACAACATATTTTGGTATTTTTTAGTCCCTTTTCTTCCCTTAGTTCTCCTTTTGTTATCATATGATTCAAGACATTTTTAACAGCTTTTTCGCCAAAATCATTTTCTTGCTTAACTTTTTCAACAATGTCTTGTTTAGACATTCTTTCTCCACCTGATAGAATATCTTTAATTTCATTGGAAATTATTTCCCACTTATTTTTTCCTTGCTCCTGTCCCACATACCTAAAACTAAATCGATCGTCATTTTCCTCGACAATCAATTCAAAGGGCTTAACTTCTTTAGCACACCTTAGTTTTGTCTGCTCCAGAGTTATTTTTTCTGGACAATCTTTATCTTTTCTGATGGATATATGTGAATCTATTGCAGCATAGATATCAGAAGATCCCCTCATCCTTTGGCTGGTATAACCACTCATATCTTTGCGTTCGTGATGCAGTAAAACGACTGATATTCCAGCTTTACATAACTTTTTTATGAAAGAAAAGACTTCAGCCATTTGCTTGGCATCATTTTCATCTCTATCGTGCATTCTCACTAAGGAATCCATTATTATCAATCCGATATTTTTATCCTTGCATATCTCCAAAATTGTGCGCAGCTCGACATCATCAGTCAATTTGAAATTTTTTTGATTCATAATGTAAATCGGCAAGTTACTATCCGCGCTAAGCGCATTGAACCTTTTGTATAGTTCTCTGATATAATTTTCTTCATCAATTATCAGGGTGGATGTTTTTGAACAAGGAAATGTTCCAAAGAGGTTTTCCTCTTTGGCTGTAGAAATTGCAATTTGCAGCGCCATCCAAGTTTTGAACGAACCAGCGTATCCTGAAATGATAGTTATGCAATTTCGGGGAATTAGTTTTTCCACCAACCATTCATTTTCTGGAAACTCCATCTTTAGCAAAGTGGATAGGCTTATTGGCGATAAATTTTGATAGTGAGCTATTTTTTCTTTGGCCGCTTCACTTAACTTTTGAAAGTCCTTTTCCAGCTTCTTATTGTTTTGCATAAAATTATTGCAGCATCCCCACGGCGTTTTTGAAATCGACTCCGCAAAGATATTGAGTTAATTTGATTACATCTCCTGTTTCACCGCAGCCGTAACATTTAAACCTATTGCTTTCTGGATAAATATGACAGCTGGGAGTTTTTTCTTGATGAAAGGGACACAGACTAACATATGATTTACCAGTCTTTTTTAGATCCAAATTATTGGATGCTATTTCTAAAATTGGATAATTCCTTGCCCGATCGAGCTTTTCCTCAAAATTATTAACCACGTTTGTGTTTGGCCTATAGAGAAAATATATATTTTTTAATTTTCGTAGTTGTTTTTTATAATTTTCCACTTCCGAATAAACCAACTCCTCGATAACTTTCTCCCAAAACCACTCGGAAAATGATTCCAGTTTCAATGAATAAAGCTGCGTTAATATTTTTTCAATTTCCATTTCCCGCTCATAAATCTCTTGTTGCAAAATTTTAATATTACGGAGAACAACTACCTTTCCTTCGGGAAAAGCTTCGACTAATTCATAATCCGTTATTCTCACTGGTCGGTATTCATAGTTCACAAATTTATTCCTTATAGACAGATTCGATTAGACTTACCAGGCTGTTGGCGTACTCGAAAGCTTGTTCGTCAGATATTTTTTCGCCGAACTCCTCAAAATAGATATCCTTAAATTCCTGCAATTCTTCCTGAGTAAACATCTCAATTTGTTTTTAGTGTTGGTCATTATAATTCTTGCAGAAATATTTGTTCTTTCTACTTCTTGTTATCATTTTTAAGGGACAAATAATGGCTGAATGAAAGCAAAAAAAGACAACCCTAATTGGTTGTCCACAAGTAATGTAAAGAAGTTAAAATTGGTCTATAAAATTTTAGGATTATTAAGTATTAAACCCCTGCCTCTTTTTATGGAGATTAGTTTACTTCCATCAGGAGTTTTATTAAGCATTCTTGTCCCGTTAATTTTTACCGTTCTAAAAAATCCCTGGTTTTTGTTTGATATCGCATTTTGTATTCTTTTGGCAGCAACTTCATTATCTTTTACTTCAGGTAAACTTCGCTTAATCAATTCCGTATCAATTTTTTCATATGATGTAAATCCATCTTGATCGCAATAGCTAAAAATAATATCAAATACATAGAAATAATTTGTATTCTTATCGAGGAATTCCATTTTTTTACCATTGTAAAAATAATCTCCTAGGCTGTTTTTATATATCAAATACTCAGTTTTTATCCGATGATTTTCTCCTTTTTTATTTCCAATTTCTTCTTCCTTTTTATGTAAAATCCTCCTAATTTCTTTAAGTCTATTTCTGTTTATCACTTCCAGTATAAATTCTTCCCCATCAAAAATGCCAGCAGTTACATTTATAACTGGATTGTATTTTATTTTTATCGTCTTTAATTTTGACAGGACTGTTATGCAACTCTCTCTTTCTATAATGTTTCTAATAACAGTTTTGCCCATCCAGTACTCCATCCAATAATCATCCAGTCCTATATTTTCAGGAGAGCGATCTTTATCGAAAAAAAGTGAACCAACTAATGGAAAATTACATTCAGCAAGAGACGTATCCTCCTTATCAATCCAAGTCCTGTCCAATATCTCGTCAATAGTAACAACAGCTGAGCCTATTAGTTCATCTTTTATGTCAGCTTTTACATCAAAAAACTTAGAAATTTTACTTCCTTGATTACTTAATAATTCAAGTGACTTCTTATCGTGCTTTTCTTGAAAAGATAGCTCCATATGTGTCGCCTTTAATTTTCTCCACTTTATCCCAAAAACGGCCATAAATCAACAAAAGGTTGTATTTTAAGCAATTTGATGGTATTTTGTAGATGATACCGCATTCAAATAAAATATCGAATTTCAATTAAAGCAACCTCTATTGTGATCTTTAGTGGGCGCTCGGCGCACGCAATAGAGGCATTTCGATGTTTTCTTGAGTGTGGTATCCGTCGGGCGTCCTCTCAAGAAACACTTCCCGACGACTTAATCATTTAAGTCGTTTTTTGTATGAAACAAAATATTAATGTTTTAAGGGACAATCTAGGAACATTTTTTCTGGGGATTTTTATTCTTGGAATAGGTAAAATTACTTCTTATCTTTTTGGAGAGTCTGAAGGAATACGATTTATAATTAGTGCGACTAATATAGTCCCTTTTTTTCTAATAATAGTATCTATCGTGTATAGTCTCATTTACTCATTTAGTAATCAGGATAAATTCAAAGACAAAATTAGCGTTACCGAAGATCAGGTTAATCAATACGATTCTCTAAAAATTTATCAATCATACAGTGGAAAATCATTCCTGATCTTGTTTATTTCTGGAATTATTGGAACTCTTTCTCTTTTGATTAGCTACATTTATAATCTTGCTATTTCTAACAACGATGTCATCGTGGCTTTTTTGCTGACCTCGGTTTTCTTACTATCATTTTTCGTTTATAGAAGAAAAAGATGGGCAATTATATTGGCTATTATTTTGTATTTTGCTGGAATGTTGTCCTCTTTATACCAAATGGGATTGGATGATGTTAAGAAAGGATATTACTTGGGACAGAGTCTGGTTTTTTTAACTTTTATTTTTGTTTTTTTAAGGGCTTTGAAAATAGAGAAACTAAGAGAAGGCTATGCTTCCAATAATAATGCTGATTATTCACGAAATGAAAATTCAGATGAGAAAAAGAGGCTTTTTATCAAAACACCTTTAACTACTGAAAATTCAAACATACTCGCTATATCAAAAAATTCCTCCACAAGGAAAATAACTTTTTTCAAATGGTTACCCGTTGGCTTTATATTTTTAATTATTATTTTTATGGCAATGTTTTATCAAAGAAAAATGAAGGTGGCCGAATGCATAGTGAATTTTACCGAACAACAAACAATTATTCCGATAGAATATACCAGTCTTAATTGCAAAGACGGGAGCATAGCTGATCGAGTTATTTGTCATTTGAATACCAATCGACCAAATAAGCAAGATTTATACCGCTTGTATTGCGAAGATATTTATAAACTCTGGAAATAATAAGCGTGCCATAAATAATAAAATTTTATATATACGAATATGAGAAAAATAGCAAAACCAGTTTTCTTGTTATTAGCTATTGGAGTTGTTGCTTTGATGATTTTTCTCTTGGTAGTGTTTACAAAAAACAACCCGAGAAACGAACAAGGAGTGCAGGCAATCGAAGTAGAAGATCAATTAAAAGAGCAGCAAAAAACAATTGAAGAATTACAAAAATTAAAGGATGAACAGCAGGCGGAGCAGCAAATTACGGAAGAGGAAAAAGAGAAACAGGAAGAGAAGAATGAGGCATTGGCTGATCAAGAAAAAATTAGGGAGGAGCAGGAGGCTGAAAGGACAAGAATAATCCAGCAATGCAAAGATAAAAAATCAGAATGCGAAAGCAAGGTCAGCCAAAAACAAGTTTTTATAGATGAATATGAAAGAATAATAAAAACAATGGAAGAAGATATGGAAAACAATCCCAATATGTCACAAAGCGTCATAGATGAGAAAAAAAGGATAATTGACGATAATGAAGAAAAAATTGAAAAAGTTGAGAAAGAAATCAGCAAGATAGAAAATAGCAATGAATGTAAAAACTATAAAAAATCTTGCAAATAATAGGAATAAAATTTTTATTATTAATTCATTTGCTTTTGTTATAATTTGAAAATGAGACTTTGGCATTATACAATCGACAGGCATTATAACAATATCGTCAAAACGGGCTATATCAAACAAGCCGTCATTGGAATAGACAAAGATGAAAAACCAGCGGTCTGGCTTTCTTCTAATCCCGATTGGGAAAATAGCGTCAAAAAAACTTTAATCAATCAGGAAACAGGAGAAGTTTTGAAGGATTTAGGTAGAGACGAATTATTCAAACTTTCCGTGGATGTTATTCGACTTGAAGTTGATTCTTCAAAATTAAGACTATTCAACTGGCTTCAGTTCAAGGAGGTAAGTGGTATATCCGAAAAATCAGTCAGAAAATTAGAATCCTTAGCAGACGAATGGAAAGACAATCCGCTCGAATGGTATGCTTGCTTTGAGCCAATTTATGAAAAAGATATTATTGGTGTTGAAGTTTGGATTGAAAAAAAATGGAAAAATATTTACAGTAGAAATTTATAATTAAAAATTTTTATACTCAGTTAAAATGACAAGCCTACCTTGTTTTTTTGTTATAATAGTAGTAGTCTATAGGCAATAAACTGGCAACCAATTATGAACAAAAAAACAAGTATTACCACATTAGATGAAAATTTCAAAAAAGAGTTTGGAATTTCACAAGTTTTTGAAAGTAAGAGTGGTTCCCAGAAAGATGTATATATTATTGAGAGAAATAATATAAAATGTGTTTTAAAACTCTTTAGAAATTTTGGAATAAGAGATCTTAGGGAACTAGATATTTACGACAAATATAATAATCTTAAAGGAATTCCTAAAATAATAGAGATAAAAAAACATCACAATGATACCATTGTTTTTGAAGAATATATCAATGGAAGAGAACTTGAAGAAGTTATTTCTTATTATAAAAATGACTGCAAAAAGAATGCCGATTTAATCTTAAAAATAATTCATATTTTAACCCCACTATGGAAAGATGGTATCGTTCACCGAGATTTAAAACCTTCCAATATTATTGTTACGGATACGAATGACCCAGTCGTTATTGATTTCGGAATAGCAAAAAATTTTGACGTTACCTCCTGTACAACACTTGGTTTTCAGCCTCACACCTGTTTTTTTGCGGCTCCTGAACAGATACTGGCAGATAAAGATAAAATATCCTATCGGACTGATTTCTTTTCTCTCGGCATAATATCCTTTTATATTCATCATCATAGATTACCTTTCGGTGATACAAGAGAAAAAATAGAGAAATTATTTTCAACAAAAAAATTGGCAGTTAATTTTGATAAAGATTATTTTCTCAGCAACGCACTAATTGAAATACTAAAATTTAATCCGTCAGATAGACCAGCTAAAATTGAAAATCTGATAAAATTATTTACTATATGACTAAAATACTCCACCAAGTCGGACACAATAAAAACTGGAATTTAGATGCTTATTTCAAAAATGATATAGGCGATGGTTTTATTTTCACGGCCTTTAGTATTGGAGCAGATAATCTTGATAGAGATATGAATGGATATAAGAGAGAAAATTATGTTCCCCTATCAATGATTGACCTGCAATTCTACGGTAGCAAGGAATCCAAGGGAGGGAAGTTGGATACATACAATTTTCATCCAATAAAAACAGCCAGAGGTGATTCAACTCAGGTCTCTACAAAAGAAAATATATTTAAAGCAATTGAATTTCAAGAAAAAATGGGATTTAGAAAAATTATTATCCCAATTATCTATAAGGAGGCTGGCGGAGTAAATGATTTGATAAAAATGGTAAATGACGTCAATTTAAGATTGAATAAAAAAAGTGGTCTGGAGTATTATATGACTATACCTTTTTCTTACTCTCTGATTAAAGACGATGATAACATTGAAAAGATACTAATAAGCATTACTGATCTTAACATTAAATTCGATGGCTATTTTATTGTTTGTGAAACACTTTTGAAGACAAATGAAAAAATAAGTACAGATTTTGTTAGATATAATAATCTGTTTAGAATTTTTAATGTTCTGAAAAAGGAAGGCTATAAGATTATTTATGGTTATTCAAATTGGGACAGTCTGATTTTTCTTTCACTGGTCGATATAGATTATATTTCCATAGGCACTTATGAAGTAATGAGGAATTTTTATATCGAACGATTTACAGAAGACAAAGGAGGGGGAGCTTCTGACGGATGGTATTTTTCAGAAAAGCTGTTAAATTGTATCAGGGCAAGAGAAATAGATAACCTCAGAAAAAATGGCGTTCTGGATTTAATTAAAAATGAAAAAAATATATTTTCCGATATTATTCTTGAGGAAGGATATTCTTGGAATACGCATAGGCCAGATATTCATAAGAATTATTTATTAGCGGTTAGCAGGCTTTTGAAAGAAATATCTAGCATTGAAGAAATCAAAAAAAGAGCTGACTTGATGCTAGGTAAAATAAACTACGCCAAAGACTTATATAGTACTTTGGAAAGAAATAAGGTATTTTTAACTGAAGCTAATTCTGGGTATCATCTTCCTTTCTGGGAGTCTTTTTTGAAATCAAAGACAAGTTGACTAGTATGCACTCATTAAGTAGCATCCACATATCTTCAGAATAAGGGTGCTCTTTTTTTGGTGTATATAATATATCTAATTCTTTAGATTCTGATATTGTTCCCAATCCAACATTCATCTTTTTGAAGAGATGTATGTTTTTATAAGCTGGAGATATGTTTTCCTTAGGAAGAAAAACAAACGATTTTTCAGCGAACCATTTATAACGATAGGCCTGATTCAGCGCTCTTTTCCAATTTTTCAGCTTTGCTTCAATCGCAATTGAATTTGTAAGAATCGAGCTATAATTATTAAATGAAAAGAAATTTTCTTTTTTAACGTCTATTATTTTATCCTCTATTAATTTTTGCAAAGATATATTTATTTTTTTATTGGAAAATTTCGTTATTCTTCGTATTTCATCAATATCAATTTCTTTTCTATTTCTTATTAATCTCACAAGAGAAATATCAAACAAATTTAGTGAATTATTTCTAAAAGTTGCTTTATTTTTTTGATACTTTGCAACAACTATATCAGCGATACCATATCCTAAACACACTTCTTTTTTTATAAAAAGAGCCTCTTTATTGTTAATCTTATTTATTTTATTTATATCCAAGTTTACAGAATTTGTGATCGTTCTTACAAATGAGGCCTCGGTTTTAAACATATGCATTTATAAGAATATATGTAGCATCATCATCATTTTTGTTTTCAACCTCTCTCGATATTCTTTTTTTAATATTTTTTAAATTATTGAAGTTCATAATTTCAAAAAATTCAGACTTGCTTTCTTCTAGAAAGGAATAAAATCCATCGCTACATAATAAGAATCTTTTCTCTGGATATCTTACATCTATTTCAGTGAAATCATCCCTGACCAATTCCTTCATTCCGAGACATTTTGTTATTGTATGAGACATTTCTCCCTTGTTATCCTTAGAAATTTGTGTCAGGTACTGGCTAGAAATGGCGTAAATTCTGGAATCACCTAGACTGGATATTACTATTTTATCTTTTTTTTGACCCATTGACAATGCCACAAATGTAGTGTATGCCTCAGCAATTTTTTGTTTAATCAAATGTTTATTTGTCTCAAACATTAAATCCCTTAAATCTAATTTGTCATCATCATAGAAATATTTATAATTTTTCTTGATATACTCAGCTGAATTTTCAATTGCTAATTTAGCATTTTTTGCAGAGCTGACACCATCAAAAAGAACAAATAAATATTTGCCCTCATCGTTTAATGCAATGAAAAAATCGTCATTGAACTCCTTATTTTTCCCCTTAAAAGACTCAGTAATATAGTCCATATTATTAAATGTATCACAATTATTGCATAAATGCATTAGCAAGATCTAATGATATTAATTGAATCTTTGAGCTCACTTAAGTTAATTTATTTTGCTTTATTTAGATCGATTATACGTACAGATGCTAATTACGCTGGACAACCAGCTTTTTTTGTGATATATTCTTTTGTTACAAGATGGCCTTTGTTTTAGCGTATATTCTGAACCCAACTTGCGACAAAAGTTCATTTTTATACAAAGAAAGGACGGCTATGGAGCAAATCAAACAGCTTATGGATGGAGTGGCGTTTGCAATGATTTTTATTGCTTATTTCTTTGCAACGCCTCATATTTGCGGACTCAAGCTGCCGCGTTTTGTGAAGTTTCTCAAAACACCAATCGTGATTGTTTATCTCGCTTCTGGTTTTTACGCAGCGGCAAGGATTATCAACCTCATCAAAACGAATTACTAGGAGGGAACTTATGAAGGACGTGAACTTTTTCCACGAAGTATCTCTGGGAGCAGTCAAAGACCTTTTGTCGGGACTGCAGAAAGACGGAGGCGGTCAGCGGGTCTGGATAAGATCACCTGGCGGCACATTTGAATTTTTCTCCGTTCTGGCTCCTCCGCTGATGCGACAGGGCTTCACTTCCGTTGGATGTGATGTCCGCTCGGCAGCAGTCGTTCTCTATCTGCTCGGACACAGGCGATTCGTGCTGCCCAATGGCATTTTCTTCTTCCACGAAGTGAGAGCTATCGCTCACACGGGCGAAATTATCACCGTCTGCGATTTGGATCGAGCCATCGAATGGGAAAAGGAACGCCAACGGGCTCTGCGCCGAGAATTTCTCGAAGAAGAACGCCGAAATATGCGTAACGCCCAAGACTGGGTGCTCGCTTTCATCTCGGAACAGACGGGAATGCCCCGTTCAACCTTTCTGAGTTTGATGCGTGCGGAAGCAATTCTGTCGGCGCGGGAAGCCGTTCACTATGGACTGGCTCATCGGATCGTTTCCGAAGATGAGCTTCACAACGGGAATCACTCATAGCAAGGAGAAGGATTGATGGAGAAGAAAAAGCACCCGCCCGTACACGAAGGAATGATTGCGTGCCTCACCTCGCCTTTCTGCGCCAAATCTGATGTCGCCTTCATTGCGCACATCTACGGCAAGCTGGACTCGAAATGTCCGTCCAATGCCGTACCCGATTTGGTTGCCGCGCTCGAACAGAAGCTCACGGCATACCGCGAGATTGAGCACGAGATCAATCTGGCCATCGCCAATCTTCGGGCTCAACTCGAGGAACACGAAATGGAGGAATGGAAGAAAAAAGCGCCCACTAACTGCCCGAACTGCAAGCAGGATCTGGAGGAGATCACGCAACCCGAAAACAGCCTGCTCAACTACGACCAGTGGGCGGCTCAGAGGCGTGGCGACTTCTTCTGCCCTGGCTGTCACAGGTTTTACTTTTTCGTCAACGGCGAACTGAAGCCTGGGCACGACGACTAGCCGACCACGGCAACAGGAAGAGGGGCTGAGCTGAACTTTAGCTCACCCCTCCGCTTTTCTAAGATTATTAGCGAATAGTAATTTTGGAAAAGCGATTAAATTCATCAGATAAATCAAGAACAGGAGAGTAATTATGTTCTTTATAATTTTGACGACAGGTATTCTCGTTTATACCCTGTTTCGCAGGGCAAAGCGTGGCGAACGGATTAAAGTTAAGCCACAAGGAATCGAGAAGAAGTTCGTGAGAAGATTGTGGGGCAAAACCGTTCACATTCATCATTCCTACTGGGGAGTTTTGATTCTTCCCCTTGGATATTTCTGGAATGTATGGATTGAAATCGGACTTGCTCTAATAATCAGTGATGTCATTTTTCACATCATCGCCCACTTTTACTGGAACGATCCCATCTGGGATTAACCGAAAGGAGATTTGAATGGCAGACGAAGAAAAACGGAAAAAGCTGATGGAAATCGCCAATCTCATCGTTCAACATTCGGAAGGACGGGCAGTTCTCGCTTTTCAGGAGGATGATGAGTCCACCAAAAAGATCAGCGATGCTGCCCATTTCATTAAGGTGGATGGTAAGCGGATCTGTCGCGACATTGAGCTGTATGGCTTTATGGGCGACGTCACAGGCTGGCAGCAAACACTGGCGATGTTTCTCGAAGAAGTCCTTCTGCCCATAAAATCTTTCGGCCTTACCAAAAGCTACAAGGCTGCGGGCGAACAGCTCAAGCAACTCGGTCACAGTGTTTTTCCTGCCGAACTGCTCGAACAGTGGGACGGCCTCTTCTAAACAACAAACGAAGCACCATAGGAGGATTGAAATGGCCACGGAGCTGAAAGCACCCCAGGGCAAAACGAGAGTCGTTGGTGTTGACCTTTTCGATCACGGCGATTATCTAGTCAAGGACTGCGACACCCAATCGGAAGCCTTCGAGATCGCCGACAATCACAACTGCAAGCGAAGTGGGTCGATGGACGACGTATACTTGGCAGGTACCCCATATACTAGACACGGATTCTCAGATATAATCCAAAGTATATGGGCAATACAAAACACAATTATCGCATCAGTAGCGATGTCAAAGAACAAGTTTTAAAAA
>Ga0302251_1000163_pt1 | contig 76525 bp, 75 predicted proteins | sample AAG_RA_Gln_MG_FD_193534 | JGI IMG/M metagenome (GOLD analysis project Ga0302251, IMG submission 193534) | Enriched activated sludge microbial communities from anaerobic digester in WTTP, New Holstein, Wisconsin, United States - AAG_RA_Gln | ecosystem: Engineered > Bioreactor > Anaerobic >... | reverse complement strand
CGCCCGCTTCCTGCTGCCCACCGCCGCCCAGCAGGCCGCCCAGCAGCCCGGCGATGTCGCCGCCGCCGCCCGCTTCCTGCTGCCCACCGCCGCCCAGCAGGCCGCCCAGCAGCCCGGCGATGTCGCCGCCGCCGCCCGCTTCCTGCTGCCCACCGCCGCCCAGCAGGCCGCCCAGCAGCCCGGCGATGTCGCCGCCGCCGGCTCCGGCCTGCGCTTCCTCCTCCCCACCACCCATCAGGCCCCCGAGCAGGCCGCCCAGCAGCCCGCCGCCCCGGGTGGGCATCTCGGCCTCGGCGGCGCGCGTGCCCTGCGGCCCCGCGGCTGCCCGCCGCTGCTTGACGATCTCGGCGAGTTTCAGCAAAGCAGTCTGGGACTGCTCCGGCGTGACGCCGAAGCGCTCTGAAATGAGCCGTACCAGGTCTTCCATGATCTATTTCCCTCCTGTTTCTCCAGGTACATAGGCACTTGGGCCTGGCCTCCACGGGGCCAGCACCGGGGATATCATACCACAGATCGGGCGGCAAAGCAAGCTACCTGGCGATTTCCACGTCGGCCGGCATACCCGGCTTGAGCTTGCCGTCCGGGTTGGGTACACGGATATCCACCGCGTAGACGGTGCTTCGCCGGCTGTCCTGGGTCTGCACGTTGCGCGGCGTGAACTCGGCTTGGTCCGCGATGTGCACGACGGTGCCGGCAAAGGACTGCCCGGGGAAGGAGTCGACCGTGATCCGGGTCGCTTGTCCCAGTGCCACCTGGCCGTAGGAGGTCTCGCCGACGTAAACGGTGAGCTCGACCTCGTGCAGTTGGCCGATCACCAGGACGGTGCTCCCCGCCGCGACGATCTCGCCCACCTCGATGTGGCGGGTCAGGACGACACCGGCAAAGGGCGCATGGACGGTCGTCTTCGCCAGCGTCGCCTCCAGCACCGCGAGCGCGGCCTCGGCCTGGGCCAGGTTGCCCTCGGCCTGGGCGACGCCGGCCTCGGCCAGCCGCAGGCCGGCCCACGCGGCTTGTACCTGCAGCGAGTACTGCCCGGTCCGCAGCATGTCCAGGCGGTCGCGGGCGATATCGTACCGCGCCTGGGCCACCGCGGCGCGGGCCCGCGCCTCCCGCATATCGTTCGCCGCGGTGGTGGAGAGCATACGGTCGTATGCCGTCTGCGCTGCCTCCAGGTCGGTCCGGGCAGCGTCGAGCTGCTCCTGGGCCACCGCCTCCACATCGGCGATACCCCGGGACTGGGTCAACGTCTGCTGCGCGACCAGCAGGGTAGCCTGGGTTTCGGCCAGGCGGGTCTCGGCGGCGACGAGGTCGGCGTTGCTGGCCGCCCTGCGCACCGCGGCGAGGTTGGCGCGCTCGAGCTCCAGCGCATCGTAGGCCTCCTGGACCTCGACGGCCGTGGCCGAGATCGTCTCGGCCTGCTGAAAGTACCAGGCCGGCAGGTCGAACTCGGCCGGCGTGGAGGCCGTCCAGGCCACGGCCCGGGCGGCCTGTTCCTGGAGGCGCGCCCCTTGCAGCGCCATCTCGTACTGGAGGCGCGCCGCCTCCTCCTGCAACCGGGCCGCGGCGACGGTGGTCCGGGCCGCATCGACCGCGGTGACAGCCTGGTCGAGTTGGGCCTGCAGGATGGCGTTGTCCAACGCAAAGAGGGGTGCGCCGGCCTCCACACTGTCACCCTCTTCCACCCATACCTGTGTCACCCGGCCACTCAACTCCGCGGCGACGTTGGCCTCGCGGGCCGCAATTGTGCCCGAGGCCGCGAGCGGCGCATTCTCTTCATTTTCGCCAACCCCCGCACAGGCAGCGAGGGACACAACCAGGACCAGGGCAAGCAGTGCGAAGCAGAGTTTCTTGTTCATCAGTTACCTCCGAGGTAGGCGAAAGGTCGATAGCAAGACAAGGCGATCAGGCGAATCGGTATCAGCGCAGCCGTTTGCGGAAAAAGGCCACGCTGGCGGCGAAAAAGAGCACGCTGAGGGCGATCAGCGGCCAGATAGCCGGCCATAGAAAGTCGGCCCCCACCCCCTTGAGCATGATGCCGTTGATGATCGCGAGGTAGTGCGTCACCGGCAGCATCTCGCCGACGTAATAGGCCACCGCCGGCATGTTGAGCCGCGGGATGATCAGCCCCGACATGATCAACGAGGGCATCAACACGACGCCGACGGCCAGGTACATGGCCTGCATCTGGGAGGACGAGATGTTGGAGATCATGACCCCCAGCCCCAGCGAGCCGATGATATAGATAAAGCTGAGCCCCAGGAGCTGCAGGAGGCTGCCCGACACCGGAATCTTGAACCAGAATACGGCGACGGCGATGATCATCACGGTATTGACAAAGGCAACCAGGATGTAGGGGATGATCTTGCCCAGCATCAGCTCCCACGGCTTGATCGGGGTCACAATGAGCTGCTCCATCGTCCCCTGCTCGCGTTCGCGGACGATCGCCAGGGAGGTCAGCAGCAGGGCCTGGACCTGCAGGATGACGGCGACTAGCGAGGGGACCATGTAGTTGGTCCGCAGGCCATCGGGGTTGTAGAGCCCCATGACGTGGGTCGTGATCGGCATCTCGATCCGGCGGGCACCCAGGCTCTGGCCGATCTGGGAGAAAAACATCTCCTGCAGCGCCATCTGGCTGATCGTCTCCACACCCAGCTGCGTACTTACCGAGTTCGACGGGTTGGTGTCGTTGAGGTAGAACTGGACGGCAGTGGCCTGCCCCGTGGCCAGATCGCTTCCGAAAGTGGGTGGGATCAGCATCCCCACCTCGGCCTGGTCCTGGTCGATCAGCCTGACGAGTTCGGCCTCGCTTTCGACGTACGCGACCAGCCGAAAGTACCCGTTGGTCCAAAACTTGTCGATATACCCCCGGCTGGCGGCGGTCTTGGACTGGTCGGCGACGGCCATGGGGATATTGCCTGTCTCCCCGGATACCGCCGTGCCGGTGAGCAGCAGCAGCGCGGCCGGCATCAGGGCGATCAGCGCCAACGTCCGCGTGTCGCGCACAATGTGGATGAACTCTTTGCGCACAATGGTCCACAATCTCTTCATCGATCTTCTCCTCGCGCCTGTTCCTGGCGGGCCTGCGCGCGCAGCTCCGCATCCACCGTGGAAAGAAAGACGTCTTCCAGGGAGGGGCGGATGCGCTCGATCCGGTGTACGGCAACCTGGGCCGCGGCCAACGCCTCGGCGACACGGTCCGGGGTCGACTCGTCCGCGACGGCGATATGCAGAAGGACGCCGTGGGCGGTGACCTCCTGCACGCCCGGGAGGGCGGCGATGACCGCCTCGGCCGGCCCAGGCCGGTCGCAGTCGACCTCCAGCAGGAACCCGCCCATGCGCCCCTTGAGCGCGTCGGGGGTATCCAGGGCCAGCAGCCGGCCGCCGTACATCATCCCCACGGTGTTGCAGTAGTCGGCCTCGTCCATGTAGTGGGTCGTGGCCAGGACACTGACGCCCCGGCCGGCCAGCGTATAGATCAGATCCCAGAACTCGCGGCGGGAGATGGGGTCCACGCCGGCGGTGGGCTCGTCGAGAAAAAGCATCGGCGGCTCGTGGACCACGGCACAGGCCAGGGCCAGCCGCTGCCGCCAGGCGCCGGACAGGCTGCGCGTCTGTTCCCGGCGCGCCTCGCGCAGCCCCGACAGCTCGATCAGCTCGTCCAGTCTGGCGCCCAGCCGGCCCGCGGGCACGCCATAGATGCGGGCGTAAAAGGCCAGGTTTTCCTGGGCAGTCAGGTCGTTGTACAGGGAGAACCGCTGAGACATGTAGCCGATGCGGCTCTTGATCTCCTCGGGCTGGCGCGTCACATCATAGCCCAGAACGGCCGCCCGCCCACCGCTCGGCCGCAGGATGCCGCAGAGGATGCGGATGATCGTGGTCTTGCCGGCGCCGTTCGGGCCGAGCAGCCCAAAGATCTCGCCCGGCGGAATGGTGAAGCTGACATCCTGCACGGCGGAAAAGTGGCTGAAACGCATGCTCAGGTGCTCTACCTCGACGGCATAGGCGGCGGTCATGGCGCACCTCGTTGGGTCTCGGCCAGATGGATGAAGGCATCCTCCATCGTCAGGCGGGCCGGCCGCAGGGTCTGCACCGCTGCGCCGGCTGCCGGCAGCGCCACTTCCAGGTGGGCGCGGGCCCGCGCCACGTCGGCGACAGCCAGGCGGAGCTGATCGCCCACCGGGCGCCAGCGCAGGAGCCCAGGCGTCTCCTGGACCACCTGGCGGGCCACCCCGCGCGGCCGGGCATTGACCTCCAGCACGGCAAAGGGGAGCCCGCGCTCGAGATCGGCCGGCGGGCCGCTCGTCAGGAGACGGCCCTCATAGATCATGCCCACCTGGTGGCATCGCTCGGCCTCGTCCATGTACGGCGTGCTGACCAGGACCGTTACGCCTTCCTGGACAACCTCGGCCAGGATGCGCCACAGCTCGCGGCGGGAGACGGGGTCCACCCCCGTGGTGGGCTCATCGAGGAGGAGCACGCGCGGCGCGTGGACCAGGGCGCAGGCGAGGGCCAGCTTCTTGCGCATCCCGCCGGACAGATATTCGCTGCGGCGGGACTGGAATTCCTCCAGGCGGGCAAAGCGGAGCAGGTGGGGGATCCGTTTGCGGCGCTCGGCGGCCGGCACGGCGTTGATGTCGGCGAAAAAGTCCAGGTTCTCGCGCACGGTAAGGTCGGGGTAGAGGCTAAACGCCTGCGGCATATAGCCGATGTGCCGGCGAGCCTGTTCGGACTGGCGGGCGACGTCGCAGCCGGCGATGATGGCGGTGCCGCCAGAAGGCGCGAGGACGGTCGCCAGAATCCGCATGGCGGTGGTCTTGCCGGCGCCATCGGGACCAACCAACCCATACAGCTGCCCCATGGGCACGGCCAGCTGCAGATCCACGAGGGCCAGCCGGCCCCGCCCGCGGTAGCGTTTGGCCAGCCCCTGGGCCTGGATCGCCATCTCCATCACGACCTCCTTGTGGCGAATCACAAAAGACAAGAATTACCGTTAAAACCAAAGAATTCCCCAAAAAAAAGGGCTACGAAACCGGGTGCGGCCCGAGCTGGAAGGAGGCGCGGATGTCGTTCAGGATCGCTACCAACCGGGCGCGCTGGGCCGGGGTCATCGCCATTGCCAGGTCGCCGCAGCGCTGGACGTGCAGCAGCAGCTCCTTGCACCAGGCATGGTCTGCCGCATTCTCCTGGACCAGGATGCCGAGGGCAAAGCCGCCGAGCAGCGCCCAGCCCTGGGGCGCGGTGATATCGCTATCGAGGCCGGCGCTGGGAATGATCCACGGCATGAACTCGAGCAGCAGCTGGCGGCCGGCCGAGCGCTGCAGCCGCAGGACGATGACGCTGATCACTTCGAGGCAGTACCGCAGCGCTTCGTCCTCTTCCCCCGAGATGCGCGCCAGCAGCTCCGGCACGACGTCCATCTCGGGCAGCGCGAGGTGGCCCAGGTGGACGTGGCGCAGGAGCTGCTCCCGCCACGCTTCCCATTCGGCACCGGAGCCCCCACCACCTAGCGAGTCCAGCAGATGGCGGGTTCGCTCCGTCGGCATGAAGACGACTTCGGAGCGCCCCGGCCCCGACTTGTCCGCGGCCAGTTGGTAGTCGGAGGTAACCAGACCCTTTTCCTCCAGCAGGCGGAGCATGTCGTACGCGGTGAACCGGCTCACGCCGATCCGCTCGGCGATCTCGGAGTAGTGCATGGGCTTGTTGAGCTCATGGTACAGGTCGAGTATCTGGCGGAGAAAGCTCTCCTGCCGGCGGGTGAGCTTCATCGTGAACTCCAAAGAAACAGGAAAAACAAAACTAACTGAATTATACCATGGGGGAGACGTTTTGTCAAGTGAGGTCCGCTTGCATCAGCAGCATTACCTCGCGCGTGCCCATCGCCCGCCAGAACGACTGGGAGACGGGGTTGGCCGCGGCCACGTTGAGGCGGATCATGGCCTGCCCGCGCTCGCGGAACCAATCCCGGGCCGCCAGGAAGAGCTCCCGGCCGATCCCGCGCCGGCGCAGCCGGTCGTCCACGCAGATGTCGCTGACAAAGCCAGCGGTGGGGGGCACCGCCAACGGCGAGATCGTCCGGATGTGGGCAAAGAGGAACCCGGCCAGCCCTGGCACATCGGGGGTCTCGGCCACCAGGAGCCGGCTGTCCGGGCTTTCCAGGCCGGCCCGCAGATAGGTGCGCATGCTTTCCAGCGCCTCGGCATCGGTGCGCATCCGCAGGGCCGGGTCGACCTCTGTGTGGAGCTCGACCATCTGCAGCCATAGCCGCAGGATTTCGTCCAGGTCGTCGGGGCGGGCGGCGCGAACGATCAGACCCTCCATGGGCAGCCTCCTGACATTTCCGCGATCTACTTGGCGCCCTGGCCCCAGGCGCAGGCGATCTCGGCCGCCACGTGCGCGTTGTTCACCAGCAGCGCCTCATTTGCGGCCACGCTGCGCCCCCCAGTCGCGCGTTCCACGGCCGCCAGCAGATAGGGCGTCAGGGCGCGGCCGTGGATCCCCTCCCGCTTGGCGCTGTTCACCGCCTTGCCGATGACCCGCTCCATCTCGCGATAGTCGAGCCCGGCCGCGGTGGGCACGGGGACGCCCACGACAATACCCCCGCGCATCCCCAGATCCCACTTGGCCCGGGCGATAGCCACCACCTCTTCCGGCCGCTCCACGCGCACATCGACGGGGAATCCACTGCGCCGGCAGAAAAAGGCCGGGAACTCGGCCGTGTCGTAGCCCACCACCGGCACCCCCAGCGTCTCGATCCGTTCCAGGGTCAGCCCAATGTCCAGGACCGACTTGGCCCCAGCGCAAACCACGACGACGTTGGTCTCGGCCAGGGCTTGCAGGTCGGCCGAGATGTCAAAGCTCAGCGGCGCACCCCGGTGCACTCCGCCGATCCCGCCGGTGGCAAAGATGGGGATGCCGACCCGTTCGGCCACCCAGATGGTCGCGGCGACGGTGGTGCCGCCGTGCCCCTGCCGCGCCACCACCAACGGGATATCACGCCGGCTGACCTTACTCAACCGTCCGGGGGTCCCGGTCAACTGCAATTCCTCTTCCGAAAGCCCCACGTGAATCACACCATCCAGGATGGCGACCATCGCCGGCACGGCACCCTTGTCCCGGACCGCCTGCATCATCCGCTGGGCCACCTCCAGGTTGCGCGGCACGGGAAGCCCGTGGGCCAGCAGGCTCGACTCCAGCGCCACAACGGGCCGCCCCTCGGCCAGGGCCGCCGCGACTTCGGGGTAGATCGAGATTCGTTCGTCCATCATGCAACTCTCCAAGATCGCTTATTACATGGTACTGTATCACATCTTGCCCGGTATCGTCAAGTCGGGTCCGGGCCGCGCCCCGACTTGACGAATGGCGAAACTCTATGTACAATCATAGAAATTCGAACCGGGCGGGGAGAGTGCGGAAACCAGCAAGGAGGTCTTATGCCCAGCCTTGGCGAACGGATACGCGCGCTGCGCCAGGAGCGCAAATACACGCTGCACGATGTCTCGGAAGGGGCCGGCCTGACGCCGTCGTTCCTCAGCCGCCTGGAGCGCGACCGGGTCAACATCTCGGTGGCGAACCTGCGCAAGATTGCCGACTTTTTCGGCGTGCCGATGACCCACTTTTTCTCGAGTGAGGAGGCCCCACTCGTCGAGATCATTCGCGCTGCCGACCGCCGGAAGCTGCTCTCGGCAAGCGAAAAGCTGCAGGTGGAGGCGCTGCTGCCGGCGGGCGAGTTCCATCCTGATGCCTTTGAGGCCGTCGTCGCCCCCCAGGGCAGGAGCACCCGCCGCGCACCGCGCGAGGGTCGGGCCCTCCTCCTGCTGCTGGAGGGGCAGCTCCGCTGCCAGGTCGGGGCGGAGCAGTACGACCTGCAGGCGGGCGACAGCCTCTACCTGCGCAACGGCACCGACTACGGCTGGGAGAACGCCGCCGCTGAGCCGGCGCGGTTCCTGTTCATCCAGCCGCTCGGCTACCGGCCCGACGCGGGCTAGCGGCCTGTCGGAGAGAACTGTCATTCCGGGGAGCGCAGGCAGCGAAGCCGCCGGAGCGACGAGGAATCTCGCCATGGGAGCGCGCTCGACGCCTGAGAAGCGAGATTCCGCGGCCTCTTGGGGTCCTCGAAATGACGAAGCGGCGGCGTCTTGCTCCTGCGATTTCCTCTCCGACAGGCTGCCGGCAGCCGGCCCGCGGCCTGAATTTGACCAGCGCCCGGATTGCGGTATAATAGACCTTTGGCAAATATTCTGTTGGAGGAGTGGTGATGAAAACGTACCCGACGAATCAGATCTATAACATTGGCCTCTTTGCTCACGGGGGGGCCGGCAAGACGACGCTGGCCGAGGCTATGCTCTACGATAGCGGCGCGATCAGCCGAATGGGCCGGGTTGAAGACGGCAACACCGTTTCCGACTATGACGCCGAGGAAATCAAGCGCAAAATGTCGATGCACACCATCCCGCTGCCCCTGGAGTGGGACGGCCGCAAGGTGAACCTGCTCGACACCCCGGGCTATGCCGATTTCGTCGGGGAGACCGCTTCGGCGATGTGGGTGGTCGACGGAGCACTCCTGCTCCTCTGCGCTGCCTCCGGCGTCGAGGTTGGGGCGGAAGTGGCCTGGGACCTGGCCAACCGGCGCAAGCTGCCCCGCGCCATCTTTGTCAACAAGATGGACCGTGACAACGCCAGCTTTGCCCGTACGGTCGAACAGGCCCAGGCGCTGCTCGACCGCGCCATCATCCCCGTCCAGCTGCCCATCGGCGCGGTCAAGACCTTTTGCGGGGTCGTGGACCTCTTGCAGATGAAGGCCTTTCGCTTCAGCCGTGACGGCGACGGCAAGTTCGAAGAGATCCCCATCCCCGACGACATGCGCGGCGCGGCCGAGGAGGCGCGTATGGCGCTGATCGAAAAGGTCGCCGAAACGGACGATGTGCTCATCGAAAAGTACCTGGAAGGCGCCGAGCTGACGCTCGACGAGCTGCGCCATGGCCTGCGCCAGGGCGTGCGCAAGGGGACGATCGTGCCGGCCCTGTGCGGCTCGTCCGCGCTGAACATTGGCGTGCCGCAGCTCCTGGACACGCTGCTCCTGTGCTTCCCCGCGGCTGCCGATACGCCGCCGGTGCTAGCCACCGACCTGGTGCAGGACAAAGAGGTGGAGCTAGCCGTCTCCGATGCCAGCCCCCTGGCGGCCCTCGTATTCAAGACCCTGGCCGACCCGTACGTGGGCCGGCAGACCTTTTTCCGGGTGATGGCGGGCGTCTTTCACAGTGATTCGCGTGTCTCGAATGCCGCCAAGCGGGCCGAAGAACGCGTCGGCACTGTCTATGTCATGCGCGGCAAAGAGCAGATCCCGGTCCAACAGATCGGCGCCGGCGACATCGGCGTGGTCACCAAGCTGACCCAGACCGGCACGAACGATACCCTGTGTGCGACCGACCGGCCGCTGACTCTGCCCCCGATCGAGTACCCGGCGCCGGTCTTTACGGCAGCGATCCGCCCGCAGACCAAGAGCGACCTGGACAAGATGGGCGCGGCGATGAACCGCATCCTGGAAGAGGATCCAACGCTGCGCCAGAGCCGCGAACTGGAGACCGGCGAGATCCTGCTCGCCGGGATGGGCGAGTCGCACGTGCAGCTGGCCGTCGAACGGGTCAAGCGCAAGTACGACGTGAATGTCCTGATGGACCTGCCGCTCGTGCCCTACCGCGAGACGATCCGCAAGACGGTGGAATCGATGTACCGCCACAAGAAGCAGACCGGCGGCCGCGGCCAGTTCGCCGAGGTGCACCTGCGCCTGGAGCCGTTGGATTACAACACCAACGAGGATCTCGAATTCCTGAACGAGATCGTCGGCGGGGTGATCTCGAAGCAGTATATCCCGGGCGTGGAGAAGGGCGTCCGCGAGGCGATGCAAGAGGGTGTGGTGGCCGGCTACCGGGTGGTCGGGGTCCGGGTGGCGGTCTTTTTCGGCAAGATGCACGAGGTGGACTCTTCGGAAATGGCCTTCAAGATCGCCGGCCTGAACGCCTTCAAGGAAGGCGAGGCCCAGGCGAGCCCCGTCCTCCTGGAGCCGATCGTTTCGGTCGAGATCACCGTCCCGGACAACTACACCGGGGACATCATGGGGGACCTGAACAGCCGCCGGGCCCGCGTGCAGGGGATGGACCCGCTCGGCGGGCGGACGACGATCCGGGCGAACGCGCCCCTGGCCGAGATGCAGCGCTACTCCACCGACCTGCGCTCGATGACCGGCGGCCGTGGCCTGGTGCGCATGAGCTTTGACCACTACGAAGAGGTGCCCGCGCACGTCGCCGAATCCGCCATCGCCGAGGCGCGGAAGCGCAAAGAAGAGCGCCAGATGTAACGCCGGTAGGGCGACAGATACGCGGATTGGGGCCAACCCCAATCCGCGTATTGTTATCCGCAGAACACGGCCCTGCGCCGGGCGAGCCCCGCGATACGGCGGGCCGCCGGCCTCCGCCGTATCCGCGGCCGCAGCGGCGCCGGACGCCGCTATTTGGCCACCGCGGCCGGCACGCGGTTGACGAGCGTCTGGCCCACGCCGAGCACCCAGGTCTGGGTGAGTTCGGGTGTGCCCACCGCCACCACCACGGTCAGCACGTTGATCCGCCGGCCAAGGAAGAGGTAGACGTTCGCCTGCCGGCTCGGCACCTCGGCCGCCCACAGCTCGGACTGGTCCCCAATCGCGGCGGTCGTGATCTGCACAAGGGCGATGTCGTCCGCCAACACCGTCTTGAGCGCGTCGCGCGTCTCGTTGAACCCGCTCTGGGCCGCGGTGGCCGCGTTATAGACCATCACCGTGGCCACAACCTGCGTTCCCGAAAGCGGCGCCGTCCCCGTCGTGCTCCCCGTCGCCGACACGACCGCCGCGCCGGTAAAGACGCGCCGGTTCGCATCCGTCAGCGCGCCCATGTCTTCCGAGGCAATATCCGTCCGCCCCAGGATCGCCGTCAGATCGCTCTCCTCGGCCAGGACATAGCCCTCCCCCAGGTCGGCCGCCTGCACGTTGACGGCGGCCGCGGCCACCTCCACGATCGGTTCCTGCGCCCCGCAACTGGCCAGGGCCGCCACGACACCAAGCAGCAAACACAATACGCCAAGCTTTTTCATCTTTTTTTTCCTCACGGTTCACTCATCTGGATTTTCGATTTTCGATTGGGGATTTACCTCGTTCCCGCTTCTGCTGCACCCGCTGCAGCCGATGCGCCAGGTCCTCACCGTCCGGGCAGGGACCATACTCGGCCATCGCCCGGCACACGAACTCTTCGGCCCGCCCCAGCTCCAGTCCCCGGTGCTCATAGTACTTGGCCAGCTCGACATAGGCATAGAGCGGATGCGCGCCGGGCCGCTCCACCAGGGACTCCCAAATCTCGACCGCCTCGGCCCAGGCCCCCTGGCGCTTGAGCAGCGCGCTCAGCCGCTCCCAGCCGCGCTCGCGCAGCGCGACCGGCAGCGCCAGGAGCAGCGCGGCGCGATAGGCCGCGACAGCCTCGGCGAACTGCCCCCGCTGCTCATACAGGCTGCCCAACGCACAGAACTCGCTTCCCTGCCGCGCCCCCCCCTCCCCAAACGGATCGCGCAGGTAGCGCGCCAGCCGCGCGGCGAGTGTGACCAGCGAGAGGACGTCGTGCGCGTTGTGCTCCAAGATCGGCACGAGCACGCCCGGCTCCGCGCCCCGCAAGTAGTCGTGGTAGACGGAGGGGATGCGCCACCCGGGGATGTCCAGAAAGGAGCGCTCGACGCCCAGCACGTGCTGTTCGAGGCTGGAGAGGCTGCAGCTGGCCAGCCGGCCGCGATAGAGCCGCCGCGCCGGCGGCAGCAGATCCAGGTGCGGCAGCCCCGGCCAGGGCGCCGGCATCCGCGCAAGCCGATACCGCGTCTCCAGGATCGGCACGTCGAACCCGCGCCCGTTGAAGGTGACCAGGCCGCTGGCCCCGGCCACGATCCCGGCGACAGTCCCCAGCAGCGCCCGCTCCTCCGCGGGGCTGCGCATAAAGACCTGGTACAGGTGAAACCCATCCTCCGCAAACCGGCCCAGTCCGACCAGAAAGGCATAGGTCCCGGCCCCATCGGCCAGGCCGGTCGTCTCGATGTCGAGAAAGGCCAGGCCGGCCGGCGTCGGCGCGGCCTCGCCCGGCGCGGCCAGCTCGAGTAGCCCGTCCAGCGGCTCCTGCAGGAGCGCCGCGAGCGGCGCCCTGCCCTGGCGGTGCTCGAGGGGATAGCGCTCCTCGATCAGGAAGCACGTCCCCTCCCCGGTGTCCACCACGCGCCCCGCGACAGGCCAGTCCGGGGCCACCGCCGGCCGCGGCGACGGCTCATCCGCCAAGTCGCGCCCTCGGCGCAAGCCCAGCGCGTGCAATTGGTGCAAAACCTCTTCGGAAAGCCGGTGATCGGTCATCGGGCTGCCACTCACGTCTTGGCCCATCTCAGCAAAACGGCAGGGCCAACCTATAGGGTTCGCGCGCTATTTCAGGCCAAGCAACCCCAGCATCTCTTGCCACTCGCCCTCGAGCAGCGCGCGCTCCGCGGCATAATAGATGTGGTCACGGCCCTCTTCGTCGCGGTACACCAGGTCGGTGCGCTGCGCGTCGGCCCGGAGGTACCCGATGTTGCCCCACCAATAGACTCGGGCCTCGTCCAACGGCGTGTCCTGCTCGTGCATCTGGATGGCATAGGTGTACGGTGAGTCGGGGGAGAAGTCGGTCTGGCGCCGCACGCGGGGGTCCACTCGCCCACTCTGGGGGTCGCGAAACTGGTAGAGAAACTCGTCGCCGCTGGCCGTGCACCGGACGATCTCGACCCCTGTGGCGGGCAGCGCCACCCGCACCAGGTCGACCCAGCCTTCGGATTCGGCCAACTGGTTCCGATGGATGTGCCGGTAGGAACGCACCTGGTCATTTTCCTGCCGCATGACCAGGTCGAAAAAGAGCTGGAGTCCCTCCCAGTAGACGCGTTCGACGGCCGCCTGCCCACGCCACCGCGGGAGGTGCCTGCCCGGCTCACCCGGAGAAGACTGCGGAGCCGGCCCGACCGCCGGGGCCGGCGGTTCCGGCCCGGGCGACAGCTGCGGTTCGGGTTGTGCGGCCGGTTCGGGCTCCGGCGCCGGAGGCGGGGACGATTCCACCACCGCTGGCGGGGGTTCCACTGCCGAGGGCTCCTCCGGCAAGGTGGGTTCCAAGGGAGGAGCGCCTCCCACCGCTGGCTCCGGCGTGGGCACCGGTACAGGCGCGGGCGCGGGACGTTCGCGCACGGCCGGCCGGGGAGAGGGGCGGCCCACTGGCCGCGGCCCCCCGCGGGCCGCGTCTCCCGGGGTGGGCTCCCCCTCCTCCCCGGACGGCGGCTCGGCCTCCTCCAGCACCGGGTGGACACTCTCCACCAGGTCCCTCCAGCGCGGCGTCAGCCCCCATTCAGAGACGCCGTAAAAGATGTGGTCGATGCGCCCGGCGGGGTCGCGGTGCAGCAGGTCGAACACGCGGCGCTCACCGCTGGTATAGGCCCGCCACACCCCGCGATCCCCCTTCCAGCCGACGTGCGCCAGGTCGGCGCGGCCCAGCCGCAGCTTTTCCTGGCGCTCGATCGCATACGCCCACAGCCCCTTGGCCCGCTGCCGCGTCACGCCCGAGGTGACGCGGAGGTCGCGGACATCGTAGAACCAGACCCCATCGCGCAGGCAGGCGCCGACGATCTCCACCCCCGCCTGCGGCAGGTCCAGGCCGCTGGCCGGGAGCGCGCAGTTGGGCATGCCCGCCGTCACCAGGTCCAACACTTCTTGCCGCTCGGCCGGCCGGGTCCGCCCCTCCCGGTGCACATAGACGATGCCCTCGGCCGTGAGGTAGGGCGGCGCGGCTTCGGCATGCACCTCGATCCGGATCAGCTCCTTGTCGCCGTAGCGCAGGAGCTCGAGGTTCAGGTGCGGCGGCGGGTCGACCTGTTCGCGCACCGCGCGCGTCAGCACGACGCTCCAACTCTCCGGGTTGGCGACGCCCGCGGCATCTTCCTCCGTGAGGCCAATGATCAGGATACCGCCGCCGCCGTTGGCCAGCGCCGCCACGTCGCGGTACAGCTGCAGCGGGTCAACCGCCGGGCCATAGAGGATGAGCTGATCCGGCCCCTCCTGCCGCAGCTGCGCCACATAGGCGCTCAGCCGTTCGCGGACGGGAAAGCGCACCAGATCCTCGGCGCCGGCGAGCAGCGCGCCGTGCAGCCCGGCGAAGGAGCGTTCCGGCAGATGGATCTCGGTGTAGCTGGCGCCGATCCCGCTGCTGTCGTGCGACTGCCGCAAACAGCCCGCCGCCGACGACCACACCGCCGGCCGGGGCAGGGCGGCCGGGGACTCGCCCGCGGCGGCCACTTCCAGCGCGTGCACCTGGAGGGGCAGCGCCGCCAGGCCGATCCCGTTCCGATCGACGTCGCCATAGCTGGCGATGACGACGCCGCCGGCCTGGGCGATGAGCAGCGCCGCCGTGGCCAGGTCGGCCGGGGCCCGGATGCCGGCGGCAGCCTCACGCAGCCGCTCCATGGGGATGCCGAGGTTCAACAGGAGGGCGTTGAGCCGCTCCGCGGAGGTCTCGGGGGAAAAGAGGGCCACCAGGCCCACGCCTTCCTGGGAGACGATCTCGAATCCGGGCAGCAGGACGATCCGCCCCAGCAGGCGCTCGTACTCGCCGAGCACCGCCTCCTGCTCGGGCTGCAGCCGGCCGGCCTCTCGCAGCACCGTCAGCCGGCCGGTCTCCAGGCGCAGTTGCTCGTAGCCCCGGACGGAGCTGTGATCCACCACCCCAATCATGTCCAGCGCCGCGGCGTCGGCCCGGCGCAATATCGCCAAGAGGCTGTTCTCCCCCTCTTCACCGGCCAGCGCGCCGGCATGGATATGTAGATCCACCTTGTACCAGGTACTCGCTTCGGGCTCGCTCATGGCACCTCACCTCGTCGCAGAACAGGGGGTCGCTACAGTGGGTACCCGCGGCCGCAGCTGGGCCGGGCTGGCAGGGCACAGCGCCAGGCCGCTCCGCGGGGCCGGGGCGTGCGGTTCCAGGAGGCGAACGGGCGTGGGAGGCGGGTCGTCCGGACGGAACGGGGTATTCCGGCCGGAGCGAACGAGCTCAAGCGGACCAGGCCGCCGGCGGGTAAGAGTCCATCCAGGGACTATCTACCGCGCGAGCAGCACGGAAAAGGTCGGGCAGCACGCTGACAGGTACCGGTGCGCACCCCAGGGTCGGGCGTTCCTCATGCCCATGAAAGTCGCTGCCGCCGGTCGCTATCAGGCCATAATACGCGGCCACGGCGGCCAGGCGCGCGATCGTCTCCGCCGAATAGGTGCCGTAGTGGACCTCGAGCCCCAGGAGGCCGGCCTGCACGAGGCGTTCCAAAAAGGGCCACGGGACCAGTTGATCCGCCGGCGCGCTCCAATCGCGTTCGGGTTCGGCATAGGTTGGGTGGGCCAGGACCGGCACTCCCCGCGTCTGGCGGATCAGGCGTACGGCGTCCTCCGGCGTGAGCTTGAAACGCGAGATATAAGCCGGCCCGCCTTGCCCGATGTAGCGGTCAAAGGCCTCCTGGCGGGACGCTACCAGCCCGGCTTCCAGGAGGGCTTCCGCCACGTGCGCGCGGGTGACCGTTCCGCCCGGCGCCAATTCCTGGACGCGCTGCCAGGAGAGGGGGAGGCCCAGCTCCGCCAGGCGGCTCACCATGTCCCGGCCCCGGCTCAGCCGGCCCTCGCGAAACTGCTGCAACAGCTCCTGCAAGGAGGGCTGCCGGTAATCCAGGAAATAGCCCAGGACGTGGCAATCTCCCCCGTGATGATCGCTGCTCACCTCCATCCCAGGGATCAAGGTGATCTGGTACGTCCTGGCCGCGGCCCAGGCCTCGTCCAGGCCGGCGACCGAGTCGTGGTCGGTCAGCGCCAGGGCCTGGAGGCCCAATGAGGAACTCTTTTCTACCAGCTGGCGCGGGGACAGCCGGCCGTCAGAAGCCGTGCTATGGGTATGTAAATCGATCGTGCTGCACGCCTGCTCTACCAAACGACCCCCCGAGCGACAACCCAAAGGCTTTTCCGTTTCGTCTTTCCACGTCCTTGTGCTTCGGAACCCCACTCACGGGCAGCACAACCCCATCTGTGCCGCCGCCCAATTGCTTAACGTTTCTCGACCACCAAACGAATCGCTGTACGCTTCTCCTTTTCGATCACCACCTCGGCAAAGCTGGGGACACAGACGATCTCGATCCCATCTTCCTGCAAATAGCTTCGGGCGACAGTGACGGCCTTGACGGCCTGGTTCGTCGCCCCGGCGCCGATGGCCTGCAGTTCCGCCCGCCCCACCTCGCGGACCACGGCGGCGATGGCACCCGCCACGGAGGTAGGGCGGGACCGGGCCGAGACCTTGAGCACGCTCGGCCGTACGCCGGAGAACCCCTGGTGCACGGGGCTCGCGTCTTCAGCTTCGGGCTGTGGTACATCATCTGTCAGAGGCTCTTCGTTGTCGCGAAGGATTTCCATTGCGCCGCCTCCTTGGGCCTGGCCCTGCTGCCAAACGCCGCGCGATCTGCCGGACGTCCCTCGGCTGCCACCCAGAGAGCCCTGTCCACCCGACCGCGCGGCAGGCTATGCCGATCCAACGGGGGTCGCACGAACAGCCGCTTGTCCCGACGGGTTGATCCTGATTCTGGATCCGCCCATGGAAGAGCCGCCGACTCCGGCACCTGGCGCCGCAGCCCCAGGACCACGCGAGAGGCGCGCGGCGCACCATGTCAGAGGCGCTAACGCGCATAGTCGACAGCCCGTGTCTCCCGGATCACAGTGACCTTGATCTGTCCCGGGTATTGCAGGCTCTCCTCGATCTTTTTGGCAATGTCCCGGGCCAGGCGAATGCTGCCCAGGTCGTCCACATCGTCGGGCTTGACCAGGATGCGGATCTCCCGGCCGGCCTGGATCGCAAAGGCGCTTTCGACCCCCTTGAACGACTGCGCGACCGTCTCCAGCGCCTCCAGGCGCTTGATATAGTGCTCCAGCGTCTCCCGCCGCGCGCCCGGACGACCTCCCGAGATGGCGTCTGCCGCTGCCACACAAAAGTCCTCCATCGTCGTCATCTCTTCGTCGCCGTGGTGCGCCAGGATCGCGTGGACGATGGCCGGGGAACGACCCAGCCGCTTGACCATGTCGGCGCCGATCACCGCGTGGGGGCCCTGGACCTCGTGGTCCATCGCCTTGCCGATGTCGTGCAGCAAGCCCGCGGTACGGCAGATATTGACGTTGGCGCCCAACTCGGTCGCCATCAGGCCGGCCAGAATGCTCACCTCGAGCGAGTGCTCCAGCACATTCTGCCCGTAGCTCGTGCGGTACCGCAGCCGGCCCAGCAGCCTCAGCAGGTCGGGGTGCAGCCCCTGCACACCGGCCTCCATGGCCACCCGCTCCGCTTCCTCCCGCATAATCGTCTCGGTCTCCTGGGTGACCTTCTGGACCATCTCCTCGATGCGCGTCGGATGGATCCGCCCGTCCTGGATCAACCGTACCAGCGTCATCCGAGCGATCTCGCGCCGCACCGGATCGTGCGCCGAGAGGGTGATCGTTTCCGGCGTGTCGTCCACGATCACGTCGACCCCCGTCAGCTGCTCCAGCGCGCGGATATTGCGCCCCTCGCGGCCGATCACCCGCCCCTTGATCTCGTCGTTGGGCAGCGGGACGACCGAGATCGTCACCTCGGCCACATAGTCCGAGGCGCAGCGCTGTACAGCGGTCGCGATGATCTCTTTGGCCAGCCGGTCCGCCTGTTCCCGCGTCTCGGTCTCGACCTGGCGCAGCACCCGGGCCAGGTCGCCGCGAGACTCTTGCTCGACGGCTGCCAGCAGCTGCTGGCGGGCCTCGTCGCGGGTCAGCTCGGCGATCCGCTCCAGGGCCTGAATCTCTTGCTGCCGCACCTCCTGGGCCTGTTGATAGGTCCTTTCCACCTCCTTTTCTCGCTGCAAAAGTTTGCGTTCCCGTTGTTCCTGTTCTTCCTGGCGGCGATCGAGAAGCTCCTCCTTGCGGTGCAGGCGTGCTTCCTGCCGCTGCTGGTTCACGCGGGCCGTCTTGTTCTCCGTCTCGACCAGCTCGCGCAGCCGCAGCGATTCATCCTTGGCGGCCAGGAGGATCTCTTTCTCCTGGATACGCGCGTCCTCGACCAAACGGTGGGCCTCCGCCTCCATCTCCTCGACGCGGGACTTGGCCCGCCAGCGAAACATCAGGTAGCCGATCAGGAAGCCGGCCACAGCCACAGGGACGAGCAAAACCAGTATCCACCACCATGCCATGATGTAAACCTCCTCGATGTCAGCCTCCTTCTTCCGGCACCGCGACACGGCATGTCACAGCGACGGCCGGACCCATTGGGGGGCAGGAGGCCTGTTTGTTAAGGTTCGGAGAATGGGCGCTTGTTGGTTGTGGACAGAAAACGCCAAGGACAGCAACCGTACACGAATCAACTGCCCGGGGGCAGTACCCAACTCCTAAACCTGTGTTCAATCGGCTGAACCGAATTCATCATACCTGTTTTGCCGCCGCGTGTCAAGTGGGAAGCGTTACGGTTCCGGCACCCACAGGACCGCGTCGAACCAGACGCAGAAGCCGACCTCGTCGGTCAGGTTGTCCAGGTAGACAAAGCCCTGCCGGCCGGCCTCAAAGGTGTAGCTGCCCAGGTCGACCCACCGGTCGACGTTGAGCGCCTGGTCCACCGTCACCACCGTCTCCCCGCCGGTATGGTGGACCACGTAGCGGGCGGCCTGGCTGTCGGGCACGCCGTTGCTCCAGTACGGGACAAAGGCATACACGCGATAGCGCCCGCCGCGCAGCAGCGTCGGCCGCCAGGTGCCGCTTTCGACGACCCCGTTCAGCTGCCCCGGGTCGCCGATGGGCGCCAGGCCGCTGCGGGCCTCGCTGGGGGTCCACTGCGCGCTGCCGCCGATGGCCCCGCGGCCGTCGGACCACTCGGTCCCGGACCGCACAAAGGCCGCGCCGGCGTCGTCCACCAGCACCGACCCCGCCGGATAGCTGCACGGAGATAGCCGGTCTGCCCACAGCCACAGGCTGGCCGTGCCGGCGGCGTGCTGGGCCCAGGGGTCGGCCCCGCCGCCGCACCATCCCTCCGGGTCGGTCTGCCGACCCAGGTAGTACACCGCCAGGTGCAGGTGCGGCCCCTCGGCGCAGCCAGAAGCGCCCCCCAGCCCCAGCACCTCACCCCGCCGGAGCTGCCGGCCCACCTCCACGTCGACCCGCGAGAGGTGCCAGTAGAGCGTCCGGTAGCCGTTGCCGTGATCCAGGATCACCCCCAGGGCCGGCCAACCGCAGCCGTCGTTGGACGCGCCGGCCCAAATCACCGTGCCGTCGGCCGCGGCCACCACCGGCGCCCCCACGTCGAGGGCGAAATCCCACCCGTTGTGCCCGTCGTAGGGCAGCCCGGGGGCTTCCTCCCCCATGTGCGGGACGATCCTCCCATCTGGGCTGAGGAAGGGGCCCTGGTGGTCGTAGACGGAGGTGACTTCATAGTCGCCCGTGTACGGCTGGGTGAGGAACGGGGCGGCTGCCGGCGCCGGCAGGCCCGTCAACGGCTGTCGCGGATCCTCGCCAAAGAGGCGGCGGTAGGTCGCCACGAACGACCCCTCACCCGAGCCCTGGAGTCGATCCAGGGTCGCCTCGTCGCCCGTCTGGGCCACCAGCCGCAGGATCGCATAGCCGCCCAGGTTTGTCCCTGCCGGCACGGGGATCGTCCGCCCGTCGCGCAGGAGCAGCGTGTCGAGCACGCCATAGTCGCGCACCCCGCGAAAGAGCTCGCGGACGCCCCAGCGGATCTGGGCATCCAGGCCGCGGGTCGCCGCGTCGGCATAGCCCAGGGCCAGGTCCAGTGCCTCGGGGGTGGGGCTGGGGTCGTCCACCAGCCCGCTGGCGAACTCGATGAGCGCCAGCACGACCTTGGGGTTGAGCCCGTAGAGAAGGCTCTGGCCGGCGATGACGTCGGCGACGGGCACTTCCTGGTCGCCCACCCAGATGCGCAGCCGGCCGAGCGTCCCGGGCCGACCGTCCAGGAACTGGCGTACCTCTTCCGTGCCCCAACCGGGGGCGTAGAGCAGGCGCGCGTCGTTCAGGAGCGCGGCCGGCGAGCCGGTCGTCACCTCGGTGGGAAAGGCGTAGCTGTTGCTGTACGAGGTGGGGTAGAGCGCGGGTACGGCGGTGGGCTCCGGCGTCCGGGCCGGCCGCAGCGCCAGCGGCAGGACGACCGCCAACCCGACCACCAGGACCAGCACAACGGCCAGAACCACCCGCGCGGGGGGCCACAGGCTGTGCCACCAGTCGACGGCCTCCTGCCAGCGCCGCGCGAGCTTCACCGCAGTCCCTCCAGCAGATGCACGCGGATGCGGCCGGCCGGCAGGTCCACCTCCCGCACGACGTCCTCGATCAGTGGGATCAGGACCTCTCCCCCGGGGCCCTGGACGACCAGGACCTCGTTGCTGCCCGTGGACAGGATCTCGACGACGGGGCCCAGGTGCTCGCCCTCGTCGGTCCAGACCTCCAGGTCCAGCAGCTGGTGGTAGTAGTACTCCCCCTCGCCGGGGGCCGGGGCCAGCCCTTCCGGGACCTGTACCAGCTCGCCCCGTAGCTCCTCGGCGGCGTTGCGGTCGTCGCAGCCGGCCAGCTTCAGCCGGCCGGCCCCGCGGTACAGCTGCGTCCACTCGACCTGGCGGGGACAGGGCGGGTCCCCCAGGTAGAGCGTCTGGGCGTCGAGGAACAGCTCGGGAAAGTCGGTGTCCAGGAGGACCTTGACTTCGCCCCGGATGCCAAAGGGGGCGACGATCTCACCGATCACCAGGTATTCCGTCGGCTGAACCGGTGGCTGGGTCTCCCTCGCGGCAGTCATCGGGACCTCAGACGACGTCGAGGGTAATGTGGATGCCCTGGCGGGCGGCCGCGGCATCCAGGATCTCGCGGATGGCGTCGATGATGCGGCCATCCTTGCCAATGATCTTGCCCCGGTCGTGCGGGTCCACTGTCAGCTTATAGATCGGCCCCTGCCGGCCATGGACCTGCCGCACGTGCACGGCTTCCGGCTCGTCGACCAGGATGCGGGCAATGTACAGGATCAGCTCTTCCATGGGCCTTGCCTCTACGCATTCGTGCATATGCAAAGGGTGAGGGGCAAGCCCTCACCCGGCAGCGACGATAGCAGGGAACAGGTGGGCATCCCCTGCCGGCGCCGACGACCTTTACGGCAGAATACCCTTGTCCTTGAGCAGCCGCACGACCGCCTCGGTCGGCTGGGCACCCTGGGAGAGCCAGTGGCGTACCCGGTCTTCCTTGATCTCGAGCGTGACCGGCTCGGAGCGCGGGTTATAGTGCCCCAGGATCTCGAGGAAGCGGCCATCGCGCGGCGCGTGGGAATCGGTGGCGACAATGCGATAGGTCGGCTGCTTGGGCGCCCCCATACGGCGCAGACGAATCTTGACCAAACTACACCTCCAAATGGTGACCGGTTATTGGGTATCGGGGATCGGGCCCGGTTACCAATAACCGATCACCGATCACCGAAACATCGCTAGTATATCACGCCCCTGCCCTTTCGTCAATCGGCGCATCATCTTGCGATACTGCTCGAACCGGTTGAGCAGGACGTTGACGTCGTGCAGCGAGGTGCCGGAGCCGCGGGCGATGCGCCGGCGGCGGCTGCCGCCGATGATCTCGGGGCGCGAGCGTTCGTCCGGCGTCATCGAGCAGATGATCGCCTCGAGCCGGCGGAACTGTTTCTCGTCCACCTGCAGGTTCTGGGCGCGCATCGTCTGCCCCAGGCCGGGGATCATGCCCAGGAGCTGGTCCAACGGGCCCATCTGTCGCAGCTGGCGCATCTGGTCCAGAAAGTCGGCCAGGTCGAAGGTGCCCTTGCGGACCTTGGCCTCCAGCGCCTGCGCCTGCTCCTCCGTATAGGCCTCCTCGGCCCGCTCGATGAGGCTGAGGACGTCGCCCATGCCCAGGATGCGCGAGGCCAGGCGGTCGGGGTAATAGACCTCCAGGGCGTCGGTCTTTTCGCCGGTGCCCAGGAACTTGATCGGCACGCCGGTGACGCTGCGCATCGAGAGGGCCGCGCCGCCGCGGGCGTCGCCGTCGACCTTGGTCAGGATGAGGCCGGTGAGGCCGAGGCGGTTGTGGAACTCGCCGGCCACGCGGACGGCGTCCTGGCCGGTCATGGCGTCGGCCACGAGGAGGATCTCGTGCGGGTTAGCGGCCTTTTTCACCCGGACGAGCTCGTCCATCAGCTCCTCGTCGACGTGGAGCCGGCCGGCCGTGTCGAGGAGGACGTGGCTGCGGCGCTGCTGGTTGGCGGCGCGCAGGGCCCGCTGGCAGACGCCGGGGGCATCCTTGCCGGCCCCCTCGCTGTAGACGGGCAGATTCAACTGCTCGCCAAGGACCTCGAGCTGGCGCACCGCAGCCGGCCGGCGCAGGTCGGCCGCGACCAGCAGCGGAAAGTCGTTGCCCTTGCGCAGGTAGGCGGCCAGCTTCGCCGCCATCGTCGTCTTGCCCGAGCCCTGCAGCCCCACCAGCATGATCACGGTGGGGGGCGTGCCCGCCTGCGCCAGGGGCACGGGGGACTCGCCGAGGGTGCGGATCAGCTCCTGGTGGACGATCTTGACCACCTGCTGCGCCGGCGACAGGCTGCGCATGACCGTCTCGCCGATGGCCTGCTCGCGCACCCGCGCGACAAAGTCCTTGACCACTTTGTAGTTGACGTCGGCCTCGAGGAGCGCCAGGCGCACCTCGCGCAGCGCCTCGTCGACGTCCTTTTCGCTGAGCCGGCCCCGCCCGCCGAGACGGTTAAAGATGGCCTGGAGTCGGTCGGTAAGGCTTTCAAACATCGGAACCTCGCCGTACTGAAAGCTCCCCCGCGTTGGAAACGGGTGAGGAGTGCTTGGCGGTGCAAGACGTGCAGCGTGCAAACAGGCAAGCTGCTGGTTCAGCAGTGCCGGGGGAATTGTAACAGGAGCTGGGGCGAATGTCAAGGAGCCGTCGGCCGTATCTCGCCAATCCGCAGCAGCACCACGCCCGCCAGGATCACGCCGGTGCCGATGAGCTGCACGCCCGTCAGCCGTTCCGCCAACACCAGGTAGGCCCACAGGGCGGTCAGCGGCGGCTCCAGGGTGGCGAGCAGGCTGGCGACGCTGGCCGGAAGGTATTCCAGGCTGAGGGTATAGAGGCCGTAGCCGCCCACGGTGGGCCCGACGGCCAGCAGCGCGAGCACGCCCCACCCGGCCAGGTGCGGTCCCAGCCAGAGGATCGTCGCCGGGCGCTGCAGGAGCAGCAGGAAACAGGTCGCGAAACCAAAGGTATAGACCATGCTGGTCCACGCCGACAGCCCACGCTGCGCGGCGGCCTTACCCATCAGGCTGTAGCCGGCAAAGGCCAGGCCGGCCACCAGCCCGACGGCGATGCCGACCGGGTTGACCTGCCAGGCCGCGAGGTCGTAGGCGCCCGCGACGAGCACGCACCCGGCGATGCAGAGGACGACGGCGCCGATCTTGGCCGCGTTCAGCCGCTCGCGAAAGAGCCGCCACCCCAGGAGCGCGGTAAAGGCCGGCGCGCTGTAGGCAAGCACGGTGGAGACGGCGGCCCCGTTCAGAGACACCGAGGTGGTCCATAGGGCGTTAAAGACCGCCAGGACCAGGCCGTAGAGGAGCAGAAAGGGCAGGTGCCGGCGCAGGCCGGCCGGCGCCAACAGCGACCGCCTGACGAGGCCCAGCCCCAGCGCCAGGCTGAGCGTGACAAAGAGGTCGCGCCAAAAGGCCAGCACCAGCGGGGGCAGGTGATACTGCTCGCTGAGGTAGCGGATAAAGACGGCCGTTGTCGACCACAGCGCGATGCCGACGAGGGCGATGGTATAGCCGCGGGTGGTGGAGCGGGTGTCTGCCTGCACGGGCGACTCCTGTTCGCAGGGGATGGCGGTCGACGTCCGGGTTACGGCCGGGACGCCGGCCGGCCGCTATCCGCACTGCCGCCAAGTGGATCACCTGCGGTGCCCAGAGGCCCGGCCAGGAAGGACGCAAACGCCTGGAGGAACGCCTCCGGCTGTTCCTCATGCGGGATGTGGCCGCAGGCGGGGACGATCACCAGCCGCGCCCCGGGAATCTCGCCTGCCAGCCGCACGCTCTGCTCCGGCGGCACGATCCGATCGTCGTCGCCGGTGAGGACGAGGGTGGGCACATGGACGGCGGCGAGCTGGCTGTCCAGCCTCAGCGGCGCGGCCGCCGTCGTAAACTCCCACAGGGCGCGGTCCCAGTTCTCGACCTGCAGCGGCTTGCGGTAGCCGGCCCGGTCCTCCTCCGTAAACAAGGTGGGGTCGTGCCAGGCCAGCCGCAGGCCTTCGTCCCCCCACCGCTGGATCAGCCGGACCAGGAGCGGCCCGATGCGGCGCGCCTGGGGGGTCTGCAGCAGGAAGCGCCCGAACCCGCCGCGTGCTTCCCCACCGGCAAAGACGGCCGGGTCCTCCAGCACGAGCGCCTGCACCCGCTCCGGGTGGCGCAGCGCCGTCGCGAGGGCGACGGTGCCGCCGGCCGAGTGGCCTACCAGGATGGCCCGCTCCACGCCCAGCGCGTCCATCAGCCCCACCGTCAGGCTGACCGCCGAGGCAGTGGAATAGGGGCTCGCCCCCGTCCATTCCAGGGGCCGCTCGGTGAGGCCAAAGGCCGGCCGGTCAAAGGCGATGACGGTGCCGGTCCGCGCCAGGGGCGCAAACACTTTGTGCCATGAGTAGGTGCTGGCCCCAAAGCCGTGCAGCAGCAGGAAAACGGGCGCCCCCTGTCCCTCCTGCTTGTAGTGGACCCGGATGCCGTTCACCACCACGAAGCGGCTGTCGGGATCGGCTAGCTCCTCCGGCGGATGCACATCCTTCAACGGCGGGACGGGGACGAGGAAGGGCCCGACGACCACGAGGAGCAGGAGCACGCCCAACACGATAAGGACAACGCGCAGGAACCTTTTCAAGGGATGACCTCCTGTCAACAGATCCCGGCCGAAGCGAACGTGCAGCTTTTCCGGGTTCAAGCGGCTCATACCTGCTCCTCCCGCTCCGGCAACCGGAGCCAGGCAAAGGCGGTCAGGCCGGTAAATGGCTGGGGGATACCGGGCCTATCGGCCCTGGCACTGCCGGGCGCTATTCTAGCAGAAAAAGGACCAAGTTTCAACCGGGAAAAAGGCCATCCCCTCCCCACAACATGCTCAAGATTTGCTCACCAGCCTGTGGCATACTGATGCCAGAACAAGACCGCTTCGGCCGGCGTTCAAGGGCGCAGCGGCCAGCAGGCAGCCGGAGGTGGCAAGATGCAGGGCACTGAGCGGATCAATCAAAGAACCATCGCTGGAGAAGTCGTCCGGGCGGTCATCGGCGTGATCTTGCTCGTCCTGCTGATCGGCCTGTGGGTTTCGCTCTGGGTGCCGCTGCTGCCGCTGCGGTAGGCCCAAACCGCGCCATGGGTGGCGCGTTGGGCAAGCAGGAGGTTATCATGGCACACTCGCGGTTTTGGCGGATTGGGTTGGGGCTGTTGATCCTGGTCATCGGGTTGGCGGCCATCGGCGGGGCCATTCAGCGCAACGCCTGGATGCAGGGGTACATGATGGGCCAGCTGGCGGCCAGCGGCGAAGGGCAGGCGCTGGCGCCCTACATGCCCTATGGCTACCCGGGCGCGCACTCGATCGGACCCTGGCTGCTCGGCATCGGGCTCATCCTGGTTCTCATGGCCATGGCCGGCAGATTTATGCGCTTCCACGCCTGGAAAAAGGCCGGGGGCAAACCGCCGGCCGAATGGGCCGAGCATTGGCGGCGCCACCACGGGCCCGTGCCGCCCTGGATGCACTGCGGGGAGGAGCATGCGGCGGCCGCGGAGGAAAAGCCAGCCCCGGAGCCGGAGCCAGCGGCCGAGAGCTAGTCGATTCCGGCGCGCGACGCCCGGGTCTAACCCGCACCCGGGCGTCGCCAGCCCGGCCGGCTGGCGGAACTATAGCCCTGTCTGCGGGCCGGCAGCCTCCCCGACGGAGGGGTTGGCCCGGCCCTGCCGTTGTCCGCAGCCCGCAACGCTCACGCCGGCCACTTGCAAACCGGCCCGGCTTGTGGTACAAAGTACGGTGGAGGACTGCATGTACGGTGCGATTCTTGTAGTGGACGACGAACCCGCGATCGTCAAGCAGGCCCGGGATTACCTGGAGCAGAGCGGCTTCCAGGTGTTCACGGCCGGCGATGGCGTGACGGCGCTGTCTGTCGCCCGGCAGTCCGGCCCGGACCTGATCGTGCTCGACCTGAACCTGCCCGGCATGGACGGGCTGGACGTCTGCCGGGCGCTGCGCCGCGAGTCGGACGTGCCGATCATTATGCTCACCGCCCGGGTGGACGAGGCCGACCGGCTGGTCGGGCTAGAGCTGGGAGCCGACGACTATATCGTCAAGCCCTTTTCTCCGCGTGAATTGGTGGCCCGGGTGCGGGCCGTGCTGCGGCGCGTGCGCGGCGGGGTGCGCACCCCCGGGCTGATCCGGGCCGGAGAGCTCGAGATCGACCTGTCGGGCCACCGGGCCACCCGCGCCGGCCAACCCATCGATCTCACCCGCAGCGAGTTCGACCTGCTGGCGGTCCTGGCGCAGCACCCCGGGCAGACCATGACGCGTATGCAGTTGCTCGACCGCCTGTACGGCGTGGCCTACGAGGGCTACGATCGCAGCATCGACACCCACATCAAGAACCTGCGCCGCAAGGTCGAGCCCGACCCCGGCGCGCCGCGCTACGTCCTCACCGTGTACGGTGTGGGCTACAAGTTTGGCGAAGAGGTATAGATAAGTTGAACAAGCACCGCCCCCATGGCAGCCCCTGGGCCGGGTACTGGCATCACGAGCCACGATTTCACAGCTGGCCGCAGGTCCGGCGGCACAAGCGGCGTTTTCTGCTGGTCCGTTTCGCCGGCGGGCTGGTCTTTTTCGCCCTCCTGGTGGCCGGCGGCATGGCCCTCCTGTCCTGGGTCCTGACCGGACTGCTGGGCGGTTCCGACCAGGCCACGGCGGCGCTGTGGGTCGCGGGGATCATCCTGGTGCTGGGCTTTCCGCTGCTGGCGGCCGGCCTGGCGCTGCGCGCCTTTCGCCGCTTTGCCACGCCGCTGGCCGACGTGATGGCCGCCGCCGACGCCGTCGCCGAGGGCGACCTGAGCGTGCGCGTGCCGGTACGCGGCAGCGGCGAGTTCGCCCGGCTGGCCCGGTCCTTTAACCGCATGGCCGAGGAGCTGGCCCGGTCCGATCAGCAGCGGCGCAACCTGACCGCCGACGTGGCCCACGAGCTGCGCACTCCCTTGCAGGTTATCCAGGGCAACCTGGAGGGCGTCCTCGACGGCGTGTACGAGCCGACGGCGGAACACGTCGGCGCGACGCTGGAGGAAACACGCCTGCTGACCCGGCTGGTGGAGGACCTGCGCACCCTCTCCCTGGCCGAGGCCGGCCAACTGCCGCTGGTGTGGGAGCCGGTGGACGTGGCCGAGCTGCTGGCCGACGTGCGCACCAGCTTCAGCGGCCAGGCCGAGGCGGCGGGGATCGATCTGCACGTCGACACTGCCGAGGCGCCCCCCGCGGGCGCCATCGCCGGCGACATCGGGCGGCTGACCCAGGTACTGGGCAACCTGGTGGCCAACGCCCTGCGCCACACCCCGGCCGGCGGCACCATCGTCATGCGGGCTGCGGCCGGCCTGGGCGGTACGCGTATCGTCGTCCAGGACACCGGCCAGGGGATCCCGGCCGAGGATCTGCCCTACATCTTTGACCGCTTCTGGCGCGGCGACCGGGCCCGCTCGCACGCCGGCGGGGCCGGCAGCGGACTGGGATTGGCCATCGCCCGGCAGTTGGTGCAGGCCCACGGCGGCCGCATTAGCGCCACGAGCGAGGTAGGCCGGGGAAGCACCGTGACGATCGACCTCCCACGGAGCGCTGCGCCGCCTGGGGGGGATGGGACGTGACGGGCGTATGGAGCGGCCGTCCCACAGCGACACTCGTGCGTGCGCACGGGCTGCGTTAGCCGTACAAAGGTCGCCAGAAGCCGAGGAGACGCGCTATGGTGTATGAACAGGAGCTAGATGCCGTCCTGCAAGAGATTTACGCCCGTTGGGAAATCCCCGGTTTGGCGGTCGGGATCGCCCAGGATGACGAGATCGTATATGCCCGGACGTTGGGCGTCCAGAGCCTGGCCACCCAGGCGCCCGTCACGCTCGATTCGGTCTTTGGCGTCGCCTCCATCTCCAAGATCTTTGTCGCCACGGCCGTCATGCAGCTGGCAGAACGGGGCGCGATCGAGCTGGATGCGCCGCTCGTCCACTACCTGCCCTATTTTCGGCTGGACGACGATCGCTGTGCCCAGATCACGATCCGGCAGAGCCTCAGCCATACCTCGGGGATGCCGGATATGGACGAGTTGGAATACAACCACCTCATCCACCATCCCGAGGAGGATGAAGGGGCCGCGGAGCGCTATGTCCGCCGGCTGCGCAGCCGCAAGCTGGCTGCCGCCCCGGGGGAACGCTTTCTGTACAGCAACATCGCCTACAACGTGTTGGGGGATCTGATCGCCAAGGTTTCCGGGCAGTCTTTCGAAGCCTATATGCAGGAACAGGTTCTGCGCCCCGCGGGCATGCCGAACAGCACATTCCTGCCGGCCGAGGTCGGGCCGGACCGGCTCGTCACGCCGCATCTCCGTATGCCCGCCCTGGGCGGCAATCCCCTGTTCCCCTATCACCGGGCCGATTCCCCGGCCAGCAACCTGCACACGACCCTCCCGGATATGTGTCATTGGGGCATGGCCAGCCTGAACCGGGGCCGCTATCAAGGGCGGCAGTTTCTCTCGCCGGCCGCCTACGACGTCATGTGGACCCCGGCTGCGGACCGCGGGAACCCGCGCCCCGGTATGTACGAGGACATGGCCCTGGGGTGGAATCTCGGGCACTATCACGGCGCCGCAACGGTCAGCCACGGCGGAGGAGGGTTCGGCTGGAGAGCCTTTTTCTTCCTGCTGCCGGAAAAGAGGTGCGCCGCGGTGATGCTGTCCAACGAGGAATCCGAAGCGATCAGCCGCATCACCCGAGCGGTGGCCTATGCCGTGCTGGGTGAAAAACCGGAGGCCGGTACCGTTTCGTGGCTGGTGCCAATTTGCCAGGCGCTGGCAGAGGGCGGGCTCCCGGCCGCGTACGCTCGTTATGCCGACATCAAGGCCCGCGGCGCGGAGGACTTTTCCCTGGGGGAGTGGGACCTCATCGACCTGACCTACCAGCTGATGGGGGCCGGCAAAGCGGACCTGGCCCTCGACGTGCTGGAGTTGAACCTCCAGGCCTTTCCCGAGTCCGTCGATTCGCACCTGGAGCGGGCCAAGATCTATATGCAGCAAGGCGCCTACGGGCCGGCCCAGGAAGCCCTCGCGCAGGCCCTGGCGATCGCCCCCGACAACGCCGCCGCGGCCACCCTGCTGGACCAGGCACGCCAGGGCGAGCGCGGCGGCGGCTAGAGCAGCGGCAGCTGTTTCGCCGCCTGCGGGGCGTAGGGTATGATGCGCGTGGCGAGGCCGCGGCGGGCGCACAGCTCCGCGAACAGTTTCCCCAGGCGGCCGGCCTGCGGCACAGCGCAGCCGTACCGCTCCCCGTAGGTCCGCTCGTACCGCGCGCGCAGCCCCGGAAAGAGCTCGTCCAGCCGGGCGTAGAAGTAGGCCCGCTGTCGGTCGCGCATCGTCATGCCGAACGAGGGGATGATGTAGGACGCGCCGCAGGCATGCGCCCGTTCCACGATGGCGGCAATGTTTTCCTCACTGTCCTCGAGAAAGGGGAGCACCGGCATCAGCGTGATGCCGGTATAGATGCCGTGGGCCGCGAGGGCCGCGAGGGCGGCGAAGCGGGCCGACACGGGGGGCGCGTAGGGCTCAACCTTGTTTCCCAGCGCGTCGTCGGCGGTCGTGATGGTGAAGGTGACCGCGGCGTATACGCGCCCAATCTCCTGCAATAGCTCCAGGTCGCGCAGCACCAGATCGCTCTTGGTGAGGATATGGACGGGAAAGTGGAACTCGGCGATGGCCTCCAGCGCGCGGCGGGTCAGCTGCACCTTGCGCTCCAGCGGCATGTACGGGTCGTTCATCGAGCCGGTGCCGATGGTGCCGCGCACGCGCTTGCGCGGCAGCTCGTCGCGCAGCAGCTCGACCGCATTGGCTTTGACCAGGATCTCGCCGTCGAAATCCGCGATGCCGTAGCACTCGCTGCGCGAGTCGCAGTAGATGCAGCGGTGCTGACACCCGCGATAGAGGTTCAGGTTATACCGCAGCCCGAACCAGGTATCGGGCTGCTTGACGGGGGAGAGCATGACCTTGGCTTGAATCTCGCGGATCATCGGCAGCCATCCTGTCCAGCGCGTCTCAGGGTGCCCCGCGGGCCAGGCGCGCGAGCAGCTCCCGCACCTGGCGCTCCATCTGGGCCGTCGCGTCCGCCGGTCCCGTGACGTCCAGGTCGTGGACCCCCCAGTACTCGACGGCCGCGGCGTAGGCGGGAAAGCGCTCCGCCACCAGGGGACGGTGCTCGGCCTCGTCCAGGGCGACGATGCGGCCGGCGGCCGCCAGGTCGGCGGCGGCCGCCTGGCGCGGGCCGCGCTCGTCCGGCGGCACGGCGATGCCCCGCGCCGCCAGCCCCTCGACCGCGGCGCGCGAGATCGCGCCGGTGTTATAGATGCCGCGCTCGATCGCCAGGCCGCGCGAAAAGGCCCGCCAATCCGGCCCGGCCCGCTCCGCCAGGGCATTGAAGAGGTGCTCGGCGAAGCGGCTGCGGTAGTAGTTGCCGGTACAGAGGAAAAGGACCCACTTCATGGCTGCTTCCTGCAAGACCCGCCTTGCCGCCGGCTCGCACCGGCGGCCACCGTGGCCGAGAAGGACGATTGCGCGGCATCATAGCAAAAAGGCCGCCGAAATGCAAACGCACCTTGTCTCCGGCCGCCCAATCTGGTACAATACAGGTACCTGTTCAAGGAAGAAAGGAGGCGACGATGGACACGTACAGATACCTCATCATCGGCGGCGGGATGGCCGGCGAGCGCGCCGCCGAGGGCGTCCGCAAGGTGGATCCGGCCGGCCCGCTGGCCCTGGTCGCGGGCGAGCCGCACCTCCCCTACGACCGCCCGCCCCTCTCCAAGGGCTACCTGACCGGCGAAGAAGGCCGCGACAAGGTCTATCTGCGGCCGGCCGAGTTCTATGCCCAGAACGACGTGGCCCTCTTCCTGGGGGTGCGCGCGGCGGCGCTCGACCCCGCGGCGCGCCGGGTGACGCTGGCCAACGGGCGGGTGCTGGGTTACGAGAAGCTGCTCCTGGCGACCGGCGGCACGGCCCGCCGGCTGTCCATCCCCGGCAGCGACCTGCCCGGTGTCCTGGCGCTGCGCACCCTCGCCGACGCCGACGCCATCCGCGCGGCGGCGCAGCCGGGGAAACGCGCCCTGGTCGTGGGCGGCTCCTTCATCGGCTCGGAAGCCGCCGCCGCGCTGGCTGCACTTGGGCTGGAGGTGGCGGTGGTCTTTCCCGAGGCCCGCCTCCTGGCGCGCGTCGTGCCGGCCGAGATCAGCGCCTGGCTGCACGGGATGTATACGGCGCGCGGGGTGCGCTTCTACACCGGCCGCACCCCGGCCCGCCTGGAAGGGGCCGGCCGTGTAGAGCGCGCCGTGTTGGACGACGGCACGGAACTGGATATCGACCTGGTGGTCGCCGGCGTGGGCATCACGCTGGACACGGAGCTGGCCCGCGCGGCCGGCCTGGCGTTGGACGAGCGCGGCGCCGTCCTGGTGGACGAGTTCCTGCGCACGAGCGACCCGGCCATCTATGCCGCCGGCGACATCGCCAGCTGGCCCGACCCCACCTTTGGCAGACGCCTGCGCGTGGAGCACTGGGATGTCGCCCGGCAGCAGGGGCTGCGGGCCGGCCGTACCATGGCCGGCGAGGAGCAGCCCTATACCGCCGTGCCCTACTTTTACTCCGACCTCTTCCACTACGCCCTGGAAGCCTGGGGCGATCTCTCGGCGTGGGAGCAGACGGTCCAGCGCGGGGAGCCGGAAAGCGGGCACTTTTTCCTCTTTTACTTTGCCGCGGACCGGCTGACCGGCGTCCTCGTGGGCAATCCCACGAAAGAAGAGCGCAAGCTGATGCCGGCGCTGGTACGGGGGCGGGGGGCATATGCGGAGACGGCGGGAAAGCTCGCGGATGAGCAGGTGGCGATCGAGACGTTGATCGCATAGAGGCAAGGGGCATGAACGATAATCCGCGCCCTGCCCCTTTTTGTCAGGCATCAGTTGCTGCCAAGGAGCTGCCCATGCGCCGTCCAGAACAGGAAATCGCCGACCGCGCCGCCCTCGAGAAAATCCTCCAGCGCGCCACCGTCTGCCGCCTGGGGCTGGCCGTGGCGGACGAGCCGTACGTCGTCCCCGTCTCCTTCGGCTACGAGGATGGCTGCCTCTACGTCCATTCTTCGCCCGAGGGCAAAAAGGTCGAGATGATCCGCCAGAACCCCCGTGTCTGCTTCGAGGTGGAGGTGGACGAGGAGGTGGTCCGCAAGCGCACGCCCTGCGCCTGGAGCATCCGCTACCGCAGCGTGATCGGCTGGGGCCGGGCGGCCTTGCTCACCGTCGAGGAGGAGAAACGGCATGCGCTGGACGTGATCATGGCCCACTACGGCGGCTCCGTCCCGGGTGCGTATGCCGACAAGGCGCTGCGGGAGGTGGCAGTCCTACGGATCAGGATTGAGGAGATGACAGGAAAGAGGTCCGGCTATTGAGACCGCAGCGCCCTCTCGGGGTCCGGGCGGAAAAAGTAGGCTAGAAACCTGGGCATCCGCCGGTTATCCCCGTACCATGGGGTAGCTATCCCCGTACCATGGGGTAGCTATCCCCGTACCATGGGGTAGGCCTCCCCGTGACACAGAGAGGCGCTCTCCGTGTCACGGGGTAACCGACCCCGTACCATGGGGTAGGCCTCCCCGTGACACAGAGAGGCGCTCTCCGTGTCACGGGGTAACCGACCCCGTGACACGGGGTAACCGACCCCGTGTCACGAGGAGCGTGAGAAGGTGTCACGGACAGCGCGAGAAGGTGCCACGGGGAGCGTGAGAAGGTGTCAGAAGAGCGGTAAACAAAGTATCAGGCAGCCAGGTTTCAGGTTTCGAACCTGCCTATTGCTCGAGCCACACCGCCTCGCCCACGACGACGACCTCCCCCTGCCGCTCCTGCACGAGCCCCCGGACGACGTGCGGCGCCTCCTGCCCCACCACCCCGGCGCTGGAGCGATAGATCTCGGGAAACAGGACCACCTCGATCGCCCCCCCGCGATCTTCCAGGCTGAGAAAGGCCATCCACTCCCCCCGTTTCGTCCGGTGCGGGCGCACCCCGATAGGCCAGCCGGCCACGATCACCGTCTCCCCGACGTACGTCCCCAGCACGGCGCTGCTCACCGGCCGGTAGCGTTCCAGCCGCTCCCCATAGAGGCTGAGCGGATGGCCGCTCACGGCCAGGCCCAGGATCGCGCGCTCCAGGGAGATGCGCTCTTCCAGGGTGAAATCGGGCAGCGCGGGCACCTGGACGTGGACAGGCGGGTCTGCCAAACCCAACGGGAGCTGGCCCTCTGCCGCTTTCTCCCACACCAGCGGCAGGTGGGTATACAGCTCCCAGACCATCTCGGCCCGGTTGCCGCCCAGCCCGTCGCACGCCCCGCTGCGGATGAGCGCCTTGGCCTCTTCCTCGCCGGGCCGCACCCGCGCGATCAGGTCGCGCAGCGAGGAAAAGGGGGCCAGGCGGGCTTCCTCCTGCAGGCGCCCAAGCGTCCGCACGCTCAAGGCCCGTACGCGCCGCAGCCCGATGCGCACCGCGCCGCCACAGCCGCGCGTGGCCAGGGCCGGGGTATTGACGTCGGGTGGGAGCAGCTGCAGCCCCCGCCGGCGCGCCTCCTCGGCATAGGCGGCGGACGAATAGTAGCCGCCCTCGTTCTCGATGGCCGCGGCCAGGAACTCGGCCGGGTGGTTGGCCTTCAGATAGGCCGCGCGATAGGCCACGATGGCGTACGAGGCGGCGTGGGCCTTGCAAAAGGCATAGCCGGTGAAGCCGGCCAGCAGATCCCAGACCTGGCCGGCCTGCGCTTTGGACAGCCCCTGGGCCAGCGCCCCGGCGGCAAAGCGCTCGCGCAGCGCCCGGCGTTCGGCCTCGTCCTGCACTTCGGGCAGCGCCCGGCGCAGCGCCTCCGCCTGGCCCAGGGGCAGCCCGCCCACCTCGGACAGCAGCCGCAGCACCTGTTCCTGGTAGAGGATAACGCCATAGGTCTCGCCCAGGATGTCGGCCACGCGCTGGCGCATGGCCGGCTCCAGGTCGGGGAGGAGGTAGACAACCGGTTCGAGCCCGTCCCGGCGGCGGAGAAAGACCTCCTTGAGCCCGCCGCGCAGGGGGGCCGGCCGAAAGAGCGAGATGACGGCCATCACGTCGTCCAACGTGCAGGGCCGGTAGCGCCGCAAGAGGGCGCGCACGCCCGGGCTCTCCAGTTGGAAGCAGCCGATCGTCTCCCCGCGGGCCAGGAGGTCATAGGTCGGGCCGTCGCCGAGGGGAATCGCCTCCACCGTGAGCGCGCTGTCGCCCCCCTGCCGCACCGCCTCCACGGCGTCGGCAACCGTCGTCAGCGCGCGCACGCCCAGCAGGTCCATCTTGACCAGGCCCAGCCGCTCGACGGCGTGCATGTCGTACTGGGTGACGAGGAGCCCCTTGGCCGAGCGCTGCAGCGGCACCAGGTCGGTGATGGGGCCGGGCGAGACGACCACGCCGCCGCAGTGGATGGAGAGGTGGTGCGGCAGGCCGGCGATGGCGGCAGCGGCGCGCACGACGGTCTCGGCCAGGCGGCCGGCCGGCGGGTCGGGCGGGTCGAACCAGGCGGGGCCATTCTCCGGGGTGTCCCCGTCGCCGCCGCGCAACAGGCCGGCCCAGCAGTCCGCCAGTATCTTGTCCGCGGCGCGCGGCGCCAGGCCAAAGGCCTTGGCCGTCTCGCGCACGGCCGAGCGGGTGTGAAAGGTATTGTGCGTGCCGATCATGGCCACGTGGCTGTCGCAATAGGCCCGGTAGACATAGTCGAGGATCTCGTCCCGCCGGCGCCAGCAAAAGTCCAGGTCGATGTCCGGCGGGTCGGGGCGCTCGGGGTGGAGGAAGCGCTCAAAGGTGAGGTGGTGGGCGAGGGGGTCCACCGGGGTGATGCCGAGGGCATAGGCCACCAGGCTGGAGGCGGCCGAGCCGCGCCCGATCGTGGGGATGCCGCGCCGGCGGGCCTCGGCGGCGATATCGGCGACGACGAGAAAATAGGTGCTGTAGCCCATGCGCTCGATTGTGCCCAGTTCGTAGTGCAGCCGATCGAGCACGGCCGGCGTCAGGGGCCGGTAGCGCTCGGCGGCGCCGCGAAAGGCCAGCTTCCACAGCCGGGAAAAGGCCGTCTCGCTCGCCGGCAGGGACAGGCGGGGAAAGATGGGCGTGCCCACCTGCAGCTCTACCTGGCAGCGTTCGGCCAGGTAGAGGGTGTTGCGCAGGGCGCGGGGCCAGCGGGCAAAGAGCTCCGCCATCTCTTGCGGCGAGCGCAGGTGCAGCGGCGGGGGCCGGTTGCCGGACCAGGCCGGCTTGCCCGGGTGGGGCTGCGTCAGATGCGTCGCCGTGCGGATGGCCGACAGCAGCAGATGGGTCGGGGCGTCCCCCGGCCGGAGGAAGTGGACGTCGTTCGTGGCCACGCAGAAAAGGCCGGCCTCCCCGGCCAGGTCGACGAGCTGTTCGACAACCGGGAGGTCCCCCGGCGATTCGATTTGCAGCTCGATCAAGACGTTCCGCCGGCCCATGAGCCCCAAGAGTCCCCCCAGTACGCGTTGGGCCCGGCCGCGGTCCCCCTGGCGGACCAGGGCCGTGATCCAGCCGGCGTTGCCCCCGGTGAGGGCGATGAGCCCGCGGCTGTGGTGGCGCAGCGCCGTCCACGGGAGCCGCGGCGGAGAGGCCGAGAACGACTGCAACACGGTGCCCAGGCGGCAGAGGTTGCGGTAGCCCTCCTCGTTCTCCGCGAGCAGGACGAGGCTGTGGCCGTCCTGCATAGTCGCCTCCATGCCCAGGATCGGGTGAAGGCCCTTTTCGCGGCAGAGGCTGTAAAAGGGGATGGCCCCGTAGAGGGCATTGCGGTCGGTGAGGGCCAGGGCCGGCAGGCCCATCTCCCCCGCCGTGCCCACCAGGTCTTCCAGGCGGCAGGTGCTGTCGAGCAGGCTATAGATGGAGTGGACGTGCAAATGGGCAAAGGGCATGGTTGGTTATCGGGTATCGTTGAGCGGTGCTTGGTGAATGGTGAGTGGTGATCGGGTAGAGCATTGTCCGCAGGTTTGGTTTTCCCAATAACCAATCACCGCTCACCAATCACTGCTCATCTGTTTCCCCCGCCCGGCCGTGCAACAGCAGCCCTGACCCGCGCCGGATGGCCTTGAAACCATGCTCCTCCCGAATCCGATCCAGGCAGCGCGCTAGCTCCAGGGCCCGCTGCTCCTGTTCCCGTTCGGGTAGGAGGAGTGGAAGCTGCACGCCCTGGGGGCTCAGGCGGCTCACCTCGACGCCCAGGAGGCGGACACGCTGGCGGTCCTGGGCCAAAAGGTACGCCAGCAGCTCGCCGGCCGCATGGTAGAGCTCCTCGTCGCCGGCGGCCGGCGGGGAGAGGGTGCGCTGGTGGCGCTGGGTGGTGAAATCGGCCCAGCGCACCTGGACGGCGATACAGCCGGCGCACTGCCTCTGCCGGCGCAGCGCGTGGCCGACGTGCTCCACGTGGCTGTAGAGGACGGCATGGAGGTAGGTAGCGTCACGCGAATCCTCGGCAAAGGTGCTGCTGCGGCTGATGGACAGGGCCGGCCCCTCGTGCGGCGCCACGCGCGCGCCGTCCAGCCCCCGGGCGCGGCGCTGCAGCCCGGCGGCCGGCCCGCCCAGCAGGTTTTGCAGCACGGGGAGTGGGGTGGCCGCCAGTTGGGCGCAGGTGCGGACGCGCAGCTCGGCCAGGCGCTCCGCCGTGCGCGGGCCGATCCCCGGGATCGCCGTCGCCGGGCGCGGGGCCAGGAAGGCCGCCTCCTCGCCCGGCAGCACCTGGCGCAGCCCATTGGGCTTGGACGCGGAACAGGCCACCTTGGCCACGAGCTTGTTCGCCGCCAGGCCGATGGAGCAGGGCAGGCCCAGCTCGCGGCGGATGCGCGCCTGGAGGCCGCGGGCGATCTCCAACGGCGCGCCCAGCGATTGCTCCGTGCCGGTCAGGTCCACGAACGCCTCGTCTATCGAGGCCATCTCGACCCAGGGCGAGAGCTCTTCCAAAATAGACCGGACCTGCCGGGAGGCGCGGTGGTAGGCCTCGAAATGGCCGCGGACAACGACGACCTGCGGGCAGAGCCGGAGCGCCTGGGCGGTGGGCATGGCAGCGTGTATGCCGTAGCGGCGGGCCTCGTAGGTGGCGGAGGTGACGACCCCGCGCCCCTCCGGGGACCCGCCGACGACGACGGGCCGGCCCTGGAGCGCGGGGTCGCGGGCGCACTCGACGGAGGCGAAAAAGGCATCCATGTCCAGGCAGAGCACCACCCGTGGGGCCATCGGCATCTCCTCCGGGAAGAAGAACGAGTGTTCTATACAGGAGTATAACACGCCCTCCCACCCTTTGTCAAGCCGGCGTGACCGCGTGACCACGGGACATTGTGCAGGCTTCGGATTTGTGATAGAATGAAATCAAAATGAACAACGACGGTGAGATGATGGAACTGACAAGCAAAGGAATCCCTCGCAGCCTGCGGCCGGCCTTCCAGGAATACGACCTGGAGAAACTCGACCCGGAGCGGGATGCCTTCACCGTCATCGAGCGTACGCTGGCCTATGGCAACCGGCAGGAGCTGGCCTGGCTTTTCGCTCGCTATCATGTGGAGCGGCTGACTGCCTGGGTGCAACAATGGGGCTGGCGCAGCCTTCCCCGTGCTCGCCTTCTCCTATGGATCGCCTACTTTAACCCCGCCAGCCTCCCTTCAAGGAAAAACGTATGGCCATACTGAGACTGCCCTGTTGGGAACGAGTGCCGCCAGTACTGCGGGAAATCGTCGTCTGGATGGGGCAAAGCCCCTTTGCGCAGCGTTTCTACCTGGCCGGCGGAACGGCTCTGGCCCTCCAGCTAGGCCACCGGGTCTCGGTAGACCTGGACTTTTTCTCCACGTCTGACGAACTGCTGGAGGAGAGCCGCCGGGAAATCGTTGCCTCCGTGCGGGAGCGTTTTTCCTTCGAAATCGTCGAGAATACGATAGGCCATCTGCTGTTGACGGTCCAGGGAAGCCGGATGCATTTTTTCAGCTATGGTTACCCGCTGCTGGCTCCTACCGTGATGGTCGAAGGGGTCGCGCTGGCCGGCCTGCTGGACATCGCCTTGATGAAGATGGACGCCATTGTCGGCCGCGGGGCCCGGAAAGACTTCTACGACCTCTACTTTATTGCCCAAGAAACTCCCCTGGGGAAAATGTTGGGACAGGGGCAGCGGAAGTATCCGCACACACGCGACTTTGCGATGATGGCCTTGGCAGCGCTGGTAGATTTCGCTTACGCCGACCAGCAGTCAGCCATAGAAACCTTTCCGCCAACGGGTTGGGAGAGCGTGAAAGCTTTCTTTGTTCACGAGATCCAGCGCGTTGGCCGTCAGTGGTTCGAGCGGGCTGATTGACCTCTGCGTAGACAACCAAACCCGGCTCGCCCAAATGGAAGGGTTGGGCATGTTGAGTGGGCTATGCAGACTTCGGCAGGGACAATCATGGTCCTTTCCACTCTACCCGGCCAGAGCTTTCCGTTGGGCGCCACCGTACTCCCTGGCGGCGTCAACTTCTGCCTATTCTCCCGCAACTGCACCTCCCTGGAGCTGCTCCTCTTTGACGCCCCCGACGACGGCCGGCCAGCCCGCACCATCCACTTCGACCCCGAACTCAACCGCACCTTTACCTATTGGCACACCTTTGTCCCCGGCATCGGGGCCGGGCAGCTCTACGCCTACCGCGCCCAGGGCCCCTACGCCCCCGCGGAAGGTCACCGCTTCGACGGCAGCAAGGTGCTCCTCGACCCCTATGCCCGCGCCGTCGCCATGGGCAACTATGACCGGGAGGCCGCCATTCAACCCGGCGACAACTGCCCCCAGGCGATGAAGAGCGTCGTCGTGGACCCCCACGCCTGCGATTGGGAAGGCGATGCCCCTCTGCGGCTGCCCTACAGCCGCACCGTCATCTATGAACTCCACGTCGCCGGCTTTACGCGGCATCCCAATTCCGGCCTTTCCCCGGAGCTGCGGGGCACCTACCGCGGGCTGGTCGAGAAAATCCCCTACCTCCAGTCGCTGGGCATCACCGCGGTGGAACTGCTGCCGGTCCAGCACTTTGATCCCCAGGACGCGCCGGCCGGCCTCGCCAACTACTGGGGCTACAGCCCGGTGGCCTTTTTCGCTCCCCACAGCGGCTACTGCTCCCGCACCGCCCCCCTGAGCCCTGTGGACGAGTTCCGCGACATGGTCAAGGCGCTGCACCGTGCCGGCATCGAGGTCATCCTCGACGTCGTCTTTAACCACACCGCCGAGCGCGGGGCCGACGGGCCCACCCTCTCCTTCCGTGGGCTGGAGAACCGGGCCTACTACATGCTACAGGCGGATCGGTCGCGTTACGCCGACTATACCGGCTGCGGCAATACCCTGAACACCAACCACTCGGTCGTCCGGCGGATGGTCCTCGACTGCCTGCGCCACTGGGTGACCGAGATGCACGTGGACGGCTTTCGCTTCGACCTGGCCTCGGTGATGGACCGCGACGAGGAAGGCCGGCCGCTCAAGGACCCGCCCATCCTCTGGGAGATCGAGTCCGACCCGGTGCTGGCGGGAACCAAGATCATCGCCGAGGCCTGGGACGCGGCCGGCCTCTACCAGGTCGGCTCCTTTATCGGCCACCGCTGGGCCGAGTGGAACGGCCGGTTCCGCGACGACGTGCGCCGTTTCGTCAAGGGCGACGCCGGGATGATCCCCCGTCTGGCAGCGCGCCTCACCGGCAGCCCCGACCTCTACCGCCAACCCGATCGCGAGCCCAACCGCAGCATCAACTTTGTCACCTGCCACGACGGGTTCACGCTCAACGATCTGGTCTCGTACAACGAAAAACACAACCAGGCGAACGGCGAGGACAACCACGACGGAAGTGACCTCAACTGGAGCTGGAACTGCGGCGTCGAGGGGCCGTCGGACGACCCGGCGGTAGAGGCGCTGCGGCAGCAGCAGATCAAGAACCTGTTCACGATCCTCTTTCTCTCCCAGGGCACGCCGATGCTGCTGATGGGCGACGAGGTCCGCCGGACCCAGGGGGGCAACAGCAACGCCTACTGCCAGGACAACGAGGTCTCCTGGTTCGACTGGACGGCGGTCGAGCGCGAGGCCGGGCTGCGGCGCTTTGTCCAGGAGTTGTTGCATTTCACCCAGTCCAGGGCGCTCTTTCGCCAGGAGCGCTTCTGGACAGACCTGGGGCCGGAGGGCATCCCGTGCGTCTACTGGCACGGTGTGCGCCTGGGCGAGCCCGACTGGGGTGACGACTCGCGCAGCCTGGCCTTTGTCCTGTGCTGCCGCGTAAGCGATGACCACCTGCACGTGCTCTTGAACGCCTACTGGGAGGCGCTCGACTTTCAGCTGCCGCCCCTCCCCGACGGCCAGCGGTGGCACCGCTTGGTGGATACGGCGCAGCCCGCACCGGGCGATTTTGCCGCGCCCGGACAGTCGCCTCCCGTCGAGGGATGCGTGTACCGGGCCGAGGCGCGCTCGGTCGTCGTGCTGTTGGCACTATAGCGCCCGCTGTCATGGCTTTGCGGGGTTCCCCGCTTGAAGGCCGGGCCCATGGATAAGGAGAATCAGACAATGGACAATGCATCTCCCCCTGGCGACCCTCTAGCGCCGCCGCGGCGCTCCCTCTGGCAGCGGCTGGTGGAGCCCAGCCCGCAGGTCCGGGATATCGAGACGCGCCGGCAGGCCCGGCTGCTGTCCTCGCTGCTGGTCGTGCTCTGTCCCCTGCTCCTGGCCGGCACCGTCGGCTCCTTTCTATCGGGTGGCGACCTGTCCGGCCCCATCACGATGGCTGGCGCGGCAGTCGGGATCACGGTCGCCTACATCGTGGGCCGAACGCGGTACTATGCGGCCGCCGCCGCCATCGCCTTGTTCACCTTCGCCGCGCTGCCCTTTGCCTCCAGCCTCGGCATGCGCACCTACACCTACGATCAGCTTGTCACCAGCTTCTTCTGGATTGTACTGCCTATCTTGCTGTGCAGCGTGTTGGCCGGCCTGCGCGAGGTCGTCCTCCTGGGCGCGACGAGCCTCGCTTTCACCCTGCTCATTCCCGTCCTGCGGCCGGACGTCCCCTACGGAGATATCGTCCTCCCCGCGGGGCTGCTGATCACCGTCACCGCGCTGACCGTGCTGACGATACGCCACCGCGACCTGCTGGAGCGCGACAGGCGCGCACAGCTCCTGGCGAGCAACGAGCGGCTCTCGGCCACCCAGGCCGAGCTGCAGGAGCGTAATGAGCTCCTGCACAGCACGGTCCAGCGCTACGACGAGTACCTGGCCGCGGTCGGCAGCGGCAGCCTGGCGGCGCGGCTGGCGCTCGACGCGGAGCGGGAGGCCGGCCCGTTGAGCCAGCTGGGGCACCGCCTCAACGAGACCGCCGCCAGCCTGCAGGGCGCCATCGTGCGCATCCGGGAAACGGCCGGGCAACTCAGCACCGCCGCGGCCGAGATCCTGGCCGCCTCGACCCAGCAGGCCAGCGGCGCCGCCGAGCAGGCGGCCGCCATCGCCCAGACATCGACCACGATCGACGAGGTCCGCGCCATCGCCACGCAGACGGCGCAGCGGGCCCAGGGCGTCGCCGACCTGGCGCAGCGCACGACCGACATCTCCCAGGCCGGCCGGCAGGCCGTCGCCGAGACGGTGACCTCGATGGGCGAGGTCAAACGCAAGGTAGAGACGATCGCCACGGGCGTCCTGACGCTCTCGGAGCAGGCCCAGGCCATCGGCGGGATCATTACGGCCGTCTCCGACATCGCCTCCCAGTCCAACATGCTGGCGCTCAACGCGGCCGTGGAAGCGGCGCGGGCCGGCGAGGCCGGCCGGGGCTTTGCCGTGGTCGCCAGCGAGGTGCGCGCCCTGGCGGAGCAGAGCCGGGACGCCACAGCGCAGGTCAAGGAGCTCCTGACCGAGATCCAGCGCGGGGTCAACACGGTGGTTATGCTGACGGAAGAGGGGATGAAAGGGACCGACGCCGGGGTGCGGATATCGGGGCAGGCGGGGGCGGCGCTGCAGCGGCTGGCCGAGAGCGTGCAGGAGTCGGCCCAGGCGGCGCTGCAGATCGCCGCGGCGTCCGGCCAGCAGGAGGTGGGGATGGAGCAGATCGCCCGGGCGATGGCCAACATCCACCAGGTGACCAGCCAGAGCGCGGCCGGCATCCGGCAAGTGGAGCAGGCCGCCGAGCAGCTGAACCGCCTATCCGGGGAATTGCGGGAGATGGTCGAACGCTATCGGTTGTAGAATCGGCTGTTGACATTTGCCTGAAAGCGCGGTATAATCTCGACAACGGCAGTGACGGAGACGAGTAGGCTGGGGCGGACGCCCAGCGAGCCCGGGGACAGTGCAAGCCGGGCGCGGACAAGCCAGCCGAATATCCCTCCTGAGCCGGCAACCGAAAGCGCGAAAGCGATAGTAGACTTGCCCGGGCTTGCCCCCCGTTACCAGCGGCACGGGGATGTCGGTCCCCGAAACGAGTGGGCGGCGACGCCAAGCAGGGTGGTACCGCGGGTTTTCAACCCGTCCCTGGGTGGGACGGGTTTTTTCTTTCCCGCCAGGCGTCGCGCCAAACAGGGTGGTACCGCGAGGCCGCGCCTCGTCCCTGAAGGGGCGAGGCGTTCTGTTGCACAGGAGGTGAACGATGGACAGCGAAATTGGCGACATCACGGATATTGACGACATTTCCTAGCCCGCTCCGGACCGGTCGTGGACCCGCCGGGGCGGGGCCCAACCGAACAAGGAGGCAGCGATGTTTCAAGAAGTGAACCCCCATCCCGACTTGCCCGCCATGGAGCGCGAGACGCTGCGCTTCTGGGAAGAGACGCGCGCGTTTGCGCTGCTGCGCGAGCAGAACCGCGGCGGCCCGCGCTTTTCCTTTCTCGACGGCCCGGTGACGGCCAACAACCCCCTGGGTATCCACCATGCCTGGGGGCGCACCCTCAAGGATACCTTGCAGCGGTACAAGGCCATGCTCGGCTGCGAGCAGCGCTGGCAGAACGGCTTTGACTGCCAGGGGCTGTGGGTCGAGGTCGAGGTCGAAAAGGCGCTCGGTTTTCGCTCCAAGCGCGACATCGAGGCCTATGGCGTGGCCGAATTCGTCCAGCGCTGCGTGGAGCGGGTCCAGAAATTCGCGGCGATCATCACCCGGCAGTCGGCCCGGCTGGGCCAGTGGATGGACTGGGGCCGCGACTATTGGACGATGTCCGAGGAAAACAACTATGGCATCTGGGCCTTTCTCAAGCACTGCCACGAACATGGCTGGATCTACCAGGGTGCCGACGTCATGCCCTGGTGCCCGCGCTGCGGCACGGGCATCTCGCAGCAAGAGATCGTCACCGAGGGCTACCGCGAGCTGACGCACCCCGGGGCGACGGTGCGCTTTCCGCTGCGGGAGCGGCCGGGGGAAGCGCTCCTCGTCTGGACCACGACCCCCTGGACCCTCCCGGCCAACGTGGCCGCGGCGGTGGGGGCCGACCTCACCTACCTGCGCGTGCGCCAGGGGGACGAGGTCCTCTACCTGGCCGAGGCGGCGGCCGGCCTGCTGCACGGGCCCTATGAGGTAGTGGGCCGACTGCAGGGCGCGGAGATGGCCGGCTGGGCCTACGACGGCCCCTTCGACGGCCTGCCCGCCGCTCAGCACCCCGGCGGCGACGCGCCCGTGCGTTGGGCCGGCGCGGCTGGGAGCGCGGCCGCCGCCCACCGCGTCCTGCTGTGGGACCAGGTGGCCGCCGAGGAGGGGAGCGGCGTCGTGCACATCGCCCCCGGCTGCGGCGAGGAAGACTATCACCTGGGCCAGGCCGAGGGGCTGCCGGTGCTGGCCCCGCTGGACGAGGCGGGCATCTTTGGCCCGGGCTATGGCGCCTTCAGCGGCCGGCCGGCCGGCGAGGTGTCGGCCGCTGTCCTGGACGACCTGCGCGCGCGCGGCCTGCTCTACCGCGTGGCCCCCTACACCCACCGCTACCCCGTCTGCTGGCGCTGCGGAGAAGAACTCCTTTTCCGCCTGGTGGAAGAATGGTTCATCGCCATGGACGACCTGCGCGCCCCGCTGATGGAGGCGGCCCGTTCGGCGCGCTGGATCCCTGCCTTTGGGCAGGAGCGCGAGCTCGACTGGCTGCGCAACATGTGCGACTGGATGATCTCCAAGAAACGCTACTGGGGCCTGGCCCTGCCGATCTGGAAGTGCCCGGCGTGCGGCCATTTCGAGGTCATCGGCGGACGCGAGGAGCTGCAGTCACGCGCGGTGGAGGGATGGGATGTTTTTGCCGGGCACACCCCGCACCGGCCGTGGGTGGACGCCGTCAAGGTGCGCTGCCCGCAGTGTGGCGGCCTCGCCGGCCGCGTCGCCGATGTGGGCAACCCCTGGCTCGACGCCGGCATCGTCCCGCTGGTCACGATGGGGTACTGGCGGGACCGCGCCTACTTTGAGCAGTGGTTCCCCGCCGATTTCATCACCGAGTGCTTTCCAGGCCAGTTCCGCAACTGGTTCTATGCCCTCCTGGCGATGAGCACGGCGATGACGGGACAGGCGCCCTTCCGCGTCTGCCTGGGGCACGCGCTGGTCAAGGACCGCGGCGGCGAAGAGATGCACGCGAGCCGCGGCAACGCCGTCAATTTCGATGAGGCGATGGAGCAGCTGGGGGCCGATACGGTGCGCTGGCTCTACCTGGCACAGAACCCGGCTCAGGACGTGCCCTTTGGTCCCGAGCTGGCCACTGAGGTGCGCCGCAAGTTCCTGACATTGTGGAACGTGTACGCCTTTTTCGTGACCTATGCCAACGTGGATGGGTGGTCGCCCCATCGGCAATCGTCAATCGAAAATCGCCCACCGCTAGACGGCTGGGCGCTCTCCCGCCTGCACAGCGTCACCGCCGAGGTGCGCGCGGCGCTGGACGACTATGACACCCCGCGGGCGACGCGGGCCCTGGAGGCGTGGATCGACGACCTTTCCACCTGGTACGTCCGCCGCAGCCGGCGGCGCTTCTGGAAGTCGGGCGACGACGCCGACAAGGCCGCGGCCTATGCGACACTGCACGCCTGCCTGGTGACCACGGCGCAGCTGCTGGCGCCGTTCGCGCCCTTTCTGGCCGAGGCGCTCTACCAGAACCTAGTCCGCACGCCCGACCCACAAGCCCCGGTGAGCGTGCACCTGTGCCGCTACCCCGAGCCCGCCCCGGTGGACGAGGCGCTGCTCCGGGAGATGGAGCAAGTGCAGGAAGTGGTCTCGCTGGGCCGGGCGGCGCGGCGGGCGGCCGGCCGCAAGGTGCGCCAGCCGCTCCAGGCCGCCTGGGTGCGCGGGCTGGACGCCGCGGCGCTGAAGCGGCACGGGGAGCACCTGCGGGAAGAGCTCAACGTCCACGCGGTACGGCTGGCGGCCGACGGGGAGGATCCGCCGGCCGGGTGGGCCGCGGCCGGCGAGAGCCCCGTACAGGTGGCTCTGGACCTGGAGCTGACCGCCGCCCTGCAGCGCGAGGGGTTGGCCCGCGAGCTGGTGCGCCACATCCAGGAAGCGCGCAAGGCGGCCGGCCTGCAGGTGGCCGACCGCGTGGCCGTCACCGTGGAGGTGGGCGACGGGCTGCTGGCCGAGGCGCTGACGGAGCACGGCGCGGCGATCGCCGGGGAGGTGCTGGCGGCGCGGCTGGAGCGGGGCGGCCCGCGTGACGGCGCGCACCGGGCGGCCGTCAAGGTGGAGGGCACGCCGGTGGTGGTGGGGGTGGAAAAGGTCGGGGGGTGATGGGACCCGCGCCGCCCGGCCACCAGCCCGGAGAGCCGTGTCCGGGCTCGTGGCGGCGCCGGCAAAAAAGTGCAAAACAGCCTGGTCGTGCCAAGCGGCCCCGCCCGACGGTTTATCGCCGGGCGGGGCCTTGACAGCGCCGGCCCCCTGTGCTACATTGCCGGAACAACCCGGGGCGCTCCAACCCCTGCCCCCCCACAGATCGACAGCAAGGTGGTGACGATGACCGCACAACGTACCCTCCCCAAAGAGTACCTCCGCTGGATGTACGACGGCCGCGCGGAGCTGGTCCGCCGGCAGGCGGAGGGCGAACAGGTGCCGGCACACGAGATATTCCTCGGTTTCGCCCGGCACAACCCGGCCGTGGTATCACACGGGCCGGCCGGCCTCAACGCCGCGATCAAGGGCGTCGGTTTCGTTCCCCAGTCCGCGTTCCTCCAGGAGACGCTCGCCGCCTACCTCGAGCACATTCACCGCGGCTGGCGCGAGGGCTACAGCCAGGAGGGGCTGCAGCTGCTGATGCGCCTGCTCTACGGCCCGGGCTGCGCCGAACGGCTCGATTTCAGCCGCCTGGGCTCGCTGGAGCTCGCCCGCGACCATTCCTGGGTCAACTACCGCGCGAACCCCACCGCCACCCTCCTCTTCTACCAGCCGCCGGCGGTGTCGTACGAGGTGCGTGGGCACGTCGAGATCCACGAGGCCGGCAGCGTCTACCACACGCTGATCAACGCCCAGCACGACGTCTACCACAAGCCCAACGAGGCCGCCTGGGCCGAGCGGCCGGCCTATCTCTTTACCGTCGAAGAGATCTATGACAACTCGGCGACGCCGCGGGGGTTCGGCCGGAGGGTCTACTAGGAACTCGGCAAGCCGGGGCCGCCGGGACGATCCGCCGCCGAGACAGGCCGCGGGGCCGCCGCGATAGCGGACGTGAGCTCGGCCAGGATGCCGGCCGTCGCGCCCCAGACCTTGGCCTCGCCGAGGGCATAGAAGGGGACGTGGAGCGGTTGGCCGTCCCGCTCCCTCGTTTCCACACCGCGGATTTGCGGATCGAAGAAGCGCTCCAGCGGCACCTCCAGCACGCCGGCGACCTCGCGGGGATCGGGGCGCCAGGTGGGGCGTGCCGGCGTGTAGGCGACAAAGGGGTGCACCTGGTTGTTGCTCGGCAGGACGTACAGCGGCGTCAGGGGGCCGAGCACCTCCAGATCGTCATGGCAGACGCCCAGCTCCTCGCACGCCTCGCGCAGCGCCGTCTCCTGGAGCGAGGCGTCCCTTTCCTCCCAGCCCCCACCGGGAAAAGAGACCTGGCCGCCGTGAAAGTTCAGGTGCGCGGCGCGCGCGGTCATGACCAGGTGGAGCACATTGTCGACGGGGTAGAGGAGCAGGAGGACGCCGGCCTGGCGCGGGTTCGCGCCCGGGGGCGCATCCAGGGGGCGCGGCCGCGGGGCCATGGTCAGCTGGGCCGGCCGGCCGGGAAGGGGCCGGCGCAGGGCGGCGCGGACATCGGCGAGCGTCGGAAAGGGCATCGCCACCTCCTCCCCGACCTTATACTACGACTCTGCCCGTTTGTCAAAAGGCGACACCCGCGCGCACCATCCCGCCTTATTGATAGTCCGTTACTAGTGTAGAATCATCTATTGACAATTAGAGAATAGTGTGGTATAATGACCCCGCATCAAGGAGGATAGCGATGCCAGGACAACATCACCGCGGACACGGCCGGCGCGCCGTACGAATGCTGGAGCCGACATTGCTGCTCCTGCTGCACCACGGCTCGACCCATGGGTACACCCTCCTGGAGCAGTTGGCCGACTTTGGCCTGGCGGACATGCACCCCAGCATCGTCTACCGGACCCTGAACGAGATGGAAGACCAGGGGTGGCTCTCCTCGGCCTGGGACGAGCAAGCGTCCCAGGGACCGCCGCGGCGGGTCTACCGCCTCACCGCGCTGGGCGACCAAGTCCTGTCCAACTGGATCGCGGACCTGGAGCAGGCGCAGGCGCGCGTAGCCCAGCTCCTGGCCGCCTACCACCGGCACATGGAAAAGGGGCAGGGCGAGCATCATTAGCGCTCGGGCACACCGAGAGGAGGTGAACGATATGCCTGGATTTGATGGTACGGGACCGCGCGGCCAGGGGCCGCTGTCCGGACGGGGCGAGGGGTATTGCGCCATGGCCCTTCCGGAAGGACAGGCGCCTTTTGGCTATGCCGGCCGGCCCTGCCGGCCGATCCTTCCGGGCGGCGCGCCCGCCCCGCTCGGGGTCGGGAGACGCTTCCCCTTCTGGCCGCCCCACCTGTTCCGGCGCGGCAGCCGCGCCTACGGGCACGGCCGCGCTCGGGGCCGGGGGTGGTGGGGCCGATCTACCCGGTGGTAGTGCGCCCACCGGGGCGATGAACGCAGGCGCACGATTGGTTAACACCGCAACCGCAATTCATAGTCAAAGGAGGTGACAGAAATGCCTGGTGGAGATCGAACAGGACCTTGGGGTATGGGGCCGCTGACCGGCCGCAGGGCCGGCTACTGCGCCGGCACCGGCATGCCGGGATATGCGAACGCGCTGCCCCGCGGCGGCATGGGCTGGGGCGGAGGCGCCAGGGGCCGCGGCAACCGCCGCCGGTACCAATATCTGGCGACCGGCCTGCCCGGCTGGGCCCGCGCCGGATACGCGCCCCCCTGGGCGCCCGGCCCGCAGGCCGCCCCGCCGGCCGCCGCAGAGGAGGCCACCTACCTGAAGGAGGAAGCCGCCTATCTGCAGCAGCAACTGGAAGCCATCAACCGGCGGATCCAGGAATTGGAGCCGCCGGAGTAGGACCACCGGGGCGCCTGGGCAGAGCCCTTGCCAGGCGCCCCCCCGAGAAGGGCTGTGCGGGGACGAGGCAATCCCGCCCCCGCGCAGCCGCACCCATGGGTAAGATAGTTACCGGCAAGGAGATTCTATGGTTACCAGTGAACAGATTCTCGACGCCCTACACCAGGTGCACCACCCCGAACTGGGCCGTGACCTGGTCTCGCTGGGCATGATCAAGGACCCCCATGTGGAGGGGGATAGCGTTCGCGTGGGGCTGGCGCTCCCCTCGAAAACCATCCCCATCCAGAACGACCTGGTGCAGCTCGTACGGCAGGCCGCCGCGCAGGCGGCCCCGGGGCTCGCGATCCATGTGGACCTGCTCGAGATGAGCCCCGCAGAGCGCGCCGCCTTTCTGGAGACGGCCAACGAGATTCTGCAGCAGTCCCGGCCGCTGAACCAGGTCGATCGGGTCATTGCCGTCGTGAGCGGCAAAGGCGGGGTTGGCAAATCGTCGGTCACGGCGCTGCTGGCGACGGCCCTGAGCCGGCAGGGGAAGCGGGTGGGCGTGCTGGACGCCGACATCACCGGCCCCAGCCAGCCCAAGATGTTTGGCCTCCAACAGACTCCGACGATGGGGCCGCTGGGCATCTTGCCCGTCAAGACGCGGGGCGGCATTCGGCTGATGTCGATTAACCTGCTCCTCCCCAGCGAAGATGAAGCCGTCATCTGGCGGGGCCCCCTGATCGGCAACGCCATCCAGCAATTTTGGAACGACGTCGCCTGGGGGACGCTGGATTTCATGGTCGTGGACCTCCCGCCGGGCACGTCGGACGCGTCGCTAACCGTCATGCAGTCCATCCCCCTGAACGGGATCGTCCTGGTCACCTCACCGCAGGATCTGGCGGGGATGGTGGTCCGCAAGGCCGCCCGGATGGCGCAGCAGATGCGGGTGCCGATCCTGGGCGTGATCGAAAACATGAGCTATGTGACCTGTCCCCAGTGCGGCGAACGGATCGAGGTCTTTGGCCCCAGTCAGGCGGCGGCCACAGCCCGCCAGATCGGCGTGCCGGTGCTCGGGCAAATCCCGCTCGACCCGGCGCTCTCCCGGCTCTGCGATGCCGGGGCGATCGAGGACTATCCGGCGGAGTCCTTTGCCGCAATCGCGGCGCAGATCATCGCGCGGACGCCGGCGGCCAAGACGACGCCGATCTTTCCCCAAAACCCGCCCCACGGGGCGCATACCGTCCAGAGCAAGTAGCACCGAGGAGGAAATCATGCGTATTGCCGTAACAGCCGAAGGCGCGGGGCTCGACGCGCCGGCCAGCCCCGTCTTTGGGCGCTGCCCGTGCTATATCTTTGTGGATACCGATACCCTGCAGTGGGAAGCGGCAGAAAACCCCGCGCGCGGGGCTCCCGGCGGCGCCGGGATCCAGGCCGCCCAGTTCATTGTCGAGCGGGGCGCCCGCGCCGTGGTGACGGGCCAGGTCGGCCCCAACGCCATGGGGGTCTTTCAGGCGGCCGGCGTGTCGGCCTACCTCTTTGTCGGCGGCACGGTACGCGCCGCTGTCGCCGCCTTTCAGGCGGGGACGCTGGCCCCAGCCCAGGCGGGCGGCCAGGGCCGGGGCAAGGGGGGCGGCGGCGCCCGCGTAGTGCCGCCTGTTCCGGCATCCACGGCCGGCCCTTCGCGGGAGGAAACCCTCACCCGGCTCCGAGAAACGGCCGAGACGCTGCGCCGGCAGCTGGCCGATCTGACCGAACAGATCGACCGGCTGCAGCAGGAGTGACCGATGCGTATCGCTATCTCTGCCGACAATAACGCCGGCCTGGACGGCGTGGTCAGCCCGCACTTTGGGCGCTGCCCCTACTACCTGCTCGTGGACATGGAAGGCCAGCAGGTCCAGGAGGTGCGCGCGGTGGCCAGCCCCTTTTACGGCCAGCACGAGCCGGGGCAGGTGCCCCACTTTATCCACAGCCTGGGGGCCGACGTCATGCTCACCGGGGGCATGGGCCAACGGGCCATCATGTTCTTTCAGCAGTACGGCATCCAGGCCGTCACCGGCGCCACGGGCACCGTGCGCCACGCCCTAGCCCAGTACCTGGCCGGGGCACTGCAGGGGGCCGCGCCCTGCGCCGAAAGCGCCGCCCACGCGCACCAGGAAGAGGGTCTGTACGAACACGACGATGCCGGCCGGCTGCGCGAAGAAGTCGAGCTGCTGCGGCAGCAGCTGGAGGAGGCCCGCGCCCGCCTGGATGGTCGCACAACAAGGTAGGTGGCCCTATGGCGGACGATTTCGACCGCGCGATGGCCGCGCTCCAGGAGCAGGTCCTCCAGGATGCCCGGAACTATTTCTCGGCTCAAGTCATCGAGGAGTTTTCTCATCCCCAGAACGAGGGCCTGATGTTGGAGCCGGATGGCCTCGGCCGGGCCGTGGGCCTGTGCGGCGACACGATGGAGATCTATCTGCGGCTGGCCGGGCCGCGGATCGCCAAAGCCGCCTTCATCACCGACGGCTGCGGCGTCACCGTCGCCTGCGGCAGCATGCTGACGCGGATGGCAGGAGGGCTCCTCCTCGCGGAAGCGGCCGCCATCACGCCCGAAGCGCTGACTGCGGCGCTGGATGGTCTGCCCGAGGACCACGCGCACTGCGCCGTGCTGGCGGTCCAGACGCTGCGAGCGGCTATCGCGGCCTGCAGCGGGCCGGCCGGGACATCCCCACCGCCCTCCCCCGGAGGCGAGGCCGGGATGCAGGAGCAGCCGGATAACAATAGGGAACGCGGCGGCCCGACTACCGCGCCCTCCCAGCTACCAGAGAAACACGATTGAAGGAGGTGATTCCGATGGCATCAGGACGTGGAGGTTCGGGCGGCGGCCGCCGCGGCGGCGGCGCCGGACGCGGCCAGGACAGCGGTCCCGGACGGATGGGCGGCCGCCAGGCCGCGGGCCCGGGCGGCGAATGCGTCTGCCCGCAGTGCGGGCATCGCGAGCCGCACCAGGTCGGCCAGCCGTGCTATGAGAAGCCGTGCCCCAAGTGCGGCACGCGCATGATCCGCGCGTGATCGCCTTTGGGCCGGTGCCCTCCCGACGGCTGGGGCGGAGCCTGGGGCTCAACCACATCCCGCCCAAGGTGTGCTCCTACTCCTGCGTTTACTGTCAGGTGGGGCGCACCAACCGGCTGCGGGTAGCGCGTCGGGCCTTTTTCGAACCAGAAGAGGTCTGGCGCGCCGCCCGCGCCAAGGTCGAGCAGGCACAGGCGGCCGGGGAGAGGATCGACTACCTGACCCTGGTCCCTGACGGCGAACCCACGCTGGACGTCAACCTGGGCCGGCTCGTGGCCCTGCTGCACTCGCTCGGACGGCCCATCGCCGTGATCAGCAACGCCTCTCTCCTGGGGCACGCGGAGGTGCGGGCAGAGCTGCGGGGGGCCGATTGGGTCTCGCTCAAGGTGGACGCTGTCGAGGAGGCGGCCTGGCGGCGGGTCAACCGGCCGCACGGCCGCCTGCGGCTGGCGGCGATCCTGGATGGCGTCCGCGAGTTCGCCGCCGCGTTTCCAGGCCGGCTGGTCACCGAGACCATGCTGGTCGCCGGCGTCAACGACGGCGCGGAACAGGTGCAGGAGGTCGCGCGCCTGCTGGCCCAGGTACGGCCGGCCGTCTCCTACCTGTCCGTCCCCACCCGACCGCCGGCCGAAACCTGGGTGCGTCCCCCCTCCGAGGAGGTCCTCAACCGGGCCTACCAGCAGGTGGCCGCCGCCGTGGAACATGCCGAGCTGCTAGTGGGGTCCGAAGGCAATGCCTTTGCCGCCACCGGGGACGTCGCCGAGGATCTGTTGAGCATCGCCGCGGTGCACCCGCTGCGCCGGGAGGCCGTGGAGCGGCTGCTGGCCGGCGCGGGCCGCGACTGGTCGATCGTACGGCGCCTGTTGGCGCAGGGCCGGCTGGTTGAGACAGACTATGCCGGACAGCACTTTTATCTACAAAGACTGGAGCACTGATGTTAAAGTCAGAACGTTTCTGGGAATATGTCGTGGTGGTCGGGCTGGTCGCCTTGCTCGCCGTCCTGGGAGCGCTGCTGCTCGTCAGGCCGTTCCTGGAGAAGCAGCTGACCTATTCGGTCGTATCCCCCCTGGGGCAGCAAGAAGACCTGTGCACGGCACGGGTGATCCAAGTGGAGGAGGCCGGTGTCTCCGACCCCGGCGGCGTGGCCCTCCCCTACCAGCGGCTGCGGGTGCGCACGGAAAACGGCCCGCTGGCCGGACAGGAGGTCGTGGTCGAGGAAGGGACGATCCACATCACGACCCAGGAAGCGCTCTATCGCCCCGGCGACCGGGTCTACCTGGTACGCACCGCTGCCGCCGGCGAGGAGCGCTTCTACATCCGCGACAGGGTGCGCCTGGCGCCGCTCCTCTGGATCGGGGGGATCTTTATCGGGCTGGTGCTCCTGATCGGTGGGCTGCGGGGACTGCGTTCCCTGGCAGGGATGGCCCTGAGCCTCGTGGTGATCTTTGCCTTTATCGTCCCCCAGATCCTGGCCGGCCGTGACCCGGTGCTTGTGACCCTGGTGGGGGCAGTCGTGCTGCTGACCGCCTCCAACTACCTGATCTATGGCTGGAACGCCCAGGCCCACGCGGCGCTGATTGGCATGACGATCAGCCTCGTGCTCACCGCGGCATTGGGCTGGATCTTTATGGGCTGGGCCGGCCTAACCGGGTTGACCTCTGAGGAAGGCGCCTTTGTCGTCATGGAGTTGGGCGGGGCGGCCAACCTCAAGGGGCTCTTGTTCGGCGGCATGATGATCGGCGCACTGGGCGTCCTGGACGACATCTGCGTCGGGCAGTCCTCCGCCGTGTTCCAGCTGGTGCAGGCCAACCGGAGCCTGGATTGGCGGCAGCTGTTTCGCCACAGCCTGGCCATCGGCCGGGACCACGCGGCAGCTTCGGTCAATACGCTGCTCCTGGCCTACGCGGGAACATCGCTGCCACTGCTGCTGCTCTTTGCACTCTACCGGGAACCGCTCTGGCTGCGGATCGGCGGCGAGCCGGTCGCGGAAGAGATCGTGCGCACCCTGGTAGGCAGCATGGGGCTGCTGCTGGCCGTGCCGATTACCGGCCTGTGCGCCAGCCTATGGGCCCAGTGGGCCGCCCGGCACGCACCAAAGCCATCGCTCAAGGAGGTATGATGCACATCGTCGTAGCCAGCGGCAAGGGAGGGACGGGGAAAACCACGGTCGCCATCGCCCTGGCCCAATCCCTGGCCCAAGATCGCGAGACAGGGGTCGTCTTGCTCCTGGACGCCGACGTGGAGGCCCCCAACGTCCACCTGTTCCTCAAACCGGCGTTCGAGAGCACGGAAGAGTTCGCGCCCGTCATCCCCGAAGTGGACCTGGACCGCTGCACCGGCTGCGGCCGCTGCGGTGTCGTCTGCCAGTACCACGCAATCCTGGCCTTTCCCGCCGCGGGGGAAGGCGAGCGGCCGACGGTGCTTGTCTTTCCCGCGCTGTGCCACAGCTGCGGCGGCTGCGCGCTCGCGTGCCCGGAAGGGGCGATCTACGAGGTCCCCCGCCGCACCGGCGTGTTGGAAAAGGGCTGGGCCGGCGCACTCCGCTTCGCCCATGGTGTGCTCGACGTGGGCCAGGCAATGGCCAGCCCGCTCATCGGGCGGCTCAAGGAGTGGGCCCAGGAGCACTCCGGGGTGGTCATCGTCGATGCCCCGCCGGGCACGGCCTGTCCGGTGGTGCACAGCATGCACGGGACCGATTTCGTGCTGTTGGTCACTGAACCGACCCCCTTTGGCCTGCACGACCTGCGGCTGGCCGTAGGCGTGGCCCGCGAACTGCGCCTGGCGGTGGGGGTGGTCATCAACCGCGACGGCATCGGCGATGACGGAGTGGAGCGGTTCTGCCGAGAAGAAGGGCTCCCCATCCTACTGCGCATCCCCTTTGACCGGCGCATCGCCGCGGGCTATGCCGTGGGCCGGCCACTGCTCGAGACGCTGCCCGAATACGCGGAGCGGTTCCGGGCGCTGTTCGCGGCGATCCGGACGACAGGAGCGGCATCATGAACGAACTGGTCATCCTCAGCGGCAAAGGGGGCACCGGGAAGACGACAGTGGCCGCGGCGCTGGCCCACCTGGCGGCGCAGGAAGCGCGGCTCGTCCTGGCCGACGCCGACGTCGACGCGGCCAACCTGGAGCTGGTCGTGGGCGCCGCGGTCGAGGCGCGGCACGAGTTCTACGGCGGCAAGGAGGCCATCGTGGACCCGAGCCTGTGCACCGCCTGCGGCCGCTGCGCCGAGGTCTGCCGTTTCGGGGCCATCATCCCCGGGGAGACATACGCGGTGGACGACGTGCTCTGCGAGGGGTGCGCCGTCTGTTTCTACGAGTGCCCGGCCGAGGCCATCCGGATGCAAGAGGCTTTGGACGGGTACTGGCTGCTTTCGCGCAGCCGCTACGGCCCGCTGGTCCACGGCACACTGCGGGCCGGCCGGGAGAACTCGGGCAAGCTGGTCGCGCTGGTCAAGGAAAAGGCCCGCGGACTGGTGGAGCAGACGGGGGCCGACCTGCTCCTGGTAGACGGCCCACCGGGGATCGGCTGCGCCGTCATCGCCTCGCTTTCGGGGGCCGGCCTGGCCCTGGCCGTCACCGAGCCGACCGTGGCCGGCTTCCACGACCTGGAGCGGATCGTCGGGGTGGCCCGGCACTTTCAGGTCCCGATGCTGGTCTGCCTGAACAAGGCCGACCTGAGCCCGGCGCAGGCTGCGGAGGTCGAGCGCTACTGCGCGGCAGAGGGGATTGAGCTGCTCGCGCGGATCCCCTACGACCCGGACGTGACACGGGCGATGGTGCTGGGCCGGCCAATCACGGCCGACGGCAGGGGCCCCGCGGCCGAGGCGCTGCGCGGGCTCTGGGCGCAGCTGCGCCCGCGTTGGATGCGGTAGAAAAGGAGGTGAACATGAGATGATTCAGATCAATCGTGACCGTTGTACCGGGTGTGGAGCCTGTATAGAGGCCTGCCCATCTGACGCGATAACGCTCCAGGACGGGTTCGCGCAGATTATCCTGGAGCACTGTACCGACTGCGGCGCCTGTATCGAGGTCTGCCCGCAGGGGGCCATATGGATTCTGCCGGAAGCAAGCCCGCAGGAGATCACGGAAGTGGAGGGCCGGCCCGCGGACCGGTCGCAAGAGGTCATCACGGTGCGCCTTCCGCCGCCTACCCTCGTCCCCCCGCGTCCTTCGCCGGCCCGGCAGTTGGGGCTGGCGCTCAGCGCGGCCATGGCCTACCTGGGCCGGGAGGTGGCCCCACGGCTGCTGCGGCTGGGTGTGGACTGGGTCGAGGAGCGGATCCTCACCTCCCAGCAGGCCGCGTCGCGAGCAACCCCGCAGCAGCGGGGCTCAGCGTCGCCAGCGGCCTCGCGGCGAGCTTCGGCGGGGGGCCAGCACCGCCGCCGGCGGCGCGGCGGCAAGTGAGGTGGAACTGGTCGGCTACACGACGTGCGACGGCTGTCCGGGGGGCAACATCGAGTACGCCGGCGATGAAATGGTCCGGAACGGGGCCCAGGTCATCCACCTGGCGACTGGGTTGGTCGTTGGCTACCCGCCCTGCCCGTACCTCGAGACCTTTAAGACCTTGCTCGAGCAGCGCTACCCGGTCGAGGTGGTGGTCGGGACCCACCCTATCCCCCGCAAGTATCTGACCATGCACACCAGTTAGGGAGCTGGGAGGATCCGTCCTGGGTACCCCTTTGGGCCCCCACGATGGCCGACGAGGCGACGCGGGCGGAGTACGACTAAGTACAACCACGAAAGTCTTGCTGGGCGAGCCGCAGCCGTAGTAGGCAAACACCCGCGTGGCTGCCGTTGCGGACTCACGCAGTATGGCTCAGGATTTCCGTGATTGTACTTAGAGGTGTCTCCCAGAAGTTTCTAGGGTAAACTGTGACCATCCTGGTAGAAAGGAGGTCGCACCGGGGAGGCACGCGCGGTCTACAAGTCTCGAATTGATCTCAGCGGCAAAGCAAAGCAACTGCTGCGGCAGGCCCCAAAGGGCGCAAAGATGCGCGCCTGGTCATCCGGATATTGATGATCATGCTGGCCAACGGTTTGGCTCAGGCGCAGCGGCGGTGACTGCAGGACTCCACACCATGATCGCGCCATCTCTCCCGAATCGCGCACCGTACCCGCAGCGGCGTAGCCGCTGTCGCCTGCAGCCGGTGTTGGGCGGCGTTCAGTACTATTTCCAGATCCTATTTTCCCATTCTTCCCGCAACATACCAAAGAATCAATTCCCAACCGAATGCATCAAGTGCTGGGCGGAATGAGCTGGAAGCCAAGCTGTCTGCAGTGGGCATCTATGTCAGGAAGAGGCCAGCTCTCCACGATCTTGCCTTCGGAGAGGCGTACAAACCAGGCCTCTCTCCAGACCGCCTCTCGCTTGAAGTCAGCGTGGGTACCGCGATACTCCATCAGACAAGCAACCATGTCCCCATCTGCGAGAGTCAGTCGTATCTCGACTCTCAGGTCTGGGATCTCCCTCGTCATGAAATCCTGCATGTCCGACTTAGCCTGGTCGTTGCTGGTATCCAAACCCTGGATGATGCCGCTGGTCAGCTCAACCTCGAGGGTCTGCGTGCCCCGACGTACGCCCAGCTTGAGTTTGCTGCCCCGGTAACACCGAACACCCTGCGATATGTCCTCATAGGTAGCCCAGCGCTGGCGTTCATCCTCCACCCAGAGCAGTTCATCTCCCACCTGGAGTTTCCCCTCAGCGAGACTGCCAGGCATAATGGCGTTGATAATGTGCTTGTTCCCTGAGGTGTCTCTATAGAACCCCATACCGACAAACGGAGCTCCCCGCGCGATGTAGTCCTGGCTGAAGTACTGGTCCCATGCATCGATTCTCTTCTGATTGACGACCTGCTCAAGGACATCGTGGATGATCTCAACATTTGATTTCATCAGATCATAACCTCCTGCTGTAACTGCCATTGGTGGGGACTAGGAAAAATCGCCATATCAATGTCAGCTGTTTGGCCAACCATGATTGTAGCGCGAATATTCTATAGAATTCAGTCTACGGCCGGCGTCAGCCGCGCGCGGAGCGCGTCGGCTGGACGCCCGTGTTGGGCTGCGCATCATCCCCCGTGGATCCGGTCATACGTCTATGGACCATTCCCAAGGCTTGGCTTGCTCCAGCGTTTCTTGACGGAGTGTCAAGATCAGCTCCGAAAACTTGAAAATCGTAACTACTCAGGGGCAGAAAAGATTGAACCGCAGAGGTCGCAGAGAACGCCGAGATTCCTGTGTTCTGCCGTCCAGATCGCCGGTTATCTTTTCTCTCTGCGCCCTCTGCGTTCTCTGCGGTTAAAAAGGACCTTGCCTGAGTAGTTACCTGAAATCGAGGTCTAGTCCCAGGCCCGCGCCTTGTAGCTGCGGCCGGCCTTGAGTCCGCCGCGTTCGTCGAGTGGTCCCGCTGTGTTGCGAAAGTTGACCGGCACGTCGTATCCATCGCTGTTGGGCCAGCTGGCATAGACGCCAAAATGCAGGTGGGGGTTGCCCAGGGTCCCCGAGTTGCCGCTGGCGGCGACCCGCTGGCCCTGCTCCACATAGTCGCCAACCTCTACATCGATGCCGTCCTGCCGCAGGTGCGCGTACATGGCCACCGTGCCGTCGTCGTGCAGGATAAAGAGATAGTTGTTGCCGGCCTCATAGCCTGTATCCGTGGCCTCTTCCCAGAGCTCGACCACCGTGCCGGCGCGGCAGGCGATCACATCGTCGCCCACGGCCATGGCAAAGTCATAGGCCAGCTGATCCTGGTGGCCGCCCCGAGGATTGCAGTAGCTCTGGGTGACCCGATAGACTTTTCCGGCCGGGTAGGGCAGGATGTAGGGCGAGGCGGCAGGATCGCCAAAGGCCGCGCGCTTCAGGCAATCGTCAGAGACCGGCGAGGGCGCCTTGAACGGCGTCATCGTCGGCGTCGGCACGCTTGCCGGCGTCCACGACGCTGCAGGTGTTTCCGTACGAGGGCTCGCCGATCGCGGTGTCGGGGGCATCGCCTGGGGGGAGGCCCCTGCCGGTGTCGGGGGGGCCGGGCTAACGGCGCCGCAGCCGGCCGGGAGGAGCACGGCTGCCAGCAGCATCAGGGTCCATCCGGAGCATCTTTTCATCTGCATGGGACCTCTCCGCCTGTTGGGTGTCGCCGTCATGATAGGGCAATCGGGGCGGTTCGGCATGTCCCAAAAGGAGCATTTTGGGGCTAGTGGGGCCGCCAGACCGCGAGGGGCCCGGCGGCCAGCGCCGCCTGATAGATCGGCCCGCGGGCCAGCAGCCCCAGGGCGTAGCGGCTGCCGCGCACGGCCAGCAGCCGCTGCCCCGGCTGCAGCCCCGCCTCGCGCGGCACGAGCACTGTTCCCTCCCCAACGCGCCCGCGCGCCAGGATGCGCAACCCCGGGCCGTTCATCCGCCGGGCGACCGTCTCGCTCAGCGCGGGCGTGCTGACCCCCAGCCCGCCCGAGCGGCGGCTGCCGGCGGTCAGCACCGCCTCCTCCCCGGCACGAAAGCCGTACTCGGACCACGCCTCGGGCGGGAGGGGCACCTCGCCCTCCGCTCCGACAATCACCCAGCCAAAAACCCACTTGCCTCCACGAGCGAGCTGTGGCATAGGGACCTCCTATCTGCTGACGCGCGCGTCAAGATCAGGGGTTCCGCCTTCGCACCACTACTTTCTTGACCCTGAATGGCTGGGCCAGGACCAACGGTCGATATGAAATCTGGCAACAGGACCCCCTGGCGGAAGCCGTCAGGACCGGCGGCCCGCACCGGCGTGCCCTTCCTCTCGCCGGCGCAAGTAATAGAGCAGCGCGACCAGGAGCAGCACCAGCACTCCCATGGACAGCGGGACCAGGCACCACGGGGTGATCCCAACTGCCGGTGCAGGGGGCTGCGCGGGGGTCGGCGTCGGTGTCGGCGTAGGCCCGCCGCCACCGGGCCCTGCGGCGCTGCCCGGCGGCACGGCCGCGCTGGGCGTCGGGACGGCTGTGGTCGGCAGTGGGGACGGCGGGGCGGAAGGGCTCGCTATAGGCGGCAGCGGCGTCGCCGTGGGCCGGGGAGAGAGGGTCGGCCGCACTGTCGGGCTAGATGGGGGGGTAGAGGTACTGGTGGCGGCAACGGTCGGGCGAACGGTCGGCCGGCCGCTGGGAACAGGCGTCGGCTCCGGCGCCGACGTCGCGGTGGGCTCGGGGAGCAGGGTCGCCGACGGCTCCGGGACGGGCGTCTCCGTAGGTTCAGGCCGGGGCGTCTCCGTGGGCTCGGACCGGGGCGTCTCCGTGGGCACAGGCGGTGGTGTCTCCGTGGGCTCCGGCGGGGCAGTCGGCAGCGTGGAGGGCGGCGGTGTCCCCGTGGGCAGCGCGGTAGCGGTCGGCGGTACGGTGGGCGGCGGTGTCCCCGTGGACAGCGGGGTAGCGGTCGGCGGCGCGGTGGGCTGTGGCGTGCCCGTCGGCGGCGCGGTGGGCGTCGTGGTCTCCCGGGGCGGGGGGGTGTCCGTCGGCGGCGCGGTGGGCACCGGTGTCTCCGTCGGCGGCACTGGGGTCGGCCCCGCCGTCTCAAACGGTAATGAGGGCTCCGACGTCACGGTCGGGGGACGTGTGGGTCAACCGGCTGTGCTGGGCGGTGTAACCCGGGGGCTCAGCACCACACCAAGTAGAACCAGGAGTGCTACACCCACCAGGAGTGCCCAGCGGCCGGCCGGCCGACGTTCCAGGGGACGTGTCTCTTGGCTGTACACGATTCCCTCCTGCGGGAGACGGGCTTGTGCCGCCGTCTCCCGCTCTCCGGTGGGGCGCCTATGCCTCGAACCGCCACCACAGCAGGTCCGCGGAAAAGGTCCCCTTCCGCAATCCGGACTGCTCGAACAGCGCCTGCGCCTCCGGCAGGGTCAGCGCGGCGCGGACCTCTTTCTCCACCAGGCCGAGCCAGGAGCGGCGGAGGTCGATGACAAGCAGGTGGCCGGAGGACGCCAAGACGCGCTCGATCTCGGCGAGCATGCGCACCGGTTCGACCACGAGGTGCACCATGTTGGCGTTGATCACGACGTCGAACGCATTGTCGGCAAAGGGCATCTGGTGGATGTCCGCTTTCTCGAACCGGACCCGCTCACCGAGGCCGGCCGCCTGGGCCCTTTGCTCGGCCAGCCGCAGCAGCGGGTCCGAGAGGTCGATGCCGACCACCTCGGCCTCGGGCAGGGCCTGGGCCAGGACGATCGCGGTCGCCCCAAAGCCGCAGCCGGCATCGAGGACCTTGCCGGCGCGAGATCCCTGGCCCTGTAGCTTCCGGGCAAACTCCCGCCCCAGTCCCACGGCCATCTTTTGGTGCCGCCGGGCGTACTCCTCCGCGAAGCCTTCGTCGGCAAAGACCGGGTCGTGTGCGGGCAATAAGCGTTTCATGTCCTTGTCCCCCACTCTGCCTGCGGTTCGCGCAAAATCAACTGATACCAATCGTGGCTCCAAAGACCATTTTACCACCGGGCGTAGGGGCGGCCCTGCTGCCTTGCGGGGCGGCCACGTGGGGCCGCCCCTACATGGTTTCTCAATGGACGATTGGTATTAGAAATGCAAACGGTGACTGCTCAGGCCGAAGAGTACTTCACCGCAAAGGACGCAAAGGGCGCAAAGGAAAAGGTGAAAAAACCGAATCGGGCAGCAAGAAAAGAACCCTTTGCGTTCTTTGCGCCCTTTGCGGTTCAATATTCTTCGCCCCCTAAGCAGTTACCTGTGCTCTACGTAGTCAGGCGGGACCAGGCTCCGGGCCCTGGTCCCGTTCGCCTTTCTACGGTTTCCAGACCTCCCACACCCGCCCCACCAGGTTCGGCCCGGGTTTGAGCGTAGGCTTGCCCGGCGTCCAGCCGGAGGGCGTGACCTCTTTTCCCCCGGTGGCGCGCACGAGCTGATAGGCCTGCACCTGCCGGATCGTCTCCTCGGGGTTGCGGCCGACCGGCGGCGTCAATACTTCCATCGCCTGGATGACGCCGTCGGGGTCGATGAGAAAGCGGCCGCGGATATTGACGCCGGCCGCCTCGTCGTATACTCCATAGGCGGTGCCGACGCGCCCGCCCTGATCGGCGAGCATGGCGAAGGGCACCCCGCCGTCGACCATCTTGGACAGCTCGACCTCCTGCCAGATCTTGTGGGTGAAGCGGCTGTCGGTGCTGATCGAAAACACCTCCACGCCCAGCTCCTGGAACCGCGGGTAGAGGGCGGCAACTGCCGCCAACTCCGTCGGTCAGACAAAGGTAAAGTCACCGGGGTAGAAGCAGACCATCACCCACTTGCCGCGATAGTCCGACAGCTTTACGTTCTTGAAACCCTGGCCGGCGATGTAGGCCGGCAGTTCGAAATCGGGCGCTTCCTGCCCCACGCGCGCTGCAGCCATGCGAACTTCCTCCTTCGGCGGTGTGCTTTGCTGGCGGGGCGCCTCCTTGACGAGCGGCCCCGCGGCCGGTTTGACACACGATTCGACTTCAGGCATGGATAACCTCCTCTAGCGTTCCTGACCATCACGATGCCAGGTTTTGGGCGGTCGCACCTCCTTTCAGCATTCGCGGGCTACCATACCCCCGGTATCAGCCGATAACGGGTCTGCTGCGCATATTCCGCGTATCCCGGCAGTTCCGTGCGCAGGGTCCGGTCCTCCAGGGATGTGCGCACGACGTACAGCGCCCCGGCGGCAATCCCGGGAATCAGTGCCCACAGGGAACCGAGCAGCAGGGGCGTCGTCACACCGGCCAGGATCGCGCCGACGTAGCCCGGGTGGCGCACGTAGCGATACGGCCCCCCTCGGGCCACGGTATGCCCACGCTCCTCCTGGATGCGAACCCCCTCGGCAAAGAAGGCGTTGGAGGCCAGCGCCCACAGGAACAAGGCATAGCCCAGCAAGTTGCCCAGCAGTCCGGCGAGGTGATAGCCGAGGGGCAGGGGGCCGGCCAGGGCAAACCGCACCTCCAACCCGGCCACCACCCACGAGGCGATCATGCACACCATCGCCAGGCCGACCACACACCGGTCCCAGCCCTTGACGCCCTTGTCCACGATGCCCTTGCCGCGCTCGAGCAGCAGCCCCGGGTTGATCAGGATCATGAGCAAGAGTTGGCCGGCCAGCACACCGGCCGCGATGCCCAGCAGCACCCAGCCCCAGGTCCAGTCCAGGCGGCCGGCGGGCAGGAAGAGCACGAGGCCATAGGGGACCAGGCCGAGGGCCGACTGCACCATCCACTTGACGGCGGCGCGGCGCACCTCAGGTGTCCTGGCATCGCTGGGAGCATGCCCATTCGTCATGTGCCGACCTCTGCCGGCCGCGCTAACCGCGCCTTTTCCGGCGTACGAGGCGGATAATCCCCAGGATGAAATTCATCCGGGGAACGGTCTCCATATAGCGCCTGTAGTCCTCACCGAACTTGACGATCGAGGACTGCTCCTCCTGGATGGCGCCGACATAGTGCAGGGCGACCGCAACCAGGCCGGGGAGGGCGACCGCCCAGTGCCGGGCGATCAACGGCAAGGCGATGCTGATCAGGATCCCGGCCAGGTATTGGGGGTGCCGCACGATCGCATAAGGCCCGGAGTCGACCAGCACCGTCGTGTGAATGTAGCTTTTCCCCCTGGCTACCCCGCCCTTGCTGCGGAAAGCCAGGATGGGCCATGACCCAAAGACGGCCGACAGCCAGAGAATGGCCCAGCCGATATTCCCCACCAGCGCGCTGCCTTCCCGATTGTACAGCACGATAGCCAACACGATCTGACCGACCGCGGCGACGGTCAGAATGGCGGCCAGGGCAATCTCGGACTTTTTCATACCCGCCTCCCACAAGGGAGCGACCGGCGTGCGGCAGCCAGCTTGCAGGGTGCGCCAGGGCGCAGTCCCGCTGCGGCCTAATGCAGCAGGTCGGTCCGCTCCACCAGCGTGCCGGCCAGGTAGGCCCCGACGGCCTCGGGGATGTCGGCCAGGTCGGTCATGACGACCTGGATGCCGGCCTGCCGCAGGCTCTCCTGGGCGCCCCAGCCCATGCCGCGCGACAGCAGCACCTGGCAGTCGGCGATGGCCTGGGCCATGCGTATGTGGCGGTCGTGCGAGGCCGGCCCAAAGCCGTGGCCGCGAGGATCCTCCTGGTGCGGGCCGGCCTGCTCCTCGTGGGCAAAATGGGCGTGCCCCAGCTTGTCGCGCAGCTCCTGCCCGCTGACGCGGCCCTCTTCGACCGTCAGGACGGCATAGTAGGGCGCGCGCCCAAAGTGCTGGCTGATCGTCCGACCGTCGTCGGTCACTACGGCAATCTTCATCGCTTCCTCCATCCACTCTCAGTACGCCGGGGGACTCTTTCTCTACGCTATGCGCCGCAGGCCGGCCCCCTGCGCGACCTGGCGCGCAATGGCGGCAAACTCCGCCGCCGGGTACTCCTCGATCTGCCCGGCGTCACACAGGGTGGCGATCTGCGGGTCGATCGGCAGATGCCCCAGCAGGGGCAGCCCGACCTCGGCGGCCATCTCCCCGGCGTGGCTGGGGCCAAAGACCTCCAGCCGGGTTGTGCCGTCCGGGCAGAGGGCGTAGCTCATGTTCTCGATCACGCCCAGCATCCGCCCGCCCATCTGCTGGACCATCCGCGCCGCCTTGCGCACCACCATCGCCGCCAGGCGCTGCGGCGAGGTCACCAGCACCACGCCGTTCACCGGCAGCGCCTGCATCACGGTGAGCGCGGCGTCGGAGGTGCCCGGCGGCAGGTCCACGAGCAGGACGTCCAGGTCGCCCCAGACGACGTCTTCCCAGAACTGCTGGATGGCCCGCCCGATGAGTGGGCCGCGCCAGATGACGGCCTCGTCCTCGCGCGGCAGGAGCAGGTTGATCGACATCACCTTGATCCCGCCGCCGCTCTCGGCCGGCAGAAATCCCACGGGGGTGGTGCGCACCGGGGGCGACTGGGGAAAAAACATGCGCGGGATGCTCGGCCCGGTGATATCGGCGTCGAGGACGCCCACCGCGTAGCCCTCCCGGCGCAGAGCCACGGCCAGTAGCCCGGCCACCAGCGACTTGCCCACGCCGCCCTTGCCGCTCATCACGGCCAGGACCCGGCCGACGTGGTTGAGGCGGGCTGCCGCGCCCCCTTCCTCCTTCGGCGGCAAGACCGCCTGCCGCTCCTGCGGCGTCATTTCCCGCAAAGCGATATCGACCGTTTCCACGCCCTCCAGCGCGAGGACGGCCGCGCGGGCGTCGGCGGCAATCTTGTCCTTGAGCGGGCAGGCCATGACCGTCAGGGCCAGGGTAAAGCGCACGGCGCTCCCCTGGACGGCAAGGTCGTGGACCATACCCAGTTCCACCAGGCCGCGTCGCAGCTCAGGGTCCTGCACGCCGGCCAGTGCCTGCCGGACCTGTTCCACAGTAGCCAATGTTACCTCCTAGCGGACTCGCGCAACACCACAGTACGAACACCTTCGATCTGTCCAAAGGCCGCCCCCTGGCCCAGGCAGCGCAGGGCGGCGGCCGGGTCGATCACCAGCGAGCCGGCCAACACCGTGGCCCCGTGGCGAAAGAGGACTGGGCCCAGGGGCGTGCTCGGCCCCAGGATCATTACCATGGCCTCGGGCCGGCACAGGGGCAAAAGATCCTCCAGCGTATGATTGATCAGGGACGTTCCCGTGATGGCGACGACGTCGGCCTGGGGAAAAAGGTCGGCGGCGCGCTCGGCGGGGAATTCGCCGGGTTGGGGGTGGTGTTCCAGCACCCACAGCTCGCCCACGGCCGGCCGCAGGCGGGGGATAAAGGGGAAATGGCCGACCAGGGCCACCCGCTTCCCGGCCCCCTCGCGCTGAAGGGTGTGCAGGGCGTTCTCTTCGCGACACGCATCCTCATCCACCTCCAGGAGTGCGTTGATCGCCGCCACGCCGACGCTGGCCTCGAGCATGCTCTCGGAGCGGGCCAGGCCGGCCAGTTCCAGGGCACTGTGCTCCAGGAGGTGCCCGGCCCAGCGCACCGGCGCCGCGCCGTGCGGGACCGCTTCGTCGCCGCGCAGCGTAGAGGCCAGGCCGCAGCGCGGCCGGCCAGCGCGCGTGACGACCACCGCCGTCCAGTGCAGCCCCATCCAGACACCTTCCAGGGGCGCGTCGGCGAGTGTCTCCAGTATCTCTTCCAGGATGCTCACTCCGGCTCCTCGGGAAACTGCTCGCGGTAGAGGCGAAAGACACGCCCCAGCCGCCGGCGGGTCCGCCGCAGGTTGACCAGGCAGCCGCGGGCAAAAGCCTCGCCGGCCGGCGTCAGGCGATAGACCCGCCGGGGGACGCCGCTGCCGCTGGTGTCCCACGCGGAGACGAGCAGGCCCTCCTCCTCCATCTCGCGCATGTAGCGATAGACCACCGCCGCATCCAGGTCCGCGTCGATGAGGTCCGCGCGGCGCAGGTCTTCGATCAGGGTGTAGCCGTGGGTGGGGTCCTGCTTCAACAGGAGGAGGATGGCTGGACGCAAAAAGAGGGCCAGTTGGCCCCAGCCGCGCCGCCGCCCTCGACCGCCCTGTTCTACCTCGTTTTCCGACATGCCAGTGCCTCCTCGTCGGTTACAGCCCGACGAGGAGGATTATAGCGCATTGCTGGAAAAACGTCAATAGGTTTCGGTTTCACCGGCAAGCGGTATGGTGAAGCGAAAGGTGCTGCCCTGCCCCGGCGCGCTCTCGGCCCAGATGCGGCCGCCCTGGGCCTGCACCAGGCTCTGGGCCACCGACAGCCCCAACCCCGTGCTCCCAGGCCAGCGCTTGTCCCGCGTCCGGGCGCGCTCCGCCCGCCAGAAGCGCTCAAAGATGTTGGGCAGGTCCGCGGCCGGGATCCCCTCCCCCGTGTCGCAGACGGCGATCTCGACGGCCTCGGGCGCGGCCGTCGCCGTCACGACGACCCGGCCGCCGGCCGGCGTGTGCTGCAGCGCGTTGACCACCAGGTTGCGCAGCACCTGGCCCAGCCTATCCGGGTCGCCCTGGACGGGCGGCAGGCCGGCCGGAAGCTGCGTTTCCAGGGTGACCGCGCCCGCCTCGGCGGCGACCGCCAGCCGCTCCACCGTCGACCGGACGACTCCAGCAAGATCCAGGGGCCGCGAGTTCAGGCGGAGCTGGCCGGCGTCGGCCAGCGCCAGCTCGCGCAGGTCGTCCACCAGGCGGCTCAACAGGCGGGTCTCGTCAAAGAGACGGACGATCTCGGCCTTGTCCATGTCATAGACGCCGTCGAGGATGGCCTGCAGGTTGCCCTGCAGGACGCTGAGCGGCGTGCGCAGCTCGTGGGCCACGTCGGCGACCATGTTCTTGCGCAGTTCCTCCGACTTCTCCAGCGCGGACGTCATCTGGTTAAAGGCCTGGGCGACGGCGGCGATCTCGGTGCTGCCCTCCTCCTTCACCCGCCGTGAAAAGTCGCGGCCGGCCACCGCGCGGGCCGCTTCCGCCAGCCGCTGCAGCGGGGCCGTCAGCCCGCGGCTCAGAAATACCCCCAGCAGCAGTCCCAGGGCCCCCGCCAGCAGCGCGCCCACCACCAGCCACCATCGCAGGCGCGCGACGAACCGCTGCTCGAGGGGGTCCAGAAAATCCGGGCGCGGCGCCGCCACGATAACCAACTGCCCCACCGTTTCGCCGTCCACCGCGATCGCCCGCGCCGCCGCCGCCTCGTCCGCGGTCAGCGCCCGGCCGGGTTGGCCCCCAGGGCGGTCGTAGACGACCAGCCCGGCGGCATCGGCCAGGATCGTATCGAACATGCCGGGGCCGCGATCGTGCCGCGTGCCGATCCACGGCTCCGGGGGGATGGAGCCCCCGGGATCCCAGCGCAGGACCGCCGCCACGCCCTCCCAACTGCCGTGCGCCCGGTAGAACTCGGCAAGCTGATCGACCATCTCCTGGGTCGGCCAGGCGTCGCCATAGGTCAGGTAGCGGCTAAACTCCTGGCTGGCCGTCAGGGCGGAGAGGATGGCGATCACCCCCACGGCGACCAGGACCACCAGGGCAAAGGCCAGCACCAGGCGTACCCAGAGGCGGTTCATCATCCCACCTTGAGGCGGTAGCCGACGCCAAAGACCGTTTCGACCAGGTCGGGCGCGGCGCCGGCCTCTTCGAGCTTGCGGCGCAGGTTCTTGATGTGGCTGTCCACCGTCCGCTCCAGCCCCTCGTAGTCATAGTTCAGCCCTCGTTCGATCAACTGCGCGCGGGTCAGGGCGTGGCCAGGCTGCTCCGCGAGCGTCTGCAGCAGGCCGAACTCGCTGGGCGTCAGGGGGACCGGCCGGCCGTCCACCTGTACCTGGTGCGCGTCCAGATCGATCGTCACGCCTCCGACCTGGAGCACGTGCGGCGCCGCCACATCCCCCTGCGTACGCCGCAGCAGGGCGCGCACCCGGGCCACGACCTCGCGCGGGTTAAAGGGCTTGGTCACGTAATCGTCCGCCCCCAGCTCCAGCCCGGCGATCTTGTCGTGATCCTCGACGCGGGCCGTGAGCATCAGGATCGGGGTGTTGGCGATGGCCGGGTCGCCGCGCACGATGCGGGTCACGTCCCAGCCGTCGCGGTCGGGCAGCATCAGGTCCAGCACCATCAGGTCGGGGTGCTCGCTGCGCAGAGCATGCAGCGCCCGCTCTCCGTCGTAGGCCGTGAGCACCTGGCACCCGTTCTGCTCCAGGTAGGCGCGCAGCAGCCGCACAATCCCGTGATCGTCGTCCACAACCAGGATGCGTTTGGTCATCGGCCCTTTCTCCTCAGCGCAACGCCGCCGGTACCGGGGTCCATTATATCACAACCAGCAAGCGCGCCCGTCATCAGGACCCTGCCCGCGCGGTCAACAGCGCGATCAACGAGGGCAGCAGCAAGCGGAACTGGTTCGTACCGATTCCGGACGGCCCACCAAAGCCTCCCGGCCGGCCCCCGCCAGGCATCTCCCCGCCGGCCACCATCGTGGCCCTCCGGGCAGCCTGCTCGTCCGTCATCGTCTCGCGCGGCCCGGGGTAGCCGCCTCCGCCGCCGGGCCCGGGAGTTTCCCCCGGCAGCGGCCCGGGCATGGCGCCGGGAGTACCGCCCGGCCCGCCCGGCTGGCGCATCGCCATCCCGCCTTCCTGGACCCATGCCGCCAGATCCTCCTGCGTCAACTGCAGCGCGGCGATCGCCTGGAGCTGTTCTGCCGTCAGGCTCTTTTCGATCTGGCCCAGAACGGCGTTCGTCTCCGCCCCATCCTGGGCCGCGCCGCTTAGAAGCGCCTGCCACAGCGGAAGCTGCGCCGCGGCCTGCTCCGGCGTAAGGGCGTCGGCCGTGCCCTCCAGCCGAAATATCCCCAGCACGAGCTGCGTCGCGGCCGGCAGGGCGTCGGCGTACGTCGCCGGCAAGCTGCTGCTCACGTACGCCTCCGCCAGGCTCGCCGCCGTCGGCGCGGCCGCCGCGCCGCACGCGGACAGCAGCACAACCATCAACAGCGCCCCCGATGCCCGAATCGCGGTGCTCTGCAACCCTGGTCTCACCGTTTTCCTCCACTGTTTTCTTGAACCTGCAACCTGCAACCTGCTAACCTTCAACCCGCCGACTTGCCAACCTGCTAACCTTCGACTGCAACCCGCCAACCGGCCAACCCTCTTCATTCCCGCCGCAGCGCCACGATGGGATCCAACTGCGCTGCCTTGGTCGCCGGGTAGTAGCCGAAAAAGATGCCCACCACCGCCGCCGCCCCAAAGGCCAGGGGGATCGAGGCCGGCACCAGCTGCGTCCGCAGCGAGCCGAGGGCCCCAAAGAGATAGGATCCGCCCACGCCGCACAGGACGCCGACCAGCCCGCCCAGGAGGCTGAGCGTCACCGCCTCCAGCAGAAACTGCCGCCGCACGTCGGCCGGCCGTGCCCCCATCGCCTGGCGCAGGCCGATCTCGCGCGTCCGCTCCGTCACGCTGACGAGCATAATGTTCATGATCCCGATCCCCCCCACCACCAGCGAGACCGCCGCCACCCAGCCCAGCAGGTTGCGAAAGGCCTCGGTACTCGAAGAGGCGGCCTCGATGATGCTGTCCTGCGTCATGCTCTGGAAGGCGGTCGTGCCCGCATCCACATTGTGCCGCTTGTTGAGCAGGCTGATGACCTGGTTGATCACGCTGTCCAACTGGTCGCGGTTCTCCGCCGAGACGTAGAGCATCCGGATGTTGGTGCCCCCAAAGCGCGCGGGCATAAAGGTCTTGAACACGACGGTCAGCGGCACATAGATCTGGCCGTCGAAATCGGTGTTGCCCAACACCCCCTTGGCCTGGAGCACCCCCACGACGGTAAAGTGCTTGTCCCCGATGGTGATCTTTTGCCCCAGCGGCGACGAGGCGCCAAAGAGCTCCGTGGCGACGTCGGCGCCCAGGACGACCACCTTTTTGACGCGCTGGTTGTCCTCGTCCGTCAGGAAGCGGCCCATGGCCACCGCGAGTTCGCGGACCTGGGGAAAGCCGGCCGTCGTCCCAACGACCGGGATGTCGGTAAGCAGGGTCTCCCCGAACTCGACCTCCTGGCTGGTCTGCTGGTCGGCGGAGACACCGTTGATCCCCTTGACGCCCTGAGCGATGGCCTCGATATCGTCATAGGTCAGGCTGATCCCGCTGCTCCGGGATTGGGGACCAAAGCCCCCCTGGGCCATCACCGGCGAGATCATGATCAGGTTGGTGCCCAGGGTATTGATCTGGTCGGCGATTTCGGCCTCGGCCCCCGCGCTGACGGCCAGCATCACAATAACCGCCGCCACGCCGATGATCACCCCCAGCGTGGTGAGGAAGGAGCGGCCCTTGTTCAGCGCCAGGCCCTCCCAGGCCAGTTTGATCGTCCGCAGCAGGCTCATGGGTTCTGCTCCTCGGCGCCGTTCCGTTCGTCGGCGGCGATCACCCCGTCGCGCAGGCGGATGATCCGGTCGGCATGCTGGCTCGCCTCGGGCGCGTGCGTGACCATGACGATCGTGGCCCCATCCTGGTGCAGCCGTTCCAGCAGCTGCATGATCTCTTCTCCGGACTGGGTATCCAGGTTGCCGGTCGGCTCGTCGGCCAGGAGCAGGGCCGGGTGGTTGACCAGCGCGCGGGCGATAGCTACCCGCTGCTGCTGGCCGCCGGAAAGCTCGTTGGGGCGGTGGCGCAGGCGGTCGCCGAGCCCGACCCTCTCGAGCATGGCGATGGCCTCTTCCCGCTCGTGCCGCTCGCCTCGGTGCTCGTCGCGGTTGTACGACAGCGGCACCATCACATTCTTGACCGCCGACAGCCGGGGCAGCAGGTTGTACGATTGAAAGACGAAACCGATCTTGCGGTTGCGCACCCCCGCCAGTGCGTTCCGGCTCAGGCGGCTGACGTCCTCGCCGTCCAGCACATAGCTGCCGCTGCTGGGCCGATCGAGGCAGCCCAGAATATTCATCAGGGTGGACTTGCCCGAGCCGGAGGGCCCCATGATGGCGACGAACTCGCCGGCCACCACCTGCATGTCCACGCCGCGCAGGGCGTGGACGGCGATGTCGCCCACCCCATAGGCCTTTTCCAGCCCGCGGATATCGATCAGGTATTCCGACATCTTGGCCTCCGCCGATCCCGTCTGCCGTCAGGGCATCGGGGGCATTCCCCCGCCGCCGTCAAAGCCGCCCATGCCTGGCCCAAAGATTTCGCCGCCGTTCCGCTGCATCGTCGTGCCGGTGGATGTACTCGTCGCCGCCGTCGCTGTGGCCAGCACGACCGCCTCGCCGAGCTGCAGCCCGCTGACGATCTCGGCATTGACCATATCCTCCAGCCCCACGACCACCGGGCGCAGCTCCATCGCGCCGTCGGCGCCGACGACAAAGACGGCATACTGATCGTCGGACAGGGAGCGCAGGGCCTCCAGCGGGACGAGGAGGACACCGACGGCCTCGGACTGGATCACCTCCACCGTGGCCGCCATCCCCGAGAGCAGCGTGTCCGGGTAGTTCGAGAGGTCCAATTCGGCCCAGCCCTGCACGGCGGCCGTGCTGCCCACCGTGACCAGGGCCGGATCGACCCGCACGATCGTCCCCGTAAAGACCAGGTCGGGCAGGGCCTCAAAGACCACGTTCAGCCGGTTGCCCACCCGGGCCGCAGCCATATCCGCCTCTTCCACCCAGAACTCTAAAAGCGGCGCGTCCATATCGGCGATCGTGATGATCGCGCTCGTGCCTACCGGCGTGCCCACGACGGCGTCGACGCTCATCACGGTGCCGGCGATCGGCGCCTTGAGCACGGCCTTTTCCAGGTTGATCTGCGCCTGCTGGTAGGAGAGCTGCGCCTGGGCCAGGGAGATTTCGGCCGAGGCGCGCTCGGACTCGCTGGCGGTCGTGTAGAGCGACTCCAGGCTGAGCTGGGCCGTCGTGATCTGGTACCGGGCCGACTGCAAGGAGGTCTCCTGCTGTTTCCGCGCCGACTCGTACGACAGGCGGGCCTGCTCCATCGCCGCCTCGGCATTCTCGACGGCCCATTTGGCCGAAGCCTCGTCGTCATAGTATGAGTCGGCGACGTTCTCGGCGCCGATCTTGGCTTCCAGGTTGCGGTTGGTCCAGTAGATGTCCGAGTAGGCGTCCTGGGCCTCGCGCAAGTTGTTCGCCGCCGTTTCCCACGACAGCCGGGCCTTTTCCGTCGCCGCGGCCAGCGAGACCTCTTGCTCGGACAGGCTGGCGCGGGCCTCGGCCACATTGATCTGCGCCGCGGACACGTCCGTGCTGTCGGGGCCAACTGCCAGGCTGTCCAGGTTGAGCTGGGCCTGCTGGAGCTGCAGGCGCGCCGCCTCGAGCTCCAGATCCAGGTCCCGCGTGTTCAGCGTGCCCAGGACCTGGCCGGCCGCCACACGGTCCCCCACCTGGACGTCGAGCGTCTCGAGCAGGCCGCTGGTCTCAAAGGCGACGCTCACCTCCACGGCCGGCAGCAGATCGCCGGTGCCGTCCGCGGAGATGACGATGTCGCCCTGCGCGACCTGGGTTGTCTGCACCGTGGGCGCCTCCTCCGCCTGCGCCGGGGCCAGGAAGAAGCGGTAGTAGACGTACCCGCCACCGCCGGCCAGGGCGAGCGCCGCCAGGAGCACAACCAGCACCGTTACCCAACGTTTCTTCATCATCTCCTCCAGAGAGGGCCCCGTCCGCGGGGCCGCATTCGGTACGGGCAGGGCGACCACGAGGATCGCTCCGGCCGCGGTGTGAGCGCACGAGGGCACTATAGCAGCAGGTTATGGAGATTCGATGGACGGGTTGTGGAAAGACAGAGGAGTTCAACACCCCCGTCAGCGGGCCTGCTCGCCCAGGGTGACGGCCAGGCTCTGCTCCTGGCCGTCCCGCAGGATCGTCAAAGTGACCGTGGTGCCCACGGCGGTATTCCGCTCCAGGTAGACAGTGAGGTCCTGCAGGCTGGTGACCCCGACGCTGTCCACGGCGGTGATGATGTCGCCGCCCACGGGGACCTGGTAGCGCCCCATGCGGACGACCCGCGTATAGCCCTGGAGACCGGCCCGGGCCGCGGGGCCGCCGGCCGCCGTATCGAGCACAAGCAGGCCCTTCTCCACCGGCATGCTCATGCCGGCCTCGCGCAGGATCTCGACCGTCGAGGGTGTGAGGTCCACGGTGTCCACGCCCAGGTAGGGGTGGGGGTAGTAGCCCTCCGCGACGAGCTCCGGCACCACCTGCCGCACCGTATTCGCCGAGACGGCAAAACCGATGCCGGCCGAGGAGCCGCTGGTGCTCAGGATCTGGGAGTTGACGCCGACGACCCGCCCCTGGAGATCCAGCAGCGGCCCGCCCGAGTTCCCCGGGTTGATCGCCGCGTCGGTCTGGATGACCTCGCTGATGTAACCGCTCCCGTTGGGGCTCTCGATCACCCGCTCGAGGGCACTGACGACGCCGGTCGTCAGCGTCTGCTCCAGGCCAAAGGGGTTGCCGATAGCCAGGACAAACTGTCCAACACGAAGCTGGTCCGAATCGCCCAGTACCAAGGGGCTGGGCAGGCTGGCCCCCGCGGCGATGCGCAGGACGGCCAGGTCGTTGATCGTGTCGGTGCCGACCAACTCGGCCTCGTACACCTGGCCGTCGGCGAGGGTGACGAGCAAGTCTTCGGCGTCCTCGACGACGTGATAGTTGGTGACGATATGGCCGGCCGTGTCGTAGACAAAACCGGAGCCGGTGCCTTCCTGGGGGATAGCGCCGCGGAAGCGGTCGTACACATAGCTGCGGGCGGTGATGTTGACGACGGCCGGCGCGGCGGCCTCGTACACGGCCATGATCTGGGTCTCCAGGGTGGTGATCGCCTCCGCCTCGTCGGCGAAGGCCGTCACCGGGGCCGCGGCCCCGGTCGTCGGGACCGGCGCGGCCGTGGCGGCCGGCAGCGTCTGGGCCTGCGTTTCCACCGTCACGCACCCTCCCAGGCTCCCCACGATCGCTGCCAGGAGAAGGACGACGAGCAGCGTCCTCCCCGGCGTATGCATTCTGATGTGCATCGGTACCTCCTGCTTTGTCGATAGGACCGTCTTCGCCGGGACGCCCGGTTGTGCGCCCCTATGGCCCATGTTCCATCGTTGGCGGCCCCCCGGGCACTGCCGACTGTCTCGCAAATGCCCTGGGACCGCGGCTTTACCACCACTATACCAGCCGATTGTGGAGAGGGGATGAGAATCTTGTCGAGAAGCGATGCACTTGCGCGGGCGCGTTCCGGCTCGCTCCGCCAGAACGGCCGGCTGGGAGGCGCGCGGCAGGCAATAGCGGAGGAGCGCCCGACACCATGAAGCGGGCCGGGCGCGGATGCCTCGCGCCCGGCCGCTCCTCGACTGTCGTTCAGCTCCTTGGATAAGGGGCCAAACCGTTTGGCCCTGCTGCCAAACAGTATAGCCGCAGGGTATGGAGGGGCGGTGGAGATTTCTTGGAAGTAGGGTGTAATTGACGTGGAGTGCGGCCGGTCCGGCCTATGACGCCCCCACGGCCGACTGCGTCACCGCGGCCTACTGCAGCGTCGGCTTCCGCCCGCGGAAAGAGTCGCCCCGCTACCGCCAGGCCTGGGGGTCAACCTGGCGGCCCGGACAGACTGTCCGGGCCGCCAGGTTCCCGCGCGTACGCCTATTTGCCGACCAGCGGCAGGTAGGCGTGGTGGTCCAACGGCCAGTTGGCCCACACCGTCGCGGAGCGGGTGAAGGAAGGATAGCCCGGCGCTCGGACGGTCGCGGTGTTGACGAGCTGCTCGGCGCCGCCCGTCGCCACGGTGACGGCGTAGGTGACTGTCACGGCCGCCCCGGAGCCGAGCGCGCCCGACCACCGCAGGGCCGGCGCGCCGGAATCATCGGGGGTGCCGGAGGTAGCGTCGAGGGTGCCGGGCACGTAGGACAGGCCGGCCGGCACGACGTCAGTGAGGGCGACCGTCCCGGAGACGGCCCCGCCGGTGTTTTCCAGGCGGACGGTGTAGTGTACGGTCTCCCCCTGGACGGGGGTCGTGTAGTCGGCCACCTTGGTGGAGGGGGAGAGGTCGGGGTCGGGGCCGGCCGGCCCGGGCCAACCGGCCAGGCGGGCCAGCAGCCACCAAAAAGCCTGCCCCTTGAGCGTGCAAAAGAGCCCATGGGTGTGGGCGCAGGAAGGCAGCGACTGGCATTCCAAGGCCGTGGGGTGAGCCGTGCACCAATCGGCGCACCATTCGCAGTAGCCGTCGCCGTCGTTGTAGTAGGGCCCGCTGCCATCCGGGGCGTACGTCTCGATGTCGGCAAAGTCAAAGAGGATCAGGTCGTTCTGCTGGGCAAACTGCCGGGCCATGTCGTTGTGCCGCCAAAGCGCTTCCCCCGGGCCGGTGCCGTCGGTATGCCCGGTGTAGAGGATAAAACCGACGTCCGCGTACTCGCCCTCGAACCCGAGCATGGCGTCGAGGTACTGCTGGATCTGGGCGTCGCTGTAGTAGGACATCTGGCCACACCAGGTCCAGAGGGAGTAATCGAACCAGCCGGTGTTGACCACGCTGCGGGTATGGGTCATCCCGTCCTCGGTCTCCCAGTACATGTCGGGCGTGATGTAGGTGTTGCCGGGATAGTTGTTGCCGTCATAGATGCGCAGCGCGGTGGGATCGCCCGGCAGGACGACTGTGCCGCTGGCCTCGATGTCTACGTTGTAGAAGGCGTCGCGGTCCTCGAGCCACTCCAATCCCGAGAGGACCTGGCTGCCGTGGGAGGTATGGGCATAGTGGACGAGCAGCAGCTTGGCCTGCTCGATCCAGTAGTCCGGGATCCGCGTTACGTCGGTGCAGGTGTGGTCGATGAGGATGGCTTCCGCGGCGGGGCGGGCGGCCGGCAGGGCGGCCGGAAGCGGCGCGGGGGCCGGGGCCGTTGGGGCAGCGGCCAAGGTGCCGCCGGCGGCGAGGAGCAGCGAGAGGAGCAGGAACAGCGGTAGGACGCGTCTGCGCATCGGGTTCCTCCTTGTCGATGATGATGATAAAGCACGCGGACCATGATCGGGACGCCCCCATTGTACTCGATTGCGGACCAGGATGCAATGGGGATGTGAGGACTGACATCCTCCCCAGCCCTAAAGGGCGGGGGTTCCGAACATCGGACTTGCGAGGTTAGGGTCTGTATGCGCCGAAGCACATACCTTTACCCCATCCAGCCGGGA
>Ga0302251_1000161_pt1 | contig 77147 bp, 67 predicted proteins | sample AAG_RA_Gln_MG_FD_193534 | JGI IMG/M metagenome (GOLD analysis project Ga0302251, IMG submission 193534) | Enriched activated sludge microbial communities from anaerobic digester in WTTP, New Holstein, Wisconsin, United States - AAG_RA_Gln | ecosystem: Engineered > Bioreactor > Anaerobic >... | reverse complement strand
CTCTCCAGCTCTTCCTCAGGAGAGGTTATCACCGCGCCCGTCGGGTATCTAACCGCTCCATTCTTTTCAACGGCGACTCTCAAAACTGAATCCGCGTAGCGGTAAAAGCTTCTCCCCATTTTTCATCTAAACAGCGTCAGGAGACACCGTGCTTTAGCGCGGTGAGGAATGACGCTTCCCTCCTTTCACATAATAGTGATGATGATCTTTCTACAAGTTTTAGTTTGCCTACACTGGCAGAACGACTGACAACTTCTCCGTCAAGAGTACGCAAATCAAAATATCCAGATGATCTACGTCCAAACACAAAACATTCCCGATCAAGATATTCGACCTTATCGAACAATTGGTAACCGTGTACGTATCCAGGAGCTTTATTTTCTCTTCGAATACCTTTTTTCGGGTTTGTTTTGTGCAGTTGCCTGTTTTGTTTGCGTACTTGTTTGAAGAAGTACCAGCAATCGCTTTCTTCTGTCGATGGGTTTCCTGAGATACACCGGGCATCTATCCGGTGCGACTTTTCGAGATTGTGTTTGATTCGAACATTTTTGGTTATATAGCCAAAAGTCAGAGACACATTTGAATACAGTTCTTTCAGTTTGTTGTAGAAAGCCCATCGCATTATGCCCATAAAGGCTGCATCCCTGAAGGAAGAGTTGCGCTTGACTTTAAGTTTTAGCTCACCGGCGTGGTACTTCCTATGACAGGTTTCGCATAGAGTAATCAGATTATCCGGAGAGTTCCCGCCACTCTTTCTCGATTCGATGTGGTGTACATTTAGAATTGGATCTCTTGACTTACCATTACAGTGTTGACAGGTGTGTTTGTCCCTGAACAAAACATACTCCCTGACATTATAAAATCCGAGCTGTTCGCCTTGCTGATATTCCTCACCCCGGATATCTGGGTTCTTTATTTTCTGTATATCGAATTGAGCCACTTCTACTACTACTTCAGTTATTGGCAGGATTGCGTGAACCATCTTAACCGCTTTAACGTGAGTATCAATCTTATTCTGTACCGACGGTGCTACCCAACCTTCAGGTTTTTTTCTATTGAGGAAACGAGATTGCCTATAACGAGTCTTTCTACTTCTTCTGGACCTTCTAAGCATCCTTCTGGTAGACAACAGATCCACAATATCGTTTCTCAGCGCTACTTCTGCTGAAAATACTTCCTTGTTCTCAGTTGTAGCCGATAGCCCTATTGTCTTACTTCCGGTATCTACACCGAGAGTTACATCTTGTTTGTATCCGGAGGAACCGTACAACAACTGAATGGTGAATGGTGTTCTTTTAACTACTTTAACCTTCTGCTCTTTCAATAGTTTCCGTGCCTTCTGTGGTTTACACGGCATTAGCGGTTTCCCGTGCCTGTTGATAACGTAGACTAACATATAGTCCGCCTCCTTACGGAGTAATTCTCCCATCGCCAATGTTATCCGACAGTTTCTCGTTAGCAGTACTGTTCCTACCCATTAGAACTGTTTAACCACTAACCGCAGAGCGTAAGACTTGGGAGGGCATCCTACGGTGCCTATACATTTGTCGGTAACAGTGTCCGAAACACTTAGGCTAGTCAAATAGAGCTTTTACAAGCTCCCGGCTTTAGCCGGGGGTCGTTGACCCCCCAATCTCGATAGATATCACTCTCAATTCTACGACAAGATGATAGACTTTTTCTAAGAGCAAAAACGAGGAGGAGTTTATGACTCTGAAAGATGCGTTCGAAAAAATCGGGAATTTGAATCCCGAAACTCTGGAAGGTATCGAGGGGAGTTTTTCCTTCCGTGTCAGGGGCGGAGACCCGGAAGAGTTCACGGTCGTCATAGCCTCGGGCAGGGCGGAGATACTCCCGAACGGCGGAAACTCCGATTGTCTTGTAGAAACCGACATCGAAACTTTCAGAGATGTATTTGAAGGTTCGATCAGTCCGCTTTCGGCTTTCATGAGCGGCAGGATAAAGCTATCGGGGGATCTTTCCCACGCTATGAAACTGAGCAAATTACTCGGAGGTGTATGAATGGCTAAAGAAGTTCTGATACTTGCATTCGAAGGAAAAAAGCCCTGTTTTCTCCACGCCCTTCTAAACGCGCTGGATATGCACGAAAAAGGCTTCGACGTTTCGGTGGTTCTCGAGGGGCAGTCGCCATCTCTGCTGAAAGAGATAACTCTGGAGAGCGATCCTCTCTTCCCTCTCTACAGCAAGGCGAAAAGCAAAGGGCTCATCAAGGCCGTGTGCTACGGCTGCTCGAAGATGATGGGCGCTCTGGAAATAGCAGAAAGGGAAGGATTACCGTTGAACGGCGATATGAGCAACCACGTCCCGCTGGCTCCCTACATCGACAGGGGCGCAACAGTCATAACTTTCTAACCGGGTTATTCCTGAAAGGGGTGAAATATGCGTAGCAGTCTCCTGAACTGGAAATACGACAAACTGGCCGGGAAGTTGATCGAAAACTTCGCAAAAAGATCTATAGAGGCCGTCTATCTTACCTCGAGAGAGCAGGTCGTTCCCAGACTCGAGGAGCTGATCCCCGCGGGTTCTACGGTGGCCTCCGGCGGATCGGTCACTCTTCAAGAGACGGGGGCGAGAGAGCTTCTCAAATCGGGGCGTTACAACTATCTGGACCGCGAAGCAGTACCGGACGGAGAAGAGAGAGAGGAGATCTTGCGAAAGGCTTTCTGGGCGGATTTCTACCTCTGTAGCGCGAACGCCATCACACTCGACGGACAGATACTCCTGCTGGACGGTAACTGCAACCGTGCGGCGGCCGTTTTGTTCGGTCCGAAAAGGGTCATTCTCGTTGTCGGCATGAACAAAGTCGTCGGCGACATTGATGCGGCGCTCGAAAGGATAAGGTTCATAGCGCCGATGAACGCGAAAAGATTGAATCTCCACACTCCGTGCACCGCCACAGGCTTCTGCATGGACTGTACAAGCAACGAAAGGATCTGCGGAACTTACGTGACCGTAAGCGATTCCAGCCGCCGCAAGGGAAGATACACGGTGATACTCGTGGGTGAAGAGCTGGGTTTATGAGAACCGTCAGGGTAAGGGTTTACGGCAGGGTCCAGGGTGTGGGCTTTCGATACTACACCCTGCACACTGCACGGGCGCTGGGCATAACCGGATATGTGAGGAACGAGTACGACGGTAGCGTCGAAATAGTTGGCGCCGGCGAAGAGGCTTCCATAGACGAGTTCGTTCAGAGGGTCGATCGCGGTCCCGTACGGGCGCATATTTCGAAATGCCTGGTCGAAGAACTACCCGAGCAGCATTTCACCGACTTCGAAGTCAGGTACTGAAAGCCTACCATTCCTCGAGAAACCTCTCCACGAAGGCGACGGTGAATTCGTACCTCTCCCGTGCCAGCTCCCTGCCCGTACCGGTCCAGAAACTTTCGGGGGTTATCTTCAGGATTTTCTCGTAGAAATGGTTTATGGCGCTCGCGGAGAAACCTTCGTAACGGTCGCGCGGCGACAGGTCCGGTGAATGGAGCGGCCTGCCGACCTTTCCCGAATAAGAAAAGACACGCGCTATCGCGATCGCCCCGATGGCGTCGAGTCTGTCTGCATCCTGGAGAATCTTTCCGGTAGCGCTCCCGGGCTCCTTACCGGATGAAAAACGGTGGTCTCTTATAGACAGGGCTACTTCCGAGGCGATGTCGTAAGTGTATCCCATGCTCAGAAGCAGTTTGAGCGAGTACTTGCCTCCCTCGGCGGCATGATCGAGACCGTCTATATCCTCGGACGGCCTCTTTATATCGTGGAGGAGGGCAGCGAGGGCGGCGGTCTCCAGCGATTCATCCTCCCCGAGCGCTATCTCGACCGCGTTTTCTGTGACCCTCACGACGTGGTAAAGATCGTGGGCCGGATCGCGGGAGGCTTCGAAGGCGACCCGCGCCAGCCCGTAGATCTCTTCGAGTTCGGGGTGTCTCTCGAACAACTGCGCTATCTTCAATTTCCTCTCCATAAGTGAAACGGGACCCGATCTTTCCAGAAAAGTCCGGTTCGATATTGTAAAATAATACTACAAGAACAGTATGAAGATGCGAGAGGAGGCAGTGTATTGAATATATTGATTACCAACGACGATGGAATAATGTCTCCGGGGATAATCGAACTGGCCGACAGGCTTTCGGAAAGGCACAACGTTCTGGTGGTCGCTCCCGACGTTGAGAGAAGCGCCACCGGGCACGCCATAACCATAAGGACACCTCTCTGGGCCAAGGAAGTGAAAGTCGGCAACAGAATGATAGGCTACGCGATCAACGGGACACCGGCCGATTGTGTCAAGCTCGGTCTCCTGGCGATTTCGGAAATCAAGCGCGATCTGGTTATCAGCGGAATTAACAAGGGACAGAACATGGGTATAGACGTTCTTTATTCGGGAACGGTATCGGGCGCTTTGGAGGGAGCCGTTATGGACACGCCCTCGATCGCCGTATCGAGCAGCGATTGGAGCAACCCCATCTATTCCACGGCCGCTGATTTTATGCTCGAATTTCTCGAAACGTTCGACGTGAAAGAGATGCCTCCCTTCACCGCCCTGAACATAAACGTGCCATCGGTGGCGAGGGAAGACCTGAAGGGTTTGAGGATAACCCGACAGAGTCGCAGGAGGTACAAAGACTACTTCGAGAAGCGGAAGGATCCGTACGGCAATAACTACTACTGGATATTCGGAGAAGTTGTCGAGGACGAATGCTCACTGGACAGCGATTTCTGCGCGGTAAAAGAGAACTACGTTTCGGTCACGCCCCTTCATGCCATAATGACCGATAAAGACTACTTCGAAGAGTTGAAGGAACTGTCAAAAGGATGGGGAAAGATGTCAACGACCCCCGGCTAAAGCCGGGAGCTAGTAGCTCAGGTTGACTAGCCTAAGTGTTTCGGACACCACGTTACCGGCAAATGTATAGGCACCGTAGGATGCCCTCCCAAGTCTTACGCTCTGCGGTTAGTGGTTAAACAGTTCTGATGGGTAGGAACAGTGCTGCTAACGAGAAACTGTCGGATAACATTGGCGATGGGAGAATTACTCCGTAAGGAGGCGGACTATATGTTAGTCTGCATTGTTGTAAGAAAACTAAAACTTGTAGAAAGATCATCATCATTATTATGTGAAAGGAGGGAGGCGTCATTCCTCACCGGGCTGAAGCCCTGTGTCTCCTGACGCTGCTTAGATGAAAGTGATTTACATAGGGAACCCCTTATTACGCCTCGTTTCCAAAAAAATCGAGGTTTTCGACGAAAAACTGAGGGAGTTCGTCGAGGAACTGAGCAAGGCGATGTACGTCGAAGACGGCGTAGGCCTGGCCGCTCCGCAGGTCGGCGTTTCGAAAAGGATCTTCGTCTATGACGCGGGCGAAGGGATCAGAGTGGTTATCAACCCCGAGTTCCTCTGGAAGAGCGAAGAGACAGTGCAGATGGAGGAGGGCTGCCTGAGCATTCCCGGCATCTACGCCGATCTCTTCAGACCCTCGAGTGTCAAGCTCCGCTATCAGGACGTAGAGGGTAACTTCCACGAGGAAGAACTCTCCGAGTACGCCGCGCGCATAGTCCAGCACGAGGCCGATCACCTCGACGGCGTTCTCTTCGTAGATCACCTCTCGTCCGCCAAAAGGGCCCTTTTAAAATCCAAACTGAATCAGATAATGAGGGAGAAAGTCTAGTCCCATGAGAATAGTCTTCATGGGAACACCGGATTTCGCGGCCTCCCATCTGGAAGCGCTGCTGGAAAGCAACTACAACGTAGTGGGAGTCTTTTCACAGCCCGACAGACCCAAAGGCCGCGGCCGGAAGTTGACGCCCACCCCGGTTAAGCTGGTATCTCTCAAATACGGTATTCCCGTCTTCCAGCCCGATTCAGTCAACACCGGAGACGGGTTCGATACTCTGTGCAAGCTCTCGCCCGACGTTATAATGACGGTAGCCTACGGAAAGCTCTTGAAAAAAAGAGTGATCGAGCTCCCCTCGCTTGGATGTTATAACGTTCACGCGTCGCTGCTTCCAAGGTACAGGGGCGCCGCTCCGATTCAGCGGACGCTGGAAAACGGCGAGACCGAGACCGGGATCACGATTTTCAAAATAGACGAGGGCATGGACAGCGGCCCGATCGCCGTGGCCGAATCGATAGAGATAGAGATGTCCGACAGTTTCGGTACGCTCTTTGAAAAGCTCCAGACTCTCGGGAGGAAAATGCTTCTGAACTTCGCCGCTTCTCTCGATAACCGCAACCCTTTCCTGACACCGCAGAGCGACGAAGAGGCCTCTTTTGCCCCGAAGATACTTCCCGACGATCTTCTGTTGAAAGATTTCTCCAGCGCCACGCGTGTCTTTAACAAAATCAGGGCCTTCGACCCCGCTCCCGGAGTCAGGACCTCTCTGGGAGGAGAAATCGTCAAACTGTTCGGCGCCAGACCGGGAGCGGAGGAAACGATCGGAATCGACGGAGAGATTGTCGAGATAGATGACTCTGGAATGGTTGTAAGCTGCGGGTCGGGAAGTGTTATCATATCGTTAGTGCAGTTTTCCGGCAAGAAAAAGATGCATCCCGTTGATGCTTTGAGTGGAAGACTGCTCGGAAAAGGTATGGTTTTGGGGGGATGAACTTTGCCGAGAGTCGTCAGGCTCTTTCAGATCAAAAACCTCGTTAAAGAGGATGAAGCCGACAGGATAGCGAAGAAGCTCCGTTCGCTGGACGGAGTCGTGCACGTGCAGGTAGATGTGAACAGCGGTGTTCTCGAGATCGAATACGAGAACGCGATTATCGATCGTTACGTAATCAGAGAAGAACTTCTCAAGATAGGTTTCGAGATGCTCATATGAGCTTTATCCGCGTTGTGGCTTCTTGACAAAGGAATCCGGTCAAGTTATAATTTTTCTCGTGAAGTTGCCGAGGTGGTGGAATTGGCAGACACGCATGGTTGAGGTCCATGTGGGCGTTTAGCCTATGCGGGTTCAAGTCCCGCCCTCGGCACCACCGAACCGGGTTTAGGCCCGGTTTTTCTTTTCGCTTTTCGGAGAGGTGCAGTTTGGAGGATATCCTGCTCGGTAAGGTTTTCAGGAGAGATTCCAGAAAAAGGATATCGCTGAGATACATGGACCAGGAAAAACCTTTCGTCTCGCTCGATATCGAAGAGCTCGACGGATACATGAAGGGTCTGGGAAACGGCTGTCTTTTCATTCCCGGTTTGGCCGATGCCGAAAAGCTCACAGAGTATTCGGTAGATGAGAGGTTCCTGAAGAACTTCCTCGCCGCGGCGACCGCGGAGGACGTTCGAGACCGTATAAGAGAGTACTCGGAGACTCTAAAAAAACTCCCCAAAGGGCTGACCTCAATCCTCGTCAGGCTCCCCGGCAGAGAAGGGCTGCGGAACTTCCTCCAGAAGTTTTTGAAGATGAGCCAGGTGATCGAGCCCTGGGAGGATTCCATCTCATCCTCTCTGGAGCTGGTCGAGCGTAGGGAGAGGAAAACCCAGAGAATAGATATCCAGAAAGCCATCCGTCTGGTCTTCAGCGAAGGCGGTCTCCTGCAGGATCTTCTGTCCGGATACGAATACCGGCAGGAGCAATTCATGGCGAGTCTGGAGATAGCCGAGTCGATAGTGAATGAAAACGGCATCATGATCGAGGCCGGAACCGGTACCGGCAAGAGCATGGCCTACCTGGCCCCGATCGCCTATGCCTGCGTATCCACCATGAATCAGGCCGTCGTCGCGACAAGGACCAGAGTCCTGCAGGATCAGCTCGTAAAGAAAGATCTGCCGGTCATAAGACAACTGCCGAACCTCAAAGATCTCAGATCGCTCTCCCTCAAGGGAAGGGAAAGATACCTCTGCCTGCGCAAGCTGTACGAGAGCCTTCGAATCGTTTCAAACGGACTGGTAGCCAGCGATTCCGCCTGGGAGATCTTCGGCGTTCTTCTCTGGTCTATCCTCACTCCCGACGGAGATCTCGACTCGCTCACGCTCGGAGACGACACAAGGATGACTCTGGCAGGAAACAGATTCGACTGTACAAGGAGATTATGCCCGCTGTACGATACCTGCCCTTATTACGTAGCCCGCGATAACGCCAGGAACGCCGATATAGTCGTCACCAACCACTCTCTGCTCTTCAGCGAGGCGAACCTGAGGATCATGGACGGGGAGGAGGAGGATTTCGAAGCCCTCGGCACCCTCCTGCCGTCCTTCAGATACCTGGTTTTGGACGAGGCTCACGAGGTGGAAAACTCGCTGACCCAGGCCATGAGTTTCACGCTTGACCCGGCCGAGGCGGTCTCTTCACTCAAGAAGGCCATAAAATCCGTCAGAAGCTGTTTCGGTTTTCTAAAGCGCCACTTCGACGAGGAGTTTCTCAGAAAACTCTGGGTCAAAATGAACGCGGCGACAGAAGAGCTGGAAGGCATACTGCGGGAACTGGTCGAGCACGGCAGAACGCTTTCGAATGGAGAGAAGAGGACTTTCACGAAAGAGACCCTTCCGGAACTGGTAGAAATTCTCCTCAAGATGGCCGACAGACTCCAGATCCATATCGCCGTTTCCGGTCAGACGATACAGATGCTCGACGATGTCCAGGAGCAGAGCGAGGGAAAGGGCGAAGAGCTCTCAATGATCCTGAAGGGGTTGCACGCCGAGCTCCGCGAGTGGGCCAGACAGATCGCCGGCATAACGGCGACGGAGAGCTCGAAAGTCGTCTATATACACAAGCAGGAGAGATTAAACGGAAATGGATTGAAGATAACCTCCTCGCCCGTTCAGAACGACAGGATCATGTCCAGCGTCTTTCCAAACGTGAAGGTCAAGATCTTCATCTCGGCGACCCTGTGGGTTTACAGCAAGGGCAGCGACGGATTCAACTACGCAAGGCGCGTGATAGGCGCCAGGGAGGATTATCCGGCCATAAGGCTCGGCACATCCTTCGACTACACCCAGCAGTTGAAATTCTTCGTGCCCTCGGACATGCCCGATTACAGGCCAAACTCTCTATCTTATCTGGAAAGCGCCTCCCGGTTCATCGAGACTGCCTTGAGCATAGTGGACGGGGGATCTCTCGTACTGTTCACCTCTTACGACGATATGAAGACAACGGCCGGGAGGATCGAAAAAAACCTGGAAGGGATAACAGTCAACGTTCAGGAGAGAAACGACAGCCCGGCCATCCTGCTGGCCGAGCATATAAATTCGAAGAGATCGGTCATCTTCGGCACCAGGGCCTTCTGGGAAGGGATCGACCTCCCCGGTGAGCAGCTCAAGTTGCTCATCGTCTACAAACTCCCGTTCGAAAGGCCGGATGAACCTCTGATAGAGGCGAGGATAAAGCATTACGGAACCCGCAACCCTTCGGAGGGCATGAACAAATACTACTACCCGAAGATGATAACGGCCTTCAGACAGGGGATCGGAAGACTCATAAGATCTAGAAGGGATCACGGGGTGGTGATAGTGCTCGACGCGAGAATGGTCGATCCCAACAGACCCTACTCGAAGAAGCTCCGGGCGTCCATGACGCCGGGCATAGAGATCCAGAGCGTCAGGAGTAACCAGATTTTTACCCGGCTGAGAAGTTTGAAAAAGGAAGGGTGGCTTTGAAGATTTCGAGGGTGATTTCGCACTTTTTCCCGAACAGGTGTGAGGCCTGCGACTGCGAGATCGAAGTAGACGCCGTTCTCTGTAGCGAGTGCGGAAAGCTGATCAAAGGGCCGATCATGGCTCCTTTTGAGCTCGCGCATATAGACAGGGCCTACTCTTACTGGAGTTACGATACCCCGCTCAGAGAAATGATTCACGCCTACAAATTCGGCGACAGGCCGAAAATGGCCGGCCTCTTCTCGAAAATGCTCCTTGAAATGTTCCTGGCCTTTGGAGGGGGCGTAGATACGGTCGTACCCGTTCCTACAACTGCGGAAGCCTTCAGAAAGAGGGGCTTCGACACCAACCACCTCATACTGAAAAAACTCTCCGGAGACCTGGATGTGAAGATCGAAGACGTTCTTGTGGCGACGGGTAAGAGATCGCCACAATCGCGTCTCAAACTGGCCGACAGACATGGAAACGTAGAGGGCAAGTTCCGTGTCAAAAGGGAGCTTTCGACCGGGAAAATAATACTCTTCGACGACGTCGTAACGACTGGTGCAACCGTTGGGCAATGTGCTAGAGTCTTAAGAGAGAAAGGCGTTAAAGAAATCACGCTCTTCTCGATCGCGAAAGCAAAAAAATAGGGCCTCGAAGGCCCCTGGCTGGGAGAGGAGGACTCGAACCTCCATCGGCGGATCCAGAGTCCGCTGTCCTACCAATTGGACGATCTCCCAAGACAGTAAAGATTATAAAGCACAAGATAATTGGTGTCAAGCGATCTGGAGGCCTTCTGATGAATATAGCGATGTTCAGTGACACTTACGCGCCGCAGGTCAACGGTGTGGTGACGATGATAAAGATGCTCGAAGAGAATCTCCAGAAAAGGGGGCACAACGTCTATATCTTCACGGTCGATCACCCGAAGGCCACGAGTCAGGAAAACGTGTATCGGGTACCCTCTCTGAGGTTTCCCTGGGAAAAACAGCATCGAATCGGCCTTCCGACGAACTACCGGGAGTTGATACAGATCATAACGAACCTCAAGATCGATCTTATACACTCCCACACCTCGATAATAGTCGGGTATCTGGCCAACCTCGTCACCTCGAAACTCGGCCTGCCCGGTGTCACGACTTATCACACCATGATGGAGGAGTACGTTCACTACATCCCCTTAATGGAACCCATTCTGAGGGTATATATAAGAAAGCAGGATAAACGCTTCTGCGACAGGAACAGGGCGGTGATAGCCCCTTCCATAAAAATCAAGAAACTTCTTGAGACGTACGGCGTCTCCTCGCATATAGAGGTAATTCCAAACGGAGTGGACCTCACACCCTTCAGAAGAGAGATATCAGAAGAAGAGCGGAGGAATTTTAGAAACCGGTACAATATCGGCGAGGAGGATCCGGTGATGATCTTCGTCGGCAGAATGGGCGGCGAGAAGAGCATAGACAAACTTATCGAGAACTTCGCCCGTGTCAACGGGGAGATTCCCAACTCCCACCTGCTGCTCGTGGGCGACGGCCCGCTGAGAACACAGCTGAAAGAGCTTTCGGTCGAGCTGGGTGTGGGAAGTAACCTGCATTTCACGGGATTCCTCAAATGGCCCGCCGAGATCTCTCTGGCCTACAAGAGCAGCGACCTCTTCATCATCGCCTCTCACACCGAGACCTTCGGTCTAGTCACTCTGGAAGCGATGGCCTCGGGCCTTCCGGTGGCGGCCTACAAAGACGACAGCATCGCCAACATGGTCTTCGACCGCGACAACGGTTTCATGTGTCCCTCGAAGGACGATCTCTACAAAGTTATCATAGAGGTTCTTAAGGACGATTCCATGAGGAAGAGGATGTCGGAAAGATCGCGCGAGATCTCTCTGGATTTCTCGGCCGAGGCCAACACCGAAAAGACCCTCGACCTCTACGGGAGAGTTCTCAGGAACGAAGTTTAGATTTGAAACCTATCTCGTGGGCCGTGGCCAGCCCGCCAAATATTATGTTCACGTAGTAACTGAAGAACCGCCACACCAGGAGCGCGGCTCCTATGCTTTCGCCGAAGAAGGGCCGGAAGAAGAGCAGGTACCCGCCCTCGGAAACGCCGCTGGCCCCGGGCGTCGGTATGAGCGAGACGACAAGGAAGAGGATCAACTGAACGGCCGTGATCTCGAAGTAGTTCATCTCGATCCCCATCGACAGAGCCACGAAGTACGGGATGGAGATCTGGCAGATCAACTGGGCAAATGTGGCTAAACTGGCCAGAATCAACACCAAAGGCCTTTTCATGAGTTCCGACATGGAAGAGTGAAAAAAGCCCAGCTCCTTCAGCGACTTTTCGATTGCCAGATCGACGTTTTTCACTATTCTCAACCAGCCCAGAATTTTCACGATCACGCTTATCGTCTTAGCTGTGAACCCGGGACTGAGAGAAAAGAGAACCAGAAAGAAGAGCACGGCGCTGTTGATCAAAAAACCGAAGATCGAAAGAACCGCCAGATTCGAGATCTTGCCCGAAACCACCGGGTAGGCCCCGAAGATGGCCATAACTCCGAGAACCGTGATCACGCTCTGGTAGATAAGAAACCTGGAAACCAGCATAGCCGTCGATTCGCCGACGGATATGTTTCTGCGCTGCATGATGACTATCTGCGCCGGCTGGCCGCCCGAAGAGAACGGTGTTATCCCGTTGAAAAAAGTTCCTATCACGGTTATTTTGAAGAGGTACGTGAGCGGGACGGAAAGCGATCTCATCACCGCGAAGACCTTAAGCGTCAGAGCCTCGAAAAACCAGCTGCAGATCGAGAGGCCGAATATAAGGGCTATCCACAGGGGCTTGGCGTTCAAAAGATAGGAGATCGACTTTCTGAAATCGGTGGCGCCCAGTATAACGATGATGATCACCACACTGAGCGACAGCGCGATCAGGAAGTTTCTTTTGGATCTCTTCATCTTTTTTCAAGGACCTCGAGGTATGTGTTTTTGAGTTTCTGGCCGATTATCGAGAGATCTCTCTCCAGAGCCGTCTCCTTTCCTGTGGAAGTGAGTTTCCCTGCGAGTTTTTTATCCGCTACCAACCTGTCCAGAAGGAGTGAAAGCTCCCGGTTGTCCCTCCCCTTCAGACAGTTCTCTTCACTCCTCATCCAGCCTCTGTAAACGGGTATGTCCCTTATCAATATAGGTGCCTCCATCGATAGGGCTTCGAGGACGACGATACCTTCGTTTTCCTCGTAGCTCGGAAAGAAGAAGGCGTCGCAGGCCGAGTAGGCGCCCATGATAGTCTCCTGCGGAACGAAGCCCGGGAAGATCACGTTTTTCGGAGGATGGTTGAGTAATTTCTTTATCTTTGCGGGAAGAAGAGAGGTGATTTTTGCGCCGAACCAGAAGAACCTAATATCCGCTTTGTTCGCTGCGATATCGCAGAAGTCTACCACTCCCTTCCTCGAGAAGGGCAACCCCACAGAGATAACCAGCGGTCCCTCTATACCGTACTGTTTTCTGAAAGATTCTGCCAGGAAGGCGTTTCTGCTGAACTTCTCGTTGTCTACGCCGTTAGAAATGACTTTTATGGGAAGATTCACACCGTAACCCCTAACCAGGTCCCTGGTGTACTCGCTGGGTGAAATCAGGAAATCGGCGGAAGAGTAGAGCCTCTTTATCCTGCTCTTTATAAGAGGGGCCAGAGAATTAGAGAACATGAAGGAATTCCTGAAATCTTCGAACGTGGTGTGCGTATGGTAGATGACAGGCAAACCGGACTTCCTGGACTTTTTGAGCACCTTCTCCCCGCCCGGACCGATTGTGTTTATATGAGCCAGATCGTAATTATCCTCTTCATCGGTTGTGTAGGCGACCCCAACCTTCTCCAGCGCTATCATCTGATGCTTCAAGGCCCTTCCCACGCCGGACTTGCTGAAGAGCTTTTTTCCTTCGGAATAAAGCAGAACCTTCATTTAAACCTCCAACCGATTTGCCAGGTTCCTTTCAAATGTGCTCAACTTTAAAAAAGTATAGATCGGTTTCGAAAGCCTCCCGGCAAATTGACTAATGCGAAGAATCGAATTATACTGAAAACGTGTCGATAGTAATTACTCTTTCTCAATGTGAGGTGATAACTCGCTCTCATGTTTCACCATGCACTCCAGGAAAGTAACTCTTATCCAGAAAAGCGCACTCTCTTCCGAAAGCACGTTTATCCACCTTTTCTCTGGTATTCTACATCAGATGCCATATTTTTGAAACACCGTTAGTTTCTTTCCAATTGTCAGCTGGTCCACCGGACCATAGTAATTTGAACTGGGGGAATGAGATGAAATACTTCGTTACAGGTGAAAAAAACGTGGGCAAGACCTATCTAGTAGAGAAGATAAAGCCCCTCGTAAACGTGAAGGGCTTCGAGACAAGGTTCGAGCCGGAAGGTCAGAGGTTGTTTCTCCACTTTCTAAACGGCCTTTCCTTCATGATCGGCGAGAGAAACTCCGGAAGGTTGAGGATAATCGAAGAAGGCTTCAAAGAGGCGGCAAGAGAGCTCGGTACCATGGAGATACCGGAGAGTTGCTTCCTCATCATGGATGAAATAGGTTTTCTCGAAGAGGAGTCTCCGGAATTCCAGCAGGCCGTGGTGGCGGCTATACGACGTTCGAAAAACTGCATCTGCGTCCTTCGGAAGGGAAACTACTCTTTCATCGACCACCTCAAGAGATCCATGGGAATAAGGAGCGTAGAATTGACCGTCGATAACAGGGACGAGATACTCAACAGACTCCTCAGGGAAGTAGAAAAAGAGAGGACGGACACGTCCTCTCCTGGAGGCGACGAAGGGATTTGAACCCTTGAGTAGAGATTTTGCAGACCTCCGCCTTTGACCCCTTGGCTACGTCGCCTTGACGGGTTTAATTCTAGCATGTAATTTCTATCAATTCAACACAAAAGGGCCGCTTTCGGCGGCCCTCGGGGTGGAAAATTCTTCAGGAGGGAGGTTGGCTCCAAATATTATGGGCCTGGAACCAACTCGCAACAGGACGCGGGGACATCCTTTGCAAATTAATGATACAGTCTATTTTCAGGAAACCCAAGCCCGAATTTGTCCAACCTGAAGGGAGCAAAGTGATTTAGCACTCTTTTTCTACACTATGAACGGCTATTTGAAAGTATGCTCCCTACTTTTACGTTTGCCGTATCTAAAAACACTTAACACTGCTTCTTTTCAGGCGCTTTTCTCAAGCTTTCGGAGGATTCAATCGTTATATACGAACTCCCTGAACCACTTTGAACCCGTCATCCCGAAAGTGGGAATTCTGAACACCGGATATACGGGAATCGAACCGTCGCCCGCCTGGACGACATAATCATCCAGATAGGCTATCCTGCCATCCTTCGAGATCATGAACATACCGTTCGACAGGGGTGTGCTGTAAAGCTCCACCGCCGATTTATCGGCTATCAGGTGCAACCAGGAGTATTCGTCAAGAGAATCTGCAGAAGTGATTTCGTCGCCGGAGTAAAGCCATAATAGTTCAACTTCCGGTTTTGTGGAATACTCGTTCCATGCGACAAGTTCATTCAAAAGGCTGCTCAACCTCTTCTCTTCTCTGCCGGTATCTTCGCAATCACCGGTAGCGCATGGAACTCCGCCGGTGAAAACTTCAAGCGGTCTCTTCGAAGTCACGACTACGATGACGGGGTTTCCCAGATAGTCGCTCATGGAAAAGCTCTTTCCGTATACGTCTCTGGCTTCGAACAGGGGTGCGGTAGAACCTTTTTTCAACAGAGGCTTGTTCCGGGCATCTTCATCGACCTGCTCGAACGTGACTTTTCTGCCGTCCCTGCTGATCTCGCTTACTCTGTAGTTCTTGTCGTTGATTCTTATGACGCTGGTCGCTTCGAAAAGCTCGTGGTTTTTGTGAACCATGTCTATAGTTCCATCTCTGTCTAGATCTATTCCGATGAACACTTCGTCTATCTTATCGGCCAGGCCATCGGGCGCGGTAGGAAACAGGGCGATTCCGATCAGCTCTCCGTCGACTTCCAGCAAACCTTCCCTTCTACTCATGAGCAAGTAGTCGACTTCGACGCCTTCCTTTTTTGGAAGGATCGCGTGAATTTCAAGATCCTGGGTCATGTAAGATGATTTCCCGTTGGAAAGATATTCGACCCTTAACTGATGACTGAATTTATAGGTGCGTCTTTCATTGATAACGGTCCCTCCGTATTGGCCGCATATCGAAACGTTGTTGAGGAAACAGCCGTCGAAATCGCTGTCTATCCAGAGGATAGGGGGCTCGATGTCCATGATCGCTATGTTGACGGTCGAATCGCCGATCTTGATCTGTCCATAGAAAATACGATCATCTTCAAGCGCCCTCGCTCCGTCCGGTGGATACATACTCATTTCGACATCGCTTCCGCTCGCGATGTAGGTCCAGCCCATCCGTTCGGTAAGGTAACCGGACAGAGTGCCGGCAAGAAGCATCACCGACGAAATCAACGAAACGACAAGCAAGATCGCTACCTTTCTAACCATACGAATCATCTCCTTAATTAATATGTTAAAGATCCGAACGATATTATGAGATATGCTTTTATAATCGGAGAAATTATCCTTTTCAATTGCGAATATAATATCATGATGCATTACCTAATAAAAAGTACGAAACTAACAAGTTACAGTCAATCAGAAATGATCTGATTTAATTAACTTCTTTTTTTTGATTAATCTCATAGATGCTTCATAATCAACTAATACGTTTTGAGGAAAAACAGCGTCCGTGGTTATAGTCTGGCAAGAATGAACGTCTTTTGATCTTTCCAAGAACGGAGATGCCGGATCGGGGTCCGGCATGACGGGAAGAAAGAAGAACTGTCATCCAGTTGTGCTCCTACTAAGAACCGTTGTTGGTTGTGCGTTGTGGGTTGTTTGTAAGAGCCGAGAAAGAGTGTCGAGAGTTCGCTCCGCTCACGAGAAGACGTCTTTCTCTCCTCTCTCTCCTCTTCCCGCTCTTCCGTTCTTTCGATACTCTAGCCTCGAGACCCGCTGCTTGCGTCTCGCTCTCTCCTTATCTCGTGGTTTTTCCTTTGCAGGCAAAGATCATCAGGACACGGGGCTATTGACAGATAGCCGGGGGTAATGTAGAATGATATCTGTTCGGGGACGTGGTGAAGCTTGGTTATCATGCCGGTCTGTCACACCGGTGGCCGCGAGTTCAAGTCTCGTCGTCCCCGCCAGAGAGAGTCCTGAGGGACTCTCTTTTTTGTTTCTTCATGAGACGGTTTGTACCCGGTTTTAAACACAGCCTCAACAGTAAAGATCCCCTTCTTCACATTCTTCACTGTAAAGAGGGATAGAATGTAAATTGGTCCGTGAAGGGTTGTGTCCGATTCCCCGGAGATTTATTCAAAGTGCCCGTTCGCCGTTAGATACCGGTGCGTTCATAAAGCACCAAAAATCTTTGATACGAAAAAGCTGGCGATCAGAATTATGTTTTTCGTATTGTAAAAGAAACTTTGTAAACCCGGTTTTTTCTCTGTAATTGGCTTCTGGAAAGACTCTAAGTATGTCAAACCCCTGAGCGTTACTGCCACAAAGAGTTTGGAAGGCCTAAACAAATTTCCGGCGTTAGAATGATAGAACTGGAGGTGCAGAAATTGTCCGATCCTGTCAGAGTGCTCGGAATCGATCCGGGTTTTGGGACTCTGGGTTATGGAATAATCGAAGCCCGCGCATCCAGAGTAGATCTTGTGGCTTACGGTGCGATAAAGACAGAATCCGGCGAACCGATTCCCGACAGGCTTCTGAAGATATACGACGAGCTCGAAGCGATTACGAGGAAGTATTCGCCACACGAATCGGCGGTCGAGGAGCTCTTCTTCTTCAGAAACGTTACCACCGCCATCGAGGTCGGGGAGGCCAGAGGGGTGATACTTCTGGTCCTCAGAAGGCTTTGCGTCCCGATATACGAATACACTCCACACCAGGTAAAAATGGCCGTTACCGGCTATGGAAGGGCTGAAAAGGGACAGATCCAGAGAACTCTGAAGGCCTTTCTCGGCATGAGTGAGACGCCCAAACCCGACGACGCAGCCGACGCACTGGCCGTTGCCTGGTGTCATATTTCATCGAGAAGATTTCCCGGAGGTGTTAGATGAAGTTGAAGATAAGAGAGATCAACCTGCCGGCATCCCGGATTATCGAGAACGTTCTGGGTTTCTACCCGGACTGTCAGTGCGAAGACAGCACGCTCTCGGACATAATACTGAACCCGGGGAAAAAGGAGATCACTTTTATCTTCTGCGGGAAGACCCCCGACGATCTGAAGGACTTTCTCCGCACGAAATTCCAGAAAATCGCCTCTGCCCAGCTAAAGTCCAGGATACAACTAACCTTCCGGGAAAACGACACGGAGGAACCGGCCGGGCCGTCTTCCAGAGTAGCGGAATTCGATCCGAGAGAGATCCTAAAGTGGACCAACGGAGCCAGCTCGTACCTTTCCTCTTCGAGAATCGAGTATGATGGGAACAAGATCACCATAACGGTGAGCGACCACTTCTCGCTTCAGAGAATAAACTCAAAGAAGGCCGACATTCGGATGGCGATAGAAAAGGTCGCCGGAACCGCGATACCTTTCGAGATAACTCTTGAGGAGATGCCAGAAGCCGAAGCGGAGGCTCTCGCAGAAGCCGTTATCCTTGAGAGAGAAATCGAAAAACAGCCGGAACCTAAATCTGCAATCGTGGAGAGAATCCTGCTTGGCAGGGAAATAAAGGCCGTTTCCAGAACTATGAGCGAGGTAATAGGCAACGAGAGCGACCTGGTAGTCAGCGGAAAAGTTTTCGGGCTCGAGTTCCGGAACAACCGCTTCCCGGTCCTCATGTTCAACCTCACAGATCACACCGATTCTCTCTGCGTGAGGATCACGCGTGAAGATGCGAAAAACCTCTCCACCAGGCTCGAAGACGGTGACGAAATAACCGTCAGGGGAAAGATGGAGACCGATACGTGGCTGAAGGAGGATGTCCTGGTGCCGAGGGATATCGTCAGAACGAGCCTTGCGCGAAGAGAGGACAACGCTCCCGTCAAAAGAGTCGAGCTTCACCTTCACACCAAGATGAGCGCCCTGGATTCTGTGGTCGAGACCAAAAACCTTATCAAGACCCTGAAAGAGTGGAACCATGACGCCGTCGCCATAACGGACCACGGCATCGTGCAGTCGATTCCCGAGTTTTACTTCGAGGCCAAGAAGGCCGGAATAAAGGCCATCTTCGGCATGGAAGGCTACATGATAAACGATTCCGAGCCGATCCTGTACAACCTTCAAGACGAGGCCCTCTCGCTGGAGGAGGCTTCTTTCGTGGTCTTCGACCTCGAGACCACAGGCCTGAATCCCAAAGAGGACGAAATAATAGAGATCGGCGCCGTGAGAGTCGAGGGCAACGAGATAATCGACACCTTCTCTTCCTTCGTCAAACCGTCTAAAGAGGTCTCTTCACTGATCACCAGCATAACCGGAATAACCAACGAGGATCTGGAGAGCGCACAAGACATAAAGACCGTTCTCCCGGGATTCATAAAGTTCTGCGAAGGCTCCATACTGGTGGCCCACAACGCCCTCTTCGATTACGGCTTCGTGCGCAACACGGTCAAGAAGCATTTCGGAGGAGACTGGGAAATGCCCTGCATAGACACACTGGCACTCGCTAAAAGCCTCATAAAATCTAAGAGTTACTCGCTGGATACCATCGTCAAAAAATTGAAGCTCGGCCACTTCGAGCATCACAGGGCCAGCGAAGACGCCAGAGTCACCTCGGAGGTCCTCAGAAAGTTCATCTCCATGGCCAAAAAGAGGGGCGTCGAGAAAGTCACCGAGCTCGACAGACTCAGGAAAAATCTGAATCTGAACTCCCTCAAACCCATCCACATAAGTATTCTGGCCAGAAACAAGAAGGGACTGGGAAATCTGTACAGGCTCGTGACCATCTCCCACACCGAACACTATTATATGAAGCCGAGAATTCCCAAGAGCGTTCTCAACGAACTGCACGAAGGTTTGCTTATCGGCACGGCCTGTATTTCCGGCGAGTTCGCGCGTTCCTACATCTCCGGGGCCAGCACCGAGGAACTGGAGGAGATAGCCAAGTTTTACGATTATATCGAGGTAATGCCTCTGGATACTATCGATTCGACCGAGGGAGAGGCCAACATATCCGCGGAGACTTTGAAGAACATGTACAGGGAGTTCTACAAAGTCGGAAAGAAACTCAACATACCCGTCGTAATGACCGGCGACGTCCACTTCCTGGAACCCCATGAAAAGATATTCAGGGCCGCGATAAACGCGGCGCAGGATTACGAGAATTTCCAGAATCAGCCGGACCTTCATCTCCACACGACCGGAGAGATGCTGGCCAAAGCCATGGAGATCTTCGAAGACGAGGCTGTCGCGCGCGAGGTAGTGATAGATAACACCAGATATATATCCTCGCTCATTGAGGAGATCGTTCCCGTTCAGGGAAAGCTCCATCCACCGATCATAGAGGGCGCCGAAGACGAGGTGAGAAGGCTCACCATGGAGAACGCCAGAAGGATATACGGAGACCCGCTTCCGGAGATAGTAGAAAAACGTCTTGAGAAGGAGTTGAACGCGATAATCGGCCACGGTTACGCCGTTCTCTATCTGATCGCCCAGAAGATGGTGCAGAAATCGAACGAAGACGGTTATCTGGTAGGTTCGAGAGGCTCCGTCGGCAGCTCGCTGGTGGCCAACGTGATAGGGATAACCGAGGTCAACCCGCTGCCACCGCACTATCTCTGTCCCGAGTGCGGGAATTCGATCTTTCCTGAAACCGATGTCGAATCCGGTTACGACCTCCCGGACAGGTTCTGTCCCACCTGTTCGGGGAAGATGAAGAAGAACGGCCAGAGTATCCCCTTCGAGACTTTTCTGGGATTCGAGGGAGACAAGGTGCCCGATATAGACCTCAACTTCTCCGGCGAATACCAGGAAAGGGCGCACGCCTTCATAGAAGAGCTGTTTGGAAGGGACCACGTTTTCAGAGCCGGCACGATCTCCACGCTCGCGGAGAAAACGGCTTACGGTTTTGTCAGGGCCTACAGTGAAAAGAGCGGGAAAACCTTCAGAAGACCCGAACAGGAGAGGATCGCCCGGGGAATAAGCGGTGTGAAGCGCACCACCGGGCAGCACCCCGGAGGACTGATGATCGTCCCCAAGGACCTGGACGTACACGACTTCACACCGGTTCAACATCCGGCGAACGACACGAAAAGCTCCACGCTGACGACTCACTTCGCCTATGAAGTCATCCACGACGATCTCGTCAAGATAGACGCGCTGGGCCATGACGATCCCACCTTCATAAAAATGCTCAAGGATATAACCGGAATAGACCCCGAGGATATCCCGATGGACGATCGTGACACGTTATCCATATTCTCCTCCGTCAAGGCTCTCGGTATCAGATCGCAGGAGCTGGGCACGGATATGGGGACTCTGGGTATCCCCGAATTTGGAACGGGGTTCGTCCGCGGAATGCTCACCGACACCAGGCCGGCCACCTTCGGAGAGCTGGTGAGGATATCCGGGCTCTCGCACGGGACGGACGTCTGGCTCAACAACGCCAAAGACATCATCACTTCCGGCCAGGCCACCCTCTCGAAGGTCATCGCCTGCCGCGACGACATAATGAACTACCTGATATCCAGGGGAATGGAACCGGCCCAGGCCTTCAAGATCATGGAGAAAGTCAGGAAGGGAAAAGGCCTCAAAGAAGATGACGAGAAGGCGATGAGGGCGCTCAAGGTTCCCGAATGGTTCCTGAACTCGTGCAAGAAGATCAAATACCTCTTTCCGAAGGCACACGCGGCCGCTTACGTCAGCATGGGCTACAGAGTGGCCTACTTCAAGGTCCACCACCCCCTCGCTTTCTACAGCACTTATTTCTCAATAAAGGGCGACGAATTCGATATCGACCTCTGCACCTCCGATCTGAACTCGATCAAAAAAGAGATACTCAGATTGAGAGCCGAACAGGACAGGAACGTCAAGGACAGGGCCAAAGAAACCCTGCTGGAAGTGGTCATGGAGATGCTTCTCAGAGGCTTCGGCTTCTTGAACGTGGATCTCATGAAGTCACATCCCACCAGGTTCGAGATCGAAGGGAAGACGCTGAGGATACCTTTCAATCGTCTCCAGAACATGGGAGACAAGGCCGCGATGTCGATCGATATGGAGAGGGAAAAGAGACCCTTCTCCTCCGTCGAGGACCTCATGAGAAGGACGTCTCTCAACAAAACCAGCATCGAGATGCTCAGAAAGTACGGAGCCCTCAAAGGACTCCCCGAGAAGGAACAGATAACGCTTTTCTGAGGTGGCCGATGGAATTCAGTATCAACTCTGAAGAGTACTCCAGACTCATCGATCTTCTGAACAGGGTCGCCGGAACGGTAGAGCCCACTTATCGTTATTTCCAGATCTACCACAGGCGGGGCCTGAAGTTTTTCGTGAGCGACGGCTGCGCCAAGCTCGAGTTCTCCTCTCCGATCGAGGTCGACCCCTTTACCGGTGTGTACACCGTTCCGATCGATTACGCCAGGGCTCTGAAGCCCGGAAAAAGGGATACCACCGTTACCTTCTCAACTACCGGGAGCCAGATCAAAATATCGACGGGCTCCGAGACGCTGACTCTCGACAGAACTAGGACGGAAGAACTGCCGCTCATGGAGAGAAAGTTCGAATTCTCCTTCCGCTACTCGCTGAAAGAGTTCAGGGACGGCCTCGATTTCGTCTCGGCCGCCTCGATGGAGGGAGATTCGATCGAGATCTTTTCGAAAGAAGAAAAGACCTACATGGCAGCCGCCGCCGGGAAGCTGGTCCTGGTGGCTTCCATAGACTCCCTGCCCAAGTACGGTTTCGCCTTTTCGATCCCGTACGTTACCGCCCGCCATCTGGTAAAGGCCTTTGAGGAGTTGAAGGTCGAAGAGATAGACACCGGAGTCGGAATATCCGAACTCGGCTTCAAGGTCGGACCGCTACTGTTTTCTGTCTGCACCGATGAAACCACTTTCTCTCCGCCGATTTCGCTGATAAGAAACAGCGGTGGACACCGGGTGGAGAGGAGAGAACTCCTGATAGCGCTGGGAAAGATCACAAGGCTCTCCAGAAGAGGCTTCTCGGTGCTGATGATCTCCAGAAACTCGACTCTCAGCTTCTACCTCAAAGCCGCCAATCTGCGTTACGAGTCGATAGCCTCGAGCTTTTCCGGAGGCAGCTTCGTCGTTCAGATCGACCCTCACAGACTTCATTCGGTAGTTTCGAGAATGAAGGCCCCGGCACTCAACCTTTCGATACAGGAGAAGAACCTGCTCGTTGGCAGTCCAGAAAGCGGCCGGTATCTCCTGATCCCTCTGGTTCAACCCTGATAGGGAATTAATTCATCGTAAAACTTTTTAGAGACCGCCGTGAGTGGTAGTATAGTAATATCTCTGGCAACAGTCACAGGAGTGGTGGATTTGATACTTGAAACCAGAGCGATCGGAAAGTCTTTCGACGGTCACAAGGTTCTGGATAAAATAGATTTCAACATAAGACACGGCGAGCTTCACGTGATAGGCGGTCTGAACGGTTCGGGCAAGTCGACGTTTGTGAAGATCCTGACCGGCCAGCTCGAGCGAGATAGCGGTAGCGTGTACATCGAGGGGCGCCAGGTGGAGATCGAGAGCTTCAAAGATGCGAGGAAACTGGGAATGGCCATGGTTCACCAGGAATATATGATGGTCCCGGACCTCACGCTCGCCGAAAATATCTTTCTGGGCATCGGTCAGTTCCTGACCAGTAGAAAGAAGATGAACCAGAGGGCAGGGGCCATACTCGAGAGGGTCGGCCTGGAACTGGATCCTTCGAAAAAGGCCCTGGAAATAGACCGCGACTCTCAGTTTTTCCTCGAAATAGCCACCGCCATCGCATCGAAACCCTCCCTGCTGATAATAGACGACGCCCTGACGGGTTTGTCCGGCTCTCTCCATCAGAGAGCCCTGAAACTCCTCAGAGAATTTACAGCCGAAGGAATTTCCGTGCTTCTCACCACGGTTGACCCAGAAATCATGTTGCTGGGGGACACTCTTTCGATAATCGAACGCGGCAGGCTCATCGATGTTACGGCAGAAAATGCCGGCGAGCTCCCCGTGGAGTTTCACCCGCAACCTCCGGTGCCTATCGAGAACAGATCCGGTGAAGCCTTCATCGTTGTGGAGGACCTGGCCGACACCGGCAAGAGCTTGAGATTGACGAAGGGGGAAACGGTCTGCCTGCTCTGCGAAAGCCGACAGGGGATGAGAGATATCACCAGGGCGATAACCCGTCAGAACCCGTTCAGAGAGAACGCCGTCCCGATATTCGAAGAGGCCAAGAACTTCTTCGAGCGTTTCGCCCGTAAAACTTCTTCGCACAGTGCGTACTTTCGAACCAACTACAAAAACAACGGCTTCGTGATCTGTCAGATGTTGCAGAAGAGGGAGAGCTTCAAATTCCGCCGATCCTTCAAGAAAGGGGCGTCGCTCAACAGGGAGCCGCCGGTCTCCGTCAGGGAGTATCTGGCGAGCATGGGACTGGCCGAGAATTTCCTCCCCCTCATAACGACCCGGGACAGGGAACTCGCAGATATGGGCTTCAAAGCCTTCGATCTCTTCATCTTCTTGCAGCCTTCGATCGGACTGGATCCCTCGCTGCTGAGAGTCCTCAACGGTCTGTTTCAGAGAATCGTCGAGGCCGGGAAGATCGCCGTGATAATCAGTGACGGCGACGGCTTCTGCAGGGGGCTGTGCGGGCGTGTCGAGAGGGTAGAGATATGATTCCGGATTTTTCTTACACCAAAGAGAGAATAGATTTTTCCAGCGGATATATATTCAAGGGAAAACATTACCGTTGCTCGCTGATCAGGTATCCCTCCAGATACGCCTACAGCGCAAAGGGCAGCGAGAATGTCGAGCTTTATCACTTCTCACCCAGAGAGAACCCGGTCGGCTCTATAATTATTTTGCACGGCCTGGGAACTGTGAATATTCCCTTTCTCTTCTGGATGGGAAGCCATCTGGCCAGCGCCGGACTTCAGGCCACCGTGATGATCCTTCCGGGAAATTACACCAGAACCGCCACAGGCTCCACGAGCGGCAAGGATTACTTCTCCCACGATCTCTCCAGACTCGTGAGGTTCTGGGAACAGGCGGTCGTAGATACGCTCTCGACGATCGATTTTCTTCAGCAGGAGAAGATCTGGTGGGACAACAACTGTCTCTTCGGTTACTGTCTGGGAGGAATGGTGGCGACCATCGTGAACGCTCTGGAAGACAGGATCAAGAACATGATCCTGATGACGGTTGGCGGCAACATGGCCAGGATAATATGGGGCTCTCCCGTACTCAAATCCCTGAGAGGCTCATTCGCCAGGGGACTGGGATCGGAAGGTTTTCTCAACGATGAGAAGCGTCTCGAAGAACGTTTCAAAAGGGATATTCACCGGCTACACGAATTCTCCAGCGTCGAGCAGTTGATCGAATCCGATCTCCACCCGCTCTTCAAGATAGACCCGCTGGCCTACGCCAGGTTCAGCGACCGGGACAGGGTGACCATGATCGAAGCGCTCTTCGACAAAACCCTTCCCTACCAGACTAGAAAACAGCTGTGGGAGGCCTTTAAAAGACCCAAAAGGTACATAATCCCGATAGGCCACGTGTCGTGGTTTCCCTTCGAATACGCCCTGGGCAAGTTCATACTCAAGAAGATGGGTACAAAGGAAGCCAGAAGGAAATTGAGACTGCTGGAAACGATTAAACCCGGTATAGAGTGGAACCATAGAAAATAAAAAAGGCCGGAAGCGCTTTCAAGCGTCTCTGGCCTTTTGCCGGTCTATGACTAAATTAAGCGTATATTTGTAATGGCTGAGTCTCTCTTTTCCGGGGCGGCGAAAGATATGTACACTACGCCGCCGAACTCCTTAACCAATTTCCTCGCACGATCGAAACACTCTCTTTCCAACATGGACAATACCCCCGTTCTCTCGAGCCTCCGGCTTAACACGGATATTCCGCCGGAACCGGGGAGACGCGACATCCCCGTTCAACTGCGCATTTCTATCTCCGAGTGGAGCCTGTCGAGTATCTTCTTCTCCTCCTGAAGCATTTTATGGAACTCTGTGAGCAACTGGCAGGAGTAATCGGCGCACTCGGCGCAGGTTTCTTTGATTTTCTGTTCCAACGCGCATTTCCTTATCCCGCACTCTTTGCAGTAGGAGAACAAAGGACCGCCACTGTGACAACCCAGACAGTTTATATCTTCCTTCTTTATGGAAGAGTGAAACATCTCCGACCACTTGGCGGCCGTTTCGGTCCTCAACCGGTCGTTGTTCTCGTAAGTCGCGATGTATGCCGGACAATTCGCACAATCGATTCCACAGAAAGCTAACATCTTCACCTCGATCACCTCCGAGAGAATACTATCAGAAATAATATGACATAAGTGAGTCATATTTGGAATTTATGTATACCTATTCAACATAGATATCAATCTCTTTTTTATTTCGTCTTTGAGAGACCCGGGCTCTATAACGATTATATCCGCTCCAAAAGAGAGAATCGTCGAATACAACCACTCGTCTAGCGGCCAGAAAACCTCCACCAATCCGGTGCCGTCTGGTATAAATTTGATTGCCTTTCTTCCAAAGGTATCTACGGCCCTTGCCCGAACCTTCGAGGAGATTTTTATGACTATCCTTTCCAGCTTTTCCTGCCAGTCGATGGAGTTCTCCACACGCTTCTTTTCGAGCTCTTTCTCCCTGCGCGTAAAACTCTCCGTGGTTATCTCCAGTTCATCCATGCGGGAGAGTTTGAAGAACCTGTAATCGTCCCTGAGCAGGCAATACCCGTAAAGGTACCATGTGTAGCCTTTGAAGACGAGCGACATGGGTTCCACTCTTCTTCTCGATTCCTGACCCTTGTTGTTCATGTATCTGAAGGAAATGAGAAGGCTTTTCGAAATGGCTTCCCTGATCTGCGAAAGCATATGCTCCTCTATCTGACTGGAGAACCACGGCGAGATATCCAGAAAGAGAGACCTTCTCCCCTCTATCTTTTCCTGCTGTTCTCTCGAGAGAAGCCCTTTTATCTTTTCGAGCGCGCTCGTTATGGAGTCGCTGTCGAGAGCGTTTCCCAGTCCTTCCAGAGCGACGATCGAGGATAGCAGTTCGTCCTGGTTGAAGAGTGTGCTGGAGAGTCTGTACCCTTCCATTATTTCGACGCCTCCGCCGCTTCCGCGAACCGTGACCACGGGTATGCCGGCCATCGACAGCGCATCGAGGTCCCTGTGTATCGTCCTGCACGAGACGCTGAACCTCTCGGCCAGTTCGCGAACCGGAACTCTTCTCCTGCCAAGCAAGACTATGGTGATTCCCAGTAACCTCTCCACTCTCATAAAGATCTCTCCAGATGAACGGATTTCGTGAGCCACAACTGTATTCTCTCATCATTTTACAGGATTTGAATCGCGGTTCGATGTGGCCGCAAATTCACCGGCCATCACGGTAATTTCAGTGATGACTCTTTCGAGGCGCTGTTTTCCGATATTTTTTATGCGATAATTGAACCGAGGTGATGCTTGTGAAGAGAAAAAAGGGAATTATAGATACCGGTATTCTCATCGGACTCTCTCTGGCGGCCGTCGTCGGTCTGATGGTTTATCTCTTTCCGACCGTGACCTGGCCCTCTCCCGGCGGCCGGTACGATGTGGGATTGAAGATAATCGAGCTCGAAGACAAATCCAGGCAGGACCCCTTCGCCGACGTCACCATGTCCAGGAGGCTGGTCGTGGATGTCTGGTACCCGGCCGCTGACACGGCTGGCAACAGGAGGAGTCCCTGGTTCAGGAACGCCCCTCTGTTCATAAACAGTCTGGCCAGCAACTACGAGCTGCCGGCGATTATTTTCCAGCACCTCAGAACCGTGAAATCCAATTCCTACCTTGAGGCCGAACCTCTGATGATCGAAGGCGGCGCACCCGTGGTGATATTTTCACCCGGTACTCCGGCCATCGTACCTCTCTACTTCTCTTTCGCAGAGTATCTCGCCAGCAGGGGATACGTGGTGATAGGGATAGAACACCCTTACGGGGCGGCCGTCGTGGAGTTTTCCGACGGCACGCAGGCGCATTTTTCAAGAGAGAGGGCCGAGCAATTTCCCGGCGCGGATAGTTTCGAAGAAGGAGTAAGACTTGGAATGGAACTGATGGCCGGCGACTTCTCCTTCGTGATCGATGAGTTAGAGAACATGGCCGACGGCGACAGGCTTCCGGTAGGTTTTTTCGATACCGACAGAATAGCGGTCTTCGGTCATTCCGGCGGTGGAGGCGTGATTCAATTCCTCTCGCAGCGAGAGAAGAGGATCGATGCGCTGATCTCCTTCGATCCGGCACTCTTCGTAATGACCGACGATGAACTCAAAGCGGGGATGGATATACCGGCTCTCGTGATGGAAACAGGCAAATGGCTGGAGAGAGAAGAGGCGGGGAATCTTTACCTGCTGACAAACAGCGGTGAGGTTAAACCCTATCACCTCAAGCTACCTAACGCCAACCACCCGGATTTTGCGATGCTGGACCATCTGTCGCCGCTGGCTCATTACCTGGGCTTCACCGGCACTTTCATGACCGGCGGCGGCGAGGAGTACCTCTACAACTCCATAAGCAGTTTTCTCGAGTTCGCTTTCGATGAGAGATCCGAAGAGGAGTTCCTGGAGACTTTACTCTCCCGCAAAGATGTGCAGCTCTTCATAGGAGACAGGGAGATCAACCGGTAGTTTTCTTCCTGCTCCTGATTATGTGCGGTATCAGCGTGAGCGTCAGTATCGCGCCGGTGACCATGCCGATGGCAAGAAGCAATCCCAGCCCTGAAAACAACTTCAGGGGAGCGAATACGAGAGTTGCGAAGCCCGCCGCAAGTGCTACGGTGTTGGAAAATATAGCCGGTTTTACTTCCTGCCTGGCCCTGTAGATATCTTTCGTCTCTATGAACCTGTTGATGAGATGGATCGCGTAATCTATGGTCATTCCCAGCAGTATTCCCGCGACAATCGCGGTAGAGATCTCCAGTTTAATGCCCAGTATAGCCATGTAAGAGAAGTTGAAGAACACCGACATGGCTATCGGAAGAACCGACACTATCGCCAGCTTGAAGGATCTGAAGACAACTATCAGGAGCAGAGTTATGACTATCAAAGCCCATACGATCGTACTTACCTGGCTGGCGAGGATTTCGCTGTTGACACCGGATATTATCAAGAGGGGCGAGGCTATGTATGGAGAGTACTGAGGGTAGTCCTCGAGGAGTTCTTTCAATTCGGCTTCGAGCCGCTGAGAGCTGACGGCATCGGTGTTTGGAGTCTTGACCAGCAATCTTATCGAGTTGCCCACCATGTACTGCTGAACAGGCAGATCGCCGCTGCGTGCCGACAGCTGGAGTAATGGCAGCGGTATGTTGAAGGCCTTCGAGACATCCATTATCGAGGAAACTCCCCTGACCTGAGAAAGTTCTTCTATATCGCCAATGAGTTTCGACAGGGTCTGGGCATCGCCACCGGTGAAGAGGCTGTTCTTGTTCAAAACGACGTAGAAAGGCATATTCCAGCCGAATTCCTCTCTGATCGTCTCGGCAGATTTCACGATCGTGGAGCTCTTCCTGAAATAATCGAACTGGTCGAAGTTGTTTTCTATTCTCGATATGAGGAAGGGCGAAACGACCGCAAAAACGCTTATCGCCACAAGCACGATTCTGTCGATCTTCGCCGTCCTCTCGCGTGTTCCGCCTTTGAACCGGAGCTTTCTCTCCACCGCGGGAAGATCTACGAAAAAGAGGAAGGCCGGAAGCGCCACCAGGACAAGCGCCGAGCTCAACATGATTCCGAGCGAGACCATTATACCCAGCTGCCTGAAGGCTTCCAGACTGCTGACAAGAAAGGTCAGAAAGCCGACCGCAGTCGTGAGCGCCGAGAGGAAGACCGGGACCAGCTCCTCGCGTATGGTGCGCTTGAGAGCCAGATGTCTTTCCAGGACTCTCCTGTTCGTGATATACCTATCTATGAAATGGAGTCCGTAGGACGAGGAAATTATTACTATGAAAAGCCCCACCGTAGAGGTGAGAATGTTGATATCGAAACCGATCATAACACCCGATCCGTAGGTCCAGAGGGCGGCGATGATCGAGAGTATCGAAGGGATGATCGCCGCGCGAACGCTTCCCAGCCTCAGGTAATAGATGAAGCAGATGAGACCGAAGAGGATGGGGGGATATACCACCATGAGCGATAGTATAGAACTGTTCAATTCCTCATCGACTATCGGTTCACCGCTGGCGTGGAACTCCATGCCCTCGAGCGAGTCTCCGGCCACTTTCAGAATGGCTTTTATATCGGCACCGTCAGCCACGTTTATCGGTATGAGCGCGACTTCTCCTCCCTCATCCAGAAGGTTGTCCAGGTAGAGCGGATTGTCGAGTATCTCCCGGGCGTTTTCCGCGGGAAGGCCTTCTTCAAAGTAAGGCTGGACGTTCGTACCGCCGATCAGGCTCACTTTGGCAGCGTCCTGATACGAGTTGTAACTCACGACTCCTTCGATCGAGGAGAGTTTCTGGAGAAAGTTGTAGATCTTGAGAGAGTTTTCCTTCTCGAAGAGACCGTCGGTCTTGACCACTATGATGATCTGCTTCTCTTTTCCGAAAAGGCTTTCCATATTACGCATGTTTTCTCTGGAAGGAGACTCCTCCGGGAGAAGAAATTCGCTGGATACGTTGATCTCCAGCTTCAGAAGGAATAGACCCATAACCACCGTGGCAACTGCGAACAGGACGATTATAGATATAGAGATCTTTCGATTGATCATAACGGACGGCCCCCTTTGGTAGAATTTTACTACTCTTACCAGAATAGTAATGTTTATGCACAGTAAAATTTGTTGATAGTTAAATGTTTAAACTGTTATAATTACTTCAGAGGAGGTGCAGCAATGAGTGGGGGAGGCAAGGAAATCAGTCCAGAAAATATACTGGAGGCCGTTTTCGATTTGATCCGGAACTTCACGAAGTTCTTCTCTTTCAGCATAGAAGCCGAAGAGATGAAGACGATAGAGCTTTACATACTTTTATACGTCGCGCTCAAAGGGCCACAGAATATGTCTTCGCTGGCGAAGGAGTATTCTATGACCAAAAGCAACATCACTCTTCTTGTGGACGACATGGAAAAAAAGGGTTATCTGGCCCGCGTCCGTTCGGAGGAAGACCGAAGGGTAATCATGATCAATCTCACCGAAAGGGGTACGGCTCTCTACAGAAGCTTTCTGTTCAGCTTCTCGGAGCTGATCGCCATCTTCGTGAAGAACGTCAGCCCCGAAGATCTTGCGATCATCACCGAGGGCTTCGAGAGAATAACGGGCATCGTCATCGAAAAGTGGTACGCCGACTCGGTCGGCGACCGTGGGAGTGATCGGCCGTGATACTTGTGACGGGTTCTACCGGTCATGTGGGCAACGTTCTCGTGAAGGAGCTGGCGGGCCAGGGCGAGAGCGTGAGGGCCATAGCGCTCCCCGGAGAGGACGTATCGATGATCGATCTTCCCGGAGTGGAGATACTTCGGGGCGATATAAGGGACAGAGACTTCGTGATCGCTGCCTGCAAAGGAATAGATACTGTCTATCATCTGGCTGCGCTCATATCCATAATGCCCACCATGAAGAAACAGGTGAGAGACGTCAACATAGGCGGCACGGAAAACGTGATCCACGCCTGCAAAGCTCAGCGAGTGGGTAGGTTGATCTACACCAGTTCGATCCACGCCTTCACCGAGCTGGAGCCGGGGAGTTTCATAGATGAAAACGTTCCCTTCAATCCGGCGCGCACGAGCGGAGTTTACGGAAAATCCAAGGCCGAAGCCGTGCTCAATGTCCTGACGGCCGCCAGGGAGGGACTGAACGCCGTCGTGCTCTGTCCGACAGGGATCATAGGACCCTTCGATTACAGACTGTCGGAAATGGGAAACATGATAAGACTCTTCGCCTCGGGCAAGTTGAGAGTGGGGATCGAAGGATCATTCGATTTCGTCGATGTGCGCGACGTGGTGAAGTCCGAGATAGAGGCCTCGAAGAAAGCGAAGGCTGGAGAGGTCTATATTCTGGGCGGCGAGGCGGTCTCGATCCGGGAGCTCACCGACATACTCCACCAGATAACGGGAAAAAAGAGGGTAGATACCTTTCTCAGGAGCACCACCGCATACGTTCTTTCGGCCCTGACCACTCTTTATTACATGCTCTCGAAGAGCAAAGCCTGCTTCACTCCCTACACGGTTCATACGCTCACGAGGAACTACAGGTACTCCCATGAAAAGGCGGCTAAGGCATTGGGCCACACTCCCAGGAAGGTTTCGGAGTCTTTGAGAGACGCCGTGGAATGGCTTTCCGGTTACGGGATCATCAGATACGCAGCCAGGTGAGCTCTTCCCGGCCCGCTACGTCTTTGCGGGGCTTCACAGCTCCACCCTCAACCCGTCGAAGGTGACGCTTATGCCGTGCGAAGCGTAAAGCTTCTCGAGTTCTTCGTGTGGAGGATTGGCGGCGTGGGAGAAGTGGTGCGCGTAGATCCTGCTGTCGTCGTTCAGTATATTGAGCCCCCTCATCGCTCTGACGGTATCTAAAAGCTGGTATAAACTGTGATGGTACGGGAAGATGTTGCTCTCCACCAGCCCCATGGTCGCATCAAGGGCGATCATATCCACCGGTTTGGCAAGAGTCTTCGAGATTCTCTCCATGCACCCTTTGTCGAGAGGACCGGTATCGGTGGCGTAGAAGAGCGAAACTCCGTCCCTCTCGATTATATATATCAGCGGCGTCTCTCCCTCGGCAACCTTATGAACCGCGGGCACCGGCGTCACCGTGTAGCCGTTGACTTTCGCTTTCTCGAAGGGTGAGGCCTCCAGAAGCACCGTTTTTTCGGGATCGTAGTAAGTGGCCTCGGCGATTCTGCCCAGAACCGTGGAGTTCGAGAGAACGGTCATCACCGGCAATCGCTCGTAAGAGCGGTTATAGGGCATCTTCCTGAAGCCGAAGTTGGGGAGATAGAGGTGGTCCGAGTGAGAGTGCGTAACCAGCAACGTTTCGACATTGAAGAGACTCGCGTTGCTCTTCTGAGTGCCGGCCATTATGTTGGGCCCGAAATCGATAAGTAGATCGTTGTTCAACAGCGCCGCCGAGGTCAATCTGAAAGACTCGCGCGGTCCCCGCCTCACGGCAGAGCAGTTGTCTCCTTCGCAGAAGGGATTGGGGAAACCTTCGTAGGCCGCCGTTCCAAGAAAAAGTATCTGCATACATTCCTCCGACTGAATACGTGATTCATTGATCTATATTCGAAGATTAAAACGTCTCGAACCTCTGGCCGGCCATGAGCTCCTCAACGGTGGCCGGAACCCTGTTCATTATAGTCTCGATGGCTTTATCGCCTGTGCAGTGGCCGATGTGGTAACTTTCGACGTTGAACCTCTTCAGGTAATCGACGTCCCCGTCGAGTTCCGCCAGGCTCTTGTGGGCGAGATGGAGTCCGCCCACGACGTTTTTCACATGGCAGTACCTGCCGGCCCGGTTCAATATGTTACCTATACCCCTGTGCGAACAGCCGGTAATAACCGTTCCCCTGTTGTTGATGACTATAAGAAGCGTCAGTTCGTCTTCGAAGAGGTCACGCTTTCTCTGGCCGTTGACAAGGATGTTGAACTTTTCCTGAGGTCTTTCACCGGTTTCGAAGGGCACGGCCGTCAGCAAAAACACCCCATCGTAAAGCTCGAAGTCTTCGGTCACAAAGTTGAAAGAAGCGCCGAGACTTTCACAGAACTCTCTGCCATAAATCGGACTGCCGAAGGTTGTGTCGCTGTATTTATGGAGGTAAGCGCCGTTACCGGCGTAAACGTGTTTGCTTCCGGTGAGCCTCAGCACGTTGGCAAGACCGCCCAGGTGATCGTCATGACCGTGGCTTATAATTATGGCGTCTATCTTCGAGAGATCGATACCCATCTTTATAGCGTTGTGAACGGCAACATCCGTCGATCCAGTATCGAAGAGGAAAATCTTATCGCGGTCTTCCACCAGCAACGAAATGCCGTGTTCCGATCTGAAGCCTTCCAGGGCCTTATCGTTACAGAGAACCGTGATCCTCATCCTTACACCTCCGCGATTTTCATAACCGCAACCGGCCTCTCCCGCTCCAGTTTACCGATTATCGGAGCTACATTCATAGACCGGCCGCCCGTCGAGATACCTGTCTTAGATAGACTCTATAGCCATATTAGCATATTCGTTTGACATTCCGTAGATAGTTATCATGCTCCTGGCCAGTCTCGTGGCTCGCTCTATATCTTCCGAGGCGCCCGGCAAGGAAGAGGAAATTGAAGATCGTCATCAGTATCAGCACACCGAGCGAATAATACAAAAGATATCTGAACCTCTTATCCATCTCTCACCTCACGTTTCATTAAAAGGCCGTTGAGCATGAACTCCATAAAGCGAAGGTTTTTCTCGCCTTCTCCGGGGAAGCGCCTCAACATCACCAGTATGCTAACCAGCAAGCAGGTGGCTGCGCGCTCCTCGCACCCTTCTGGAATGGGCTCCAGCTCACTGAGAATTTCCATCAACCTCTCTTCTAGAAGGATCTCGAGATTTATTCCCGGCAGAGTCTCTCTCTCGGTCACATACTCCTCGAAGAGATCTATCTTCTTCTCCATTATTCCGTAAAGCCCCTGAAGAAATTTCAACAGCTTTTCTCTGGCCGATTGCGAAGAATCTACCGATCTTTCTAGCTGGTCTATCTCGTTCATGAGCGAGGACTTCATAGACTCGACAAAGAGTTCATCCTTGGACCGGTAGTATCTGTAAATGTTTCCGACCGCCGTGCCGGCCCTCGCCGCTATAGACTTCATGTCGCAGTTGCGGTAACCGTTCTCCTGAAAGAGCTCGCAGGCGGCCTCGAGTATCTTTTCTTCAACGTTTCTTATGATTTTAGGCAACTCGTTTCCACCTCCTTTTAATGAACCATTGTTCGCTTAAATGAATTATAGTTCATTAAGCTTTGGAAGTCAACTATTCAGGATGAACCTGTCCACTCAGTCGTTTTCTTTCGAGCCCAACAGTTTTTTCACCGAAAGGATGGCGAGGAATTGAACGAACAGCAGGACCACTATGACCGGACCAGGGGGCATGTTCAGAACGTATGAGAAAAACATTCCGAGCACGCTGGCCGTCACTCCGAGTACGACCGAGATCGAGATCATCGACCTGAGAGATCTGGCGAGAAGCCTGGCCGAAACCGCAGGAATTATAAGGAAGGCCGTGACCAGGATTATCCCGGCGATCTTCACAGAGCTCACAACGCTCAAGCTAATACCTATGAGCGTTCCGTAATGAACGAAGGCCACGGGGACGCCGTAATGTCTGGCCATCTTTTCATCGTAGGCGTAATAAAGTATCTCCCTGAAGAAGAGCGAGAAGAAGATAATCGCGCCCAGGTTAGCGCCGGCGAGCAGCCAGACATCGGCCGCAGTTACGAGCAGTATGTTGCCGAAGAAGAGGCCCATTACGTCTGGAGTGTAGCCCCTCACGAAAGAGAGGGCGATGACTCCCAGCGACATCGAAAGGGGAAGGAGCATCCCTATGACGCTGCTTTCTGATAGCCTGTTCCTCCTGGTGAAGTAGCTCACCGCGACCGCGAAGACCACGGCCGTGAGGGCGGCCATCACGATGTAATTGGCGCCGAGCAGCAGGCCGAAGGCTATCCCTCCGAAAGTCGCGTGTGCCGCCCCGTCGCCTATGAACTCTATCTTTCGCAACACCACAACGCTGGAGAAAACACCCGTCAGGGTGCTCACCAGGATCGCGGCGATCATCGCGTTTCTTAGAAATTCGTAACTTACAACATCTCCGATGAACTGAGTTATCATACGCTGTGTTCCCTTTCAAAGTGGTCTCTCGAGCGTATGAAAAGATCGAGATCGGTGGAAAAGGCCGATTTTAGCTGCTCGGGAGAGATCATGTCGGCCGAGGTGTGGCAGTGGAGCGTCTTGTTGATACACATGATCGTGTCACAGGCCTCGAAGACCATCCCTATGTCGTGGCTGACCATGAGAATGCCCATGTTTTTCTCGTTTTTCAGCTTTTCCAGAAGGCGGTAGAAGGAAGACTTTCCCATCTCGTCAACACCGGCCTCCGGCTCGTCCAGTATGAGGAGCTCGGGGTTGGAGGCCAGCGCCCTGGCCAGCATCAATCTCTGGTACTCTCCTCCCGAAAGCGTTCCGGCCCTCCTCCTTCCAAGTCCCTCTATTCCCGTCGTCTTGAGGAGAGTATCGACCGTGTTCCACTCGCTCTTTGAGAAACGTTTAAAGGGGCCGTTTTCTTTATAGAGGCCCATGGCCACTACCTCCCTGACGCTTATAGGGAAGTCCCTGCTTCTCTCGGGGTTCTGGGGTAGGTATCCCACACGGCCAGTGACCTTTATACTGCCGCTGTAATCACTCAGGTCGCCGACTATAGCCTTTATTAGAGTGGTCTTCCCCGCGCCGTTCGGGCCTATTATCCCGGCGAACTCGCCCCTGGAAAGGCTGAAAGAGACGCCCCTCAGTATCCAGGCCGAGCCGATTTTGTAGGTCAGATCCTCAACTTGAAGTACCCTATCTCTCTCCAAAGACTTTTTTCATCTCCTCTAAATTCCAGCGAAAATGGTCTATTATGTCGGCTCTCGAAATTCCCAGCGGGTCGAGCGAACCACTCCCGACCGAGGCCTCTCCGGCCAGTACTTCCACGGGCCTCTTCGACTGCTGGTACTCCGAGAAGATGCCTATCACTTTCTCGGATCTGGCGAAATCGACGAGCCTTTTCAATTCCTGTATCGACGGTTCGTCGCCCACTCCTTCGAGAACCGGTTCGAGCACTATCCCGAAACGGTCGAAAAAGTAAGAGAAACTGGGATGGGCCACTATGACCACGCCACCCCTGAACCGCTCCAGATACATTCCGGCCTCTCCGTAGAAATACATCAACCGTCCGGAGATTTTTTCGGCGTTTTCACCGTAGTAGGAGCCGCTCTCAGGATCTATTTCGGTCAGAGCCTCGACGATTGCGGGGATTATGTGGTCGACCAGCAAGAGCGGATCGAGCCAGACGTGCGGGTTGATCGAATGGCTGTGCTCGAGCGTATCGGTTTCGCCGTGGCCGTCCTCCTCCTCGCTCAGAAGCGACGGAGGGACAGACTCTCCGGCCAGAAGGACCCTCTTGCCCTTTCTGGAAAGCTCTTCGAGCGTGCTTTCGAGAAAGGCCTCCAGCTCCAGTCCGTTCGCCACCACCAGATCGGCCTCGTTGAGCCTCTTCACATCCGATATCTTCGGAGAAAAGACGTGGGGGTTCTGCCCCGGTCCGATCAGGAGACTCACCTCGGCCCTGTCCCCGACTATGTCCCGCACTATCATGTAATAAGGATTTATGGTCGCCGTGACTTTCAAAGCGATAGCAGAAGTCGCGACGAGAAGAATCAACACGAAGAACGCTATAAATCTTCTCACAGTTTTCCTCCTTCCAGTTCTTCTATCATCTTTCTCTTGCAATCACCGCAGATGCCTATGAAATAGAAAACATGATCGGTGATCGTAAAATCGTGATCGTCCCTGATCGACTCCTCCAGCTCCGCGGCGAAACATCCGCGAAAGGACTCGGTCCTGTGGCACCTCTTGCAGTGTATGAAGTGGACCGGTTCCTTCCCGGCCCCGAAATAATACCGTGTGTCGCATTCGAAGGAGACCGATCTGATCAATCCCCTCTCCTCAAGGAAGGAGAGACTCCTGTAAACACTCGAAAGATCGGGTCTGGCCTGTAACTTGCCGTGTATGTTATCGGCGCTCAGCGGGGCGCTCGAGCTGTCTATTATATCCAGGACGCTCTTCCTGAGAGTAGTCAGCCTTTTCAAAACCAACACCATCCTTGCCATTTGTTAGCGCAAATCATTTGCAATATATTCTCACACGGCCGCTCTTTGTTGTCAAGCCGGTCTTTGCGAAAAAAAAAGGCCCGGGCGGTTTTTCCGGCCGGACCTGTAAGATTTCGGATTTTTCTACTTCGCTTCTTCGAGCGTGGTTACGTGAGTCAAGGAGTTATAGGTTAATTTGTAAGAAGTCTCCGCGGCAGGTTTTAGATAGCTGACCTGACCCATACCGGCCCGGGTTCCATCGAATATGTACTGCTCTTCCGCTCCCCATCTCATTCCCCACTGGTCGTTGTAGAACTTCTTGGAGAGACATACCAGTACCATGTAGCCAGAACCTTCGCCGGTGTAGGCCGGAAGCTTCAAGACGGTCGAGTACGTGTTCTCGCCGTCCTTCGCGAGGACGACGGCCCTGGGCCCTTCTATGTTCCAGCCGTTGAAATCTCCGTATACGACCGGCGAGGGGAGCTGCACAACCTGATCGGTCACGCATTCCGCAAAGGTCGTGACGTGGGTCGAGCCATCGTACTGGAATTCGTAGATCGTATCGGTCAGAGGCTTCAGGTAACTCGCCATTCCCATCCCGGCAGGCGTCCCGTCGAATTTGTACTGTTCGACGGCCCCGAAGAAGTAATACTGCGTGTTGAACCTGGTGGATAGAACCGTTACCATCATGTAACCGTCTCCGCTTCCTGTGTAGGCCGGCAGCTTGTAGAAGCCGTTGAATACACCGTCGGCGTTCGGATCGGTCAGCACCAGAGCGCTTTCATCGATCATGCTCCAGTTGGCGCCTCTGCCCATCGCTTCGTTGAAGTCTCCGTAGATCCTCGGCGTCGTGAATCTCTGAAGGTAATCGTCGTAGATGGTTTTGGTGTTGGCATCGAACAGTATCTGGAGCTTGCAGTTCTCCTGGATATAGATCGAACCCAGGCCGACCACCGTGCCGTCCTTCAACTTCTTCACCGGCGCCGGCTGAAAGGCGTAGTTGTCAACTCCCCAACAGCCGTCGGCGTTCCACGTCCCGTCGGTTACTTTGTAGTAATGTCCGTCGTACATCGGATCCCTGTTGTCCTCGTTGAAATCGATCGTTATCGCGTACCAGTTCTCCTTGCCCGGTACCGGCTCGAGTTTAAGACCGCCGTCGCGCGGCACCTGGTAACCGTTGGCGCTCGTGCCGAGGTAATAGCTCTGCGACAGCAAGGTCGATGAACCCAGCAGCATACACAAGACCACAGCCAGTCCAAAGATTCTCAGTAACTTTCTTCCCATTTTCCCTGCCTCCCTTTTGAGTTCCTTCGAGTTCTGTTGTCACCCTGTCGGATTGACCGGATGTCATTTATCGCCCAATAAGACATATCTCCCGCTCTCGAGGGCGAGTCTCCCGCCTTCGAGAGAACCCTCCCCCAGTATCACCTGCGCGTCTCTCCAGGGGCCTTCGAGAACGCTCGCTCTCACATCGAAATTGGCCAGGAAGTAAAGCCGCTCCCCCTCGAACTCCCTGTAGAAGGCCAAGACCCTACGGCCGGCCTCTATAGGAATCAACGAACCTTTCTTCAGTATCTCGCTCCCGGCCCTGAAGCGTGAAAGCTCTCTTATCTTTCTCGCGCACCGGCTTTCCACGTCTTCCCATTTCATCGCCCTGCGGTTATCCGGATCGAAACCGCCCTCCATGCAGACTTCGTCTCCGTAATATATCAGCGGCATACCCTCGAAGGTCAGGTTGACGGCCATCGCCAGAATATGGAGTTCATCGCTCCCCAGGATCGTTCTACACCTGGTCGTGTCGTGGCTTCCCACCAGATTTACCAGATAGTTGTACAGGCAGGACCTGTAAAGCATCTTGTTGGCGCTCACCCTTTCCCAGAAGGAGCGCGCCTCTATCTTGTCCGCGACGAATTCGTGCAGCGCCCTCATGAACTTGTAGTTGGTGGCGGTATCCATCTCTCTCCCCTGGAGCCACCGGGAGGAGTGGTTCCATATCTCCCCTATCAGGAGAATGTCCGGCGATAGGGCCTTCAGCTCTCTCCTGAGATTTATCCAGAGAGCGTGCGATACCTCGTCGGCGACGTCGAGCCGCCAGCCGTCGAGTTTCAGGAGCTTCGTCCAGTGGAGCGCTATATCGGTTATGTAACGTATCACCTCGGGGTTGCAAGTGTTCAGCCGCGGCATCCCCGGAACGAGCCCGGCGAAAGTATCGTAATTCTTTCCCGTCGCGTCTATCGGGAAGCGCTCTATGCAGAACCAGTCCCTGTATCTCGATTCCGACTGCCTCTCGAGGACATCCAGAAAAAGAGGGTTCGAAGAGCTGCAATGGTTGAAGACGCCGTCGAGAACCACCCTCATACCCCTTTCATGTGCCCTCTCCACCAGTCGTACGAGGTCTTCGGTCTTTCCGAAGGCGCCGTCTATGCTGTAATAATCGATTATGTCGTACTTGTGGTAAGAGTTCGAGAGAAAGATCGGGTTTAGATAGATGATCTTAGCCCCCAGACCGGCCACGTAATCGAGTTTGAGTATAACTCCCTCTAGGTCTCCGCCGTAGTAGCTCTCTCTGCCCGGAGGCGTACCTACCGGGATCGTGCCGGGCGGGTTGTTGGAAGGGTCTCCGTCGTGGAACCTATCGACGAATATCTGGTATATAATCTCCCCCTCGGCCCAGGAAGGCGGTCTGAAGATATCGTCGTCGTTTATGTAAGGGTAGAAGAAGCAGTTCTTCTCATCGACGGACTCGAGAAAGCCGTCGGATGTATAAAAGACCCTCTTCCACGAGGAAAAAAGCTCGAAGTAATATTTGAACCTCTTCTCCTTCACCCTTATTCTCGCCTCGTACAGATCCGAAGTCCCGTCGGATAGTATCTTCTCCATGGAGAGCTCTTCCGGCCGGGAAGTGTGGTCATAGAGGTTCTTGTAATGAACCACGACTCTCTCCAGATCGTTCTTCTTCGCCCTCAACCTCACGGCCAGGGTATCGCCGTCGACGGCGTAGGCGTAGTTATGTTCGGATATGTGGTAGATCGCGGCTCTCTCCATCTCTGTCTCCTTCTATGCCTTCACGCTTCCTTCGGTCAACCCGCCTATAAAGTACTTCTGAAGCGAGTAGAACAGCACGAGCATGGGTATGCTCCCGAGCACCGCGCCGGCGCAGTAAACGCTCCAGTTGATCCCGAACTGGCCGACTATCATGCTCTGCAACCCAACCGCCAGGGGCATAGCCTCGAGCTTTTGAGTCATCACCGTGCTGGCGATGACGTATTCGTTGTACGCGATTACGAAACTCTGTATGGCCACGATGGCTATCATCGGTTTGGCCAGAGGAAGCGTGATTCTGGTCAGAATCTTGAATTTACCGGCCCCGTCGATCATCGCCGCTTCGTCGAGCGAGTAAGGGATCGTGTCGAAGTACCCTTTGGCCAGGATCACGAGACCGGCCGAAGCGAAGGCCGAATCGGCCAGAATCAGTCCTTCCAGTTTGTTCAGAAGGCCGAGCGCCACGAAGATCTTGAAGATCGAGACCATCGACAGCGTCAGCGGAAAGATTTGAACCAGCAGTATGAAGTTGAACAGCCCGACTCTACCGTAGAATCTCAGCCTCGAGAAGGCGTAAACACAGATCGAGACGACCAAGACTGCCACAACCATCGTGACCGCGGCCAAGAGGAGCGAGTTCAATATCCAGCTCATAAAGCGCGTCTCGCTGAAGAGCCTCGTATAGTTGTCCAGTGTCAGCTCCGTGATCGCGAAGGCGCCGGTATCTATGACGTTCTTGCCGAAGGATATAATCACAACGTAGAAAAAGGGTATCACTGTAATAACGGCCAGCAAGGCCAGAAATAGATGGATAAATACCCTGCCGGTCTTCGCCTTTGTCCAGCCCACCGTCTCACCACCTCGCTCGGGGATTACTCGTAGATCTTTCTCTTTCCTATCCTCAGAGATACGAAGGCGAACAACCCGACGAAACAGAAGATTATCACCGAATAGGCAGCCGCCAGCGAGTATCTCTTGGTGTTGAAGGCCGTATTGAAAACATAAGTTATCAGTAGATCGGTCGATCCGGGAGAGCCGAGAACATCGCCAGGGGGACCTCCCTGGGTCAGTAGATAGACTCCGAACTGATTGAACTGCATTATGAACGACATGATCATCATCGGAAAAAGCGCTTTGAACACAAGCGGCACAGTGATCTTGAAAAATATGAAGGCGTTGCCCGCTCCGGCTATTTTAGCCACTTCGTAGTAGTCTCTCGGTATCGATTTCAGCACGCCCGACGAGACAACCATGAAGTAGGGAAAGGAAAACCAGCTCATGACGAATATACAGCTCAACTTCGCGACGAAGGAACTCGTGAGCCACGGAACGGGCGGCATGCCCATTATACCGAGCAGACGGTTCACCAGTCCGTCGCTCTCCAGCATTCCGCGCCACATCAGCAGCGTTATAACGCTTGGCACTACCCAGGGGAGTATGAAAACGATCTTGTAGATCTTCGCGATCCTCACCTTGACTTTATCCAGGACCACCGCCAGCACCGTCCCGGCCAGGAAGGAAAGACCCACGACCGTGGCCGCGAAGGCGACGGTCCAGATTATCATCGATACCAGGCCGTTTATACCCGTCGAGAAGATCTCCACGTAGTTCGAAAGCCCGACGATCCCGTAATCTCTCAGATTGACGCCGCTGTAATTGGTCAGCGAGAGGTATATGTTGTGAAAGACAGGAAAGATGTAGAACATCGAAAGGAGGAAGAAGAGCGGCGCCAGCATCAGCCAGGCCACGATGCTCTCCTTCCTGCCGTAGCGCTCCGCTATCTCGCCCGGCGCGGCGGACCTCCTTCGCCAGACCAGCAAAAAAGCGAGGCCAGCCGCGGCGAGCGAGGCGAAAAAGACGAGATAGCCGGTAGGTATCTCGATCTTCTCCGGGACTTTGTTCATAACGGCCACATCGCCCCTGATCTTGTTGGCGAGCTCGGTCAGCTTCTCTTTCGCATCTACCGGGTTGCCCGACTTGTCTCCGTAGAAGATAGTCCTGAAGGCCGTCGAGGTGTAGTTGTACCAGATCGTGCCTTCGGGTATGTTCGGGAAGGGTTCGCAGTTGAAGCCTATCGCGCTCAAAGACGAAAGTATCGGGTCCTTGCTCACGTAATCGCTCTCGATGACCGAGATGTTGCAGGGGTTCCTCTCGCCGGTTCTCCTTTCGGCCCTGTTGCCGGCCTCGATCAGCTTCTGCTGGTTCTCGTCCCTGAGCACGAACTCCAGAAAGCTCTCCACTGCCTCCATGTTTCTGGTGAACCTGTTCACCACAAAGCCCTGAACCGTGGCCAGCGGCCTGGAAACCTCCCCGTTGCGTCCTTTAGGCAGAGGGGCGATTCCGTAGTCGACACACATGCTCTGGTAGATCGAGGCATTCCAGAGGCCGTAGAGTATCATGGCGGCCCTGCCGTTGGCGAATTCGGCCGATATATGGCTTTCGGTACCGTTTTCGTTGGCCAGCGTCAATCCCTTCTTCTGCAACTCCTTCATCCTGTTCACGTAATCTAGCATGCAATCGTTGTCCAGACCGACGTCGTAGGGGTTGTAATCGCCGTTGGGCGCCTTGCCGTAGTAGTAGCCCCCGTGGTCTTTTATTATGGGGTAGTTGAACCACATATCCTTGGGGTTGAGTAGTGTACCGTACTGGACTATCTTCCCGTCTTCGTTTCTAAGAGTGAGAGCCTCGGCGATCCTGAAAAAGTCGTCCCAGGTTTCTGGCAGCTCCGACTCGCTTATGAGATCCCTGTTGTATATGAGACCGGAAGTATCTAGTGAATAACCTATACCGTAGCATTTGTTGTTGTAGGTGAAGGCTTCGAAGGTCGCATCGAGATAACGCTTCCTGAGATCGTCGTCTATCTCTAAAGGCACGATCAACCCGGAAGCGACCATGTTGCCGATATCCGGGGCCTGCATCAGGATTATGTCCGGCCGATCGTCGAGCTCCGCATTGTTGGCCAGATCCCTCGGTGCGTCGAATATGGAGCGTCGGCCCACTACTTCGACCTCGATCCCGGTGAGGGAGGTGAACTCCCCGGCGATCGCGGCCATGGCAAGATTTTCCGGTTCGATATGGCTGAACCAGATACGTATGGTCGAATCACCGCCGTCCGGAGCCGCGAAAAGCCTCGCGCCCAGCAGTAGGGCCACCTGAACAATGACTACGAACCTGAACCCTCTCACAGATCTATCCCCCCGTACGCGATCTTCAGAGCGTCTTGAACTCTTCGGTAACCCTCACCGCCTCATCCACTCCCTCTACCGGGAGGCAGATCGAGACGTTTCCCCTTCTCATCGCCTCCATGTTCGCCACTATCTCGTCGAATGAATCACAGTCGATGGCGAGACAGACGCCGCGCGAATCCTCCACCAGTCGCCCTATGTTCTCTATCGGCCTCGGCTGGTTGGGATCGGTGGCTATCCAGAGGCTGGCCACCTTCTCGAGCGAACAGATCTCCTTCACCAGGTAAAGCGCCCTTGAATGACAGTGCATATGACCGGTGCCGAAGTGATCGATCACCCTCTGGGTGTGTGGCGCGCAGAACTTTCTGTACAGCCTGGGAGATATCATGCAGGCGATATCTTCCGACATATATATGCATTTATCGATAAGCCACATCCCGTACTTGCTGCCTCCAAGGTACCTTCTGGCCAGCGCGTAAACGTCTTCGGCGAATTTTATCGTCGCATCGGCGCAGTAATCGAGGAGTTCGTGCAACTCCTCGGGAGCTTCGTAGAAATCGGTGTAGATCGCCTCTCCCCTGAGGGCGGCCGCCAGATCGAGCGGTGAGAAGAAGCCCTTCATGAAGGGAATACCGGCGCCGGAGGAGAGTTTCAGTATCTCCTCGCAGATATTTAGAAAGTTGCCGTACCAGAAGGAAGTTCCGATTTCGGGCAGCCTCCGGAAATCCCTTATCTCTCCCAGAACCGGTTTGGACCAGCTCGTATCCTTTTGAAACTCTATATTTCCGTACACGAAGGCCGAATAATCTCCGATCCCCAGAACCGGTGAAACCGAAGGGATCATGTTGTCGTCGACGGCTCTGCGCTTCTCGAAAGATTCGCTCATAAGACCGCAAAGATCTCGCGCGTACAGATCTATATCGTTCCTGTAATTGTAGCGGGTGAGGTCGAGCCTGGAATAATGCTCAACGTCGCACTTCGGGAGCGCCCTTATCGTAACGTTACCCCCCCTGTGGCTCAGCGCGTCTTCATAAGTCTTTCCCATCACCGCTATCGTTTTGTCGATGTCGGGCTTATAACGATCCAGTTCCCTGAACACCGCATTCACTCCTTATCACTCATCGACCCTCAAAGGCAGATCGGCCGGCAACTCTATTGATTTGAAAAACCTCTGGACGTTGTCATAGTACTCCCCGACATCTATCCCGTCCCAGATGTACCCTCCGTTCCTCAAGGTGGAGAGGAGTATAATATCCAGAAGCATCTGGTCGATAGACATCTCCATCAGCATGATGTTTCGCGTGGTTATACCTATCTCGTTTATGCTGGAATTCCCCTCGCCCATGACCATGAACTCCCTATCGAACACGCCTATTATCCTGCGCCTTGGAAAGTTCATGTTCGCGTTCTTCATCTTGTAGGTGAACTGGACGCCGAAATCGAAGGGCATCTTGCAGAAGGAGAAGATATATATCTTCACTCCCCTCCCGTCGGCCTCTCTCAGTTCGTTTTCGAAGAGCGCCGCCTCGGAATCCCAGAGAGAGAGATAGATCTCCCGTTTCGCCTCCTTTATGGCGTTCGCGATGAGGTTTAGCATCTCCGCATGGTTGGAGAGGTTCAGTATATAGTTGTCGGCATCCACCTCGCGCGTGATCTTTTCCAGAGAACTCTCGAGATCGTCGAGTTTTTCCGTGTAATCCTTTCTGAGAGAGGCTATGAGTTTTTTGTAGCTCACGGCCGAGTACAGCTTCGGGTTACCCTCGATCACGTTGACGCTGCCCTTCCTCTCCAGTCTCTGTAAGATATCGTAGACCATGGTCCGGGTTATCTTGGCCTTTTTAGCGACCTCGTAACCAGTCATGGGACTGCTCTTGTGGAGTGCGATATAACATTTGGCCTCGTTGAGCGAGAAACCCAGTTCTCTAAGTATCTTCAGCTCGTTCATAAGCCACCACCAATCGGAATCACTTAGTAGTAATAGTCATTACTACTATAATTGTAGCATCATGGACGTGAATTTCATCCGGCCATTACGGCCCTCTGGAGACGGCCTGGAAGAATGACGGAGGGATATTGCGAAATATCGTTATTAAGCGAGTCCGTATCTCGAGAAATCATGAAGTCAGATGATAGAAAAAGGAGCGTGGTGGGTTGTGCGTTGGCAAAACACGAGAGAAAGAGCGTCGAGAGTTCGCTCCGCTCACGAGAAGGCGAGAATTCTCACATATCTTCAATCTCTCTCTTTTTCTCTCTTCTCTCTCCTCCTCTGCTCTTTCGAAGTACGGGTCCATGCTCTGGGACGACGGACGCTGGACGGATCTTCCCGCCTCACAGACACGCATGCTTTTGGAAGGTTGTCTTTCTGAGTATCGTCGAGCCTATCGGCTTCAGGAATACTGTCTTTTCTTCAGCGGAGCTTCTATCCAGAAACTTTCCTCTCATGAGGGGCGGATCTGTGAAGTTCCCCGAATGTTTATCGTTTGACACGGCTAGGCTTTCGAGCGTCTTTTCCGTTGCGCAAAGTTCGAGGAAGGAACGGTCTTCCGGCAGGAAGAGGCTGTCTTCAAAGCCCTTACCGTATAGACGCCCGGGCTTTTCTGCCGATTCGATCTCCATCGCGTAAAGGAGCGGTCCGTAAGAATAATAGACGTCGCCCTTCAGATCGAGTCGCTCTGTTATTCTGCCTGTGAACTCTATGAGTATCCTGTCGTCTTTCCAGTCTTTCGAAACCGCGATCGAATCAACACAATCCTCGACCTTCGCACCGTTGGCTTCCACTTTCATCTTTTCGACCCAGGAGGGTTTTTTAAGAAGGATCGTAAAATTGCTCCGCACGGCGGTGGTGACCAGGAGTTCGATATTCAAGTCGAAGGGGTAAGATGTGATCTGTTCAAGGGCGATATCGATTCCGTCGATCGACGTCTCGACTCTCGAAGGTCCATACAGCGCCACGAGAAGACCGTGCCGGCTCTTCATGTACATCGAGCCTGTGAAATAGGGAAGTACCCTGCCGGCGTTAGGCGCACAGCAAACGGCCACATCCTGATGAACGGGAGAGTATTTATAGCGCAGATCGTTCTCGCTTCCCATTCCGCCGACATGACCGTTCATGGCGTACGAGTTGTCGCTCTTGCAGTAAGCTATCTGGCTTTTGCGGGGATTCACGGCCCCGTGCGCCGCGTTGTAGTAAAGCCATTCGGCCCTGTCGGCCCAGCGGAGATCGCCCGTCGTCTCGAGAAGCGTGAGATAACTGTGGAGCAGCTCCTGGATCGAGCAGAATTCGTAGCCCGTCTCCGTAGCATCGGCGCTTCTTCCCCCGATCCATTCATCGCCGATCGGAGCGCCAGAAGGGGTCGTGACGAAGTTCAATCTGTGCAGGTAAGCCTCTATTGCGCGGTTGTATCGCCCGTCCGGCATGCTGGCTATGATCAACGACCTCAAACCTTCGTAGGTGTGAACGCCGTGTCCTTTGAATCTGTAAGCGTAATCGAGGAGGTTGTCCTCCCTTATATCTTCCTCCGAAAGACGGGCCCGGTTGTAGAAATCGACCAGCCGGCCGGCAAAACGGAGGTACTTCTTATCCCCGGTCAACCCGAAGAGCCCGTGGCAGACGTCGGTGAAGGCCAGTCCGTGACTGGCACCGGCGTAGGCCTTCTCGAGGTCGAAGGGATTTCTCTCCGAATAGGCCTTCATCGTAAGATCGAAGGCCTTCATCACTCTCTCGAGCACTTCACTCTCTCCGGTGAGTTCGTAATAACCCAGGGCGGCGCGAAGAAAGGTCGCCTGTGCCCAGAGTTCGCCGTTCTCTCCTTTGAAGTCGAACCGGAGATCTCCGGCGTAGATGCCTATGTACCCGTCGTCATCCTGCGCCATAAGGACCCTTCGCAGGTATTTCTTCGCCTTATCTATATATTCGTCGTTCCCGACCAGATAGGCGTGTCTTATCAGTCCGTCCAGCCAGTTGGATTGCGATTCGCTGTTCCACCAGAGGTACTGGACCTCCCACTCCTGATCCTGGGCCACGGTCCCGAGATCTTTCGATTTCACCGCGCCGGTCAACCTGTCGCGGCCGTAGATCTCGTCGTCCCTTATTATCCCCGGAACCAGATCGTCGAGTTCGCCGACCAGACCCTTCAGGTTTCGCGCGGCCTCTTCAAAGAGCCAGCCCCGGGGCGCTATACTACCGTAGAGGAGTCTCTTCAAGCTCATCGCTCACCTCTCGGGCAGCTCCGGTCTCACCACGGTGTACTTTTCGAAGAGTTTCACGGCGAACCAGCCGCAGAAAACGCCCAGAAAGATCCCAGCGACCACGTCGGAGAAGTAGTTGAAGTACACGTATATCTTCGAAAGCGAAACGAGCGAGGCGATCGCGAGAACCGGTATTCTCAACGACTTCACGCTCTTCCATGTCATCGCCACATAAGCGAAGGCGACCGTGACCTGCGAGGAAGGGAAGGAGTATGTCTCGGGCAGAGGGAACATAAGGCTGTAACCTTCCAGCAGGAGGAAGGGTCTGGTCCTGGCGAGAATCGGTTTCAAGATGACGAAGCTCAATAGCAGCGAGATCGCCAGGCCGGCCGAAGTAAGATAGCCGGTTCTTCTGTACCTCTTATCGAAGAGCAGGAAGACGGTCAGGAGAATCCAGACCAGCGAGCCTCTCGCCAGGAAGAGAAAGAAAGACATCAACAAATCCATGAAAGCTCCTTCGATCGGCGAGACCAGCCAGTTCATTAGAGAGAGCTCCAGCCCGTTCAATCCCTGCCACATAGAAACCTCCCGGCAAACAGGTTAAAATCAGGCCAATTATACAACAGAAAAAGGCGGCCCGGTGGGCCGCCTTCGATAATTCAAGGACTTTGTATTACTTCAATTTGGCCTGCAGAGCAGCTATCTGGACATCGCTCAGTCCGATTTTCGTTTTCAGATAGTTAAGCGCAACCTCTTTGATGTTGGAGTCATCGACCGGATTACCGTCGTTCATCGCGACGAGTATATCGGCTATGATCCCCTCGACGGCTTCGTAGGCTAGCGTTCCGGGCGCGACTTTGTAGTAGTTCTCGTAAGACTTGACGTAATCGGCGTATATCTCGCCGGTCTTTGCATCCATTATCGCCCCGAGCAGAGCCCCTACAATTCCGGCCCTATCCTTGCCCTCCACGCAGTGCACCAGGTACGGCGGTTCCTTCTCGATCATGAAAAGCAGGCCCGACTTGAGCTTCTGGGAAAAATCGTCGCTGAGCATATCGACTCCCATGTTCAGGTTGATCAGATTCCCGGCCTCGCCGATCGATTTGTAATACTGGGAGTAGGCATAGCTGGCCGCCAGCTCTTCGTCGGAGTCGGAGAGGTTGATCACGGTCTTTATGCCGGCAGCCTCGACGAGAGCGGCCGCGTAGGGTGCCCTGGGATCGTCGATGGATGGGTGGGAACATCTGTAGAGTCTGTGGGGGGCAATGTTTCCGATCGTGATCTCCCTGAAGTTGGCGAAGACCTCGTCGCTCGCGTAATCGCTACGCAGGTCAGTTCTTACCAGGTGGCGTATCTCGAGCTCTTCCTTGTAGGCGCCCTTTTCGACCAGGGCCATTCTAATCATTGTGCCGGCTTCGAGGCCGTAAGTCTGGGCGAAGTTTCCGTAATTGATGGCTAGAAGGACGTGATCGCCGGAGTATCTAGCAAGCGCGCTTCCCCTGTCCACATCGCCGTAGGTGGTAACGAACGGGACTACTATGGTGGTCTCCCCGATCCTGATCGAGACCGTATCGCCGGCTTCTATGGCCGCATAAACTACAGCTTCCACCGGTATGTCCGTGTGCACGTTTCCGTACTTGTCCACTTCCTGCACGTGACCTATTATTCCCGCGAATACCATTGCAGAGAGAACAACAAGCACACCGATCAAAACGAACTTCTTTAGCATCTCGCACCTCCTGCCTGTTGATGAAGTTGAACTGTATCTGAGCAAGACAATTATATCATCATAGAATTCTAACAAAAAAAGCGAACCCGGTTATCGGGTCCGCCACAGAAGAGCGACTGGAAATCAGAAAATAAGTACAGATCTTATCACGAGTTCTTATCGATGGCGTACAGCGCCGCGTAAAGCCCGCTCATAAGCTGGATCTGCACCAGTTTCTTTATCGGTATCACTACATAGTCGAGCTCGCCTTCCAGGGCGTCGCTCATCTCTTTCATCTGATCGTACACTTTTTCCGCGGCCTCTTTGAATTCACACTCGCCAGTCTTTTCGAAGTTGAGGAGCAGGATCCTTCTCAGCATACCCCACATCAGCATCTTGTAAGTCTTCGAGACCGGACCGTTGTCGAAGGCCTCGGCCACCGTCGCCCTGGCGTCCAGCTCCTTGGCCGTCTTCGCCCAGTTCTCCTGCACGGGCAGGTGCTTGTCGGCCGATTCGATGAAGTGATCGAGGGCCGTTTTCAGGGGGGATTCTATAACTATCTTCTCCTTCAGCGGGAAGTAGATGTCTTTGATCTTCTGATAATTAGATTTCATATTCTCCAGGTTGGCCAGAACGAGGTCGCGCCGCACGAACTCTGTCAAAGAGAGGTCTTCTATCTTCGGGTTGTAGTAGTAGGGAACTTCGCAGACCAGCTCGAAAACCTTCTCGTTGAAGAGCCTCCCGTAATCGTAACTGCAAGTTCCGGACTTGCCTATGATCTCGGCCGGGTCCTTATCGGAGTTGGCGGCGTAGAATTCGTAAGTGTCAACTGTAGTCGGCATCTTGTAAACGGCGTCTGCGAATTTGACCGCGTAGGGCATCTCCGGTTCCCCGAGGGCCGCGGGGATGTCCAGATCGGTGTAGGCCTTTTCGAAGATCGGGTAGAGAATCGGGGCGTCCTCGGAGATATAGTTGTAAACCCCGCCGAATCCTGCGTTGTGCAGGCTGTATATGAAGACCGGTTTCACTTCTTCTATGATCTTCATGAGCGCCTTAGTTTCGGGGATCGGGTCGTTGTTGTCGAGCGTCTTGTATTTGATGGGGAAGGTCCACTCCACCTGCTGGTAACCGGCCGGCCTGTAAAAGTTCAGCGCATAGTTGAGCGGCGTGTACGGCCCCTTGAACCAGCCCTCGTTCAGCTTCGCCCCGTCGTTGTCGGCGGCCTTGACTATGTACCAGCTGACATCCTCGAACCTGTTCCTGAAAGCCTCGTTCTCGGCCAGCTGCCAGGAGAGGTAATCCAGCATCATGCTGCCTATCGGTTCGTTCGGGTGGGGAAAGCCGTACAAAAGTATCGCCTTCGAGCCCTTTCCGATCTTCAAACAGTAGATGGGATCGCCGGCCATCGAGTTCCCGACCTGATAGAAACTGGCGATATCCGGGTGCTTCTCGGCCAGTTCCCTGCTCGATTCGTTCAGCTCATCGACCGTCTTGAAGAAAGTGTACTCCGGTACGTTCTTGATTACTTGCTTGATAGCGTCCATAATGACCTCCATTCATACGAAATGACATGCGACCTGTCTATCCTTACCAATATACCTCAGTTCAGGCTCTTTTTCGGTACACTCCCCCTTCGCGATAGGGCATCTGGAGGCGAACCTGCATCCCGGGGGCGGATCGATCGGAGTCACCACCTCCCCGGTGATGGTGTATCTCATCTTCTCTTCCTTGCTTATGGTCGGCGAGTAGGACACTAGCGCCTTCGAATAAGGGTGGAGCGGGTTTTTGAGGATACCGTCGCTCGAGGCTATCTCCATTATCTTCCCGGCGTAGAGGACCATGATCCTCTGGCAGATGTACGTCGCCACGGAGATATCGTGCGTGATGAAGAGCATCGAAGATTTCAGCTCTTTTTGAATCGTCAGAAGCAAATTCAAAACGCCGGCCCTGACAGAAACATCGAGCATCGAGACACACTCGTCGGCGACTAAGAACTTCGGATTGAGGAGCATCGAGCGTATCATGGATATCCTCTGGAGCTGACCCCCGCTCAACTCGTGCGGGTACCTGGTGAGGAGACTCTCGGCCGGTGTCAGTTTGGCGTGGTTCATCGTCTCGATTATCCTCTCCAGCCTCTTCCTGCCGTCCGGCTCGATCTCGTTTATCTTCATGGGCAGGTCCATGCTCTTGTATATTATCACCCGTGGGTCGAAGGAGTCGTAGGGGTTCTGAAATATCATCTGCATCCTTCTTCTGAAGTGGCGGTCCTTCCTGTACTCCTTGCCGGATATCGTCCCGCCCATGAACTCGATCGTTCCACTCTGCTCGTGTTCCAGTCTGTTGATCACACGCCCGAGCGTCGTCTTTCCGCAGCCGCTCTCGCCAAGGACACCGAATATCTCGCCGTCCTTTATCGAGAAGTTCAGACCGTCGACGGCCTTCACATACTGCTTCTTCCCGAACTTTCTAACGGGGAAGTACTTGACCAGATCTTTGACTTGCAGAATGTTCTTATCCATTCAACTCACCGGCCCTCAAACACTTCACTTTCCTGTCGTTGAAATCCCTCAACTCCGGCTTCTCTTCTCTGCAGCGATCCAGCCTGCAGGTGCACCTGTCGTAGAAGATGCACCCCTCCGGCGGGTTCGAAAGATCGGGAAGCGTGCCGGGTATGCCCCTCAGTCCGCCGCCGTGAGGGTTGAGATCGGGATGGGACTCCACGAGCGCCCTGGTATAGGGGTTGAGGGGCCGGAAGATGACATCCTTCACGTCGCCGTACTCGAGGAGCTCGCCGGCGTAGAGGATCGCTATCTTCGTGCAGAGCTCGTTCACAACCCCTATATCGTGAGTGATCATCATGACCGTCAGGCCGAATTCTTTGACCAGTCTCTTGACCTCGTCCAGAAGCTGACCCTGGGTTATGACGTCCAGCGCAGTGGTCACCTCGTCCAGTATCACTAATTTCGGGTTGAATATAAGGCCCAGAGATATCATCACCCTCTGCATCATTCCCCCGCTCAGTTCGTGGGGATACATATCGAGCGCCTTGCGGGGCAGATTGACCACCGACAGCAGCCCTTCTAGCTTCTTGATCGCCTCTTCTTTTCCCGTCTCGGGTTTATGGGCGAGAATGGCGTCGTACATCTGGTCGAATATCTTGTGTACCGGGCTGAGAGCGCTCATGGCTTTCTGGAAGACGATGGACATCTCCACCCAGCGCAACTGCCTGAACTCGTTGTCGGAGATGTTCAGGATATCCCTGCCGTTAAGAGTAATCGTCGAGGCCTCCATGTAACCGTTCCCCGGGAGAATACGCATCAGACCGTGCGCGAGCGTGCTCTTCCCAGATCCCGATTCGCCTATCACCCCTACTATGTCTCCCTCGTTTATATCCAGCGTGAAGTCGCGTACGGCCCTCACCTGTCTGTTCTTCAATCTGTAATTAATATTCACGTTCTTCATCTCAAGCAAAGGCATATTATTCACCCTTCCTGTTTTTGGGATTGAACGTGAACTGGAGGCCGTCACCTATGAAAGAGAAGGCCAGCACGGCGAGAACGACGAAGATCCCCGGAATGATTATCATCCAGGGCGCAAAAGTCATGTACGGTCTTCCCTGAAAGATCAACTTTCCCCAGCTGGTGAGGTTCGGATCTCCCAGACCGAGAAAGCTCAGCGAGGCCTCGGTCAGTATGGCTCCCCCCATCTGGAGAGCCGAGTTGGCTATCACAGGAAAAACGCCGTTCGGTATAACGTGGCCGAACAGTATCCTGATCCTGGATTCGCCGGTCGATCTGGCCACCATGATGAAAGTCCGCTCCCTTATCGAGAGCGCCTGCGCCCTCATGAGCCTGGCGTTTCCCGGCCAGGTGGTCAGTCCTATCACGAACATTATGTAGAGTATGTTGCTTCCGAAGATCGAGACGATGATCAGGATCAAAAAGAAGGACGGAATCATCAGGAAGGTATCTACTATCTTGCTCACTATATCGTCGGTGATTCCTCCGTAAAAGCCAGAGAAAGAGCCGATCAAAACGCCGATCACGGCCGAAAGACCGGCTGCTACGAAGCCTACGGAAAGCGAGATCCTCGAGCCGAAAACGACCCGGCTGTAAATATCCCTTCCCAGATGATCGGTTCCGAAGAGATGTTTGGCCGACGGCGGTTTGAGAACGTCGTCGGTCATCTCGTCGGGGCTGTAAGGCGCGATCACAGGCGCAAAGATCGCCATGAAGATAAAAAGAAGCAACAGCGAGAACCCTACTATCCCCTTGACGCTCGAAAAGTAACTCCTCGCGTATTTAAGTAATTTATTCTCTCTTCTGCTCAACGAGATCTGATTTTCGACCACCATAACAAAACCCCTCTACTGATACCTAATTCTGGGATCTACAAAAGCGTAAACCACATCGGTGAGGAGAATGGCCACGCAGATACAGACGGCCATCACGAAATAGATGCCGAGCAACAGGTTGTAATCCCTTCTGAAGACCGCGTCCAGCATCAATCTGCCCATCCCCGGCCACGCGAAGACGATCTCCACGAGCGCCGCACCGGCTATTGAATAGCCGAGAGTCAAGCCGAAGATCGTGATTCCCGGAAGTATGGCGTTCTTGAGAACGTACTTCCTGAATATCTTCTTCCGCGGAAGGCCGATGGCGGTGAACGTCGTTATGTACTCGTCCTGATTGACCTGATCTATCGAGGACCTGGTGACTCTGAAGAAAACGGGAATCTGGATCAAAACCAGCGTCAGGCAGGGGAGAAAGAGGTGGTGCAGAACGTCCCATAGCTTGGCCCATCCTTCGTAACTGGCCCTGACGTTGAACATCCCCGAAGTCGGAAACAATTTGAAGGTCGATGAAAAGAGGAGTATCATAACTAGCGCCAGCCAGAAGGAAGGCATGGCGTAGAACACGTAGGAAAGAACGGAGAAGATCGAGTCCAGTATCCTGGTCTTTCTTCGACCCGCCAGGACCGCGAGCAGCGTTCCGAGAGCGAAGGCTATCACCGCCGCCGAAACCGTTAGCAGAATCGTGGCGCCTATTCTTTCCGATATCAGCCCGTTGACGCTGGTACCGTATATGAAGGAATAACCGAGGTTGCCCTGGAAGATATTCTTGTAATACAGCCCCAGCTGAACCACGAGCGGCTTGTCCAGACCGTACTGCTTCTCGAGAGCCTTCACCACTTCCACTGAGGGCTGTTCGAGACCGGAGATGAGCTGCGCGGGATTTCCCGGAGCCAGATGAATTATGAAGAAATTCAAAGCCACGATCAGGAGAACCATGGGAACAATGCTGAGACTTCTCCTTATGATATATCTCGCAAAGGAAGACAAAGTACCACCTCCAGAAAAAACAGGTGGGGCGATCCGTCCGGGCCGCGGAAAGACCGCCCCTGAAAGTTCAGCCTGCTAGAAATTGAGCTTGGTCAACGCGTAACTTCCGGTACCTATCTTTCCCGGATTCTCTATATCCATTCCTTCGACGTAAGTTTTGAAGATGTAGATGTAGGAAACTTCGGCCAGCGGAACGAAGGGAACATCCGCCGCCAGCTGTGCTTGAGCTGCGTAATAGTATGGCTTCCTCAACTCGATATCCGAGATCTTGGCCGCTTCTTTGAGGTTCCAATCGACGACTTCGCTCGAATAGCCCATTATGTTTAGACTGCCACCGGTCGCCACCCTCATTGTGAGGTTGGCCGGATCGGGACCCTGGAAACCGTTGAGAAGGGCTATATCGTAGTTGTGCGCGTTCAGGACCTTCTCGATCCACGTGGCGATCTCGTACTCGCCCAGGTTGACCTTTATACCGACTTTTTCCAGGTTCTCCTTGATAACGGCGGCCATGTCCGTCCAGTCGGCGCCCTGGAAGTATAAAAGATCCATCGCGAACCTCCAGCCGTCGTTACCCCTTGCGTAACCTGCTTCGTCCAGCAGTTTGTCGGCTCTGGCCGGGTCGTAAATGGCCGCCTTAACATTTGTATCGATGGCCCAGGGAATGGCCGGGGTGTAGAAGTATTCGCCGATCCCCCCGAAACCGCCGAGAACCTTATCGACGATGGCCTGCTTGTTTATAGCGCAGGAGATAGCCTCTCTTACCTTGAGATTGGCCGACGGTCTTGCGGGATCGGTGATGTTGAATCCGAGATAGTATCTGCTCGGCGAGGGATTGATCACAACGTTGACTTCGGGATTCATCTTGAGGATCGAAAGCGTATTGAAACCCGGCCTGTTCACGTCGATATCGGCTTCACCGTTAAGGAAGGCCTGCAGAGCGGTGTTTGGATCGGGAATGATCTTGAAGACCAGCCTATCTACGTACGGTCCCTCACCCCAGTACTCTTCGTTCTTGGTGAGAGTCACGTGGTCTCCCTTGATCCACTCGACGAACTTGAAGGGGCCCGTACCCACGGGTCTCTGGTTGGCCGGATTGTCGTTCCAGTCAGTTCCTTCGTACAGGTGGGCCGGCATCATCTGCGTTCCGTACCATGCAAGGAAGGGAATGAACGGAGCGTAAGGATCCTGCAACTTGACCACGGCGGTATAATCATCGGGACAGACCACTTCTGTGATCATCGCCACGTTGTTGTAAGCCGCACCCTTGTTGTTGACGATAGACTCGAGCGTGTACTTGACGTCTCTGGAAGTGAAGGCTTCTCCATCGTGCCACTTCACGCCTTTTCTCAGGTGGAACGTGTACTCCTTACCGTCTTCGGAGACTTCCCAGCTGGTCGCCAGCTGTGGAACCAGATTGTAATTGACATCCTGTGCAACTAGCTGATCGAAGATGTTTCTGTTCACCGACGCGCCGTAGTCGTCGGTTTTGGCGCATGGATTGAACCATATAGGATCACCCATGAAGGCAACCACCAGTGTTTGAGCCGCGAACGCAAAAGCCGTGAAGAAACAGATGGAAAGTAGCAGGAGCATAAACAACTTTCTCATAGAGCACCTCCCCTTGGTAGAAATGATGTGGAAAAACAACCCTGAAGAATAAGCCCAACTTTGCTAATCATACTATCACAACAACGACCGACCGAATCATTGGTAATTATAAAGTTATGAAATCGGAACTTTTGGAGAGTTATAGAAAGTATATGCACGATAGAAGATCATAAACAACTTTAATTGGCGAATATCGTTTCTCAGGCTTTAATCTTGCTAATCGGTGTATTATATTCTCATGAGAGGACGACTAGAAAGACCCCTGAACTGGATACTCGTCTTGCTTTTACAGATCGTGTTCATTAGTCGGTTGATGGCACTGTATCCGCAGTCTCTGGCAAGCGCGGTTCATACTTTCGATATCATCGGCCGGGGCGCCTATCTGTATCGGAAAGACGGTACAATGACCGTCATCTGCCATCCGGTGGACGAGGAGTTCTTCTGCTGGATGATGAACACCGACGGTTCGGCCGCCCAGCACGATCGCTCGGGATCTATGTATAGAGACCGGTTCGTGGTGGCCGACGGAAGTTATCCCGTTTTCGTGATGAACGTCAGAAACAACACAGACCATGCGATCACTTTCGGCTCCTCCGACATAACCATAAGCGAAATGAAGGTCTCGATCCTCGAACTCCGGAACGAAAGCTTTGAAATTGCCGAAACTATTACCGTTGCCGACAACTCCGAAATCAGGGTCTTCATATACACCGACGAGACGACAGTAAAAAACCGCTTGGAACTCGAGAAGCTGCTAGTTGATTTCAGGGAATTCTCCTTCGACTTTCGGAACAACCCCGCCTGGGACTTCCTCAAAAACGACATAGTGATATACCTGAAATACTGACCGGATACTCGATCTGTCGGGCTTGTGGAAATTCCAGAGAAATGTAGTATTCTGAATGTAGTTGCCACACATAATCGACTCGAACAGGTTAGAGATTAGAGAAATCGACACTACAAAGGTCACTTCGAAACGAAGTGCAAAGGGGGGACAAAAATGCCCAGGGTATCTACGATAGGATTACTGAAACGGAGCGAACAGCCAACGCTTGTAGTACGTACAGCAACGAGCGTTCAAAATCTGCCCGGACTGATAGGAAAGTGCTATGGAGAGATCGCGGCTTATCTCGGCGAGCTGGGAGAGTTTCCGGCAGATATCCCATTCGTGGCTTATCACAACATGGATATGCAAAATCTCGATGTCGAGATAGGCTTCCCCGTCTCATCGAAACTCTCCGGAAGGGGCGACATCGTTCAGGGATCGATTCCCGAAGGGTTGAACGTTTTCTCCATCTTCATGGGTCCTTACGCCCAGATGGAATCGGTGTACAGCGAGATGGCCGAATGGATAACGAAGAACGGATTCATTTCTACCGGAGTCGTTTATGAGCATTATTACAACGGTCCGGAGTTTCCAGAAAGCCAGCACCTCACAAAGATAGTGATGCCCCTTAAAAAGCCTGAATAAACGACACCACACCGATTGACTTTCGGTGACCCCGATCCAGGCGGGCGATACACGAAACGTAAAAGCTGTCTATTCAAATCCGCGTCTCCGGGGACTTTCTCTCTCTAAGAACAGCTGTCGGTTGTGCGTTGGGGGTTGTGGGTAATAGCAAGATGAAGGATTAAGGTCCGCATGAAGAGAAAATTGTAAGACTGTCATCCCCGTGCCCCGACACGGGATTTCTTTCTGCTCCCCCCTATACCTATAACTTGCAACTGGTTCTTCGCTATTCCAACCGCCAACTTCCCATCAGAAACCACGGTTCCGTTTTCTAAGCAATCTCTAAGCGGCTGTTAAGCGGACTCTAAGAAACGCGCCGTAGACTGAGAATGTACCAAAAATCATATGGAGGTGTAAGAAATGAAAAAGATAGTGTTGATTACGATAACGGCTCTTCTAATTGGTGGAATGACACTGGCAGTAGGTTACGGAACGAAAGCGATGCAGAGGGTCCAGGACCCAACCTGTGAGAACTTCGTGGATGCAGACGGCGACGGAATCAATGACAACTGCCCGAACGGCGGTGTAAGAGAACTGAAGAATGCCCAGGACGGAACAGGCTACAGGCGTGGCGCCTCTGGCGAAAAGGGACCGGGACTCGGCAGAGGATTCGGAAAAGCGGCACAGCAGTAATTGCTAAAACCCCTACCCATTCAATTCAAGGGCCCGAAAGGGCCCTTGTTCTTGTGATAATAAAATCGAAGACAACAGACGTCAGGATCCCGTCAATCTTCATTTTCGCCTTGCCTGTCATCCCGTAGTGATCCTATACGGAATTTCGTTCTATTGATTAGATTAAGGAAAACTTGAAAACTTGTAATCCAGGTCATGATAACATCTTTTTGCGGCTCCATACTTGCAACGGAGGTCAAACTACTTTATGAAACTGATATATGCGACTACCAACATAAGCAAGATAGAGTATATGCGAAAGATGCTCGATGGTCTGGGGATCGATATACTGGCACCGGACAGGCACATCGCGCTCCCGGAGGTCCCTGAGGAAGGCGACACCCCGGCCGAAAATGCGTACATAAAGGCTCGAGCGTATTACGAAGTGATCGGAAAGCCTCTCTTTTCCTGCGACTCCGGCCTCTATATACAGGATCTAGATGATAAGAGACAACCCGGATCGAGAGTAAGGAGAGTCAACGACAGGGAACTGAGCGACGAAGAAATGATTGAGTATTACTCTAAGCTCGTGAAGGAGCTCGGAGGCATAGCGAGAGCGAGCTACAGGAACGCGATCTGCCTGATTATTGATCGTGAGAGAGTCATAACTTACAACGGGGAAGACCTGGCCGAGAGTTTCCTGCTCGTCGATAAGCCCCACGCGATAAGAAAACCCGGCTTTCCTCTCGACTCGCTGTCGGTGGAAATCAGCAGCGGTGAGTACTTCGTCGAACTCTACGAAAAGGGAAGGATCAACAGCAATGGCTGCGATAAGGGCTTCAGGAAGTTCTTCACCAGCTTAAGACTCAACTCACGATAATCCCGGCTTACGCAATTTGACTTAGCCGTGGTCACCCAGTGAGATAGGGTGAGAAAAATGAATTCGCAACTCGAGAATTAAGTTTCTCAGTCGGAATATGGATTAAATGAGCTTGTTTCCGGATCGGTAAACGCAAAGTAGAAGCATATAATTAACAGTGACATTCTCTGTCGCCTGAGGACGATAGTCTTTGCTTTCCATATCCCGTGGAGGTGATCAAATGATGATAATCGCCAGCTTGATTCCACTCGTCATCGCGGGTCTTGCTATTGCCGGTATCGTTGTAATAGCCTACTGGATCGCGCTGATTATAAAGTACTTTTAGAAACCATAATCTAATTAGCGGGTGGAGACTGCCTGTTGAAATCGAAGCGATTCCCGCGTAGTTGTTTCCCATCAACTCAAACTGCCAGCAGTTAGGATTTTTCGGATTACGTACAATATAGAAGAAGTGATATGATGCAACTGTAGAATATTAGCATCGCGAACTTGCTTCGAATAGCCCTGAGGGTTGCCAATACGGTTTTACGAGTTTTCTAGCCGTACGGTCTTTCGATCATATTTTGCTTCCAGGAAAATGAATACCGGTGATCTGGCTCGATAATTCTGAGCCTTTTTGTTGTGCAAAACACATGAGACTCCTTACTCCTTTGAAGGGAGGCCATGGGAGAGGATGAGCGAGGAGCACAAATAGCCGTATCTTCTTTGATTACTTCATTCGAAGCCAGACATTCTTCACAAAACAAAATACTGTTTATGATTTTCAAGGAGGGGAATTGATAATGAGAAGATTGTTGATCGCCATTCTTTTCGTGTTGTTTATCTTCCACGCAAGTCTGTTCGCCTGTACCGACATCATGGTCGGAAAGCTTGCAACCACCGACGGTTCTGTCATTTCTTCACAGACTGTGAACGGTACATACGATTCCAGAATCATCATAGTGCCCGCGGCAGACCACGAACCTGGGGAAATGGCTCCCGTGTACGAGTGGATTGTCTACGGTGACAGGATGCCGCTTGTGAAACTCGGTGAAATCCCGCAAGTCGAGCACACGTACCAGTACTTTAACAACGCATATCCTTTTGGAAATGAGCACCAGCTCCTTATAGGGGAAACCACTCAGAGCGGTGCAAGGGAGACGGCAAATAGCGAGTTCGCAATCATGACTATCGAGCAGCTAGAAGTTTTCGCTCTCCAGAGATGCAAGACTGCTCGTGAAGCGGTACAGCTCATGGGCGACCTTGCCGTTGAATACGGCTACAGAGAGTCGTGCAATTTGGGCGAGGGTTTATCGGTTGCCGATCCAAATGAAGTCTGGTTTTTTGAAGTCTATGGAGTTGGACCCCTCTGGAAACCGGGCGAAGGTCCCGGTGCAGTATGGGCGGCCCAGAGAGTGCCCGACGACCACGTAAGCATTAATGGAAACTACAGCATGATAGGTGAAATCGACCTTAAGACTAATCGCCCGCCAAATGTTCCTGAAGGCGACTTCTTGATCTGCGACAATTACCTTGATACAGCGATCGAAATCGGCAGGTATGATCCGAACAGCGGGGAGCCGTTCGTTTGGAAATACGTGTACGGAAACATCAAGGGGAAATGGAGTTCAAGAACCGCAAGATTCTTCACGTTATTGAACCCGTCCGGCAACTGGGACTACAACAAGACCGATGACTATCCTTTCTCTTTCAAGCCGGACAACAAGCTATCGGTGTACGATGTCATCGAGCTATTCAGAGATGTCGCAACTGGAACCCCGAATGACGCGGAAGCGGCCGAAGCATGGTACTACAAAGACAGCAAAGGTAATCCGGTGAAGAGCAACCTGGCCTCCCCTCAGCCTGGAAACGATATCAAGGCACTTCTGGGGATCGCGACGGTCAGTAATTTCGCTTCACATTCCACCAGCTGTTTCTACATAAACCAGTGTCGTAGCTGGTTACCCGATCCGATAGGCGGTGTTGTGTGGTTTGGGCTTTCCAACTCGCAGAAGACAGTCGTGGTTCCGCTTTATTGTGCTAACACCGAAGTCCCGGTGTCGTGGACAATAGTAAATAGAAGCGACAAGACCGTTGATAGAAATGCCGCCTACTATGCCTTCGCGACGGTGAACAAGCTTTCTAACCAGAGGTACCAGGTTTTCATGCCTCAAGTCATCGAAGTCAGGGATCCGATACAACAGAGGCTGTACAAAATGCAGGATTCAATTGAAAAAGTGGCTCTGGAGCTATATAACCAGGATCCGGCTCTTGCAATCGAGTTCCTGACAAACTACACCTCCTCTGTAATGCTGGAGGTCGAAAAGGCGTACTGGAAACTGGCAGACACTCTGGTACTTCAGCTTCAATAAGTTCAGTCACTTAGTTCCATATAGAATATGAGCTGCTGATTTAGGTCAGCAGCTCTTTATATTGCGGGGAGGCTTTTTATTGAAATATCTATCAGGATGTTTATCTCGGCGTTGATATCGCGATAGTTCATTGACCCACACTAAGGGCAGAACCATTCTCTGCCGGAAATACTCAAATTCTCCTTGATTGAAATCGAGAGTCTTCTTGGTGTTTGTTTATAAAGAAGCGGTGTTAGATTGCAGACTTTCGAAGAACTTACAATTCCTCTTTGCGGTATCCATCAATCGATTCGAATTCACTACCAATGATTATACGTCTTTAGGAATTCGATCGCCGCTTCTTCATTCAGTGGTTTACTGATCAAGTACCCCTGTATTTTGTCGCAACCCCATCTCTCCAGATACTCTCTTTGCTTTTGGTACTCCACACCTTCCGCCACAACACAGTGTCCCAGTTTATGAGCCATTGAAATGATGTCGCTGGTGATGGCCTCCTCGCTTTTGAGGTACATCAGTCTATTTATGAAGGATTTGTCTATCTTAAGGCAGTTCACATTTAGATCCCTCTCCCTGGCAAGAGAGGAGTAGCCCGTTCCGAAATCGTCTATGGCTATATGAATCCCTGAATCACTAAGCTTGCCTAGAATACGGTTCATTTCCTCATAGTTCGAAGCCACGACCGATTCCGTGATCTCGATGCAGATCTTTTCAGGATGAACACGGGCATCTTCTATCATCCGGAAGAGGCTGCTTGTGAAATCATCTCTCAGTATCTGAATGGCGGAGACATTGATCGAAACACCTATTGAAGAGTAACCGAGATCGTTCAGCCTTTTCAAGAAGCGAAACGCTTGAAGCATGATCCTTCTTCCGATCGGGACAATGAGCTTTGTCTTCTCGGCTATCGGGATGAATTCCAGAGGAGGTATCAGGCCAAGCTTATCTATGTTCAGTCTGGACAGAGCCTCAAAACCAATTATCACATCGGTTTTTAGTTCTATGATCGGCTGGTATTGTAGAAACAGCCTGCTGTAGCTCTCATCGGCTGCGATTTCGGTGAGCGCGCGTTTTATTTCCTGCTCGCGTACCATCTGTTCTTCAATCGCCGCGTCGTAGAAACATATGCCTATCTCCCTGTTGTCGATATCGATAGCCCTCTCCGATGTGATAAGAAGTTTCTTCAGGAGTCCATCAACATCTCGTCCGTTCTCTTCATCTATTTCAACGATTCCTATTCCGCCACTAATTCTTTCAGTTATAAGAAGCGGTTCCAGGGTTTTTGCAATTTCCTCGGAGAATTCAGTCAGTTCATTCTTGTCCTCGTAGCCTTTTATATAGAAAGCAAATCGATTCTCGTATATGTTGAAAAGCACTCGCCCGCCGTTGCAGTATTGGCCGAGTATATCGGCGATCTTCTTATTCAGTTCCTGCGTGTAGTGAAATCCATATGTAGTCGTCAATGATTGCATCGCGCTCAGGTTGATGCTCACTACTGCCCTTTTCTCGTGAAATCCCCTTCTCGAATCGCTCTCCAGAAGATTCTCCATGTAGTTGCGGTTGTAAAGTCCCGTCCAGCTATCGTGTTCATAGCTGTACTTGAGATTTTCCTCGATCGCTTTTCTTCTTGTTATATCCTTAAGAAGAGCGATATGGGCAATTTCACTTTCACCCATAAGTTTGAGGGAAGCTACCGTCATTTCAACCCATACGATGGAACCGTCAGGCCTGACAAATCTCTTTTCCATTGCATAACTTTCGATTTCTCCTGATTTCAGCTTCCTATAATACTCTAGATCCTTCTCCAGATCTTCTGGATGCGTGATATTTGCCCAGCCAAGCTCGATCATCTCTTCTTTCGTCCTGCCGGCAATTTGTTCGAACATCGAGTTGATCTGTGTATCTACATCACTAATTGCATCTGAGGAGTCACTGCTGTAAGAAATCGAAATTCCAATCGGTGCCTGGTTGAAGATCGTATCAAACGTCGATCTTTGCTCGACAAGTTTCTGCTCTAGTCGCCGCTGTATTTTGATGAGCTCCAGATGAATTCCGACCCTTGTCTTCAGAGAAGCCAGATGAATGGGTTTTCTTATGTAGTCGACAGCTCCAAGCTCCAACCCTTTGATTTCATTGTCCAGCTCATCGTAGTTTGTCAGTATTATTGTGCGAATCCCCTCGTATTTTTCTTCCGACTTCAGGACTTTCAACACTTCGAATCCATTCATTCTGGGCATATTCAGATCCAAAATTATCAGACCTATCTCATTGTTCGCGTCTATCTGCTTCATGGCATCTACGCCATCGCAAGCAGTCAATACATCGTACTCGCTCAAAATACGTTCGATAAGAACCCTATCTGTAGCCGAATCGTCGACAACCAGGATTTTCATTGACATAGATCATCCCCATTAAACAATAGAATCATCGCAGACTCATAAAAAAAGAGGCTTACAGAACTGCCCGCCATACTACACGCTCACGTGAACAGTATTAATCCATTTGAGCATACAGGAGAGTACGCTACTAATGGCTACTAGTCGTGACTTCCGTTTTGCTCATCTTCTTGCATCGACTTCTCACGAAATTAATGGCGGTCTTCAGGAGCAATAGCTAGTATATGAATAATAGCATATGCCCTTCGTCCAACAGCGCTTACACGCGAAAAAATCACAAACATCAATGCAGTCTTCATAATGATATTGTGCCTCTCTTTGATCTCCTGAATATCCTTCATGAGATCACCACTTTACACATAGTATTGGATTTTGCCGGACTGAACGTTTCGTAATCCAACCATTTGAAGACATCTACTCGGCCCTCAGGGCTTCTACGGGGTCTTTATGGGCCGCCATGCGTGCGGGTATCAATCCGCCGAGCATCGTCAGCGCCACACTGACGAGCACCAACATTAGGGCGTGCAGGGGATTCAACTGAGCTACTCCCGAGAGATTCGTGAGTCTGAGCAGTATTCTGTTTACCGGGAATGTCAGAAGATACGCTATGGCTATACCTAGAAGACCTGCACTTCCTCCTATGATGAATGTCTCCGCGTTGAAAACACGGGTGATATCTCTTTTTCTGGCTCCCAGCGAGCGAAGCACACCTATCTCTTTCGTCCTCTCGAGAACTGAGATATACGTTACTATCCCGATCATGATCAACGAAACTATCAACGAAATGGCAGCGAATGCTATCAGTACAAGTGTGATTCCATTCAAGATTCCCCCTGCCGTGTCCGTAATAGTTGAGGCCAGGTCAGAGTATATAACCGTCTCCTCATCACTCTTTCCCTCGTTCCAGGAGTTGAGATAGTCTATCACGCTTTCCTTTGCATCAAAATCTGCAGGATACAGGGTGATGGAGTGTGGAGCGCTATCGGCACCCAGATAAGAAAGCATCGTTTCCTTTGAGATCGAACGGGTTGAGCTGTTAGAAAAGCCGGCGTTGACTCTGGAAACGTTCAAAGAAGACGAGTCGGCTGCTTGGGGTTCGAAAAGCGCTCCGGTTAGCACATTGTAATCAACCTCTCTCTGCGCTTTAACGATTGCCGATTCATTCGCATCTTCAATGAAGAGTCGGGCCAGACTGTTAGAATACGCGATCCCTGCAGGTAAAAATGGTATTTCAACTTCGTCCCGGGGACGGATAATCCCGACAATCTTCAGAGTTATCGAGTTATCGCTTTTATACAATTCGCTGAGATTGTCTGCGGTTCCATTTAGAGTGAAGTAGTTGGAGCGCTGTACATAGTATTCATTGTTTGGAATCGCTTTCAGCTCTCTCCCGATTATGGTTTCGTAGTCTATGGTCTGTGAAAGGTAATCCATTCCGAGAGCCTGCAGCACAGATTTGTCGAGCTGATTCATTTTATCCACTATCATAACTAAATCAGTTGTTTCTACTGGATATGAGCCTGCAAGAAGTAAATAACTCTTCTCCAGATATCCCGGTTGGTTGGGGTTAAGATTCTCCGGATAAGAAGTGAAGTTTATTGAGAAGGCGCTGACGGGTTTTGCAGTTTCTCCATCTGATCTGAGAAGATTCATGTTGACGAACCTCGTGTAGGAGATGCCCGAAAGCAGTTGCGGATCTATTTCCCCAATGTATTCTAGATACTCCCTCGAAAAGATATTAGTGTGAGTCTGTATATCTCCTTCGGGGTCGTGAGGATAGACATAGGGTCCTGGAGAATACACCGGTTCATTTCTAATCCGGAAGGGTCTTCTGCGCTGAGAAGCGATTTGGCTCGAGGTTATCTGGGTTGTAGTCTGAGTTACAGTGATGGGGAATGTTGAGAGAGTGTTGCTTTCGAATTCCTCGATCTTCTTGTTCAAGCCATTCGAAAGCGATAGAACAAGCGCAATACCGATTATGCCGATACCAGAGGCAAAAGAAGTCAGGGCCGTTCTCCACTTTTTTGTGGAGATGTTTGTGCCAGACAATTTCAGAGCTGTGAGAAAACTCATACCCGTCTTCTTAAGAGAAAACTTCGATTTCACTTCTATGGATTCAGGGGGGTTTCTATCTGAGACTACTTCACCGTCCTTAAGTCTGACAATCCTATCCGCATACTTGTCGGCCAATTCCTGATTGTGAGTCACCAGTATTACCAGCCTGTCTTTCGAGATTTCTTTCATTATGTCCATTATTTGTTTGCTGGTCTGGCTGTCAAGAGAGCCCGTCGGCTCGTCTGCCAGAACTATATCGGGGTTATTGACGAGCGCCCTCGCGATAGCGACTCGCTGCATCTGCCCCCCGGATAGTTGATTGGGTCGCTTGTGAGAGTGTTGCTCGAGATCTACCTTCTTCAGCGCTTCCATGGCCCGCTTTCTTCTCTCAGCCGACGAAACGCCACTGAGCGTCATCCCCATTCCTACGTTGTCCAGAACGCTCAGGTGTGCTATCAGGTTGTAGTTCTGGAAAACAAAGCCTATACTGTTGTTTCTATACGCATCCCAGTCGGCGTCTCTGAATTCCTTAGTCGATTTTCCGTTGATTATCACATCTCCCTCATCGTACCTGTCGAGTCCGCCTATTACATTCAGGCAAGTTGTCTTACCCGAGCCGCTTGGCCCCAGAATCGCCACAAACTCGCTTTCTCTGAATTTCAGGCTCACCCCGTTCAGCGCGACTTGCGTGAAATCTCCGGTTGTATAGCTTTTGAAGATATTCTTCAGTTGTAGCATAGTCTTCATCCCTTTCGCCAGTGAGTATACTCTGGTACAGGCAAATGTTATTATGAATCGATAAACCGAAGATAAACTCCGGTTTTTTCAGCGCGGTGTGATGTCTAAAGACTAAAGCATTCCCCAAAAGAGATTAAGGGGGGCAGTGAGAAAAAACGCCAATACTCCTATTGTGACAACCTTAGCCATTTGTCCGGGAGATTGATAAAGCACAAAAAACGTGCCAATCCATAGAATCATCTCCAGGCCGTTCCTGATATCGAGATACCAGAAACCAAAGGCAAAAGCCTGTCTTGTCATAAACATGAAAATTAGAGCCGAGATAATAACGGGAATAATCCCATTTCCTCTCGCGTACCAGCATACAAATGCCATAAATGGTGAAATGAATGCCATTGTAATCCAGATCATCATATATGATTCCGGAAAGAAGCCGGCTACAAGTGCAGTATAGAGATAATAGCTGCCCACCATTCCGACGAAAAACAAGAAAACATTGGTAGCTGCCCTGAAGGGGGTTTTGCTGTATACGGAAATCAACACGGCAAAGAAAAGCCAAATCCCCATCCGTGAAAAGAAATTCCTTAAATCCAGAACCTCAAGCATTGGAGGCAACAGATTACTGGCTGTTTCATCGAGAATCTTTGAAGTTGTTCCCAGTAAAATTCCTGCAAGCAGTACAGAAAGCGAATAGAGTATTTTCTTGTGTATTGTTATCGATACCGGTTCTCTGATCTTATTGAGGAAGCCCAACACGTTATCATCTCGCATAATAAAAGCATTATCGCCTAACTAGAAAACTTAAGACACCTGTTCCGCGGAGTTGTAAAATTCCTGCTTTCCGCATCTTCCACATGACCTTTTCAATTCTCACTCCCGGGAAGATGCACTCCACTGACAATCTTACCATCAATTATGAACAAGACACGCTCGGTCTTGGCCACCGCCGAGAAGAACACGAGATGAGGAGAGAAGGCGAGACGAAGAGCCGGGTCTGGGGTTTGGGGTCTAGGGTCTGGTAAGAAGCGTCAGGAGCCGTCCTTCGTACTTCGTCCCAGATCATGGACCCGTCCTTGGAGAACCTGAGATCAGAGGCGAGAGTTGAGAGGTCTGAAGAGCGAAGAGATCTTGGTTTTCTTACCTCTAAACTCATCCCTCTTACCTCTGTTCCCGCTCTTCGCATGGGGGTGTCCCCGTGGGCGGAGTGAGAAAAAGGCTCCGCTTAAACTTTCTTTTCCGTCTTGAAGAAAACCCTCACAGATTTTGGTCTGTGATTTCCAATCCTAGTGTGAAATCGGAGTCTGACCCCATTTATTCAGAGAAGTCTTGTCAATGCCACCGCGAAAATTGTATACTATACAGTAAGTTACTGACCAGTATACAAATTGGAGGCAAGAATGAAGTTTTTTGATCGCGCCGATGAAACGAGGCTTTTCGAGGGACTCGCGAAGCGAAAGTCAAAGAAGATGGTTGCCCTCTTCGGGCGCAGGAGGATCGGTAAAACGACTCTTTTGAAGAAAGTCTATCCGAACGCGCGATACTTCTTCGTTGACACCCGTTCTTCCGAGACTTTGCTGAAAGACTTCTCTTCACAGATATTCGAGGGAAGCTTTGACAACTGGGAAGGCTTCTTCAGAGCATTGTTTCGGCTTCAAGAAGTAGTGATTCTAGACGAATTTCAGAACTTCATGAGAGTCGATCAATCGGTCTTTTCGATCCTTCAGAAAGTATGGGATGAGAATTCGGGTAGAGGTCTGCTGATTCTTTGTGGATCATATGTGGGGATGATGAAGCGAATCTTTCTGGACCAGAAGGCGCCGCTATTCGGAAGATGCGATCACAAAGTCGAGCTGAACCAGTTTCGCTTCAGGGAGGCTCTGGAGATGCTGCGAAGTTTCGGTTATTCATTTGAAGAGGCTTTGGAATGGTACTCGGTTCTCGGTGGTATTCCCCAATATTTGTGGCTTCTCGAAGAAAAGGCTTCTTTTGAGATGAAAATTCGAGAACTCTTCTTTGACAGGTTCGCGCCCCTTCGGGAGGAGGGCAAAAACCTTCTTATTGGCGAGTTTGGAACGGAGCATCCGGGTTACTTCTCCGTACTTGAGGCGGTCGGTTATTTTGACAGAGATGCCGGCGAGATTGTCGATAGAACGGGTATGGAACGCACAAAGGCCATGAAATACCTTTCTGAGCTTACAAACAGCTACGGAATAATCGGCAGGGTAGAAAATCTCCTTTCAAAATCAAAACGCGGTCTGAGATACACTATTCAGGACAACTTCCTTTCATTCTGGATGAAGTATATCTATTCAAGACAGAACGCCGTAGAATTCGATTCCGAACGGGCCCTAACATATACTATTGAGAATCTTGGAGAGTACATTGGCAGAGTATTTGAATCAATCGTAAAGTCACTCGTTCCAGATCTCTACAGGGCCGAAAAAATCCCCTTTCTGCCCGAGAGAGTCGGCAAACATTGGGGCAAAATTCCAGGCACCAGGGACAAGACCTATGAGATAGATCTTATCGGAGAGTCGAGCGACAGAATTCTGGTATTCGAGTGCAAATGGAGAAAGGACCCGGCTGGACCTGAAGTGGCAGAATACTTGATAGAGAAGATGCAGTACATCCCTGACAAGAGGGTCAAAGTACCGGTTATCATAAGCAAGTCCGGTTTCAAAGCGAACATGCCGAAAGAAGTTCTGCTAATAGACTTGCACGATCTAGAAAAATCAACTGGATGACATTCCACAACAAGCACAACAGCGAGACGGCGAGACGGGTCTGGGGTTTGGGGTCTAGGGTCTTGTAAGAGCGAGAAGAGACGTTCACCGTCTGCCGGGACGAGAGCACCTTAATCCGTCATTCTGAGCTTGACTCAGAATCTCGATTTTGCTCTGAGGAGTGGATCCCGTATAGGAGCACTACGGGATGACGAGAAACTCTCGTTCTCTCGTGAGCGAAGCGAACTCTCGAAATCTCTCGTGGTCTTTCTCTCGGTTCCTGCCAACAACCTACCACGGTTCTTAAAGCCCGCGAAGAGGAACTGGCGCGACGCAGTCGTACTGGCCGCCGAAGGCGACTGGCCTGCGCAAGCAGACTGGCTGCTCTCGCCCTCTCTTGGTTTTCTTACCTCTCGCCTCTTATCCCACGGCGACGTAACTCTCTCGACAATGCTATTTCCCTGCCGGCTTTTACCAACAACCCACAACGTGCAACGTACAACGGCTCTTAGGATTCTCGCCTTCTCGTGAGCACGGCGCTCAGAGCTTATAAGTATTTTTCTTGCCTCATGCTAGAATATAACTATAATTCTTGTGCTGTAATGATTTTTCCGGAGGAAGCTATGGCTGAAAACGATAAGGATAGATCGACTGAAAGACTCGCAGGGTATGAGGCGCTTATCGAGCGATATGGCTTAGATGTCATTCCGAATTGGCACAAGTCCGTGGTGACTACCAGCGGAATCCACCGGATCGACTCGAGCGAGGGCATAGTCGAGGAGGTGTATCCTCCCAAATACTGGCCGGGAGATACACCGGGTGATCATCTTGAATTTGCGCTTAAATATGACGGGACGAACCTCGCGATACTCGCCAGTCTGTTTCAGATAGTTGCAGAAAGAGACGTTCTCGAATATGTCAGTTCCAGACCAACCGGCAAATACGCCAGGCGGCTGTGGTATCTGTACGAGTTTCTGACCGGAAAAAAACTTCCGCTCGATGACGTGAAGCGGGGTAACTATATTGATCTGCTTGAACCGGCTGAGTATTACACGGTCAACCCGGCACGCCAGATTCGTCGCCAGCGAATCAACGACAATTTGCTCGGTAACCCACGATTCTGCCCGACGGTTCGCCGTACTGAGACACTTCGAGACTTTGAAACGGCTAATCTTCCCGGGCGATGCCGCGAAGTGGTGTCCGGCTATTCCGCGGAATTACTGAGGAGGGCGCTCGGCTATCTGTACACCAGGGAGACAAAATCCTCTTTTGAGATCGAACACATTAAGCCCACATCGACCAGAACTGAGCGATTTGCAACGCTACTTCAGCTCGCCGAGCAGGAAGACTTTTGCGAAAAACTGCGCTTGATCGAACTTCAGAATCGAATAGTCGATCAACGGTTTCGCGATTCCGATTACCGGACGAGCCAGAACTATGTCGGAGAGACAATCGCCTGGCAGACTGAAAGGATACATTTCGCATGTCCCAAGCCAGAGGACTTGGCCGACCTGATGGAGGGCCTGATAGCCGCCCATAAGCGCATGGACGAGAGCGACTTGGCCCCCGTGGTTCACGCCGCCGTTATCGCTTACGGATTCGTTTTCTTGCACCCGTTCGAAGACGGCAACGGTCGAATCCACCGTTTTCTGATCCACAACATTCTTGCCCGCCGGGGCTTCACGCCCAAAGGCGTCATGTTTCCCATATCGGCATCTATGCTTAAGAACCCTGCCGATTATGACGCTTCTCTGGAAGCATTCTCAAGGCAGATTATGGCTCTGGTGGAATACTCGCTCGATGAAGAAGGCTGTATGACCGTGCACAACGATACTGCAATGTTGTATCGCTATATAGATATGACGGCCCAGGCGGAAGCACTCTTCAAATTCATCGATCAGACCATCGAGATCGAGCTAACCCGAGAGTTGGCGTTTCTGGCCAACTACGATGAAGCAAAGAAAGCCGTCCAGGAGATCGTGGATATGCCCGACCGGAAGATAGACCTCTTCATTCGCCTCTGCCTGCAAAACAACGGCATACTTTCTGCTCAGAAGCGCACGAACCACTTCGATTTTCTTTCGGCCGAGGAGATCGAAAGTATGGAGCGGGTAGTCCTTGCTGCCTACGAAAAGAGAACCCTAAACGATGATTGATAACAGAGATGACGCGGGACCAGAAGATATTGTCCGAACTATTCGAGGCTCTTCCAGAACTGGAGGAAATCATCAAATCCGGAGTCAAAGAGACCTTAGCAGGTATTTCCTATAGAGTAATCTGAGTTACTATTGGACTCGAGTTTAACGAAGCCCTTCCATGAAGCTCACGGTCTCTTCGCGGACTTTTCGTAATTCGGTTTTTTCATCCATTTTCATCCTCCTTTTTGCCGTCAATCTGACTCTTTACCATTTCTTCTATTCATCTCTTTCCTCCATCATATACTTCGTCTCAGGAGACTTGAAAGTGCCTGAACACATAAAGTGCCTTTAGCGCAATGAACCTGCTGGGTTCTCCTACTTCTTCCATCGAAAAGTGCACATTTCCCCTGTGCTGGTTTTCGAGATACCACAGCCCATCTTTCTTCCTTCTGACCTGCAACCAGTCAATCGCAGGTTGGATCCGGGCGTAATAGGCGACTCTTAGGTCGGCGAGGCATTCCAGTGCTCTTAATAGATCATATCTATAGCGATAAGGATATGACAGTTCCGGAATCTTTTGCCTGTGTGATCCATGAACAGCCTATTCGACAGCAGATAATTTATCGCGTTTGCCTTTGCCGCCTCCGTTCCTGAGAACCCGCGATTTGGAAAGGAAACACAGAACTGATTCAATCCTTCAAGAACAGAGATGGTCGTATGCGGATCTCCGCTTTCCGAATCGAGATCCCATGTGAAGCCGCCATCTGCTTTTTGCTCAGATATTAGATGCTCGGCAAGCCTTATTACGCGCGGCTCATCCGGATAAAAAACTAAAGGCTGCTCTTATGAAGAACACGGAGTATGCGGTCATTTACAACGAGAAGAAACCACTGAGAAACTTCATAGATGAACTAATTGATCTCAGAGTCGAAAACTGAGCGAGCAGGCAGACATCACCCCTGAGGAGTTTCTGAATTCTCTTATAGAAAAGACCTCTAAGCATTCTGTGACAGTCGGTGCGAAAGGTTGAGGCTAGCCGTAAGTCTCTACACCATTGGTGGGGAAGGAGTGAAGTTACCTACTATCAGGGGTCAATAAAACGTATGAATTGAATCAATGAGTCATTCTCAAGCGACTCTTGAAGAAAAGTGAAGTCGTTGTCTTCTTGACACTCCCCCTGCCTTTAGGCATGGGGAGTGTCAACCTTGTTTTGAATGTGTCTTCTACTGACTCGCCCTTTGCGTTCGTCGCCCCTATCTTTGCTTCCTTCTCGCTGGAGTCATCAAATGTCGGGGCGTATCTGTAATCGTTCCCCACGATTCTCTTATCTGGAGTTTCATCTTCCCCTTCCGGTATCTTCCACATATCCCTTACCTCTCGTAACGGATCTTTGCCTTTCCGTCTTTCATACACGAACCTATGGCATAGACCGTCGAGTCTGTCTGCACGCCCGGCAGGTAGAACAACGTCACGAGTTCGTCGACGTCCTGTCCCTGCTTCTCCCACAGAAGCCTGGTTATCTCCCTCAGTTGATAAGTTGAGACTTCTCTCCGGTCAAGCGCTATCCTCAGAGTCCTGTGTTTCATAGCTATTCCGAAGTCTCTGCTTTCTTTAATCCAATATGAAACGACGTCATTCTTTAGCACAATGACGGCCCCCTATTTCTCCTGAACAACTCTCTCAAAATATGAAATGAAGTGCGAATCAAAGGTATGATTGAGTGGCTTGGTGATATTCTAGCATTGAGGGATTTAATATCTTAACCATTTTCGATTGTCCCTTCTTGGCAGACTCAGGTAAAGGAGTAGGCTGTGAAGTTCTTTATTTGCTTTGCCTGTTCCGTAAAGCTTACTGTATTTAGACTACAGGAAAACGGGGTCTGTAATCCCGTTAGACAGAGATAAGTCAGTTGACTGAAAGATTTACATTCACTATTAGCCCTCGAGTCTGGCACGCATAAATGCGTCTTCCGGTCCGGCTATGGGTGTTGCGTTTATTATTGTAAGTCGTGAAGAAGTAGATTGATTATCGCTTTCCGTCATGCTGGACTTGTTTCAGCATCTATTCACTTCGAATTAGAGCAGTAGATAAAGAGTATTGTGAAGAGCTCCGCTTCTTCCGAATCTCTCTCTCGACTTTCTCGTTTTTTGGCTATCTGCCTGGTTTTTAGCAATCACTTCCGGGGGTGGAAGTTACTTCCGATACCGGAAGTAGAGACTGCTGAGGGCGATAGGGATTTTCTCACCCAGTATCAACTAACGTTTAAGCCATAAAACCGATTCACGAATGACCTGTAATTCAATGTCTAGCAGAACACTCTTTGATCTTTCTAGTCAGCATCTTCCAGTTCTCGAGCATCTCATCTTTGCGAGTGATGCCGCCGCACTTGAGACCGCCTCCGATCCGTAGTGCTTTCCTGTCTAGTATTCCTGCCTGATATCATAGTCAAACCGCGAATATGGAAAAAGGGAACCTCCCAGTTACTCGTTGGAAAACAGAGTCTGCTGATTACTTGCTGTAAAACCTTCTTCCGGTTGCAGCTTTCACAACAGTTATCCTTACACAGATCGGATGTGCAGCGATGAAATGCTGAACTATGAGAATACTCTGTAGGGCATTTTGTTAGATGTTGTCAATATCCACTTTAATAAGAGTGCGCTTTGCGCACTCTTATTATCTAGATTCTTGTGTTCTGATTCTGCTTACAGAAAGAGCAATCAGGTGATATCTTTCTCACAAACGCTACTCACCATGATTTTCTATTTCTCTCTGAAAGACTTGTGCCGCACTTCGGGCAAGAACCAGTAAGACCTAGAAGCCCATGATTCACTTCTCTTTCACACCCCACCCATCCGCATCTTGGACAGCTAAGAATGTAGTTCACTTTTGTACCGCAGTTTGGACACTTCAACTCCAACACCTCCAGTTTTTGAACGCTTTCTGAGAGTTCAACACTGAACTCGGCCATGCACGGAACACCTTTTCTTCCAAGAAGCTGCTAGATCCATACTCAGCAAAGCCATTCCTTTGCATCTTTCCGAAAGAGTACTCTGTCAATTCTCAAGAAAGAATTCTGTCCTGTGCTCATTACAGACGGCTCTTAACTTTCTTCTCCAGCCGTAAGGCAGTGTGCCAAGCATCCGGAATCAAGCTTTTTTCATTTACAAAGACAACCGTTACTATCCTGAAGGCCATAGAACCTCCAATATCTCCTGCGGCTTCTTGCGCCCCTGGGGCACAAGCCCACGCCCCGGCGCTCGAAGCCGCAGCAAAGTGTAAAAAGGTAAAAAGGCTAGAGTGTAATCAGGGCACCGTCCTTGCAATACGGAAGCCGAGGCTGTAGTACGTGTAAGTGGGCGAGTAGCTGCTGCGATCAGCCACACGTGCGTCCGTCGCACTGCTGTACCAGCTGCCGCCACGACCCCCCCGGCCCGAACCAGCTGTACTGTTGTACGGGTTTGTCGTTGGGCTCTTTGCGTAGTAACCGCTATCATACCAGTCCGAGCACCACTCCCATACGTTTCCGGACATATCGTAGATACCCAGCTCGTTAGGCGCCTTCTTCCCGACTTCCTGTGTCTTCAATCCAGAGTTCAAATCGTACCAGGCAACGTTATCCACATCCACGTTGTCGCTACCTGAATACTTATATCCCTTACTCTTGTTCCCACCCCTTGCTGCATATTCCCATTCAGCTTCTGTCGGTAACCTGTATCCGACCACCTTTGATGGGTCTGTAGTCACTCTCCCGTCTTTGTCCAACAAATTGCCGTTGCTGTCATATGACTTTGGGAGTTTCTCTTTTTCGCTCAGCCAGTTGCAGTATGCTATAGCATCGTTCCAGCTGACCCATATTACAGGTCTGGTTCCTCTTCCCCACCCGCTATCGCTTGGTTTACTCCTGCCCGTAGCATTGCAGAATGCGTCGTATTCATTGAACGTGACTTCGTACTTGCCAATATAGAAGTCATATGTAAAGGTCACTTTGTGCGTCGGTTTCTCATCACTGCCTCCTCCACCCCACGTGTCGCCCATCGTGAAGCTGCCTTTATCGACAAGTACCATCTGTGGAACTATACTCGAGGGTGTGTAGGACGTAGTAGGTGCACTCTGTGTCGTGAACCGCCACTCTGGTCCCTCTGTCGTCGCTCCTTTGCTGTCTTTCGCTACTACCTTCCAATAGTAGGTTGTCCCGTATGAGAGGTTACTTCTGTTAAGTGTTCTTCCACTCTGGCTGGTAGATATCTTTGTCGTCGGATTACTGCTTGTACCAAAATATACATCATATGTAAGTATATCTCCATCCGGATCACTACAGTCCCAGGATAGAGTCATTGTAAGTGGTTGATTCGTCACATTGTTTGAAGGTGATGGGTTGGACGGTGTGTTAGGTGCCCTGTTGCTCTGTGTAGTGAACTTCCACTCCGGTCCCTCTGTCGTCGCTCCCTTGTTATCTTTCGCCACTACCTTCCAGTAGTAGGTCGTCCCGTATGATAGAGTTCTAAGATCGCCTATATTTAGTGTACTTCCGCTCTGGTTAATGGATACTTTTGTCATCGAACTGGCGTCAATTCCAAAGTAAACATCGTATGTAACTGCATCTCCGTCCGGGTCGCTGCAGTTCCAGCTTAAGGTTATCGTTGTTGGCTGATTCGTAGCGTAGTTGTATGGAGAGGGTACTGATGGCGCATTCGGTGCCCTGTTCTCTTGAGTAGTGAAGCTGTTGACCTGGCTTGTCGTAACTCCACCGTAGTTGTCGCTTGCCTCTACTTTCCAGTAGTATCTCTTCCCCCAGTCTTTGTTGCTTACCTTGTACTCGCTTTCCTTTGTGGTTGTTATGTATGTCGGACTACTCGTCTCTCCAAAGTAAACCCTGTAGCTTATTTCGTCTCCATCACTATCTTTTCCTGTCCATTTTAGCGTTATGCTTTCTGGCTGGATTCCAGTGCTTCCATTCTGCGGTGATACCAACGTTATATTGGGTGCACTGTTTACCTTTGTCGTAAAAGAATATGTGTCACTAACTGTCTCTTTTCCCCACTCATTTGTGGCAGTCACTTTCCA